>Ga0187769_10002824_pt1 | contig 10269 bp, 7 predicted proteins | sample 0116_SJ02_MP02_1_FD_133140 | JGI IMG/M metagenome (GOLD analysis project Ga0187769, IMG submission 133140) | Tropical peat soil microbial communities from peatlands in Department of Meta, Colombia - 0116_SJ02_MP02_10_MG | ecosystem: Environmental > Terrestrial > Soil > Wetlands > Peat | place... | reverse complement strand
AGCGCTTTCAAGCCGATCCAGGTGACCCATGCCATGGAGGCGGCCAACGGTACGTCATACAGACTGCCGGAGAAGTAGGCGTTTCTCTCAATCGCCCAATTCGCCAGATACGAACTTAAGCCGTAAGTGAGCGTGCAACCGAACCAATTGGCATAAACCTGGCTCCAATAACCCGTGCTGCGAAGCCAGAGCACGGCGAGGCCACCCAGCAATGCCAGTTTCTCGATCAGGTAAACGACATTCAAATTGTGCTGGTAGATGGCCGGATCCGGATAAACATATTGCCAGGGAATCAGAGTAATCAGATAGAGATAGAGCCACCAGATCAGGAGCATCGCGAAATCGAGGGTTCCCAGGCGGGTGCTGCGTTGGTCCTGCTGCCCGTGCGGCTGGACCGCGAGGGCAGCAATCATGGGAACCAAATGTACGAAGAGGATGACGTCCCAGACAAACAGGTCCGGCACATCCTTATGCAGGAATACTTCGAAGTAGCACCACAAACCTTGATACAGCAACCAGAATCCTGTCCCTAACATCATGAGCGCCCAGAAGATCCGAGCACGACCGTTGCTGTTGCGTACCAGGGGAAAGAGGGCCAGGGTACCGGAGCAAAGAAGGAACAGTTGTGCCAGATCGCTGGCTGCGACCAGGGCGAAGCCATGCAGGGTGACCGACGCTAGGACCTGCGCACACACCAAGGTGCAGGCACCCAGGATCCAGAGCTTGGAGCGTCGAGGCATGTTTGGACTATCTTTCATTGTTAGGTATGGACAGGATGAGGGAAAGTTACTGGCGTAACCTAACTAAACTGGTGACCATAACCCCGTAACCAGTTCCGATCGCCACGCAAGCTGAAGTTTCGCTTGCTCTCGGGGTCTGGGAATTAATATCATCCGTTGGCATAGGTTTGCGGTTTTGCGGACGTAATCACTTGCGTATCCATGCAGTTCGAGATCGGTTCCTCTGGCGACTCCGGGCGCCTATGAGCCCCAGCGAGATACGCCGAATTGAGCGGTGGCTGGCCTCGGCACGGGTGTTCCTGGCCGTTTCTGCCCTGGTCGCCGTCTGGATGGATCCGTCCGTAATTCGGTACTCGCTTTGGGCCTTTGGTTTGTTAGCGTTCTACATCGCGCAGGGAATGATCATAATCATTTTCCTGCGCCGGCGGCAGCAGTCGACGCCGTCTTTCCGCGTGCTCGTCCATACTGCGGACATCATCTGGCCTGCCGTAATTTCCATTTTCGCAACCAGCGGAAGCAACCCGTTCTTTCTGTTTTTTGTATTTGTACTGGCAGCCGCTGCGTATCGGTGGGGTTTGTGGGAAACGGTGGGGACGGCGGTGGCTGAGGTTGGATTGCTCTTGGTAGAGAGCTTTGCTCTCCGATGGGGTCTCATTTCTTGGGTCAACGCGTTCCTGTTGCTCCACAACCTGCCAGTTTTGCGGGTCGATACGACGTATTTCGACCCCAAGAGCCTTTTCATGCGCTCGATTTCCCTTCTTGTCCTGGGGTTCCTGCTCGGATATCTGGCTGAGCAACAGAAGCAGCTTCGTGCCGAAAAAGTCGTGATTAACCGCATCCTTGCGAGGGCTCGGGTTGAGGCCGGCGTTTCAGGCACGCTGCAGGACATCGCTGGGGAACTGCTTTCCATGTACGGGGCTAAGCATCTGCTCATTGCTTCCCATGAGGTCGATAGTCATCGAGTTTTTGTGGCCGATCTGAGCACAACGAAACAGGGACCCTCGTTCCGCTGGCTCGAGCCCTCACGTACAGATCGCGAGATTTATTTGCACGAATCCCAAGCAGTGGCCTGTTACGCAGAGCGCGCCGACCCGAATGAACCGGAGCGTTTCTCACTGTTGGCCTTGGACCAAGAGGGCGCGCGCATTCAGAACCCGAACGTGGAATTTCTAAGCGGTTTCGCCCGAGCGCATGAGTTCCACAGCGCTCTGGTGGTGTCATTTATGTGCGGACAGGAGTGGCGAGGACGAACATTCTTGCTTGATCCGACTCTGGCGCACGAAACTGAGGAAGAGCTGCACTTCTTGCGGGAACTGGTGCAACAGGTAGGACAGGCGGTTTACAACGTGCTGTTGTTGCGCCGTCTGCGGCTGCGGGCCGGGGCAGTGGAGCGCGCGCGGTTCGCCCGCGAATTGCACGATGGCGCCGTTCAATCGCTCATCGCGGTGGAAATGCAGGTAGACGTGCTGCGGCGCCAATCCGCCAGCAAGCCGGACGTGGTGCCGACGGAACTGGGCCGCATTCAGGGCTTGTTACGCGAGGAAGTTCTCAAATTACGCGAACTGATGCAGCAGATGAAAACCCTAGATGTCGATTCAAAACGGCTTCTGGGAGTGATCCACGACACGGTGGACCGCTTTCAGCGCGAGACTGGCATTTCCGCCCGGTTCGTATCAGACCTGGACGAACTTCACATGCCGCAACCGGTATGCCGTGAGGTAGCGCGGATCGTGCAGGAGGCCCTGGTAAATGTTCGCAAGCACAGTCAAGCGCGACAGGTACTGGTGCGCCTGGGAGCCAGGAACGGCAACTGGAGGGTGGAAATCGAGGACGACGGCCGCGGATTCCCATTCGCGGGAAGGTTGTCGCAACACGAGCTCGACAGCATGGGAAAGGGACCCTTGGTGATTAAGGAGCGTGTCCGTTTGATTGAAGGGGAACTCACGATAGAATCAAATCCAGGACGTGGCTCCCGATTGGAGATCACAGTTCCGCAGCACCAAGGCGCAATTCATGGATAACCGAAGATTGCAACCAATTCGCATCGTGATTGCCGATGATCATCCCATCTTTCGCGATGGGTTGCGGCGCTTGTTGGAAACCGAGCCCGATCTCAAGGTGATTGGTGAAGCCTGTGATGGGGCAGAAGCCGTTAAGCTGGCGCGCCAGCTCAAACCCGACATTCTGTTGCTGGACCTTGCCATGCCACGCCATCCCGGGCTGGAAGCCCTGCGGGAAATGAGCACGAGCTCAGGTTCGAATGGGGTGCGAGTCATCCTGCTCACTGCAGCCGCGGAGAAAAACCAGATCGTCGAGGCCCTGCAACTTGGCGCCCGCGGCGTAGTATTAAAGGACTCTGCGACACAACTTCTGCTCAGAAGCATTCACACGGTGATGTCTGGGGAATACTGGGTGGGGCGAGAGAGTGTCTCCAACTTGGTGCAGTATCTTCGGACCCTGATTCAATCTTCCGGAGAGGAGGCCCGGCAAAAGAAGTTTGGACTGACACCGCGGGAACTGGAGATCGTTTCGGCGGTGGTCGCAGGATACTCCAACAAGGAAATCGCCGAGTACTTCAAGATCAGCGAGGATACGGTGAAGCATCACCTTAGTAACATCTTCGACAAATTAGGGGTGTCCACGCGCCTGGAATTGGCGCTGTTTGCGGTGAATCAGGGTCTGCCGCTGAAGCCCATCTCTTGAGTCCGTCTCTTCAGCGGCATAGCACTTTCGTGCTATTGCCAGACCCGTAAGAGCTATTGCTGTGAAGCAGACGCCAGATTAACATTAGATTAACAGATCAGCTTGTTCGGCCTCGCCCTGTGATTTGTTGAGGATGGCATCTCGAGGTCGGTTGTGATCTTAGCGTTAGGAGGTAAGCTTTGCGAAGGTTCTTACATCGGCTCTGGCTGGAAGAGAAAGGTCAGGACGTCGCCGAATATGCGGTGATGCTGGCCGTTATTCTGGTGATTGTGGTTGGCACGATCCGGTTGATCGGTGGAAACGCCAACAATGTCTTCTCTTCAGTCGCTAGCTCGGTCACGCAATAGAGGCTCGCAACAACCTCCTGCGGCTAGCTTTGTCCATTATTGGCCTGCCTTTGTGTCCTCACACCGGTCTGCTAACGGTCTCCCTGCGCCAGATTCACTAGCACCGCACGATTTTCGGGCTGATGATGCCGTGCGTCGCGTTCCGGGTGTCCACGACAAGCTGCGATTCGCGCACGATACGCCCATAGTCGTAGTCGGAATGGTCAGTCACGATCAGGATGCAATCATATTGAGCAAGGTTTTCTAGGGGCGCGCATTTCATGTGCAGATCATACTTGCGGCCTTTGCCAACCGTGGGAAAATAAGGATCGTTATAGCTGACTTGAGCGCCCTCTTTTTGCAGCAACTCGATGATGGTCAATGAAGGGGACTCCCGCAAGTCGTCAATGTCCTTCTTGTAGGCAAGTCCCAGCACGAGCACCTTCGCACCGTTGAGAGCTTTCTTGTGCTGGTTGAGAGCCTTGGCCACAAAGTCGACCACATGGTAGGGCATCCTGGTATTGATCTCCCCGGCCAGCTCGATGAACCGCGTGCGGAAATCCCACTCTCGCGCCTTCCAGGAGAGATAAAACGGGTCTACGGGAATGCAGTGGCCGCCCAAGCCAGGGCCGGGATAGAAAGGCTGAAATCCGAAAGGCTTGGTCGCGGCCGCGGCAATCACTTCCCAGATATCGATTCCCATGCGCAGGCATAACAGTTTGAGTTCATTCACCAGCGCGATATTTACGCAGCGGTAAATATTCTCCAGCAGCTTCGTCATCTCGGCGGCTGCGGGCGATGAGACGCGCACGATGCGATTGAAGATCGAACCGTAGAGCGCCGCCGCCAGGTCTGATGCGTTTGCGTCCAGTCCTCCGACTACTTTCGGTATATCCCGTCGCCCCACGGTCTGATTCCCGGGATCTTCGCGCTCGGGGGAGAACGCGACGTAGAACTGCCGCTCATCCGGCGCGTTGCCGCGAGACGCTTTCAGCGCTTTCTTGTTCTCTTTCTCCAGAATCGGGAGCAGTATCTCCTCTGTGGTACCTGGATAAGTTGTGCTCTCCAGAATCACCAAATGGCCCGCACGCAGGTGTGGAGCGATCGCCTTCGCCGTATTCGTGATGTAACTCAGATCGGGATCGTGATACTCGTCCAGCGGGGTGGGAACACAGATAATGATCGCGTCCATCTCCTCTAACCGGGAATAATCGCTGGTAGCACTGAATCCATGCGCTCGTGCCACCTGAATCTCGGTGGGAGGAATACGGAAAATATAGGATCCACCCTCTTGCAGAGTGGAAACTTTGCGCTGATCGATGTCGAACCCGGTTACTGGAAACTTCTGCTCGGTATAGAGAAGTGCAAGAGGAAGGCCGACGTAGCCCAGTCCAATTACGGCGACCCGCGCCCGTTTCTCTTCAATCTTGGTCTTCAGTTGGCAGAATAACGTGGATGAAACCGCTGGAGGGGTGGTCATAATAAAGCAGAAATTTTAGCATGGTCAAACTACGGGGAATTGTGATCTGGGGCACAAACTCCGAGGTGTGCCATTTCGGAAAGGAGCGTTTTTGCGCGCACGCGACCTGAGTATATGAAGGCATCTCGAATTGTCGTTATCGTGATCGGGCTTCTCGTCCTGCTGTTGCTGACAAGTTCAGGCCAGTTCCTAGTCATCAACCAACCTGAGAAATCAGATGCCATAGTTGTTCTAGCGGGAGAAACAGAACGTCGGCCAGCTCGGGGCCTGGAGTTGCTGAGCCAAGGGCTTGCGCCTCGTGTCATTCTCGATGTCCCGGCCGACACGAAAATTTACCAGTGGGACCAACTGGAGCTCGCGCAGAAGTTCGTTCAGGGCTTACCCCAGCCAGCCTCCGTCAGCCTGTGCCCGATTTATGCACGGTCTACGAAGGGAGAAGCGCAGGATGTCTCCCGGTGCCTGGACAGAATAGGGGCCCACAAAGTGCTGTTAGTCACATCCGAATTCCATACCCGCCGAACCCTCAGCACGTTCCAGCGGATACTGCCTGGTTACGAGTTCACTGTTGCGGCGGCCTTCGATGAACGCGAGTTTGGGGTCGAATGGTGGCGAAGGCGACAGTGGGCGAAAGTGAATTTTGACGAGTGGCTGCGGCTGATGTGGTGGGAGCTGGTCGAACAATGGCACTGACATGGAAGCTCCCTTGTGGCGATAGGTCATCACCCAAGGTAATTGACCACCCATCCCCGAGCGGCTAACCTCAAGCCGATGGACCGCACTACAGGTGTGTCTAGGCTGCGGACGTTTGTTTGTTGGGGAATGCTCGCCATCACTCCGACAACTCTTATGGCAGCCGATGAAGCAGCGGCCATTGTCTATTGCAAAGGTACAGTTTGGCTCAACGGCAGCCCTCTGCCGAATTCTTCCGCGATTCTAACCGGTGATTTGGTTCAGACCACTAAGGATTCTGTTGCGACCATCACTGCATCGGGCGCGAGCGTAATTGTCCAGCCAGAATCGTTAGTGAAATTTGCGAGCAATACACTTTCCCTCGAGCAAGGCAGTATCAGTGTAGCCAGTTCTAATGGGCTGGCCACATCTGCGGGCATAGCTACCGTAACCCCGCTTCCCAACACTTGGACCGAGTACGAGGTCACCGACATCAATGGAATCGTTGAAGTGCTCGTCCGTAAGGGGAATCTGAGCGTTAATTGTGGCACGGAGAGCGTCGGGATTACCGACGGAATGCAGGTTATTAGCGATGCTTCAGGGAAATGTAAAAGGAGAAGAACAAGCGGCGCGTATCCGCCCGCAAGCGGCGACATCCTTAATTCCAACTACCTCAAATACATTGGGGGCGGAATCGGGGGTGGAATTTTGATTTGGTTGCTTTGGCCAAGCCCGCAAAAACCTGTAAGCGCATCGCAGCCGTAATACCGCTAAGCTCCAGCGCGCCGACGACGGGCTGAGCGATGCAATCCAAGGCGCAGTTCCATGCTTGCGACCACGCACAACACAAAAAACAGGGCGGCGTTCGCCGGAATCTGCAGGTTGAAATCCACAAAGCTGTGAACCAGAATTCCGGTCACCGCGAGCAGGGCGGCTAATGCCACCTCGGCATTCACATCGGCCGGCCAGACTTTCACTTTCCTGATGGCCGCGCGATAAACCAAGAACAAGAACCAAACCATGACCGCGGATCCGATAACTCCGGTTTCGACCAGAAGTTGTAGGTAGTCGTTATGCGCTTTGTCGATTAGGACATTGGTATAGAAGCTGCGAACCTGCGGATAGACCTCGGGAAACACGCCCAATCCCCAACCCATGAGTGGCCTATCGGAGAACATTCTGAGGCAGTCTCGGTCAATGCTCAGGCGCATTCCGCCAGATAACTCGGTTCGCGTCTCGTTCGGAATCCCCCTCATCCGGTCGACAAGTTCTCCACCTCCGACCCACGCGAGGAGTGCAAAGGCGAGCGCGAAAAATGCACCAAGGGCCAAAGCCATCTTGCCGCGTTTGCGCCGGCTGATCAGGACAGCGGACAACACAGTCATTTGAACCGCAAAAGCGAGCATGCCCCCGCGTGATCCGCAAAGGAAAATGGTGCTGGCCATCATGGCGGCCGCGAGAGCCGCCATTGCCTTGAGCTGTGTCTGCACGCGGGGCGAGAGAAAGATGACTAGCGGGACCGGGAACAGCATCTCCATCAGGCCAGCGTAGTGGTTGTGATTCACGTATGGGCCATAAATCCAGCCACCGAACCTCGGCACTCGGATCCAATAGAGCTTGCCGTTGGACGTGAGACCCTGAATTAGAGCAAACGTCGCGAGCACGAAGCCGTACGCGGAGAATGCAATGGCGGTTACCTTAACCTGCCGGGTCCGCTTTAAACCCTGCACCACGAGGAAACAAAGCAAGCCGTAAGAACAATACAGGAGGAAAGCGGAGGCGGTTGCGGCGCGATAAGCTGTGCGACTCAATGCGAGCTGAAAAATAGTTAGGGCGCCGAACGCCAGCATGGGCCAGAAGGCCGCGTTGCCAACAATTTGCAGTTCACCAGCCGCTGCCTGCCGGATTGCCCAGAGCGCAAACAGCAACACCGCGCCAGCTTCGAGAGTGAAAATCGCCCACGGTTCCACGGCGCCAAATGCCAAGGGTCCAAAAAACAGCAGGCCAAGCACTCCGAACAAGACTGCAGATTGCAGGTTGTCAGGGTGAGCTTTCTGCGTGGGTCTGCTCTCGACGGCGGGCGCGACTGCGACAGCGGAACTCACGCGCCACCTGCCGCAAGCTGTTTCTTGACCAGCCTCACACCGTCAATCCACAATCTGCCGCGAATGGCATTTGCGGCTGGGATGTGCGCCACGCGTAAGAGTAACAATCGTGTTTCAGGACCGGTAGTAAAAGTTCCTCCGGCTTGCTTCCAGAACTCCGCTCCCTTTAGCTCGTCGCTTGTGAAGTAAGGGGTTCCGGTGAAACTGTCCTGCATGACAAAACGCGGACCGCCAGCACCTTCGATGCTCTCTGACTTGAAGTAAGCAGAGAATTCGTAGGCGCTATTAGGTTCGACCGGAACCAACTGCCGAATTCCGGCATCCTGGATCCCAGCACCGTCGAACGCAATCGAGAGAGACCGTTGTCCGGAATGCGATTCAGTCGGATCAAGAGCGAGCGAAGCGCCGGAAACGCTTTCGTATGACCAGTCGAATCCCCCATCGAGGATGGGCAAACTGAAATCGCCGTTGACCAAGAGATTCACAGGTGAGGGCTGGTACGGGGAGAGACCGGACAGATTGGCGGCATCGCTCCAGACACGGCTTGCCTGCTCGATCTGCTTTTGATCGATCAGATAGCGGATGTAGTCAAAGATGTAACGTCTGTTTACTGGCGCCTGTAATTGCGCCATTTGTTCCCACACATGGGCGGCCGAGGAAGTTTCGTTCCTCGAGATCAAGAACTCCAGAAAGGCGGAATAAACGTCCGCGCTTCGCGGTAGGACATTTTTCACCAGTACAGCGGCGTCAGGCCTGATTTCCCAACAACGTTCCACTGCTGCGGCCACGAGGTAAGGATCATTTTCTGCGACCACGCGAAACTCTTGCAGCGCTTTCTCTGGCCTGCCTTCGACCCAATAAAGATTCGCGGCTTGCCAGGCGACCTCGGGAGTGGTTGGATCGGCCGCGACCGCGCTCTCCAAAGCGCTGCTCTGCTCGTCTTTTCTACCGAGCAACTGATAGGCGCTCGAAAGATCGAGCCAATAGCTGGCTCGATGTGGATTCAAGGCGACGGCCGATCTGAAGAATGGCAGAGCTGCCTCTGGCTCCTGGCGGACTAGCAGGTGATACCGGCCAAGACTATGCCAGTAAGCGGCGTTTGCAGGTTCAAGAGCGATCGCCCTCCGCAGGCTGGTGAGTTCTGGTTTCTCTGAGAAATGGGCTGCCAGGAATTCGCGGCTGGATAAACTGAGATAGCTTGTGCAAAGAAACACGCATGTCCCGAGGAACAGCGCTCTTCGGTTAGGATTCTGAAGCGCGATCTGCATGTCAACCTATAGCCTGCCGGTTCGGAAAAACTACGCGCTGGTGGGCCTCAACTCGGATCCCATGTCTTCTGCTTCATCGTCTTCCTCGTGATATCGGTAGCCATATTTCCCCTGATACTCGTAGTAGTAGTAATAGTCCGGCGAATTGAGGTCCACCGCATTCATGAGAACACCACACACCTTGGCATTTACTTGCAGCAGGAGATCCCGCGCCCGCTGCAACGCCTGCCCGGTTGTCTGCCCGGAGCGGATAACCAGCACCACACGGTCTGCCCTGCTGGACATAATTACCGCATCAGTGACGGACAAAATCGGAGGTGTGTCGATCACGATGTGGTCATACTGCTGGCACAGCTGCCCCAAGATGTCCGCCATGTTGCTCGAAGCAAGCAGTTCAGCGGGATTCGGAGGTGGAGTCCCAGCAGGAAGCAGGAACAGGTTTGGCAGGATCGTCGAACGAATGATTGTCTGCTCCAGGCCGGTGCTCCCGGTAAGAATGTTGCTTAGTCCGCTTCTCGGGCCCATGCCCAACGTCTTGTGAATACTGGGACGACGCAGGTCTGCATCGATGAGCAGGACGCGTGCCCCCTTTTGCGCCAGCACGATGGCCACGTTGATGCTGGTGGTGGTTTTGCCTTCCTGGGGAAGAGCGCTGGTGACGAGAATCACTCTCGGCGGTCCACCTGCAGAGGTAAGCAGCAGCGAGGTTCGAAGAGCCCGATAGGACTCTGCCATTTGCGACTTGGGGCGCGCCTGGGTTACCAGTTCGACCGCTTCCTTCGAGGTGGCCAGGGCAAGCCGCTGCCGGGTTCCAATCTCCGTGGTGGTCCGCGAGCCCAGGGGAATCATGCCCAGGGATGGCAAGGCCGAGATGGCCTGAGCTTGTTCTGGCGTCCGCACGGTGTTGTCCATGCCTTCCAAAAGGAAGGCGAGCCCCACTCCCGTGGTAAGGCCGAGCGCCAGAGCGAAAGCAAGATT
>Ga0187769_10002823_pt1 | contig 10272 bp, 10 predicted proteins | sample 0116_SJ02_MP02_1_FD_133140 | JGI IMG/M metagenome (GOLD analysis project Ga0187769, IMG submission 133140) | Tropical peat soil microbial communities from peatlands in Department of Meta, Colombia - 0116_SJ02_MP02_10_MG | ecosystem: Environmental > Terrestrial > Soil > Wetlands > Peat | place... | reverse complement strand
ATCGGCCTGAGCGCCTGGGACACGGCCGCCGGCACCCTTCTCATCCAGGAGGCGGGCGGCCGTACCGGCACTCTCACCGGGGCGTCCTACGAGCAGCACGGCCACATCGTCGCCGGAACGCCCAAGGCGTACGCAGCGCTCATCGAGCTGCTCGCACCGTACGTGCCACCGGAGCTGCGCGACGTCTGAGCGCGCGGCGCAGCGGCGGCCCGCGCGGAGCGGCTGGCTCGCTTTCCCCAGGTTGCTTGTGTAGAGTCCTCGCCAAAAATCGGGGGGCACATGGTGCGACAGCTTCTTGCGACCAAGTCCATCGCCGAGTTGCACGAGCAGGAATCCTCCGGCAATCAGCTGCGCCGCGCGCTGAATGCCACGCACCTGACGCTCCTCGGGATCGGCGGCATCATCGGCACGGGCATTTTCGTGCTCACCGGCACCGCTGCCGCCAATCATGCGGGTGCCGCGCTGCCGCTCTCCTTCATCATCGCCGGACTCGGCTGCACCTTTGCGGGGCTGTGCTACGCGGAGTTCGCCGCCATGATCCCGGTGTCGGGCAGCGCCTACTCCTATTCTTATGCGACCCTCGGTGAGGGCATCGCCTGGTTCATCGGCTGGAACCTGGTGCTGGAGTACCTGTTCGCGGTGGCGACGGTGTCGGTCGGCTGGTCGGGCTACGCCGTGAGCCTGCTCGAGCAGCTGCACGTCCATGTTCCGCCGGCGTTCTCAAATGCGCCGCTCGACCAGGGTGCAGACCCACTGCACTGGGTGCGCACCGGGGCGATCATCAACGTCCCGGCGATCCTGATCGTCAGCGTGATCGCGACCATCTGCTACATCGGCATCAAGCAGTCGGCGGCGTTCAATTCGGTGATCGTGGCCATCAAGGTGACGGTGGTGCTGCTGTTCATCCTGTTCGGCGTGGGCTACATCGACACCGCCAACTGGCACCCGTTCGTGCCGCCCAACACCGGCCACGCCGGGCAGTTCGGCTGGAGCGGCGTGATGGCCGCCTCGGGCGTGATCTTCTTCGCCTACATCGGCTTCGATGCCGTCTCGACCGCCGCGCAGGAAACCCGGAACCCGCAGCGCGATATGCCGATCGGCATCCTGGCGAGCCTGGTGATCTGCACCATTCTGTACGTCGTGGTGGCCGCCGTGCTCACCGGCATGGTGAGCTACAAGGAGCTCGACGTCGCAGCGCCGGTCGCCCTCGCGCTCGACAAGTACCCCGCGCTCCACTGGCTGGGAATACCGGTCAAGTTCGGCGCGGTATGCGGCATGACGTCCGTGATGCTGGTCATGACCATCGCGCAGGCGCGCATCTTCTTCGCCATGGCACGCGATGGCCTGCTGCCACCGTGGTTCGGGCATGTCCATCCGCGCTTTCGCACGCCTTCCACTGGCACGGTCGTGACCGGGTTCTTCGCCGCGCTCATCGGCGGACTCTTCCCGGTGAAGATTCTCGGCGAGCTGGTGGCGATCGGCACGCTGGCGGCCTTCGTCACCGTGTGCGTCGGTGTGCTGATACTGCGCCGCACGCGGCCCGACCTGCCGCGCCCATTCCGCACGCCGTGGCCGCGGTTCACCTGCGTCGCGGGTGCCATCGTGTGCGGGGCGATGATGGTCTCGCTCGGGCCCGCGACCTGGGCGCGGCTGGTGATCTGGACGGGGATCGGCGTGATCATCTACGCCTTCTACGGCTACCAGCACAGCTGCGTGCGCCGGGCGGCCGCCGCGGGCACCGCCTGAGGCGATGCAACGTAGGCCCATTCTGGGCACGCGCGGGCAGCTAGCGGTTCTTGTAGGTCTCTTCGAACATCGCGGGCAGTCCGCCATCGCTCGTGATGACGCGGTACTTGAAGTACCAGCGCCCCTCGCGTTTGACGAGCTCATCGTGCTCGCGGCCCTGCTCGACGATACGTGGGGCCGCCTTCGCAGTCTCGGAGACGACTCCGGTCCAGATGAGGTCGGCGGTCGCCGTGTCGCCGTGGACGACGACCCTGGGATTGCTGAGCAGCATATGGAACTTACCGTGCAGCCCTGGTGAGATCGCAGCGAGCTTCTGGTACAGCTCGGCGATCGGCTTGCGGCCGCGCGCGACGACCCCGTTCACATCGAGAACACCCTCCGCGAGGTAGTAAGAGTCCAGATCATGGTCGGCGCCACCCAGGTGGCCGTAATAGTCGACCAGCATATCCTCGATTTGCGCCCGATCGAGCAGCACCGTCAGAGCGCTCGCCGGGACCTGAGCCAAGGCCGGCCCGGCGCGGACCGTCAGCACCACCGCCAAGGACGCCACCAGGGCGCGTCCGAGCTTCACGCGTATCATTTGTTCTCCGATTCGAGCACCCACGAAGGGAGCCGTGGTGTTCCGTGCCGATATTGGCACACCACAACCGATCCGCGAGCGTAAATGTGCAGCAGTCGCTTTCCGCCGCGGTGTTCCATAGGTGAGGATTTCGCCCCGGTCAATTCGACGGCAAGCACAGCGTGGAGGCGTCAGGCTGACCCAGTTTCTGGCGGACAAGCATGGAGATCGTCACCCTCGCCGATTGCGTTTTCTACGCGAGAGAACTCATCTCGCAGGAGCTGTGTCATACGATCATCGCGGGCTTCGAGCGCGATCCGCGCAAGCACCCGGGCTATACCATCGGCAGCCGCGGCGAGAAGAAATCCCACGATGAGGTCAAAGTCAGCACGGACTTGGGAATTGACAGCGCAGGCGCGTGGGCCGCGGTTCGCGGCGAGCTCCACGCGGCCGTCAGCCGCGCGGTCGCAAGCATCGCGGCGCAGTTTCCGTCCCTGCAGGTTTTTCCGCTGCAGTGCACGGGCTACAAGATCCAGCACTACAGGAAAAACGCAGGACGCTTCGCCTGGCATTTCGATGCTCTCGGACCGGGCGCGTGGGACAGGCAGCTCGCCGTGATCATTTACTTGAATTCGGTCGCAGACGGAGGCGCAACCTGTTTTCATCGCCACAACCTGAAAGTCAAACCCGTGGCTGGCGATGCATTGTTCTTTCCGACGTTCTGGACCCACATGCACTGTGGGGAAATACCCAGGTCTGACGACAAGTATGTCGTCTCGTCGTTCGTAACTTTCGCCATTCCAGCCGCTGAGCAGGAAGCGACTGCGCCCCGCTACGGCAGGTGATCGAGCGCCGCCTTCTTCACCGTCGGGAACACGTGCTCCGCGGTGAGACCCAGATCGAGCGCGATGGCGCTGGAGATATAGATCGACGAGTACGTGCCGGCGATGATGCCGATCAGCAGCGCCGCCGAGAAGCCCTTCAGCACCGGCCCGCCGAGGAACAGCAGCGCCACCACCACGATGGAAGTGACGACCTTGGTCATGATGGTGCGCGATAAGGTCTGGTTGATCGACTGGTCGAGCACCATGTCGGGGGGTGAGCGGCGGTTGGTCTCGAAGCGCTCGCGGATGCGGTCGAACACGACCACCGTGTCGTTCAGCGAATAGCCGATCACGGCGAGAATCGCCGCCACCACCGCCAGATCGAACGACATCTGCGTGAGCGAGAAAAAGCCCAGCACCAGGATCGGATCGTGCAGCACCGCGAAGATCGCGCCGCTCGAGAGCCGCCAGGTGTGAAAGCGGAAGGCGATGTACAGAAAGATACCGAGCAGCGTGAAGAACAGCGCCCAGACCGCGCTCACCCGCAGCTCGTTACCGACCTGCGGCCCGACAACATCCAGCTGCGCCACCTGCGCGGCGGCATCGACGGCGCGCACGGCGCCCTCGAGGCGCGCGCGGATCGCGGTCGCGCTCTGCTGCGGATCCGGCGGCAGGCGGATGGCGATGTCACGCGCCGAGCCGAAGTTCTGCACCTGCGGCTCGCGAAAGCCCGCCGCCGTGAGCCGCGCGCGCACGTCATCGACGTTGACGGCGTGCGGGAAGCTCACCTCGGCGCTCACCCCGCCGGTGAAGTCGATGGCGAGGTTGAGCCCGCGCGTGAAGAACGATGCCAGCGAGACGATCATCAGCACCGCCGACAAGGTGTACCACACCTTGCGCGTGGCCATGAACGGGTAGCTGGTCTGGTGGCTGAAGAATTCCACGGTCACTCCCTCAGATCGAGAGCCTTGCGATCTTGCGCCGGCCGCCGTACATCAGCGTGAGGAGCGCCCGGCTGCCCATGAGCGAGGTGAACATCGAGGTCGCGATGCCGAGGGTGAGCACCACGGCGAAGCCGCGGATCGGTCCGGTGCCGAGCACCCACAGCACCACTCCGGCGATCAGCGCGGTGATGTTCGAGTCGCTGATCGCCGAGAAGGCCTTGTCGAACCCGGCGCGGATCGCCGCCTGCGGCGAGACGCCCTTGCGGATCTCCTCGCGGATGCGCTCGTAGATCAGCACGTTGGCATCCACGGCGATGCCGACGGTGAGGATAATGCCGGCAATGCCGGGCAGCGACAGCGAAGCGCGCATCATCGACAGCAGCGCCGTCAGCAGCACCACGTTGGCGAGCAACACCGCATCCGCCACCAGCCCGAAGGCCTTGTAGTACACGGCCATGAACACGAACACGCCCGCCATGCCGACGATCAGCGCGGTGACGCCCTTGTCGATGTTCTCGCGCCCGAGGCTCGGCCCCACCGCGCGCTCCTCGATCACGTAGATGCTGGTGGCCAGGGAGCCTGAGCGCAGCAGCAGCGCGAGCTCGCGTGCCTCGCCCGCAGCCAGCCCGGTAATCTGGAAGTTGTTGCTGAACACCCCGCGGATGGTGGCGTCGTTGATCACTTCCTCGTCGGTGACCTCACGCGAGACTTTCTTGCCGTCGACCTCGCTCACCTCGCGGCGCTTCTCGATGAGCACCACGGCCATGCGCTTGTTGAGATTCGCCCGCGTCGTGCGCAGCATGTTCTCGCCCGCGCGTGCATCGAGCTTCACGTTCACCGCCGGCCCTTCCTGCGACTGGCCGCTGGTGGCGTTGGTGAGCTGGTCTCCGGTGGCGATCACCTCGCGCTTCAGCAGCACCGGGCGCCCGAAGCGGGTGTGGGTGTAGAGTTTGGAGCCGAGCGGCGCACGGCCGAGCTGCGCCGCCTCGAAGGCGTTGTTCTGCATGTCCTCGAGGCGGAACTCGAGCGTCGCCACGCGCCCGAGAATGTCCTTCACCTCGGCGGAGTTCTGCACTCCCGGCAGCTGCACGTTGATGCGATCGATCCCCTGGCGCTGCACGATCGGCTCCGACACGCCGAGCTCATTCACGCGGTTGCGCAGCGTCGTGATGTTCTGCTGAATCGCATAGTCCTGGCGCTCACGGATCTGCGTGGGGGTCATGACGCCGGTGATGGCGGAGCCGCTGGCGAGGCTCTCGGTGGTGACGGCCAGGCCCTGCAGCGCGGAGTTGAGCGCGCCGCGCGCGGCGCTGACGTCGGCCTCGGGCGGCAGCGTGAGGCGCACTGCATTGGGCCGGTCGCTCGCCACCGCGGCGGTAGTGGCATCCTTCAGCGGGATGTTGGCGGCCGCGAGCGCGCGGCGCGCGTCCTGGGCGTAGCCCTCGAGCGCCTGGTTAACGGCGGAGTTCACATCCACCTGGTAGAGCAGGTACAGCCCGCCGCGCAGATCGAGCCCGAGCGGCATGGGACGCAGGCCCAGCGCCCGCAGGAACTCGGGCGTGCGCGGCGCGAAGGAGAGCGCGGTGATGTAGGCGCCGGCGTACTGCTCATTCACCGCATCGCGCGCCGCGAGCTGATCGGCGACGCTGGCGAAGCGCACCATGAGGCGCCCGGCATCGAGGTAGCTCTTCACGAAGCGGATGCGGTGCTGCGTGAGAAACGTGCCAAGCTCCGCGGAGGCATCCGCAGTTATCGGGCTGTGGTCCTTGCGTGCCACCTGCAGCGCGGGATCCTCACCGAAGAAGTTCGGCAGCGCGAAGATGAGCGCGAGCGCCAGCACGGCGGCGACGAGGAAGTACTTCCAGCGGGCGTATTCGAGCACGGGGCTTAAGCGCTCTTCAGCGTGCCCTTGGGCATGAGCTGCGTGATCTGCACCTTCTGCACCTTGACGCGCACGCCGTCTGCGACCTCGAGCGTAACGAACAGGTCCCCGACTTCCGTGACCTTGCCGAGGAGCCCCCCGCTCGTCACCACTTCATCCCCGACGGCGAGCTTCGCGACCAGCGCCTGGTGCTCCTTGGCACGCCGCTGTTGCGGGCGGATCAGCATGAAGTAGAAGAGCGCAATGAACGCCGCCATGAGCAGGGCGAACTGGAATTGCCCGCCGGGTGCGCCGGGGCTGGCCTGCGCCCAGGCGTTGGAAATCAAGCCGTTCATATTCTTGGGTCCTGGAGGCGAAAAGGGCGGCATTATGCCACAGCACCGCGGTCCCGCCGGGCGGCGAGGAACTGCCGCGCCCACTCCCCGAGGGTGCCTGCGGCAATGGCCGCGCGCAGCGCGCGCATCAGGGCGATATAGAAGTGCAGGTTGTGAATGGTATTGAGGCGCGAGCCGAGGATCTCGTTGCAGCGGTCGAGATGGCGCAGATACGCCCGGGTGAAGTTGCGGCAGGTATAACAGTCACAGCTGGCATCGACCGGCGAGAGGTCGGCGGCAAAAGCGCTGTTACGGATATTGATGACACCGCTCGCGGTGAACAGGTGGCCGTTGCGCGCATGGCGCGTCGGCATGACGCAGTCGAACAGGTCGATGCCGCACAGCACCGCCGCCACGATGTCCTCGGGCCGCCCGACTCCCATGAGGTAGCGCGGCAGACCCGCCGGCATCTGCGGCACCAGTGACTCGAGCACACCGAGCCGCTCTTGCTCTGATTCCCCGACGGCGAGTCCCCCCACCGCGAGCCCCGGCCACTCAAGACGCAGCAGCGCATCGAGTGAGGCGAGGCGCAGTGGCATATGCATGCCCCCCTGCACGATCCCAAACAGCCCGCCCGCGGGCTCTTGCGCTGCGGGGCGGTAGTAGTGTGCGTGGCTGCGCACCGCCCAGCGCATGGAGCGCTCCATGGAAGCGCGCGCCTCGGCCTCGGTCGCGGGGTACGCCGTGCAGTCATCGAGCGCCATGGCGATGTCCGAGCGCAGCGCGAGCTGGACTTCCATGGAGTCTTCCGGCGTCAGGCGCACCTCGCGTCCATCGACCGGTGAACGAAACCACACGCCCTCCTCGCTGATGCGCCGCAGGCTCTTCAGGCTGAAGACCTGGAACCCGCCGGAGTCGGTGAGGATCGGGTGCGTCCAGTGCATGAAGCGGTGCAACCCCCCGTGCGCCGCGATGATCTTCGCCCCCGGACGCAGCATCAGGTGGAAGGTGTTGCCGAGGATGATCTGCGCGCCGAGGCTCTCGAGCTCCTCGGGCGTCATCGCCTTTACCGTGCCGTAGGTGCCCACCGGCATGAATGCCGGGGTCTCCACTACCCCGTGCGCCGTTACCAGCCGTCCGGCACGGGCAGCGCCGGCGCGTGCGTGCACCGTGAACCCGGGTCTCACGCGGAGCTCCGCGTGAGCAGCATCGCATCCCCGTAGCTGAAGAAACGGTAACCCGCGTGCACCGCGTGGCGGTAGGCCGCGAGCACCCGCGCATGGCCGGAGAACGCGCACACCAGCATCAGCAGCGTGGACTCCGGCAGGTGGAAGTTGGTGAGCAGGAGATCCGCCACCTGGAAAGAGAAGCCTGGAGTGATGAAGAGCCGCGTCTCGCCCGCCCAGGGCGCGAGCGTCCCGCGGGCGAGCGCCGCGGATTCCAGCGCCCGCACCACCGTGGTTCCAACCGCGACCACGCGGCCGCCCCGGGCGCGGGTGTGCGCAATCGCAGCGCAGGTCGCCGCGCTCACACCGGCGCGCTCGGCGTGCAGCACGTGCCCGCTGAGCTCAGCGCTGCGTACCGGCTGAAACGTGCCCGCACCCACGTGCAGCGTGATGAACGCGCACTCTACCCCGCGCTGTGCGAGTGCCGCGGTGAGCTCCGCGTCGAAATGCAGGCTCGCCGTCGGCGCCGCCACGGCACCCGGCTCGCGCGCGAAGATGCTCTGATAGCGCTCGCGGTCGGCCGCCTGCGGCGGGCGGCGGATGTAGGGGGGCAGTGGCACCTCGCCGTAGCGCTCGAAGAACTCCAGCGCCGGCGCCGGCAGCAGGATGCGCCACAGCTCCCCCTCGCGCGCGCGTACCCGCACCGCACCGCCGGCGGTCATCACCTCGAGGCCGGCACGGATCGCCTTGCTGGCCGAAAGTTGCGCAAGTGCCTCGCAGCCTCCGAGGGCGCGCTCGAGCAGAATCTCCACGCGCCCGCCCGAGGGCTTGCTCCCGAGGAGCCTTGCAGCAACGACACGCGTGTCATTCAGCACCAGCAGGTCGCCGCTGCGCAGGTGCGCCGGCAGCTCGCGCACCCGGGAGTCGCGCAGCGTTCCCGCCGCCCCCTCCAGCACCAGCATGCGCCCGGCCGAGCGCTCACCGGGCGGTGCCTGGGCAATCAACTCGGCGGGCAACTCGTAAGCGAAATCCTCGCGGCGCACGCGCGCATGTTACACGCTCACATCGCGCCCTCAGGGCGTGGCGCGCCGCCGGGTTATACTGCGCGCGTACGCGATGCCCGAGTGGCGGAATTGGTAGACGCAGCGGACTCAGACGAATGAATTGAGCCCCCGCGGAGAAATCCCCGGGGTGAAGCCCGTCAAACTCGGTGAAGGCCCGGGCGCCTCTGCCCGAGCTGACGCCGAGCCAAGCCCTGCGGGCGAGAGCGCGCGGGGAAGGTGTAGAGAGCAGACGGCGGGCACCTACGGCCCCAAAAGGCTACGGTGAAGGCGTGCTCCAGACCACGAACCCGCGCCGCTGTGCGGCGCGGGGCGGCGCAAGCCGAAGTGGCAGGAAAATCCGCCGCCCTTAAAAGCGTGTCGGTTCGACTCCGACCTCGGGCACCACGGACGCGCCGCACTCGGCCGCCGGCCTCAGGCCCGATCCACGCGCGCGGCGAAGCAACCCGGGCGCGCGTTGTGCACGTGCAGGTAGGCGACCTCGGTCGGCGCCAGCAGTCGTTCGAACGTCGCGCCGATGCCCGCACCTTCGGCGATATCGGCATCGAGCAACATCCCGGCGGCGTCGAAGGCGCGCACCGACAGCAGCCGCCGCTCGAGCGCTTGCGGAAGCTCATTGACGGCGAGATGGGCTTCGGTAGCGTTCTCGCGCACGTAGATCGCGTAGCGGGCGCGGTACGGGCTCGCGACGGGTAGATGCTCGTAATTCACGAGCAACACGCTTTCGCCCGGCTGCGCGTCGACGAGACTCACGCGACACGGAAATCCAGGGTAGCGGTCCGCCACCAGGCGGCGGGCGTTATGCTCGAGCAGGCGCTCGTCCGTCAGGCCCACCAGCGGCGCGAACTGTGCGAACGCGAGCCCCGTTACCTGAAAACTCATGCGGACCTCCGCTCTCTGCCTGGGGAGTGGAGTGTGCGTGCGGACGGCCGCGCGCGCATTCCGTTTCTTGCTGCTTATCGACAAGGCAGCGCCGCGTCCGTATCCTCGAAGTGGATCACATGAAGTTCTGCGACCAGTGCGGCGCCCCGGTGCGCCTCGGCATTCCCGCGGGCGATCATCTGCCGCGCTACGTGTGCGATGCGTGCGGCACGATTCACTATCGCAACCCGAGAATCGTGGTGGGCTGCGTGCCCGAGCACGCGGGCCGCATTCTGCTCTGCCGCCGGGCGATCGAGCCGCGTCGCGGCTACTGGACCGTTCCGGCGGGCTTCATGGAAAACAACGAGACGCTGCAGCAGGCCGCTGTGCGCGAGTCGCACGAGGAAGCGCACGCGGAGGTGACGGTCGGCTCACTGCTCTCGGTCGTGCACGTTTTGCACGCCGAGCAGGTGCACGTGTTCTTCCGCGCGACCCTGCCGACGGCGCGCTTCGCCCCCGGTGCCGAGAGTCTCGAGGTGGAACTGCTCGCGCCGGCGGACATCCCCTGGGTGGACATCGCCTTTCCGAGCACCGAGTTCACGCTGCGCCGCTATCTGGAGGACAAGGCGGCGGGCGGTGAGCCGTATCACTTCACCACCATCGACCGGCGGCTGCAGCGCTCGCCCGGCGGCTGATTCACCCGCCGCGGGGCAGCCGTGGCACAATGCGCAGCGCCCTGCGCGCTCTGCCAGGAAACCGCATGACTTTCGTCGTCACCGAAAACTGCATCAAGTGCAAGTACATGGATTGCGTGGAGGTGTGCCCCGTCGACTGCTTCCACGAGGGACCCAATTTCCTCGCCATCGATCCGGAGGAGTGCATCGACTGCACGCTGTGCGAGCCGGAGTGCCCGGT
>Ga0187769_10002822_pt1 | contig 10273 bp, 10 predicted proteins | sample 0116_SJ02_MP02_1_FD_133140 | JGI IMG/M metagenome (GOLD analysis project Ga0187769, IMG submission 133140) | Tropical peat soil microbial communities from peatlands in Department of Meta, Colombia - 0116_SJ02_MP02_10_MG | ecosystem: Environmental > Terrestrial > Soil > Wetlands > Peat | place... | reverse complement strand
TGCTCGAATGCCCTCCTCCCGGATCCAGTTGCTGGGCTCTCGGCGTCGCCCCTCGCCCGAGCGGGGTCCTCGATACGGGATCCTCTACCGCGCGGACCGTCTCCAAGAACTGCCGGTCGGCCGGCGGGCGGCCTACGCTCGCAGCCTCGCAGCGCTGGCCGCGATCGCCGTTCGAGCGGATGCGACGACGCGGCACGACATCAGCCCGACGCTCCTTGAGCGGCGCGACCGGAGGGTGGAGACCCTCCAGCGGAGGAGAGGATGAGACCCGGCCGCGCCTACCGGCCTGTCGCCCGCTCTCCGCGCCTGGTCGAGACGACGCGGGGGGATCGACGCGAACTCTGGACCGAAGCCGTCGGGGATTTCCCTCCCGTCTACGGAGAGCGGTGGACGGAAGTCGGTGGTCGGAGACTCCGGCTCTTCGAGCCCGGCCGCTCCAAGCTCGCGGCAGCGATCGTCCGCGAATGGGCGGGGGACCTCCCCGCGCCGGGCGAGCGGTGGCTGTACCTCGGGGCGGCCAGTGGGACGACGGCGTCGCATGTCGCCGACCTGGTGGGGCCGGAAGGGCGAGTCTACGCCGTCGAGCGGAGCGTGCGACCGTTCGCGCGGCTCCTCGCGCTCGCCGACCGCTGGCCGAACCTGCGACCGATCCTCGCGGACGCGCGAGAAGCGCGGGAGTACGGGGACCTCGTTCCGCCGGTGGACGGCGTGTATGCCGACATCGCGCAACCGGACCAGCTCGCGATCGTCCTCGCGAACGCCGAACTGTTTCTCGCCTCGGAAGGAGCTCGTCTTCTGGTCGCACTGAAGACCCCGAGCATGGGTCGTGGTCGCTCCGCCGTCGCCCACCGGGAGGCGTCCGAAACGGCCCTAGCCGAGTTCGCGTCGCTCGTACCTTCGGTATCGCTCGAGCCGTTCCACCGGGGCCACTTCATGGTCGGGGGTCGATGGGGCCGGGCGTCGAAACTCCCGCTCGCGAGGAGCGTCCGCCCTACGACGCGGGCCGGGAGCCGCCGCGGGCGATCAAGACGGTAACGACGTCCTCGTCTGCGAGGATGTGCTCTCGGCCGACGGTCTGACCGGGGAAGCGGGCGCTGCGTCCCCACACCTGAGCGGCCTTGAACCCCCGGTCGAGTTCCCCGGGGAGCTTGCGCAATAGCCCGGCGACCGAGTCGCCCATCCGGAGGATCACGGGCTCTTCCCGGTCTGGCGGTCGTCCGGGCGGTTTCACATAGATCCGGATGAACTTGAGCGCGGTCCCGATCCGGTCCACGAGCGTGTCGAGTCCGGCCCCGGTCCGAGCGGAGATGAAGATCGGCTCGTACGGCAGTAGGCTCGCGGCGAGCGCGGTCCGCTCGGCCGGGGTCATGAGCTCGGCCTTGTTGACGGCCATGATGGCGAGCAGATAGACCCGGTTCCCGGCCAGGACATCGATCAGCTGGTCCGCGGTGGCGTCCTCGCGGAAGACGATCGACCCGTTGTGAAGTCCGAACTCTCGGGCGATCTGCGCCGCCCCTCCCCCGGCGAGGTGGGAAAGGCGAACGGTGCTCGAAACCGTCAGCCCACCCCGGTCCGATTTCTGAATGACTATCCGCGGTGGCCGCTGGTTGATCCGTACGCCGGCGCCCTCGAGTTCGGCGGTCAAGGCCCGCAAGTTCGGGTGCTCGGGGTCGATGAGGAAAAGCACGAGGTCCGTGGCGCGGACGACCGAGAGGACCTCCCGACCTCGGCCCCGTCCGCGCGACGCGCCCGGGATGAGGCCCGGCATGTCCAGGATCTGGATCGATGCCCCTCCCCAACGGAGCATTCCCGGGATGATCGAGACCGTCGTGAAGTCGTACGCGGCGGTCTCGCTGTCCGCGGCCGTGAGCCGGTTCAGAAGCGTCGACTTTCCCACCGACGGGTACCCCACCAGTCCGACGGTGGCGTTCCCGCTCTTGCGGATCGAATAGCCAACCCCTCCTCCCTTCCCTTTGGCTCGGGTTTCGCGCTCGAGCCGGAGGACGGCCAGCTTCGCCTTGAGCCGGCCGATGTGGAGCTGGGTCGCCTTGTTGTACGCGGTGTTCCGGATCTCCTCCTCCACCGCGGTGATCTGCTCTTCCAAGGCGGACATGCGAATCGGGACGGACTCCGGCTATCGGGGGCGTCCCGGATACTTGAGACTGACGCGGCCGGCCATCTTCCACGTTCCGTGGGCCGAGGTATTCCCTACGCTCAGCTTCCGCCTCGCAGGTCGTGCGTACGCGGACGAGCCGACCTCCCGACGGCGAACCTTTGCCCGAGTGGCAATGGATTGCCTCGCCCCGGTGCGCCGACCCGCCGGTCGGTGCCGCGCTGGCGCGGGCTCGGCTCGCTGCCACGCTTCGCGTGGGACATGGGCTCAACGCTGCCTTCGATCTCCGCGTCGTCGCGGACTCGGCCCCCCTCCTGCGCCTCGCCCCATCGAACGTTCGGACGGCGAGATGGATCACCCGAGTACTGCTCCCCGCGTACCCAAGGAACTCTTGGGCAGCCCGCTCGGCGCCGAGTCGCTTCTCCGGAGGCGAACTCTATTGGGGTCGGAGGGTCCGCGCCTGGCCCGACCCTTTCCGCGATGCCACGAGCGGCCCATCGGCCACGGGCCACCTCGCGCTCGCGATGACGAACCTGCCCCTTGGGGTCGGGGTGCACTGGCATTTCGAACCAAGCCCCGCCGCGTGGACTCGCTCTCTTTCGTTGAGGGGCCGGGACACGGATCGTCGGGCCCTCGCCGAGCCGACGATGGCCCATCGACGCCTTTCGCCGTCTCGCCCCGACGTTCCGCAGGAGCCTCCCACGGTGCCGCTGTTCTGGCGGGTCTCGGTTTCGCTCAAACTTCCTCCTGCTCTCGCTTCCACCGATCACCTCAGTGGGGATGTTCGACGCGCGATCGAAGGAGCCCTGCGGTCCGCCCGCGGGAATGGAGTCCGCTTTCGTCGGAGGTGGAGTTGTCTCTCGTGGCACGAGCCCTGGTTCCCGCTCACGGAGGAGGAACTCACGTACGTCCTTCCGGGGCCGGCGGACGACCCGCCGGTTCCGTCCCGAGCGACCCACGAAGGAGGGCCGATCCTTCCCCTCGGGCGGTCCGACTCCGGCTGCGTGGTCGGGCCGGTCGTTGAGCCGAACCAGGGTCGCCATGTCGCCGTCCTCGGGGAGACCGGGATGGGGAAGAGCGCGACTCTGATTGCCGTGGCACGAAAGGCGGCCGCCTACGGAGGCGTCGTGCTGTTCGACCCTCTCGGAGAAACGGCCGAGGGGTTCGTGGACGGCCTCGAGTCCAATGCTCGGCGGGACCGTCTCCTGTGGGTCTCTCCCGAACGCGGGGGTGCGGAGATCAACGCCCTCGAGGGCATCGGGGACCGGTCCGGAGATCCGGTGCTCTCGGACCGACGGCTCACCGACCTGGTCCACGCGCTTCGGAGAGTCCGGTCGGGGCGCTACGACTCCAAGTACTGGGGACCCCGGCTTGAGGAGATGCTGACCCGCGCGTTGAACGCCGCCGCGGCGTTTCCCTCGGGCACGCTGGTCGATGCGCACACGCTTCTCGCGACCGGCGGCCGCACGCGTCGGGTCGTCCCTTCTGAGGCTCAGGACGCCGTACGCGAACTCGCGGACCGAGTGCGAGAACGACCCGAGGATGCCGAGGGCGCGCGCCGTTTGCTGTACGAGGTCGTGCGGAGTCCGGTGTTGCGCCGGATGCTATGCGAACCCGAACCTCGACTTCATGCCTCCGAACTCGTGGCCCCGGGCCGGATCGCCGTGGTATCCGGCGACGCGTCCAAAGTGGGCGAATCGACCGCGCGCTATCTTCTTGCCGTCTATCTCGCCCTGGTTTGGTCGGAACTGTTGGCACGATCCCCTCGCTCCAAGACGTTCGTGATCCTCGACGAGTCCCAATGGTTCTCCCACGAGAGCCTGGCCGAGATGCTCCGGCTCGCTCGCCGGCGGAACGTACACGTGGTGCTCGCGACCCAGACGATTGGATCGCTACCGGAAGGGGTGGACGAGGCCGTGTGGACGAACGTATCGGACTTCGTGGCGTTCCGCGGTTCGCCCGAGGAGGCGCGTGAATTCGCCCGCGCGACGAGCGGCGTTTCCGTCGAGGACCTTCTCGCTCTTCCCCGGGGCCACGCCGCGGTTCTTCTGGGAAAGGGGAACACGGTCGCGTGGGTACGGACCGTCGGGCGGCCCCCCGCCGCCCCTCGCGAATGGGGTGACGAAGAATGCGTTCCGATGACCTCGGCAGAATCCCCGGCCCCGGGGAGCTCTTCGGTCGACCCATCCTCGGCGACCGTCGAGAGCGTTCTCGCGTGGATACGCTCGCGGGCCCTCCTCCTGAGCCCTGAAGAGAGTCTGCGAGTGGACCTTGCCGAACTGCGGAAATCCGTCGACCCCGCTGGCCGTGCCGTCCGAGAGGCGGGAGCGATTCTCGGCCGTGCCGGCGCGATCCGCTCGTCGGTGCGAGCCCCCGCCGGCTCAGCGTGGATTCTCGACCCGGCCCGGATTCCCTCGGCCCCGCCGGTTCCGGCGGGTCTGCCCGACCCCGGTGATGCCGAAGGTCCACAACCCTCTTAGGGACGGAACGGCTCGTTTCATCGATGGAAGTTCCGCCGGTACCACCGTCGCCCTCGCCGGCGGATGGGTTGCTACCACCCGCGACCGTTCTCGACCGCTGCCCGGCGGGGATCGAGGGGCTCGACAGCATCCTCGAGGGGGGGATCCCCCGTGGGAACATGGTCCTCGTCGCGGGGAGCGTGGGGACCGGGAAGACGACCCTCTGTCTCGAGTTCCTCGTACGGGGGGCGGAGCGAGGGGAGCGTTCGCTGTTCCTCTCGGTCACCGAGGCGTCTCGGAAGCTGATGCAGAATCTCTCGACGTTCGAGTTCTTCCACAAGGACCTCGTCGAGGAGGGCTCGCTCGTGTTCATCGACCTCCCGAAGGTCTACGACCGGTTGGGGCTCGGGCGCGAAGAGATGACCACGGAGGAGATCGGCATCCTCCTGCGGACGATCCGGGACCTGGTCCGTTCGCTCGGCATCCAGCGGCTCGTCCTCGATAGCTTGACGTCGGTCTGCTACCGGATCCATCGCGAGGAACAGATCCGGGACTTCATGCTCCGCCTCGGTCAGGAATTGAACGAGGCCGGCTGCACTTCCCTCCTCGTCTCCGAGATCGGCCCGACCCCCGGACGCTACTCCCTCCACGGTGTGGAGGAGGCGATCGTGGACGGGGTGATCCTCCTCTCGAACATCCACCGCATGGGCGACATCCTGCGGGTCCTCCAGATCATCAAGATGCGGGGGACAGCACACTCCCACGCCCAGTTCGTCATTCAGCTCACCCCCATCGGCATCCTGATGGCCCCGCACCTCAAGGGCGGGCGGGAAGGAGGCGCCTGATCCGTGTCGCCGGCGGCCGACCTCGGCGAGCGGTTGCGGAGCCTTCCGAGCGGGAGCGCCGTGGCGCTGAAGCTCGACCCGCGCGAGTACGCCGACCACTACTTCGCGGTCCTCAACGCGACATTGCGCGACGTCGGGAGCGAGACCGACGCGCACACGATCTACCTCACCGTGACGAACCCGGCCGCCTTCGTCTGGACGCTCGCCCAAGCGCTCGATGTGCCGCCCGACCGGATCTCGTTCGTCGACGCGATCAGTCACATCATGATGAACTACTCGAACCCGCTCTCGAACGCCACGTATGTGGAGAGCCCGCGGGCGCTCGAGGAGATCATGCTCCGGATCGAGTACCTCCTGCGGAAGTTCCCCCACCCCCGCACGATCGTCGTCGTCGACAGCGTGAACTCCCTCGCGATCCACAACCAGCCCGAGCTCCTCTCCGAGTTCTTCCACATCCTGTTGAACAATCTCAAGTCGCGCCAGGTGCTCACGCTCGTCCTCGAGACGAGCGAACAGGAGACCACCGGCATCGAGCAGATGCTGAATCTCGTCGTCGACGAGACGATCGACGTCGGACGGATGGGGCGCTGATCGTGACCGAGACCCAGCGAATCTTCGGTATCCCCGAGATCGATCAGCCGGTATGGACCGCCCTTCCCCCCGGGTGGCTCTCGGTGCTGTCGGGGACCTCGGGCTCGGGCGCTCCGCTCCTCGCGAAGCAGTTCGCCCACGCGGGGGTCGGGGAGGTCCCCGTCCTCTTCTATACGACCTACGAGCGGACCGAGGACGTCCGGAAGGCGTTCGACGACTTCGGCTGGGACCCGGCCGAGATCAAGATCGTCAACCTCGCGGACGAGTACTTCGAGCGGGTCCTGGTGCGTGGGCTGGAAATCGCGAAGGCCCGCGAAGGCGGGATCTCCCTCGACGAACTGGTCGAGTCGCGTCCGCAAGACCGGGTGCTGACCCCGTTCAGCCTCACGAACCGGATGCTTTCCGACCTCGCGAACATCGACACGCCGTTCCGCATGGTCGTCGACTCGGTCGACTTCTTCCTGGAGGTGATGGAGCCGCACGAACTCACCACCGTCGCCCGGCAGATCCGGCACCGCTGCCAGACGATCGGGGGCCATGCCCTCATCACCGCGCACTCGATCGCCCACGACCGGTCTGTGTTCGGCCTCCTCCAGGACCTCGCGGACCTCGTCTTCGAGCTGAAGGCGGAGCCCCGCGTCGACCACTACGAGCACACCCTCTCGGTGGAGAAGGTGGGGAACCGGCCCGACCTCACCCGAATCTGGGGCGCCCAGCTCGGCGAGAGCGGCTGGCAGGTCCAAGACCGCGCGCCTTCCCCGAAGTAGATACTGGCCTACCGGTGGGTAACCTAACCTTTATCGGCCGCAGCCGGCTGCTTTGGGCGAGGTCGAAGCTCCGTGGAGGACGTCGTCATCCGCACGCTGGAGAAAGTGGAACTGCGGGACCCGATCCTGGTCGAGGGACTGCCCGGGGTGGGAAACGTCGGCAAGCTCGCCGCCGACTACCTCCGAGAGCAGCTCCATGCGAAGCCTCTGGCCACGATCTACTCGAAGTTCTTCCCGCCGCAGGTCTACGTGAGCGAGGAGGGGATCATCCGTCTCGTTTCGAACGACCTCCACTACTGGAAAGGCCCCTCGACCGCCGCCCGTGACCTCCTGGTCCTCGGGGGCGACTACCAGGGGATCAGCCCGGAGGGTCAGTACGAGATCACCCAGCGCGTCCTCGATTACTGCCACGCCCTCGGCGTCCGGGAGGTGTTCACGCTCGCCGGGTTCGCGCAGGGACGGGTCGTCGATGCCCCTCGCGTGCTCGGGGCGGCGACCCATCCCGAACAGGTCGAGGCGATGAAGAAGTTCGGCGTCGTCTTCTCCCGTAACGACCCCGGCGGGGGCCTGATCGGCGCGAGCGGGTTGTTCCTTGGCCTCGGTCGCCTCGTCGGGATGCAGGGAGTGTGTCTCATGGGCGAGACGAGCGGCTACTTCGTCGACCCCCGCAGCGCGGAAGCGGTTCTCAAGGTGCTCGCGAAGGTGCTGCGCGTCGAGATCGACTTCACCGCCCTCGAGACGAAGGCCCACGAGGTCGACCGGATCGCGCAGAAGATCCACGAGGCGGAGTCGCGTTCGGTAGAAGCCGCTCCGTCCGCCGGCCCGGCCCCCCGGGAAGACCTCGGGTACATCGGCTGAACGACCGCTCGATGCGCGAGCCCGCTCGCCCCGGATCGGTCTCGGAGGACGAACGGCGGCGCGCCGTCCGAATCCTCCTGGAACGCTCCGCAGAGCCGGACGGCTTCGTTCCGTTCGACCGCTTCATGGAGGTCGCCCTCTATGGGAGCGATGTCGGTTTCTACACCCGGCCGGAGCCACCGTTCGGCCGGGAGGGGGATTACTACACCGCCGCGCACGTGACGCCCCTTTTCGGACGAGCGATCGCCCAGCGGCTCAGGTCTGCGTTCGCGAAACTACCCGTCCGCGCCCCGTTGCGGGTGGTCGAGGTGGGCCCGGGCGACGGCACCCTCGGGGTCGCGGTGCTCACGGGGCTTGCGCATTACCCCGAGCTCCGGCGCCGGCTGGAGTACGTGCTGGTGGAACGTTCTCCCGGCCTCGCCCGTCGCGCGATCGAACAGGTTTCGTCGGCGGGCCAGAGTTCGGGGATCCCGGCCCGGGTGGCAAGCGGTGTCGGGTCGGACGGCCCGTTCTACGGAGCGGTGCTGGCGAACGAAGTGCTCGATGCGCAACCGGTGCGACGGCTTCTGTGGGACGGCGGACGCTGGCGCGAGACCGGCGTGAAGCTCGTGAAGGACGGGTTCGTCCGCGCCACCGGCCCCTGTGACCGACCGGTCCCCGCTCCCGACCTTCCCGGGAACCTCCCGGACGGGACGATCGTCGAGGTCTCGCCGGGAGCCGAAGCGCTACTTCGGGAGGTCGCGGACCATCTCGTCGGGGGGCTCTTTCTGGTCCTCGACTACGGGATGGAGGAAGGGGAGCTCATCGCGGCGCATCCGACCGGGACCCTCGCCGCGGTGCGCCGACATCGCTTCGTCGACGACCCGTTCGAACACCCGGGAGCGGCCGACCTCTCAGCGTTCGTCAACTTCACTCGAGTGCGGGCCGCCGCCGCGGCGGCGGGGCTCACGGAACTCGCCTTCCGGCGACAGGCCGAGGCGCTCGCGGAGTGGGGATTCGCCGGACTGCTCGAGGAAGCGACACGTTCGGCCCCCTCCGCCGAGGCCGAGGTTCGAATCCGTCTCGCCGCGAAGAACCTCCTCTTTGGCTTCGAGCGGTTCTCTGCCCTCGAGTGGGCACCGGCCGAAGAGATCCCGAAGGCCGTCCCTGGTCCCGTCAGGTGACCGGTCGCGTCGGGGCGCTCGAGAGCGGTTCCGCGACCTTCGCCTCGACGAGGAGCCGGGCCGTCTCGGGCGGAAGCGACAACACGTCGTCGGCCTTCAGGTCGACCGTTTCGGAACCCACCTCGATCGGCCTCGAGTCCTTCACGATGCGGACGTAGACGAGCGCGGGGCGCGAACGGGCCGTCGGCGCGAGCGGGGGACTGGGCGGGGCGGGAGCGGCTGCGGAGGGTGCGGAAGCTTCCGGTGGACGCACGACCGGTGGTGGGGACGGACCGGCCGAGGGCTCGATGTAGGCGGCCGACGACCGGCGGAAATCGAGGAGAGTGCCGAGGACCTGGTCGAACAGCGTCCGCTCCTCGGGCAGCGCGTTCACCAGGTCGCGGCTCCCACCGATGCTGGCCTGGAACGCGGCGTTCAGGACCTTCTGAGTGCGGCCCTCGACGATATCGCGGGCCACCTGGATCGCCCGCTGGTACGTTTGACGCGAGATCTCCCCCTTCCGTCCCGAAGGGTTCTCGCGCAGTTCGCTCTCGTACGAGCGGCGCAGCTCGGCGAGATAGGCGGACGTCGAGGAGTAGAACTCCGTCGGTATCTTGGCCAGTCCCCGGACGGCGAGCTCGCTGCGACGCCATTCGAGCAATTGCATGAAATGGTCGGGCATCGTCTCTCGGGGAAGGAGCGGAGACGCGAAGGACTATACGAGGCCTGCGGTGTTGTTGAGTCCTCCGCTCGCAGGGGAGGCGGCGGAAGAGGAACGGGGGCCGATGGCGTCGGGTCGAGAACCGGCCGCCGCGTTCGACGAGTTCTGGGAGCTCTGGACGCGCCTCAAGCACGACAGCGAATCCCCGGGGACCGTCGTGGTCGTCGAAGGCGAACGGGACCGGCGCTCACTGCGCCGACTTGGACTCACGGGCACGGTGGTCCTCGTCCACCGGGGCCGCACCTTATCGGAGACCGCCCAGCATCTCTCGGCCACTGCACGTCGGGTGATCATACTGACCGACTGGGACACGGAAGGAGGACACCTCGCGCAACGGCTGAGGGAGTTCCTGGGCGTCGGTCGGTCGGGACCGGACCTCGAGCATCGCCGGCGGCTGGCCCGAGTTCTGCGCGGCGAGCTCGTGCACGTCGAAGGGCTCTACGGCTGGGCGGTCCGCGCGGCGGAAAAAGCGAACCGTTCGCTCGTCCAGCTCCTCGAACTGGCCGAGGCGGACGGCGCCCCCGCTACGGGATGACCTTCGTCTGGGTCCTTCTCGTCGGGCGGCGGTTGCGTGCCCGGGAGGGACGGAAGCGCTCGGCCCCTTTTCCCTTCCAGCGCAGTCCTCGCCCCTCGGTTCCGGCGCTCGTGAGGCCGCGGTACACTCGACCTTTGTGCACCGGCGCGGCGACCCAGGAGATCTTCGGGTCGGCCAGGATCTCCGGGTGGGACGGGTCCACCAGAATCACCTCGAAGAACTTCTGCTTCCCGTCCTCTCCC
>Ga0187769_10002820_pt1 | contig 10276 bp, 6 predicted proteins | sample 0116_SJ02_MP02_1_FD_133140 | JGI IMG/M metagenome (GOLD analysis project Ga0187769, IMG submission 133140) | Tropical peat soil microbial communities from peatlands in Department of Meta, Colombia - 0116_SJ02_MP02_10_MG | ecosystem: Environmental > Terrestrial > Soil > Wetlands > Peat | place... | reverse complement strand
TGTTTGGCTCGAGTGGCAGGAAATTTAACAGTTACCGTCCCAAAAGAGAGCAGAGTGGAATCGCACCAGATATTGATGAAAAGCGAGATAGTTCCGTTACCCGCCATAGAGCCGCCCTTAATGAAAATTCCGCTTTCACTCAGCCCTCCATCGTTAACTGACTACATGAGCGATCTTGACAGAGTTACAAGAGCGTTGCGCAATCTCGGCATACAAAATGTGACTGTAGGGCTGCCAACTCTTAAAAAGCTAAGCAGAATTCTGAGAGAGAACGAATGGAATGTAATTGTAACGCTAATGGATCTCTGGGATCGACAGGAGATAATAGACATAGGTCCCGTATCAGATGAAGATTTAGTCGGGGTAGCAGTTGATATAGGTACTACGACGCTCGTGGTAGAGTTAGTCGATCTAAAAAGTGGTGCCGTCATTGATTCACGATCTGATTATAACAAACAAGTCGTTTATGGCGAGGATGTTCTTTCGCGGATATTGTACACCGAGGAACATAAAGACGGTATCCGTAAACTTACCAGCACCGTCAGATATGGTATAAATGATTTGATACGAGAACTTGTTATAGATAACAAAATACGATATGAAAAAATTTGTCGCGCTGTTATTTCAGGCAACACCGTTATGACGCACTTGTTTTATGGATTAGATCCCAAATATATACGCCATGAACCGTACATACCGGTAATGTCCTATGTGCCACAGATGAAAGCAGTAAAGCTCGGACTAAGCGTAAATCCGAATGCGTATGTTTATGCGCTTCCCTGCAGAAGCAGCTACGTGGGCGGCGACGTGACTGCTGACGTAATTGCTTCTGGAATGAGCGACAGAAAAGAGATTTCACTTTTAATCGATGTAGGTACGAACGGAGAACTAGTGCTCGGAAATGAGAGCTTCCTTGCATCATGTTCGTGTTCAGCGGGTCCGGCCTTTGAAGGGGGTGAGGTCGAGTTTGGCACGCGGGCGATGTACGGTGCCATAGAGCGGATTTGGATCGACGATGCTAAAGTACACTACTCTACTATCGGAAATGTTCGGCCGAAAGGCATTTGTGGGTCGGGACTGATTGAATTAATAGCTGAACTATTTAGCAATGGCATCATCGACAGAGTGGGAAAAATACAACCGGATAAAAATAACATCAGAATTCAAGTGGGCAGCAGCGGCAGCCAATTCGTTGTGGCATTTAAGGATGAAACGGCCATTAACAAAGACATCGTCATAACCGACGTTGACATTCAAAATATACTGCGGACGAAGGCTGCCGTTTACGCGAGCTCTAATGTATTGTTAAAGACGTTTGGATATAAATTTACTGACTTAATCGACGTATTTATTGCCGGCAGTTTCGGCAACTATCTCGATATCAAAAAAGCCATAACGATCGGATTGCTGCCTGATCTTCCCCTTGATGTCTTCAAATTCATAGGCAATGGCGCTCTCGGAGGAGCGAGAATGGTATTACTATCGAAGAACATGCAAAATAAAGCGGAAGAAGTTGTAGCAAATATGACGCACATTGAGTTGAGTGTCAACACCATGTTCTTTAAAGAGTTTACCTCTGCACTCTTTATCCCTCACACCGAAATCGATCAGTTTCCCAGCATTGTGGGAAGAGTTTATACGTAGCTTTTTAATTAACAAGCTTAAAGGTCTAATAACAGATATTCGTCCAAGCACAATGGGGCAGAGATACTCCTTTTATGTAGTTGTCGGATGCATGGTGTTACTCGTGCTGATAAACGGCGCGCAGATAAAACGAAACGTGAGGGCTTATGCCAACGATTGCAGTAACAGGTAAAGGCGGGACAGGAAAAACAACATTTGCCGCACTTCTTATTAAATATTTGAGCACACAGAGCAGTACTATTTTAGCGGTAGATGCAGATCCTAATTCAAATTTGAACGAACGATTGGGACTCAGCGTTGAACAAACAATTGGACGCTTGCGAGAAGATCTCCTCAAAGAATCCCTTCCTGCTGGCGTGCCCAAAAATGAACTGATCGAGTATCAAATTCGATTAGCTCTTATCGAAGGAGATAAGTTTGATCTTGTCGTAATGGGACAACCTGAAGGACCTGGATGTTACTGCTACATTAACAGTGTCTTGAGAGATGTCATCGATAGGCTCTCAAACAACTATAACTATGTTGTCATCGATAATGAAGCCGGCATGGAGCACCTTTCGAGGCGAACAACAAGAGATGTCGACATGCTTTTCATTATGAGCGATGCGACAAAGCTAGGTATCATCACCGCCAGTCGAATTAAAAAACTGTCTGAGGACCTCAATATCACCATAGGAAAGGCTTATCTTGTATTAAATGAGCTGAGGGATGACATACCGGATAGCATTAAAAATCAAATAGTACAAGAGGGACTCGACCTCATTGGTGTCATTCCTGCAGACAATCTAATTGAAAATTATGCTGTCCAAGGGAGATCTTTGTTGGAGCTTCCCGGCGATTCGACAGCATTTAAAGCAGTCATAGAAATAGCTAAGCAGTCGATATTATCGTGATTGTGCTACCCCTTCGCCATTTCTCTCAGATACTTCGGCAAAGCTGATGAATCTTTAGTCCCCACCAAGACTTCCCACCCAGTAAGATCCGCAAGTTTCATCTTCATCATGGCGATCATGCCCGGAATGATAAGCCTCCGGTGATCTACTTTTTCTGCAACCTTATAATCGTCTAGCGCTTGTGCTATCTTCTCTGGGGTGAACTTATCAGCTGCAAACGCGGTCATCACAGACAAGCCTTCTGTGTCTATAACAAGAAGATACGACGGGACTTTGCTTGCTTCAATATCGCTTGCTACTGTAAAATACGTGAGCGAGAAGTTTGACGTCACGATGACCGGTGAATTCCTATTCGGTTTTCCTATTTCGTACAGACCTGCATTCACCTGTATGAGTGCTTGCGGATCTGTATAGATGTTTGTTCTCAACGTGGTGAGCGGGTATAATCGCGCAGGATCAATGTCGCTAAAGATGATTAGAGATGCGTATTTCATCGTCCCTATCGACGCCTTTATAGCTTGGGTTTCGATATCTGTGCCGTTGTCTAGATTTAGCATTACCGGATAGCCCAGCGGACGGAATAATTTCTTAACGCTCAGCCGTCGCAATATGGTGAGCCATTCAAGAGCTTCACGTAATTTTTTGCTGCCGAGGTTCAAATCTAAAACGATGTCCTCTACACCTTCGCTTTTTACCATCTCCGATAACGATATGAGCTCATCGATATCATCAGAATAGATCGCAAGCGGGCACGCGTACTGTCGCGAGAGCTTGGCCATAGCGGTACAGTTACCTGCAGTGCCTGCGTAAATCAACGGTTTTGCTTTCGAAACGAGCTTTAAGCCTTCTTCGATGACCTGTGGGTCATCACTGACCAACACTAACGGCAAACCGCTGTTATCGTTCACCAGACTGACCGCTTGCGAAAACCGCTTTGCATCACTTCTAGACTTGATTGCAATTAAATCGACTCCTGAAATGATGCCGATCCGCTCGAATTTCATCACGTCCAGTTTTTTGGCCTTTTCAACGATCGCATTATCATCGAGGGTATCCTCAATTGTCACAGCGTACGCTGTCTGGTGAAAAAATTTCTTTTCGTGCCTGAAAAGCTCGATTTCACCCCCGATATCGAGGTCGCCGACCGTCACAGTGCGCATAGGCGGCAACGATGAGCTCTCCAGCTGTTGCAGCACTTGTGGCGACACATACGGACACTTTGTCAGTTCCGTCTGCTTGTTGGCTAAAAGCATGGCAAATGCTAAACACGTCGGAACGCCACATTCGCCGCAGTTCTTCTTAGCTAATAATTTGAATATATCCAACGCTGTCATCGGCATTGCTTATCACCCTATCAACTCATCCACGGCTTTCTTCGTAATCGCCACAGACTTAGGGTGTCTCAGTATTAAAGCGTTCGCGCCAGCCATTAAAGCTGCAAGTGCAGAAGCTACTTCCCAAAAGATGGCTCTTTGTTTCTCATCACCGAGCTTTTCATCTCGCCGATACGCTTCTTTGGCGCTCCAGGCAACAGATATGTCAGCGATCATCGGCGATTGTATCATTCTATCGCCCATCAGACCCGCGAGTTTAATACGCTCCATAGCTGAGTACGCGTATTCGACCCCGAATCCAATCCCGGCCATAAGGGGATCAATGACGATATCATCAAGTTTTACGCCAAACTCGGTCAGCATGATATTGAGCTGTTTGGCAATATTAACATCGATATTTGAAAAAGAGACAACTGCGTGGCCATTTGCTGTAGCTGCTACTGCTACCGACTTATAACTGTCCTGCTCGGCCCGCGAAAGCAAACATCTCTCTCCCTTTGCTGCTTCCCCACAGAGTTCCATAACTCGTGCGTCTTTCTCATAATCCCCACTTCCTTGAATCACAAGTGGCGCCTTGACCTGCGCAAGCATCGTAGAGACGAGAGAGGCAGCATCTTCAGCACTGACGTTTTCTTCCTCGGGATTTGTGCTCAACAACTTCAAACAGATGAAATCTGCGCCGTAGGTGTGAACACACGTTTGCGCCCACGCAACAGGATCTCTTATCACATCACCAAAATCGTCTGTAATTATCTTAGGGTAGTCATCGCCAATTTTATCAACGACTTCCATTCCGATAGAAGGCCTTGACACATTGCCTTCGAAAGACAGAAATGGTAGGGTGGTCTCCCCCCCCAAAATGATTTTATTATCTCTCGTTCCTCCTTCTTTCTCAGTCGCCCCAAAAACAACCTCTTTTATCTTGCCAGTCCAACTCTCTTTTGGAATTGTTACCATTACACGTTACCCCACTTAACACATCTGCACACGTTTAGAACACGCCCATGGGCGGCATGGCCAGTGCAGGGTGATTTACCTTTGCCATGTATTCCATCAATTCGCCTGCATCCGTCGTAATAGTTTCGTCTGAGATTTTGTCTACAAAGTCAGTCAGCCCCATCTCCTTCGCCCTCTTCTCTAGGTCGTCCCTTAGTGCTTCTTTCAATTCTTTCGGCATCCAAACTACTCGGGCAAGCCCGCCATCGGCGCGGATAAATTTCTTACTTGTGATGAACTGCCTTCCAACTCCTATGAACCCGGGTGTTTGATTGCCGCCACCAACCGACCCTGCAAGGGTGGAAAACTTCATCCCGATGGGAGTCATACCAGTGTACTCCCTGTTCACGACTATCACGCCCTGTAAGTCACTGCTAATTGCCACAATACACTCGAAACACCCACACGACGTTTGCGGATTCTCCATCATGGTGTACTGGTTCATCCTTTCAATGTGGCCGTGGGTAAGTTCCCTCACCGCATTATTGACGTTTGGCCACTGACCCTTCATCTCGTCGACGGCATCTCCTTTCTTAACTGGTTTATTTGGTCCATGTGGATCGATACTATACCCAGCAGCCGCATCAAGCCAGTTTAATGCTCCGCATAGTCCAAGCCGCTCTGGAGATATAATGCACACGTGACTCGGAGCGAAGCTCTGACACAACGTACACGCGTAGAATTCATCAACGCTCTCATCGGTCAGCCCAGCAATCCTCTTATCCCGCTCAGCATAGGCCTCCAAGGCCTCTGGTAGGTGCTCTTCCACCGCTTTCTCATCGGTAATGATCGTGACTTGTATCCTGCTGATAATGCCCCCGAGCTCTTCCTTCATCTTGTTATAAAGAATGTCACCAAAGTGTTTGAAACGTAACCCGCTTGCCACGCTGCTCTTGCTTAATCTCACCCAGAGCAGATTTCTCTGGCCCGTATGCCATGCACCTTCTGTATAGTTGATGAATTGATGGATGCGCCGTTCAACTACCGGTTCGAACTCCTTTTTCATGTTCTTACCGTATACTTCGACAAGAATCCCTAATGCTGACGAACTGCCCTCTTCCATCTCATCAACGTCTTTGCCAATAAGCGAGATCTGACCGTCTTTGACCTCATCAACATCGCGAATTTTTACAAGCTCAAAAACCTTCGTCTTTGTCGGGCCACCGCATTCGACGTAGGTTTGCGGCTTCCGCACGGTTTCTCCCTCAAAGGCGAGACCATACGCCACAGGCAACGAGATCTCTCCGAACCTCACCTTCATATTTCGTATCTCTATCGCGTGTGCAACGATTTGATTGTAATCCTTTTCCACTTCATATTTGCCAGGTATTTCCTCCACATCTTGATCAGTGATCGTCGGTGACCCATTGAACAGCACGGCAAACTCTATTGCTGCCTTAATATCATCGATTGGACCTAATTGGACAACAACCACTTTTGGCCGTTTTGCAAGATAATCATATAGTCCAGCCCTGTCTCCCGGCTTGATGTTGCCAAAGGTTAACGCGGCACGGATTGCGAAGCTTAAACTGTGAATCGTTTGGGTGAACTCGCCCACACAGAATAACAGTCTGTCGAGTCCTTTGTGCTCACCAATCTCAATACCGGCCTCTTTGATCTGCTGTATCGTGTCAAAGGTAGGGATGATGAGCATACCCTTGCTTTGACAGTCTCTGATGATCTTAGCAAGCAGCTTGGGGTCTTTCGCCTTTCCCACCAACACAAGAACGCCCGGTATAGTGTCATCGACAAACGAGATACCCAACTTTCTTAAAACTTCATCACCGATGAATCCGGTGTAAGGAGTATCCGCATAAGGATCATGATTATCGATATATTTGAGAACTTCAACGATTTCTGCAGCAACCATCGTCGCCTCGCCAGACGCCACAGCGTTATCGAACGTGTACTCTTCCCGTATCTTTCCTCTAACCTCACCAAGCAACCGCGGTAATTGCCCAAGTTTCGTAACTTGTTCACCAGTCCATGCGGTGATACACGGTAGATAATATCCCGTATTCGGATAGCCAATCTCCTTGCTACTGCCATATTCGCGTATCGCCTTACTCAACAGGTGATCTGCGTATCCCGTCGCGATGATGGCGCCCTCGATTGCTTTCTTGTATAACGCTTCTTGCGAGAGTACTGGTGTTTTCTCACCCGCCATTGAACCATTCCAGTACGTCACAGGAGCTTCGAGTTCACTGCGTGCGTTCAACTTCCATCTCCGATATTCGACGACATTCACCAGTTTCTGTGCTGCTACTGTGGGATCAGGCTCGAAGATGAAGTGGCCACCATAAACGTCCTTAGCGGTCGACTGTGCGACTTCATCCGCAAGGGGGCTCCCTTTTATAAACGGATAGACTCCTACGTGGGTCGGCCATCCAGTAGCCACGCACCACGTGCCGATGGTCACCGCCTTTTCGCTCATCGCTTCAGGAGCGCTCGCGACGATGGGGAGATCCTGTATGTCGACGCGCATTACCTGTGCGAGTTCGCTGATGAAGTTCTCTACTCGTGAGTTGTCCACGCACGACCCCATGTGGAGTATGAGCGGCAACGATCCGCCAATTGTCTTCTGGCCCACTTCTCTGAGGAACGTCTTGAGTGACTCCCCCGCAAATTCATCTGCCGCCTCTGGCGTCAATAAACCGTGTTTTGCTAGAGATTGAGCAGCACAACCCGTGACGAGTGTCAGTACATTGTTCTTGACCAGTTCTTTTGCGATTGTTAAATGACATAAGTCGTGTTGAGCTTTGGCAGGATTGTTGCATCCCGCGATAAGCGCTATCCCTTGAATCTCACCGCTTCTGATCTTATCTGCGAGATACTGAAGGGGTTCTTTTTCGTTAAACTTGCTCAGTAGCGTCTTTATATATTCAAGGCTAAATCCTGCAACCACCTCGCTCGTAATGGCAGGTATGGAAATCTTGCTTGGATCCCTGTTCCTATACGCTTCAATTGCTACTCGAACAATCTCCCTGGCGCCTTCGCGCGCCGCTCCTTCATTGAACTCGATGTGGGTATCGCCAGGTATGCGGGTGATAGGCATCGTCGATATTAGCTTCGTGTGGAAGCACTGCGTCCAGAACCCCACCGACGGCGCAATGCATTGATAATCGATCACCATCGCATCGACGACACCCGTCATAATTGCCAATTCTTGACTTGCGAAATTTGTGATGATCGGTATGCCCCGTCTCATTAGCAGTTCGTTAGCAGTGCAACAAATGCCGACGATATTGATGCCTTCCGCGCCTACAGCAATGGCCTCGCCTTGTAGCTCATCTGCAGCGTCGCATATCACTTCACTGAGAATAGGATTGTGACCGTGTACACAGATATTCACACACTCCTCTTTCAATGCGCCTAGGTTGGCCTTTGACACTACCATTTGAGGAACACCGAAGAGCACGTCAGAGATGTTGGAGCTAATATTCTCGCCCGCTACGTCTCCAAGCGAGCACTTTATACCGCCAAACATCAGCGGCACGGGATCGGCATCACATCCCATATGAGTTCTGTGCATGACTTCCGTGATGCCTTTGTCAATATTGGTTGCAATGACGTCATTTCTATCGAGGAGTTTTAGCCTCTTTTCAGGGAGCATCATCTTCAGCCAATTGCACATCTCGTCATCTTGCCGCGAGAAGTCCTCCAATGCGGTATTTGCAACTGCCACAGCAAGCTCATTTATGTTCTTGCCGCTATCAACGCCTAGTTTCGTTGCGAGGGCCCGTAACTTCGCCTCATCTTTGACGCGATAGTCAGGCGCTTTCCCCTCTCCGACACCTTTAAGCGCGTACGCCAAGTGCCTTCCGTGGTCGGAGTGAGCAGCGCAGCCGCCGGCCATCATCCGTATCAAGTTTCTGGCTACAATTGTGTAGTCTTTCGCGCCACAGATGCCTCTTTGCGGCTCTTTTCCAAATGGATTGATACGGCAAGGCCCCTGCAAGCAGATTCTGCAGCACAGCCCTGATTCACCGAAGCCGCACTGTGGCTGAGCAGAGTCGGCTCTATCCCACATCGTTTCCATTTTGTCCTGCTTAGCAATCGGAAGCATCTTGATCGCCGCGGGGTCTACCGTATTTACCCTTTCAGAACCCACTATGTTACGCCTCTTGTTCATATACTAACGCACCACACTTACACGCTGTTACGCACGACAGCTCTGTTGCTCCATTACAAAGATCACATTTTACTGCTTTATGATCCCATGATTGTATGGCCCCAAATGGACACATCTCAATGCATTTAAAACAGCCATTGCATTTCTCTTGTCTAATGGTCACTGCGCCATCTTCGCCTTTTGTTATCGCTCCTGTGTCACACGCTTCTACACATTCGGGCTTTTTACAATGCAAGCACCTCGTAAGATGCAATTTTCCATTTTTAAAGCCAATCGCGAGCCTCGGTGTCGGAGATGGACACTCTATCATCGCTTTATTGATGTCGCCGGACGAACTGTGATGCAATGCGCACGCTAACTCACACGACTTACATGCTACACAGTTCTTTGGAATAAATCTAACAGTCAACATAAGCGGTGGCGTACCATCTTCCGTTTCTCTTAAATAACTTCTCTCTGAGCGAGTGTTGTTCTGCTACAAAATCCCCAGCTCAGCCACTCAGCCATAAAGAGTGGCCACTAACGGAGTGCTCGCAAAAAAGCGGACTATACTGTGCACATTTAGCAATATCAGAGTAACTTACTTGTTGCATTCTGCTACCTTCGAAATAACAAGATCTGGGCAGAACAAGAAAATTTAGTTTCTATATTATTTTATATGATACTTGTTATATATATGCATATGGTTAAAAGAGGAGGCAAAATCTTTATCACAGGCAGGAGCGTGTTCAGAAACTGATGGCTCACATAAAAGTCCGACTGTTTGCTAATCTCAGAGAGATCGTGGGAGAGCGTGAGCTTTTTTTAGACTCGACCACGGTAAGCGGTGTGTTGGATTTGCTCACCTCCATAAAACCTGAGTTACGGGATGTGCTCTTTGAAGAAGGGGCCTTACGTCCATATATCACGGTACTAGTCAATGGACGGAATATCAATGAGATTGACGGGGTGATGTCAGCCCTTTCAGAGGGTGATGAAGTAGCTATATTCCCCCCTGTGTCCGGTGGCTAATCATCGCTTAGATTAATATACCGATCTGTTAATCGTTCAAGCGACGTTTCAAGTTCTTTATATTCCTTCAATATCGCCCGGCCAAATGCAGTCAATTTCGCACCACCACCATCTTTTCCACCTCTGGTTCGATCGACAAGCGACCTTCCCAGCCGTTCTTCCACTGTTGTGATGCGCTCTAATGCATAACGATATGACATTGTTAACTCGCGCGATGCAGCATTTATAGAGCCCAAACGGTCTATTGCAGCAAGGAGTCTCATCGT
>Ga0187769_10002818_pt1 | contig 10278 bp, 11 predicted proteins | sample 0116_SJ02_MP02_1_FD_133140 | JGI IMG/M metagenome (GOLD analysis project Ga0187769, IMG submission 133140) | Tropical peat soil microbial communities from peatlands in Department of Meta, Colombia - 0116_SJ02_MP02_10_MG | ecosystem: Environmental > Terrestrial > Soil > Wetlands > Peat | place... | reverse complement strand
TTCGACGTAGAAAAGTCAAAATCCCCACCCTTGGCAAAACCGGCCAAGGATGGGGCACCCGAGGCCAAGGGTGGGGCACGCAATGCATCGGAGATCGGCGCGCTCTCCGCCTGTCGCAAGCCCTTCCAGGACGCACCTACTCCCGCCGGCAACTCTGCCGCTGCCATCGCGCTGCTGCGCCTGCACGCCTACACCCACGACGAAAGCTATCGCCAGAAAGCGCAGCGAACGCTGGAGGTCTTTGCCGGGATGGCGGAGCAATACGGAATGTTCGCCGGCACGTACGGCATCGCCGCTTCGCTGTTCAGCACGCCGCATACCCAGGTAGTGGTGGTGGGCAGCGGCGAACAGGCGGACCAGCTTTACGCCGCTGCAATCGCGCCGTTCGCGCTGGGCAAATCGGTGGTGCGGATTCCTGGGGAGAACGAGGCCTTGCCGCAGAACCTGCCTCCCGCGCTTGCTGACACCCTTCCTAATCTCCCCGAAGTGAAGGCCGGCAAGCCGGTGGCGGTGGTGTGCTCGAATTTCACCTGCCAGCCTCCGGTCAGCGATCCGCAGGCGCTGGCAACCGAGTTGCGCGGGCGAACCGCCGCGTAGCGATATCCCTCTTCAGTGTGCACTCGGCTGAGATCGTTCGCCCGTGGTGTGAAACACGCTTCCACAATAAAAGGAAATTAGTTTTGCTCGCCAGCCGTTCCGCAACGCAAGTCGCTGATTTGCTTTGCCCGTGCCTGGACGCCGAAGTGCACGCTGCCACGTGCGCAGCGATGCGGCCTTCCGGGGGCAAGAGTGCAACGCATGAATTCACGGCTTCGCGGAAATGGCCAGCCAGCCAGAACGCCCACCAGGGGCCGATCTTCAGCTCTTTGTGCACTGACCGCGCTCATGGTGGTTTTGCTCCTGTGCGCGCCCAGCCTCGCTGGCGACGATGTCACGGTGGTTCTCGGTCGGCCGGAGGTTGGCAAATCCGTAGGCCAGGCGATTTACGGAAGCATCCGTTGGAACGAACAACAATCAGCCAAGGCCGCACTTGCCGTGGGGGTCGAGTACCGCCATTGGTTTGCCAACCGCTTCGGAATTCAGGTGGACTACAATCGCACCAATACCAATGCAGTATTCGACAGTATTTCCATCGGCGGTTTACTGACTTTCCCCGTCACACGACACGAAATAAGTGGAGCGGTCGTCCGCCGTTTTGGCCGGCCCGAGTCCAAGCTGCGTCCATTCTTCACCATGGGACCCGGCGTGCTGTTGTTTGACGGAGGTTACGCCCCGGGCGGCAACGTTGGGTGGTCTGCTACCCCCGAGCTGGCCGCCGCCGGCGGCATGGATCGCCCCCTAAGCCGGCATCTATCTTTCAGAATTGCATACAGTGTTCATTTCTTCCGCAACACCGGTTTTGGCGATCCTCAATTTCATCCTGGTATGGCGCGCCTTCAACAACCCACCGTTGGATTGAGCTGGAAGTTTTGGCGATGAACGCATGGATCGTGGCGACTCAAAGCTGCTCGGAGTTCGATTGTTTCCGTTTTTGAACCACGAATTAGCACCATCTATTGTGCAAGCGCGGGGAAATAATTGACATCTTAGTCAATACGCAATATTTTTCCGCCCTACCTAAGTGTTAGGTGGCATCCCAACTAACTGACAGACCGGGCGATGCTGCGGCCAGTATGGTCGGGGTTTCTCCAATTCGCCGGGACCCCAAACAGCCCGCCACTCTGCTGTGCATCGACGATCGAGTCATTTACCTTCCCATACGCAAGGCCTATTTGGAATCGCATGGCTACGCCGTCCTGACCGCTGCCAGCGGCCGCGAGGGTTTGCAGCTTCTGGCAGAACATCTGATTGCCGCAGTGGTCCTCGATTACCGCATGCCGGAGATGAACGGCGGAGAAGTGGCGCGCGTAATCCGCCGCACCCGGCCCGGCTTGCCCATCATCATGCTCTCCGGTTTTGCGGGGGAAATCCCCAGCGATGTGCGCTCGCTGGTAAATGTAGTGGTCGCAAAAGGGGAGGGTGCGAAGGCCTTGCTGGAAGCGCTGGAAACGGCCTTGCCCAACGCCGTGCTCAGTCCCCGGGTGCAGGCCCCGACACGGGGCTCGATCAAGCAAACGCGGCAGCAGGTCCAGAGGACAAGGGAAGCGGTGGCAGAGCGGCGCCGCAGATTTAGCGGCGGCAGGCGGTAAGGCGGCGCAGTTCTCGACCTTTGGCTTCTCGACTGAAGGCGGCGAGGCAGGTGGAAACTAGCGGCTCAACCGGCTCGGGCGTGCCTGCTTCAAGCTCTGGCCAAGGTCGCGGCGGTTTTCAAGAACGAAGCCGCGCAGCTCGCTGAGGGAATCGAGCAGGCCGTGGGTGATGCGCTGTGTGCACTGTGCCTGCTGGATGAGCTCGCGCGAGGCGGAAACCAGTTGCCGTCCGCGCTGTACTGCCTCGGCCGTCCGAGCCTGTAGATGCGCCGTCATACGTCCACCAAGGTAGAGTCGCGTCCGAGATCCGCTTTTGCGGCCCGGCAGCCGCTCTAGGTCCCACGAAAAAACTCACCCCGTGAGTATTATAATCCTGTTGGAGTCAGGCCAGCGTGACAATTGCTTTAGTGTGACTCCGCATAAAGGCGAGTTACAGGGTTCGAACGTTTGAGGGTTCTCGATGGGCGTGAACAGCATGCGTACGCGAGGTCGCGACCTTGTACGGCACGAGGATTTGCTGCGCCGGGGCGCCAAGCTGGCGCAGAGTTCGAAGCAGCTTATTTCGGACGCCAAGCGGCTGATCGAGATCTCGGCGAAACTAGTGGCTTCGTCGGAACTGCGCAAGCGGACGATCGTGCACTAGCGCAAGGGGTTTGCGCTGGCGGTTGCATTAGGAGCAAAATGCCTAACCATGTGAGGATTTGACGGGCGAGCATGAGCGGCGCAGGTCGAGCCATTTGTGAAAAACAACAAGGTGGTGTCGGTGCACGGCTCGCTGGTCGCAGTTGCCAACCGGCGTTATGACGTTGTGGCCATCGGCGCATCCGCCGGCGGGCTGAGCGCGCTGATGGAAGTCCTGTCCCCGATCCCCCAGGACTTCCCCTCCAGCATTCTGATCGTGCAGCACCTGCATCCGCAAAGGAAGAGCCTGCTGGCGCCGCTGCTGGCGCAAAAGACCGCCCTGCACGTCAAACAGGCGGAGCACGGCGAACCCTTGCTGCCGGGGGTGGCTTATGTGGCGCCGCCCGACGAGCACCTGCTGGTGGGACCAGGAAAAGTCCAATTGGTGCACTCGCAACTGGTACACTTTTCCCGCCCGTCCATTGACCTGTTATTCGAATCCGTGGCCGGCACCTACGGCTCGCGCTGTATCGGTGTGGTCCTGACGGGTTCGGGGCGCGATGGCGCGGCGGGCATTCGCGCCATCAAGGAAGCCGGCGGCACCACCATGGTGCAGGACCCGGGACACTCCGAGTTCCGCATCATGCCGGATGCGGCCCTGGCCACAGGCTGCGTGGATCTGGTACTGCCCGTGGCGGAGATCGGCCAGACCATGGTCCAGCTCTGTACCGGGAGCAAGCAGCACGCATGAACCAAGAATTCACCCTCGAGCATCTGCTGCAGGAAATCGCCTCCGAGCGCGGCGTGGATTTCCGCAGCTATAAGCGCTCCACCCTGGACCGCCGTATCCGCAAAAGGATGTTTGAGGTCAAGGCCAGCAATTACGGCGCGTATGCCGAGTACTTGCGCGGGAACCGCGATGAAGTCAACGAACTGCTCAACACCGTCCTGATCAACGTCACCGAGTTCTTCCGCGACCCGCAAGCCTGGGAGGTGCTACACCGCGAGGTGCTGCCGAAGCTGCTGGGAGGTAAGCAGCCGGGGGATGCGGTGCGCTGCTGGAGCGCGGGATGCGCCACCGGCGAGGAGCCGTACTCCATCGCCATCTTAGTAGCAGAGTATTTTGGCGCGCGTCTGCAGGAATATGACATCAAGATCTACGGCACCGATATCGACGATGACGCTCTAAATGCTGCCCGCCGCGCCGAATACTCTCTCGACCACTTGCGGCGTGTCCGTCCCGAGTGGCGCAAGAAATATTTTCAGGGAGACAAAATCCTGCGTGTCAATCGCGACCTGCGCCGGCTGTGCATTTTCGGCCGCAGCAACGTGATCTCTGATGCCCCCATCTCGCACGTCGACCTGCTGACCTGCCGCAACCTGCTCATCTACTTTGACCCCCGTACCCAGACGCAGATCCTTACCCGGTTGCACTATGCGCTGGAGCCGAACGGAGTGCTCTTCATCGGCAAGGCGTCATCTCTGGTGGGGGCTGGACATCTGTATCGCGCCATCGACTCCAAGTACCGCATCTTTCAGCGTTCTGACGCTGCCGTTGCCTCCGAGACCAAGCACGAAGAGCCGGGTAGCGAAGTTCGTCCCCCGCATGCGCTGGAGGAAGAGGCACAATTGCTGCGCTTGCAGCATTCGGCGTTGCTGGATACGCTGGAACCTGGAGTGCTCGTCCTCGACAGCAAGGATACCGTGCTCAGCGAGAATTCCTCCGCCGCCCGGCTATGGGAGATCCGGGGTCCGCTCGCCGGCAAACCCGTCAGTGAGACGCAGTTCAGTTCGCTCTGCCCCGACCTTGCCTACCATTTGGAGCGGACGCGCACTAGCAACGACGTGGTCAGTTTCCAGTGCTCGGCCGGCCAGGGCGGCAAAACGCACACCTTGTCGGTCACGCTCAGGCCGATCACCAGTACCGGCGGTGGCCGCGTGGGCACACTGGTTTACATGGAGGACATCAGTCCGCGCGAGCAGTTGCAGACTACGATCGAAGAACTGGAAGCCACCGGCGAGGAGCTGCAATCTGCTAACGAAGAGCTGGAGACCACCAACGAGGAGCTGCAGTCCGCCAACGAAGAACTGGAAACCACCAACGAGGAGCTGCAGTCCACGAACGAGGAGCTGGAAACTACCAACGAAGAGCTGCAGTCGCTGAACGAGGAGCTGCAGACCGCCAACGAAGAACTGGCCACCCGCAGCAAGGAAATGGACGAGCTCAACAGCCGCTATGCCGAGACCCTGGAGCGCATGCCCTGGCCGGTGATGGTGGTGGGCAACAGATTGAAGATCGAGTTCTGGAACTCGCCCGCGCAGAAATTATTTGGCTTCCAGAGTACTCCTGCCGCCGGGCTGGACCTGCAGCAGCTTCCCGTCCCGCTCGCGTTCCGCAACCGGCTGTTGCGCCGGCATCGCGCCACGCTCGCGCACAGTACCCGCGGCGTGTTGCGCAATGAAGTGCTGGAGGGGCCGCGGGGCTCCTCCGACATGAATGTCCACTTCACGCCGCTGGCCCGCGACGGCGCGCCGCAAAGTGTGCTTATCATGTTTGAGATCACCAGCAATAAGCCGGCACAGCGTGCAGAGAGGCGGGATGGCGGCTCGCGCGCAACATCGCAGAATGCCCGCCAGCCCGGCAACGACACCCGCGCCCGCGTCAAATCCAAACCCCACCCGCAGAAGTAAGAAATTTCACCGTGATCGGGAACAGTAGTTGACGGGCACCGGCCGATGTGCTGCACTCTCTGCCTCTTGTCACTGGAGGCAAGCATGGCGCGCATTACCCAGTTGTTGATCCAAGCCGAACACAAGCCCGGGACCCTGGCTACCATCTGCTCCGAGCTGGCCGGCAAGGCCGTGAACATCACCGCCATTCTGGCGGCGCCGGACCAGTCCGGCGGCTTGCGCCTGGTCGCCACTCCCCTGGCGGCCGCAAAGAGGGTGCTGGATGCCCTGCAGCTCCCTTACCGCGAAGAAGACGCGATCGCCGCGCGCTTGAGCGATCGCCCCGGCGCTCTGGGCAAGGTCACGCGCAAACTCGCCGACGCCGGCGTCAACATCCTCTATGCTTACGGTTCAATCGTGAAGGGCGAGCAGCGCGCGCTGATCGTGCTGGGAGTGTCCGACGTGGAGAAGGCGGAGAGGTTGGTGTAGTGCCGGTTAGAAAGGGCGCGGCTGAAGGCCGCGCCCCTTCAAAGCCACTGTCTTCGAAGTACCGTTCCGAGCTTGTCCTAGCTCTGGTGGATGTAGGCGCGCATCATCCTGACTTCTTCATCTTTCTCGGTCAGGCCGCGCAACAGGATGTCGCGCAGTGAGATGATCCCCTTTAGCTTCTTGCCGTCACAAATGGGCAGGTGGCGGAAGCTATGCTCCTTCATCAGCATCATGCAGTGCTCGATGCTGTCGCGGATGTCTACGGTCATCGGATGGGGGGTCATGACCTCGGCCACCAGGGTGCGCGCTGGGTCCCGGCCTTCGGCCACCACCCGTTTCATGATGTCGCGCTCGGAGAAGATGCCCGCCAGTTCGCCATCGCGCAGCACCAGGATTGCCCCAATGTTTTTGGCTACCATCTGCTGCGAGGCCTCGATCACGGTCTGGTCGGCGGTGATGGTTTGCGCTTCATGGTCTTTGACCAGGTCATAGATAGTTGCCATAGGACACCTTCCGGTTGGCCGGCGCGGCCTGGCGACCGCGGGCCCTCCAAACAGATGAGGACGACCCCCCTTGGGGCGGCCTACCGCATGGCCGCAGTGGGAGGACATCATACTACTTGTCGAGGTCAAAGCTATCGACAATTCGGCTGTTGGCGTCCAGTAACATTACCTGCCGGTTATAGACCACCCGTTCCAGGTCGCGGGGCAGCGGTGACAGTTGGTTCTCGCAGACATCCGGCAGGGGCCGCACCCGCCTCTGCAGCCCGGGCGTGAGGATCACCCCCGGCTGCAACTGGTTGTCGCCAGCCATCTCGCTGCGCCGATTCAGCTCAGCCGGGAAATCAGGGGCGTGGTCGGAGAAACAAGTGCGGATCAGCCGCTGATCGCGCAAGCTGAACTGCCGCAGGTTGGCATCGCCGGGGTCGCCGCGGTCGCGTGCCATCTCACGGGCGGGAGGTTCGGCCGGACCCGGCGGTCCATCGCGCGCAACCACGAAAGCCAGCAAGGCCTCCGATTCCACGGTCGCCTCTTTCTTGCCGGTAGCAGCAGCGGCGCCCGTCCCCGCCCCTCCACCCACCACCGTACCGATGGCCGCTCCCTTACCGCCGCCGGCGATGGCGCCAATCACCGCGCCTAAGGCCGCGCCCCCGCCGATCTTGGTAGCATTGCTCTTGGTGTGCGACTCACCCTTGAGCGTGAGGGGTTCGACGCGCACCGGCGTGGTGCGTCCGCTGTAGCTGATCTCCGTGATCTCCAGCGTCAGGACGCCCGGATCGCTCAGCCTGCCTGAAGGATGCGCTTCGGTCACGCGTCCCAGCACGTCGGCGCCCTTGGGATACATTTCCCGACCGTCGACCATCAAGGGCCCAGTCAGGGTGGCGTGAAAAACGTCGCCCACTTGCGCTTTTTCACTGGTCAGGCCCTCCACGATGCGCACTTCGATCTGCGTGCCCGCCGGGATCGAGCTTCGCCGCTCGTACTGCTCGTCCGCACACACCGCGCCGCACAAAACCACTGTCAGAAAAATGACACTCACTGCTGACCGCTTCATGATTTTCCCTCTCCCGAACCTGGATTGGAAAATGGTGGACTGAATCCCCGAGTGGCGCTTGTCGGCATCCTACCTCGGTTCCAATCCACGTACAAGGGTTCCTGTTCGCCACCGAGGCATAGAGATCATTGAATAACCTCTATGTCTCTGGGGCTATCCCATAAACACGAAGTAGGAACATGTCCACAGACGCGTGGGAATGCTGCCGCGCGGGCGCGCCGTCAGGATGATGTTGTAGTCGTCGGTCAGTTGCAGATGCTCCAGCACGGACTCGCCCGCACGTGGCTCGACCAAAGCCAGGTAGCGCAGAAATTCGTAGACGTCATCCGCGCCGCCATAGCCGGGCGCGGCAAAGGAGAGATCGGTAGGTTCCTCGGCGAAGTGCCAGCCCAGGGACGCGGCCATCGCCACCGCCTTCTCATAGGCCGCCTCGGGAACCACGCCGGGCGGGGGATTGTCGAAGACGATCCGCAACTTGCGTTCGTCCTCGCGGGTAAACTCGCGCACCTTCAGCGACATGGATTTGGCCGTTGCCTTCCAGTCGACGTGCCGCGCCGAATCCTCCGGCATGTGCTCGCGGATGCGGTAGAGATCGTGCCGCGGCCGCGCACGAAATCCTCGAACTCGCCGGTGATCATGGGCAGGATCTCGAACATCTCGTCCGGCGGTTCGACCGGAGGATAGACGATGATCGCGCGCGCCAGCGCGATCCGCCGCGTCTTCACCAGAAAGGAAAAAGGGAAGCGCGTGGCGAGGCCGAAACTCTCCTGCTGATAGCGCCCGCGCCGGTCGAAGCGCAGTTCTACATCGGCCGTGGCGGCGGTCCGGGCTGCAATATATGGAAAGTAAACCGCAGTGTCGAAAATCGCGGGCGCCAACGTAACCTCGCGCTTGGACCGCAACTGCCAGTCCGGCAAGCGGAACCATTGCCGCCCGGGTGCAGCATTGAAGGGGAAGGCGAAGCTTGAGCGCTCCCACCGTAAGCGCTTGCCCGCGCCTTTCGACCGTGGTGGGACGACACTCACGGAAAACGCAGGCGCGCGCCGGCGGCGATTGTGCAAAGTCAGGCGGGCCAGGGCGGTCGCGCCGGCGAAGACATGCGCCGGAACGGAAACCTCCAATTCCAGCCCGCGCAACACGCTCGCCGACGCCACTCCCGAGACCACAATGGCCGCCAGCATCGCCGAAACCACGATGAACAGCAGGTTGTTGCCGGTGTTCAGCGCCGCCACGCCGATCACCACCACGAACAAGCTGTACACCAAACCTTCGCGAGTAACGTCGTAGTCGAAGGCGTCGCGCACCCGCTCCACCGCCACCCGCCGCGCCAAATAGGGGACGGTGGTGACCGCGACGATCCCGGCCAAAATCAGCGCCACGGATGCCAGCAGAGCGGTCGCCAGCAAATTTCCCGATTCGCGTGTGACGGTAGAAAACAGTGCGGCGGCGAAGGCAAGCGCCAGCCCAGCTAGCGCGATGAAGAAGCGTATCCACGCCCCGCGCTCGACACCGGAAAGCGCCGATAGGATGGCCTCTCGCATCGGACCAGTAAGGAATTTTACTCGACCTGCACGACCAGCCGGCAAATTAACCGGGGGACGCCGCCCCCGGTTTTCAGGCGGAAGCGGCGCCGGTAAAGGCCGCGCACTCCCCACCGTTGAACAGCAGACTGGGATCGATGACGATCAGCAGGCGGTCCTGGATCTTGCCGATCCCCTGCACGTACTTACGTTCCACGTTGCCCATCTGCGGCGGCGGTTCCACGGTGTCGGAGGCGATGCGCAGCACCTCCGACACTTCGTCCACCACGAACCCGAGGACATGACCGTTCACCTCGGCTACCACGATGCGGGTGCGCTTGTCGGACGCGGCGGTCTCGATTCCCAGCCGGCGCCGCAGCCCGATCACCGGAATCACCTGCCCGCGCAGATTGATGACTCCATCCACGAAGTCGGGAAGGTTGGGCACGCGGGTGAGGTCGCGCAGGCGGATGATCTCCCGCACCTTCAGAATGTCCAGCCCGAATTCCTCTTTGCCGACCTTGAAGCTGACCAGTTGCAGCACGCTGCTGGCCGCGCCGTTCTTCGCTTGTGCCTGTTGCCCGGTTTCTTGCATCGGATCCTCTCCTCTCAATGAACCGCTACTCAGCGGCTACTTCCTGCTCAGCGTGATAATCGACCCGCTGCACGGATGGTCTTGCCACTGAAGCCAGTGCCGTACGAACGCGAGCGGGATGAGCCGCTGCCAGCCGCGGGGAACGATAGCTGGCCGCTGCCCCGCTGCCCTGCTCTTCCAGTTGGAAGCGTGACACCAGGTTTTGCAGCTCCAGGGCCAGGGTGGACAACTGCTCGCAGGCCTTGGCCGACTGCTGCGCGCCTTCGGCTGATTCCGCGACCAGGCGATTGATCTGCTCCATGTTGCTGCTCACCTGCTCGGTGGCCGAGGATTGCTCGGTGGCGGCGGTGGCGATGTGGGTCACCATCTCGCCCACGCGTTCCGTCTGGCCGATGATCTGCTTGAGGGCGTCGCCCGCTTTGGCAGTGACTTCCACACCTCTCTCCACCTGTTGCGTGCCGGACTGCATCTTCTCCACCGCTACCCGGGTCTCGGACTGCACTTGCTCGATCATCTCCGCGATTTCCTTGGTAGCCTTGGTGGTGCGTTCGGCCAGCTTGCGGACTTCATCGGCGACCACGGCAAAGCCGCGTCCCTGCTCGCCGGCGCGCGCGGCCTCGATGGCGGCGTTCAGTGCTAG
>Ga0187769_10002817_pt1 | contig 10286 bp, 9 predicted proteins | sample 0116_SJ02_MP02_1_FD_133140 | JGI IMG/M metagenome (GOLD analysis project Ga0187769, IMG submission 133140) | Tropical peat soil microbial communities from peatlands in Department of Meta, Colombia - 0116_SJ02_MP02_10_MG | ecosystem: Environmental > Terrestrial > Soil > Wetlands > Peat | place... | reverse complement strand
CCTTTCTTCAGCCACTCGGACGCAAAGGCGAGGGAGGTGAATCGCAGGAACATCTCCGACACCCTGATCCGGCGCACCACGAAAAGGGGGGGCATCGTCGGGGTCACCTTCATACGGAGCTGCATAGGCAAGCCGTACACCCCTGCGAGGATCTCCCAGCACGCCAAACACATGATCAGGGTCGGCGGGGAGTCTCTCCCCGCCCTCGGGACCGACTACTTGGGAATCTCAGAAACCCCTGAAGGGCTCGAGGACCTCTCGAAGCTTGGGAGGTTCAAGGCGGCACTGAGAGAGGCAGGTATCTCTCCGGCCCAGACGAAGCGCATCCTCAACGACAACGCTTACCAGTTCATCCTGAGGCAGTCAGAGCGCTGGTAGGGGTCCCACTCTCGACGAGCGAAGTCGAGTCGCAAGGCAGTGGCATCCATCCTGCAGACATCCGTGCCTCTTGAGGGATCCCTGAACCTCAGTTGGCAACGCAAAAGACGTTCTGAGCTGTCTCTGATGCAAGCCCGTTTGGCCTCGGCATCTTGCTGCATAACTGATTTAACCCCTGGCGGACGCTCCTGCCTGTCATGAAGTCAGAGCTCCGCTCCAAATCCGCGCCTTCCCCCATCGGTCCTTATTCTCAGGGAGTCGACGCCGGTACTGTATTCTGCTCGGGTCAGATTGGTCTTGACCCGGCCACGGGTGACCTTGTCGATGGGATAGTCGCCCAGACCGCCCGGGCGCTCGCGAACCTCGAAGGAGTGCTCTCTTCAGCCGGGTTAAGCCTGAAGAACGTGGTGAAGACCACAGTCTTCCTCGCTGACATGTCCGAGTTCACAAAGATGAACGAGGAATACGCCAAGCACTTCGCATCCCCGTATCCTGCACGGACGACGGTCCAGGTCGCTGCACTCCCGAAGGGCGCCAGGGTCGAAATTGACGCGATAGCTGTGCGCTAGATCACTTGGGCGCCCACGATTTGCGGTAGGGGCCGCGGCTCCGCCTGCGCGACTTCTTCTTGCGCGCGGCCTTGGCAAGGAGTCTGTCCTGTTCAGTTGTCATTTCCGCATCTTGGCGAAGGCGACGATGCTGACCATTCCTGCGACCCTGAAGGCGAGCTCCTTGTAGACGAGGGCCTCCGGCGATTCTGGCATCGCCGCCACGACGGGCTCGCCCTTGTCCGACTGCTCTCTGACAGCTAGGGCAAGGGGGATCTCCCCCAAGAAGTCCACATTTCGTTCGGCTGCTATCTTCTTTCCTCCCCCCGAAGAGAACACGGGCGTCTTCTCACCGCAATGGGGGCAAACGAAATAGCTCATGTTCTCGACCACCCCAAGGATCGGGACGTCAAGTCGCCTGAACATCGCAAGCGCCTTTGCCGCTATGCTCAGGGCTGCCTCCTGAGGGGTCGTTACTATCAGAATCCCACCAAGAGGGACAGTCTGGGCCAGAGTCAGCGAGGCGTCCCCCGTGTTGTGGACCAGCATGCCGTTGGCCACAAAGTTGGAGAGTTCCTCTATCTGTAGATCGTATGTCTCGGCTTCATCTGCCGACTCTATCGAGCGTATCCTGGATAGCTTGAACGGCTTGCTGTCATGCTTCATTGAATACCCAAAGCCATAGGATGTGACCTCTTTCTTCATCCTCCCCTCGGGTAGTCGCTGCTCAGCTCTCAGTCGCGAAGAGATGTTTGAGCATCTCAGACCGCAGGTCATTGCGAGGTAATGTATTTGGTCCACTAATGTCCTATTGGTGCTTTCAACCCTAACAGTATCCTGGATAATCCTCGCTAGCTTGGTTATGCCCCTCGCGTCGCGAAGATACTTTGTGCTTTCTCTATGTCTGATGTTGGCATCCGCTTCTGAATATCCCTTTACGAACGCCAAACGCTGATCGAGAGGAAGTGAATACACCCAGGCGGGGACCCGCTTCTGTCCCGCTTTGTGATTGAGATCGAGAGCTGTGAAAAGGAGCGCGAGTGGAGCTGACGCGACAGCGAACTTCTGACCTGCGTTGTCCTCGAAGATGTGACAGTCAAACACCTTTTCGTAGAGCCGCTCATAGGTATCTCTAAACTTGCTTCCTCTTGGTTCGCAGATCCTGAGTCCGGCTGGCTTTCGTCGGCCCTTTTGGATCTTAACGAAGCCATCACCGACAAAGTGACCAACAATTCTCATGAAGTCCACAGTTGTTTCGGACGGGAGGCGGATGAATCTCTCACTATGTTCGATTGTCGGGAGTGGTAGCGGCCTTCCACCTCGGATGCAGTTTGGCACAATCACCCTGTCCCTGATTTTCAGGTGATCCAGTCGTGTCCAGGAACCATGCCGGGAATACTTCAGGAACGGGTGATTCGCGCTTGCTAGGATTTCGCGATTGGCAGTGTTCACTCGGTAGACTTTCTGTTGTCCCTGTGGGATTACACCCAGGACTCGTCTGGGCACTAGGCTTTGCCCATCAAAGCTAAGCACAAATTCGCCCACTCTTATCTGCTCAATCGGCCTCGGTGAAGTGTCAGCCATGGTGATCACCGTGCCCGCTGGAAGACACCCAGGAGGGAGGTCGCAAACCAGATAGTCTAATTCCCCCCAGTCCACCTGCGTCAAAAGCTGCCTGACAGCCCCGGCAACAAGCGGGCCTCTCCAGATGACTGGAGTCTCTTCGCTGTAGAAGAAGCCGAGCGACGCGACCTTAACTCCGTAGGCCACAGGCGGCACAACCTTGTCCCCCTTCACTTCGGGCGCGGACTTGACCCCCATCATCAGAGGGATGTTCGGCCCGTAGACGTCTGCGTCCAGAATGCCAACCTTGGCCCCACTGGTCGCAAGCGCCACCGCGAGGTTAACCGCCACCGTCGACTTCCCGACCCCCCCCTTTCCGCTGGCCACGGCGATGATGTTCTTGACCCCCTGGAGCATCTCCGCGTCCGCGTAGTCTCTCGTCGCTGCCACCGTGGACCCAGTCTTCATCTCGACCTCCTTCACCCCCTTTATCGCCGCCACGGCCCCCTTCGCCGACTCCTCGAGCCTGGTTCTCAGAGGGCAGGCCGGCGTTGTGAGGTTCAGGGTGAAGGTCACCTTGCCTCCTTCCACCCTTACTCCTTCCACCATGTGAAGCGAAACCAGGTCCTTCCCAAGCTCGGGGTCTCGCACCCCAGCAAGAGCCTTGATCACGTCCTCCTCGGTAGGCAACGCCGAGGAAACCCGGTCTCCCTCCCTTAATATTCTAACCCCGAAGCAGAGTCTTTATCGCGGGTGCCAGACGTGCCCCGCGGAGCGAATTGAGCAGGGTCGAGGTCATTCCGCTCTCTGGCGTCCCCGAGGTGAAGAAGGGCGACGACCTTGGGAAGCTGTTGCTCGAAGCGGCCGAGAGAAACAAGGTTGCTTGGCTCGACGGCGACGTCGTGGTAGTGAAGCACAAGATAGTGTCGAAGTCAGAAGGGCGGGTCATCGAACTGAGCGGAGTTTCAGCAGGCCCCGAGGCTACTAGGCTGGCAAAGCGGGAGGGGAAGGACCCGCACCTGGTGGAGCTCATACTCAGAGAGGCGGTCAGGATTGTCAGAGAGGGGCACGGAGTTATCATAACACAGACCAGGCACGGTTTTGTCTGCGCGAACTCGGGCATCGACCAGTCGAACGTAGGGAAAGGGTACGCCGCCCTCCTGCCCCTCGACCCCGACGGCAGCGCCAGGAAGCTCAGGGCGGCTCTCGAATCAGCCACAGGGAAGGCCCTCGCCGTCGTTGTCTCCGACACCTTTGGGAGGCCGTGGCGGACGGGTCAGACGGACGTGGCCATTGGCTGCTCCGGGATAGCTCCTCTCTTGAAGTACGCTGGCAAGACCGATTCCTACGGGTATAGGCTCAGGGTGACCGAGCCCGCAGTCGTCGATGAGATCGCGGGGGCCGCGGAACTGTCGATCGGCAAATTGAACGGGATACCCTGCGCCATAGTGCGAGGGGTGGAGTACTCCCGAGGCGAGGGCGGCATGGGGGAACTGATAATGCCGTCCGATAAGGACCTCTTCCGGTGACCCGATGAGGGTCGTGGCGCTGGCAGGGGGCACAGGGTCCGCGAAACTCCTGCGCGGGCTCTACAGGACAGAAACCAACCTGACTGTAATCGCAAACGTGGGTGACAACATTTGGATGTATGGGGTCTACGTCTGTCCCGACATCGACATTGCCTGCTACACCCTGGCAGGGGTCGCAGACCGCAGCAGAGGGTGGGGGATATCGGGGGACTCCTTCGAGGCTCTGGGGTCGCTAAGGAGGTTCGGGGAGGCTGCATGGTTCATGCTCGGGGACCGCGATCTTGCGACCAGCCTGCGCCGGACAGAGATGATCTGCTCGGGTGCGACCCTGACCGAAGTGACAGAGAGCCTAAGGAAGGCGCTGGCTTTGAAGTGCAAGGTCCTTCCAGTAACTGACGACCCGGTGTCAACAATGATCACAACCCCGAGCGGAGACCTGCACCTCCAGGAGTTCTGGGTGCGGGAGAAAGGACTCCCGCGGGTCATCAGAGTGCGGTACAGGGGGGCGCGAAACGCCAGATTGACCCCTCAGGTGAAGAGGTCCATAGAAGGGGCAGACCGGGTCGTCCTCTGCCCGGCCAACCCGATTTCCAGCATCGGCCCCATGCTCGCCATTCCAGGGTTGACGAGGCTACTGACCGAGTCACACGCCAGAGTGGTAGCTCTGTCCCCCATGGAGGGGCGACATCCCTTTAGTGGGCCCGCGGGGAAGCTGCTAAAGGCTGGCGGAGTTAGGCAGGACTCCGTCGGAGTGGCCAAGCTCTACGCGAGGTTCCTCGACGCCATCATCATCTCGAGGAACGACGCAGCATTGAGTAAGAAGATCGAGAGTCTTGGCATCGACTCCTTTCTCTCCGACACCCTGATGAGCGGGCCGGACGACGAAGTCAGGCTGGCAAGGGAGCTGCTCGAGGCCTGAGAGTGATGATTGTAATCATCCCCATGAAGTCTGCCCACGTGAAGTCAAGGCTCTCGTCAGTCCTGTCAGAGGAGCAGCGGACGGAATTCTCGAGGTCCCTCCTGTCGGACATCCTCAGTGTCCTTAGGGTGTCGGGGCTGCTGCGCCAGTGCCGCGTCGTGTCATCTGACAGCAAGATTCTGGACTTCGCCGCCGAAAAGGGGACGGTGGTGGTCTCCGAAGGCAGCGATGCGGGGGTGAATGAAGCGGTGAAGAACGGGTTGGCCACGATCGAGGGGGATGAAGACATCCTTGTCCTCCCTTCAGACTTGGCGCTTCTAAGAGCGCCCGAACTCGGGCGCCTGCTCCGGCTCAAGTCATCGGGGCTCGACGTGGTGATGGCCCCGTCGACAACATTCAACGGGACGAACGCACTTCTCTTCTCCTCCACCTTAGGATTTCCGCTGAGCTATGACAACGACAGTTTCTGGAACCACCTCGTCTCGTGCGGTCGCCTGGGGCTCTCGGTTGGGGTCTGTTGCGAGAGGGGATTGATGTTCGACGTCGACACTCCCCAAGACCTCCGTTTGCTCTCCCGTTCAAGGGCGAAGCGCCGTTCCGTCGTGTTCGCGAAGGGAGTCCTCGCATGACGCGGGTGCTGATAAGGGAGTGTCGGACCCTCGGAGGTCCCGTCAGCTCTGTTTACGTGGTCGACGGAAAGATCGAGAAGGTGGGGGGCGAACCGTCAACTCTGCCCGAGGACACCGAAGTCATACACGCCAACGGGGGCACAATACTTCCAGGGCTCATAGACTCGCACTGCCACCCCTTCGAATACGGGTGGCTCAAGCGGAGCGTCGACCTTCGGGGGACCACCAACATCACCGGGCTACGCCTGAGGCTCCAGGCAGGGGTGAACAGGGCATCGCCCGGCGAGTGGGTCACCGGCATGGGGTGGGACCAGGAGGCGTTCCCTGGCAAGAGCTTCCCCACGCACCTGGACATCGACGACATCTCCTCGAGCAATCCAGTGGCCCTCACCAGGGCGTGCGGTCACATCGCTCTCCTGAATCGCAGGGCAATCGAGCAGCTCGGGCTGGCGACGAGGCAAGGTGGCGAGTTCGTACGCGACCCCGCCGGGAACCTAACCGGGATAGTCAAGGAGGGTGCTCTCACCGAAGTATACGCCCGGATCCCCCGCAGCATCGAAAGGTCGGCCGCGGACCTGCAGTCCGTAGAAGCCGAAGCAGGGCGAATGGGGCTGACCACCCTGCACTGCATCGTATCGCCGGAGGCGTACGCTGAGGAGCTGGAGGCGCTGGCCCTGCTCAGGTCATCGGGGGCCCTCGCACTTCGCTACAGGGTCTACGTCCCGCCGGAGGCCATTGATGCCGCAGACGGATGGCGAAAGAAGCTACAGGGAGACAGGGTCAGGATCAACGGAGTGAAGATTTACGCAGATGGTTCGTTGGGGGCTAGGACCGCGGCTCTCAGTGAGAGTTACTCCGACGACCCAGGAAACAGAGGGATGCTCCGCTACACTGACGCCCAGCTGACCAGCCTCGTCGAGCGCGCAGACGCCAAAGGGTACCAGGTGATAGTCCACGCCATCGGTGATAGGGCAGTGGAGCAAGCCATCGACGCGCTTTCAGGGGTGGCAGGGGCGGCCAACCCACTGAGGCACAGGATAGAGCACGTGAGCATTTTCCCCAAGTACATGCGCAGTGAGGCCGCAAGACACGGAATCCGGGTCACTGTCCAGCCGCTCTTCATCACTTCAGATACATGGGCGGAGGCACGCCTTGGAAGAGACCGAATCGCAGACCTCTATCCCCTTAGATCTATCTTCCGGGACGGAATGATAGCATCGGGTGGTTCGAACTCCCCGGTGGAATCCATGAGCCCCATCCTCGCCATGTGGGCGGCGATGACCAGAGGAGGAGATTCGACCAGCGAGTCGCTTGACATGCGCCAGGCCCTTGATCTGTACACCTCGAACGCCGCATCCAACGGCCTAGACGAGCTGGCCGAAGTTAAGGAAGGGTTCCCAGCCAACCTAACCCTGTTCGACTCGGACGCAACTGGGATGCACCCCGCCCTGTTCAGGAAGCTGGGGGCCCTGGCTACGGTCGTCGATGGCGTAGTCGTCCATTCCTACGGCGGCTAGGCCCGCTGGAACCTGCCTGATTTGCCGTCGTACCTGAGGAGTCCGGCGTATATCGCCCAGTGAAACAAGAGCGCCTGGATAATCCCTTCGTTGATTTCTGGCTGGTAGTGCCACTTCAGCCCCATCTCCGCCAGGCTTTCCGCCACCTGGGCGGCTGTGATTGGCTTTCCATGGGCCGAAAGCTCTTCAGCTGTCCTGAACGGCTCGATCATCGCGATCCTGTCCTTCAGAATCTTGAGCTTGCTCTTGGAGGTCTTCTGGAACCTCAACCCCAGCTCCGTCAGGTGGACATCCCCCTTCTCGCTCCTCACCAGCCCGAGCATCTCGGCGGCGTCCAGAATAGGCAGCAACACGGCGATGTCAGCGCCCAGCTCGTCGGCGAGCTTGGGCACATCCACCTTGCCCCCAATGCTCCCCGTAACTTCGACGAGGCTTATCACTTGGCCCCCTCGCACGTTCCCGGGCATCAGAAGGGCTGTCGGGAGGAATCTGTGTGGCTCAGCCAACTGACTCTTCGCCCCTGCGGGTTGAAACCCTCGATTTAAGCAGGCTCACTAATGTCATGATAGGAGCGAATACACCCTGTCCACCCATTGGAAGAACTCGTCGGATTTCTTGTTTCTTGGCCTAGGGAGGTCCACCTTCAGCTCGCCGACTACATGGGCTGGCCTCGCCGATAGGACCACCACTTTGTCCGCCAGCTCAATTATCTCCTCTACGTTGTGGCTAACGAGGATCACCGTCTGGACCGACGTTTGCTGATTGATCAGGAGGGAGTGGGTCTCCCTGCGCAGCCTCTCCGCGGTGAGGTCGTCCAGGGAGCTGAACGGCTCGTCAAGAAGCATCACCCTCGGATCGGTGGCCAGTGCCCTCGCCACGCCGACACGCTGTTTCATCCCGCCCGAAAGCTCTCCGGGATAAACGGTCTCGAACCCGGCCAGACCTGCGATTTCGAGGGCGCTTTCGGCCTTCGCCTTCTTCTGGTCGTCAGAAAGATCCTTCCGGGCACTCAGCCCGAAGAGCACGTTCTCCAGGGCCGTCCTCCAGGGGAGGAGCACGAAGTTCTGAAACACCATCGAAATGTCGTCCCGGGGCCCCTTGACTTCCGAGTCGAGGACTTTGACAGTCCCGGCCGTCGGCTTGATCAGCCCCGCTATAATCCGCAGGAGGGTCGACTTGCCACACCCCGAAGGGCCGGTGACAGCCACCAGCTCGTCCCTGTTCGCTTGCATGGACACGTCTACAAGAACGGGGAGGGGCTCTTTCTCCTTGTGATAGTCCAGTCTCACGTGGTCGACGGTTACAATAGAGGTGCCCGAGGCGAGCTGTACCTGGCTCTCCGACAACTCGACAGCCGCCCTAATCCTACGGTTATACGTGTTACGAGGCCGGGCTTAACATCGGGTCGGCAGCCATAACGCGGATATAGTCAATCCGGGGCAGCTTGTCACAGGGAGCCCATGAGGGACCTCTTCGGAGACAGAGTTTTCACAGTCATCGTAGTAATCAGTATGATTGGGGTTGCCTCGGTCGTTGTGCTAGGCGTGGACGCCGGTACGTCATACAAGGGGACAGGGACAGTCGTTAACTTCACCGTGGTCTCGCGGAGCGGGAACTTCTCCAACTATTCTGGGACGATCTCGACTCCCCACGGTCCCTTTGCATTCACCATGACCTGCCTCCACCTGAGCACCGGCGCCCAGGTGCAATATGAGCACGATTTCATCGACGGTTATGTGCTGGTCGGGGACCTCCCTGACAACTGCACAACGATTTAGTGGATTCCTCATTTCCAGGGCAGGGTTCAGCTCGTCTTGCTGCGAGCGGGACTACGGATGTGCCTACCTGTTGTAGGTGTACCGCTGGGTTACCCGGTGATACAACCTCCTCCAAACAGTCAGATTGAACGCAACGATGAGTATGGTCATGGAGACGACAGCCAAGAAGAGAGTCTGGTTGTCCCCCAGGTTGGTCGCGATCGTGATCGTCTTCCCTATCCCTGAGGTCACCTGAGTTATAGGAGGGGAGTTGGGATTCAACTGGAAGTACTCGGCTATGATCAAGGCGTTCCATGCTCCTCCGACCGCAGTTATGGCACCAGTCACGAGTGCAGTAATCGCGCTTGGGATGTACACGTTCTTCCAGGCTGTCAGGCGGTCCGCTTTGTACACATGGGGCAAGTCCTTGATGTCTGCAGGGAGGGTCCTCACGCCTGCCATTACATTGAACACGATATACCAGAAGACGGAGAGGAGGATCACTATCGACGCAACGGCTTCGGGGGCGTGCCCCACCATGGGGATGAGGACTATTGCAGGGAGAAGAATCGGGGCCGGTATGGAGGAGATGACCTCCAGAATCGGAGATACAGTGTCGTAAAGTTTGAAATTGAGCGAGATCACAATCCCCATAGGGAGTCCGATGGCTATGCAGATGGCCACCACATACCAGACCCTGAAGAACGAAATGGCAAGGGAGTAGAGGATCCCCGCCTCTTTCGACGCGAGGGTGGAGAGCGATGGGAAGCTGCTGACGTGCAAGCTTCCTGACGTCGCTATCGTCTCGACCACAATCAGGAGGAAGAAGGCGAGGAAGATCAGGAGAGCGTACTTCAGGCCCCGCCTGAATCGCGCGATGGAGGAGGTGAACCTGGTGACGCCGCTGTCATGCGCCATCAGGAAGAGCTTCGAGATGCTCCTGTGGTTCACCCACGAATAGAACCTCATGATGGGGTCCCGGTGCGATTCCCTGGGCTCTTCCATCATCTTGAACTTCTCAGACCATAGGGCAAACTCGCGGAGGAAAAGGAACCGCCAGACTACCACGGTCACGATTATCCCCACTATGAGTAGCGCGTAGTCTGGGTAGTCAGGCTTCAATGGGTTGCCGAAGTTCGCTACAGCCACCCCAATGCCGTAGGGGATGGGGACGTTGGCGGGGCCGTAGCTTATGATCTCACTCGCTACGAGGAAAAAGAGCCCGACCGCCCAGGAGATCTGGGTGTTGTACGCTATCCTGCTCATCGACGCGGGGATATACAGCGTCCGGATCTTCTGCCAGGTGCTCGCCTGGGACACGTCGAGAAGGTCTGCGTAGTCCTGCGGTATCGCCTTGACCGACTCGTAGACCCCGAATGCGATGTTCCAGGACATGCTCGTGAAGATCAGTATGATGACTGCAAGGTTTGCGCCCACCCAGTTCGG
>Ga0187769_10002816_pt1 | contig 10287 bp, 8 predicted proteins | sample 0116_SJ02_MP02_1_FD_133140 | JGI IMG/M metagenome (GOLD analysis project Ga0187769, IMG submission 133140) | Tropical peat soil microbial communities from peatlands in Department of Meta, Colombia - 0116_SJ02_MP02_10_MG | ecosystem: Environmental > Terrestrial > Soil > Wetlands > Peat | place... | reverse complement strand
TACTGCCCTCAATAGAAATCTGGTCCCAATGTTCGGCGTGGCCGACGTAATTGATGGGCACGTCATAATGCTGGCTCCAGAAGAATGGGACAGCATCAAATCGTTCGTTCAACCCGAGCATGTTGCAAGCTGCAGTTTGGCCCTGACGTTCGGCGACGACCCAGTGTTCGACACGGATGCTGTCGCCGGAATGCGCGTCCGGCCAACGCGCGATATCGCCAGCGGCAAATACGTCGCGTACGCTTGTCTGCAGATAGCTATCCACGGCAACACCGCGATCGATCTTGATTCCCGCCTGTTCGGCGAGTGCCAGTCGAGGCCGTACGCCGATTCCGGCGACCACAAGATTGGCTTCCAAGGCATCGCCGCTCTTGAGCAACGCGCGGTTGCCATCGATAGCCGCAACAGTGTCTTGAAGATGAAAAATAACTCCGTGCTCTTGGTGTAGCGCGCGCATGAAGTCGCCTAGTTGTGGTCCAAGTACGCGTTCCATGAGCCGCGCCTCCGGTGCCACAACGTGAACCTCAATCTCGCGCGCCCGCAAAGCCGCTGCCACCTCTAGACCAATGAAGCTTGCGCCGATAACCACCGCGCGACGCGCACTTTTCGCATCGCTTATGATGGCGCGACAATCGACCAAGGAGCGCAACGTGTGGACGTGTGGCAAATCTGCACCGGGAATCGATAGCCGGACTGGTTCCGCACCTGTTGCCAGCAACAGCCGGTCGTAGGGTACGTTCTTTTGGCTAGCCAAGATGACCTCGCGCGCCCGGAGGTCGATAGCGGTGACTTCAGTATTGAGGCGCAGGTCGATGCCATTCGCAGCATAGAAATCATCCGGCCGCAGAGGTAACCAGTCCTCCGGCGCGTTGCCGGCAAGATAATCTTTTGAGAGATTAGGCCGATCAACCGGTGGCGCTGAGTCGTTGCTCAACATTACGATGCTGCCGCCGTAGTCACGCCGTCGCAGCATTTCGGCTGCGGCGAAACCCGCGGCACCGCCACCGACTATTACGATGCTTGTCGGCGCATCGGGTCTGGCCTTTTTGCTGCGCGGTTTGGGCTGTTCGCGCTTTTGCTTCACGAAGATACGGGCACCTCGCCGTTCGACCGTCCAACACTGAATTGGGACCAGAGCTGGTGCGCGGGTCGCCTCCCCCGTGCGCAGATCGAAGCAGGCATGGTGCCAGGGACAGCGCAAGCTCTCGCCTACCACAACCCCCTCAGCGAGCGGCCCGTGATAGTGGGTACAATGAGCGCTAACAGCAAAGATCTCATGACCGGCTTGAACGAGCAGGACCTCGTCCTCGCCAACATGACCAAGGATCTTGCCATCCCGAAAATCTTCTGCTGCAACACCCGTTGTGAGGTCGGGGCCAGTCGGCTTCTGTTCTTGTGCCATAGCCACACTCCACTATCACTTGATCATACCGATAAACTGCTGGCTAAGCTGCGAGTTCTCCCGAAAACAGCCCAACATCCGGCAGATGGCGGAGGGAGATACTGCAAACCAACTTCCTCCAGTGCAAGCCACGGCGGAAGCCAGCGTAACTGCTGGATTTCCCAAACGATTTCTCGATCCTCGGACAGCTTCATTCTCCGCGAGAAAGGTTCGGTTAGAATTCCACAGTGGGATTCGAAACTATCTCCCCCGGTGAGCCGCAATGCGTGATGTGGCGTCAATGCCTGAACGTTAGCGCGCAAACTCGTTCTAGTTCTTTGTATTGAAGCAGAGCTTGCGCACGTGTGGGCGCGCTAGTGCACGCCCTAGATGGTTTTCCACCAATACCCCTTCCGCCGCTCCAATCACGCGATACCATTCTTTAACCATTGTGGAATCGCAAGGACTGGATCGACGTCACCTGAGTTAAAAACGCCACAAAGAATTGTCTCAACAATAGCAGAAGGGTCGAGTTCGTCGTTTGACGGACTCGGGCTAAACGGCCGGGGTGGGATAGTGCGTTTCCGTCGGATCGCATCCGTTGTCGGAAAAGTGTTCATTTTTTTGATCATTGCAGCGCATCTCGGCGGCTGCTCGGGTACCCTATATCCGCCGAAGACCGCGGTCAGGACGGGCACGGTTCGGACCTCGACCCTTAAGCAGATGGAAAGTCTCAACATGGATCGGGCGGCGCCGATCCTCATTCGCATTTACAAGGAAGAAAGTGCTCTCGAGATCTGGAAAGAGGATCGGAGCGCAAAATTTGTGCTACTCAGCTCGTATCCGATCTGCAAATTTTCGGGAAACCTTGGACCAAAGCTTATGCACGGGGACCATCAAGCGCCAGAGGGGTTTTATGACATCAGCCCAGACCAGATGAACCCCAATTCGAGTGAATATCTTGCCTTTAATACTGGCTTTCCAAACGCTTATGATCGTTCCCTCGGTCGCACCGGCAGTTTTCTTATGGTGCACGGCGGCTGCCGATCAGTGGGTTGTTACGCTATGACAGATTATGCAATGGAAGAGATCTATGGCCTTGTCGACGAAGCATTCAAAGGGGGACAGCAAAAAGTTCAGCTGCAAGCCTTTCCTTTCCGAATGACAGCGCAAAATCTCGCCAGGCACGCCGGTGATCCGAATATGCCGTTTTGGGAGATGCTGAAGGCAGGAAACAACGCATTTTTGGCGACGGAACGTCCCCCAAGAGTCGCTGTTTGCGACCGACGCTATGTTTTCAATCCTGTCGCCAGTGGCGATTTTGATCCGAGCGCCCGCTGCCCGCCTGGCATCGACTCGCCAGCTGTCGCCGAGTCGTTAGAATCAACTCGCACGCCATCCGTGATTGCAGCCCCAATCTACACCGGGACTGTGGCGTATCACACCAATGACTCGATTACTCAAAAAATAAATGATGGCTTGCGGGGAATTTACTGACGGATCGGCGGGTCAGCTAAGCTATCCGCGAAACACCTGTTTCTCAGCAGAAAGCGCACAAGGTGCACCAGCTTAATGTGCAAACCAATTTTCTCAAGTGTAACGCTACAGCTGAAATCGGTTTAGCGCTGGATTTCCCAAGCAATTTCTTCGACACGCGGCTCAGTTCGTTCTCCGCGAGATCAGTTCGCTTAGAATTCCATGGTGGGATTCGAACGAGTGAAGCGGACCTCGAGCAACATCTTTTCTACATTTCGTAATGACCTGCCGGGCATCACGCCCCAGACCGCGGTCATGAAATAGACACCCGTTTGCGGCCTAGCACACGGCAATGCTGGACCTCAAGACATCGAAAAACACCAATCGCGCCACAGAATATTCGGAACCTGTCCTTAAAGGAGATGTTGTATCTCTACGATCTTTGACAGTATCAGTCAGTATCAGTGCGTGTGCCGCGTGCGTATGTATCACAGTTTGCAATGTGCCGTAGTCACAACAGCGGTCCTCACGCCCCTGTTCGGCCTTCCGGGTCACGCCGCGGAGCGTCCAAGACTCCAGCTTGCGGCTCGCTCGTTTGAACCAGTCGAAATAGCAACGCCCCCATCGGAACCGCTGAAGCTTCCCAATTCGGCGCTTGAGCCAGTCGACTGGAACGCACTCAATGGGTGGGCTGCCGACGATCACGCGGCAGCCTTTGGCGCTTTCCTGGCCAGCTGTCGGCCGATGCTTCGGACTTTCGTTCCGGACGCGGAGACGCGCCCGATGTACTCCGCTCTTAAACGCGTGTGCCGCCGGGCGCTTGCCGCCGGCCAGATCACGGAAGAACAGGCTCGGACGTTCTTCGAGAGCAACTTTCGCCCGCTGCGCATAACCAAGCTGGGCGACCGCGCGGGATTCCTGACCGGTTACTATGAACCGGTTGTGGAGGGGTCGCGCTTCCCCACCGGAATCTTCAAAGTCCCGATCTACCGCCGCCCGCCTGATCTGGTGCCGCCGCCAAACGCCACTGGTCCGGGCTTTCCCAACCGGGGACAGTCGTTGCGCCGGACGACCAGCGGCCAACTTGTCCCCTACTACGACCGCGGCGAGATCCTCGACGGCGCCCTCGATGGCCAGCATCTCGAGATCTGCTGGATCAAGGATCAGACGGACGCGCTAGTGATCCAGATCGAGGGGTCGGCGCGCGTACGCCTGGAAGACGGCACTACGCTGCGCATCAACTATGACGGCCATAATGGATACCCGTACGTGCCGGTCGGTCGCATCCTCATCGAGCGCAATATCATTCCGCGCGGCGAGATATCGCAGGAGCGCATCCGTGAGTGGATGCGCGCCAATCCGGAGATCGCCGAAGAAGTACGGCGCCAAAACCGGTCGTTCGTATTTTTTAGGATCGCCGGCTTGTCCGATGACCGGGAGGCTGTCGGCGCTGAGGGCGTACCGCTTACGCCGGGACGCTCGATTGCAGTCGACAACTCTTTGCATTTGTACGGCACACCGTTTTTCATCCACGCCGGCCTGCCACTTACCCGTGAAAAGCGGAGCATCACCTTTGATCGACTGATGATCGCTCAAGACACCGGCTCAGCCATTGTCGGCCCCGCGCGCGCAGATATCTACTGGGGCGCCGGCGACGGGGGCGCCCAACTCGCCGGCAGCGTTCGTCATCCCGGCGACTTCGCAATGCTGGTGCCCCGTGAACTCGACCCTGTTGAAGCGGGAGCACGAATGCCGCTCCCCCCGGAAAGGCTACCGCGTGCTACGGAAGCAGGGGTCAAAACTCAGCCGGTCAAATTGCGGCAGCGCCCGTCGCATCGCTACTACGCTAGAGCGTTCCGGAACAATCCCGACGCGGTCCTGCGGTAAGTTGGCAGGACCACGCCTCGGCCGAAGCAAAAGACCGCGTCATTATTCGGCACAAAATATTATGAAACATAATCAGTGTTCACGTTTTGACTTGTCGGCTGTTGCTCTGAAGGCGACATAGCCGCGTCGGTTAGCCTCATCGCAGGATTGCAGAGTGATCCTGCGTCCTTTGACGCGCCATCATGAATAAAGTTGCCATCATAGGCGCCACCGGTCCGACCGGCATTAGCCTCGCCGCCGAGCTGCGCAAGACCGCTGCCGTCGTACGCGCGGTCTCCCGCAGCATGGGCAAGCTCGCGCGGGTGTTTCCTGACGCGACAGTCGAGAAGTGGTCAGCCGACATTCTCGACGCCGACGCAACCTTGCTCGCGATCGAGGGCTGCGATCTCGTCTACGACTGCATTGGACTTCCTGGAGACCAAATGCACCTTCATCCGGTGACCGCGCGAAACATCGCGCGAGCGCTCCGACGCACCAAAGCGCGATGCATCCAGCTATCGAACTACTGGGCCTATTACCCGCAAGTACGGTTGGAAATGGACGAAAACCATCTGCGCAGTGGTGGGCCGGCTTGGGTACGCTACCGGCGTGAGGCAGAGGATGTTCTCTGCGAGGCGGGCGCCGCCATCTTGCATCTGCCCGACTTCTACGGGCGGCATGTGCACCTCAGTATGTTGCAGAAGGCACTCAACGACGCAGCCGCCGGCAAAACGATCAACTGGCTCGGCGGAGCGGATGTTCGACGCGAATATATCTATATCCCGACGCGATGCGCATTGCTGCCACCATTGGCACCCGCGCCGAGGCCTTCGGCACGCATTGGTGCTTGCCCGGCAGCGGCCCGCTCAGCGGCCAGCAAGTCGCGGACATGGCCGGGAATTACCTCTGGCGGCAGGTCAAGCTGCGCTCGGTCGGGCTGACGACGCTACGCATCGTTAGCTTGTTCAAGAGAGATTTGCGCGGGCTGTTGCAGGTCGCCCCGGACTACATGAAGTCGGTCCGCTACGATGCCCGCAAGCTGGCGGACCTGCTAGGGCCGCCACAGATGACCTCCTATGACGTCGGCATCGCTGAAACCCTTGCGTGGATGATCGGGCCAGCGACTGCCCGGTTTTTCGGTGCCGACAGGTTGATCGAGTAAATCGTTGGCACGATGTCCTTTGCGGCACATAACCGACATTGCCAAATGTCCAATTCATTTCGTTATCGGCAACTGAGCGGAACTGGCCAAATTCATTGACCCACAGTTTATGGGTACACGTCCCGGGATAGTGCGAAAAATCCGGAAAAATGATAGACTAGTGCGGCTGCGGGGTAACACGGGAGTACCCAATGTGTGACTACAGCCTGCACAACGTCAAATCGCGCCCCGCAAAAGTTGGCGACAAACTAACCAACCGCACGTTCCCTACAGGCACGCGAGGCTTCTCTGCCCCGGAAGATGCAAGCGTGGCGGTCTGCCTATTGCCCGGGACTGAGTTATCCTTTGTAGAAGAGGTTGCGGGCGTTCGATTGTGGCCGTGGAGCAAGAAAGTCAAACACAGGACCGCGATCTTCCGGCAAGTGAACCAAAACAATCCGAGAACTCATCACGATGCGCTGGAATTCCCGGATGGTCAGATCGTGCTGCTGACATTTCTGCATGCAGGTCTGCAGGCTACGGTTCTTCAGTTGCCGGCGACTGCGGTTGGATCTAAGGCCCCGCAACGGGCGGCCTACGTTTAAATAGGTCCTTCGGGACAACGGCCGAGAGTGCCGAGTTGAAAAAAGATTTTTTCGCCTGCGCACACTCGACGGTGAAGCCTCCCCGCTGGAGCGCTTCGGGCCGCTGAGAGGGAACAGCGAAGAGCGGGACCAGCGTGCATGTATGCACTTCTGGTACGTGCGGGCGCGTGTGGCGACCATGTGCGGCTCAAGGGCGGGTCAGCCGCGCTAAGGAGATGACTTGTCGAACACCATCACTTTGGAAACGAAAGCCTTGACGCTTCGCACAAGCGTCAGCCCGCAATTCGCCGCGAGTGTACTGAAGTCCTCCTTCACGTAACTCAAAAAATATGGCTCGTGATAACTTTGCGGGAAAACCTCTATGAGTCCTTCATAATCCGGCTGGTCGCCACGCTGGAATGAATCCACGAGGATCAAACGCCCGCCCGGCTTGAGCACCCGGGCGCATTCGCCAAGGGCCGTTCGTCGTACTCTTGGCGGCAACTCGTGAAACAAGAAGATACTGGTCACGGCCTCCTGACTATTGTCCGGGAGCGGGATCGCTTCCGCTTTGCCGATTACAAAACTCGTTCGTGACCGGTGTTTTAAGTGATGCCTTGCATGCCTGGTGTAGGCCTCAGACATGTCCAATCCAGTGACCAAAAGGCGCGGCCAGGCCTGTTTGACGAAATCTAGAAATCGTCCGGTGCCACAGCCGATATCAAGAAGCCTCAATTTGCGCTGATCGCGTCCGGCAAACACTTCCTGCAGTTGCGGCAATGCTTGCCGGCGCATCGCATTTGCGGTGCCGTTGAAGAGCACTTCGACCTGGGTGTCGTATGTCTCGGCCGATTCGTCGGTCATCCAGCCGCCTGACTGGAAGTGGAAGTTCTGCAGATAGTAGTGGGGCCGTTTCCTCCGCGTCTCCTCGGTTAGGACCTCGTTGTAGGCGCCGCGCTCTCGGCGCCGATGGATTGCAGGGAGATCATCGAAAAACAATCGCGAGCGACGCAGTACCGTAGGCAAAGACCCATCATGATCGGCGGGAAGGGGGTAAATGCCTGCTTCTACATTGGCGAGGTCCTGCAAAAAAAGCTTAGCCATGTCGCCGTAGATGCGGACACGATCCGGCACCGGCTTGTTGGCATAAGCTCGCCGCCGTGGTCTTGGATCCTCTTGTCGTCGCGTGACTTCGGACAGTTGGCGCAGGGCTAGACCGTGTCCAACATACCAGGCGACGCGCGGTAGTTGGCTTACGCCGTAAGCCACACGCGTCACAATGCGGGAAACTGGCATACTCATACCCTCGTCCTCGACGCTCTCTCAGTTAGAATCCCAAAACGCGATTTCGAACCCATGAGGGTGAAATGGACCTTGAGCAATGTTCTTCCGACGTCTCTTAATAACTCGCAGACGTCCTAGACTAATAGACTTAAGCGCCGCGTCCCCTGACGAATTCAGTCAGCCCGGCGGCGAGCCGGTCGAACAGCAGGCGCACGCGCCGGGTGGTTTTCAAGTCCTCGTGCATGGCCAGCCAGACTTCCAGCGCGTATCGGATGACGTTCGGCAGCACGGCGACGAGTTCGGGTATGCGGCGCGCGATATTCTCCTGACAGCCGCCGATGCCGACGCCGGCGCGCAGCGCCGCGAGCTGGGCAAGGTCGCTGTCGCTGCGAAAGCCGAAATCCTCGCGGGTCAAGCGCCTAGCGAAATCCCCGACGCCGCGGAAGGAACTATTGTCGCGGTCGAAGCCGATCAAGCAATGGCTTTGCAGGTCGGCGAGCGAGCGCGGCTCGCCGAAGCGCGCGAGGTAGTCACGATGGGCGTAGAGGGCGATGCGCGAGGCGCCGATGCGCCGCGCGAGGAGGCCGCTCTGCGTCGGCCGCACCATGCGCACCGCGATGTCGGCGTCGCGGCGCGCCAGATCCTCGTTCCGGTTGGTGGTCGCGAGCTCAATAGCGATGCCGGGATGCTCGGCACGGAAAGCGGCGAGGATCGTCGGCAGCACCTCGCAGCGGATGACGTGGCTTGCGGTCACGCGCACGACGCCGCGGTCGGCGGCCGCCTCGCCTGAGGCGGTCCGCGCCAGCGCCGCCGCGGCCGCCGCCATCGCCTCGGCATGGGGCGTCAGCGACAATGCCGCCGGGGTCGGCGTCAGCCCGCGCGGCGAGCGCGTGAACAGTGCCGCGCCGAGCGCCGCCTCAAGTGCATCGATGTGGCGCCCGACTGTCGGCTGGGTCAGGCCGAGCCGTCGCGCCGCGCCGGAAAGGCTGCCGTCGCGCGCCACTTCGATGAAAGTGCGCAACTCGTCCCAGCTCGGCGGGCGCTTGGCTACCATACATAATCGTATAACTAATCAACAGAAATATGCAATTCCGTTGATGGCGGGCAGGAGCTAAGTGAAGGCACCGTCTCCGCCAAGCCCGGCGCGTCGGTGCAAAGGAGGCTTCATGCTGGCACCCGGTTCGCAGATTGAATTGCGCGCATCGCCCGCGCCTGCACACGGGTCGGTGACTGGCGGCGTGCGCACACTCGTTCGACTTGAAGGCGCAGCTGCCTTCGCCACGGCGCTTGCAATCTACGCGCACGCAGGGTTTTCGTGGCCGGCCCTTGCGCTCTTCTTCCTCGCGCCCGACTTTGCCATGCTCGCCTATTTTGTTGGGCCGCGCGCGGGCGCCATCGCCTACAATTTCGCCCATAGCTACGCGCTGGCGCTGGCACTCGCGCTCGCGGGTTTCCTCGGCGGTATGCCAGCGGCAGCCGCGGCCGCGCTCATCTGGATCGCCCATATCGGCTTCGACCGGATACTCGGCTACGGCCTCAAATATGCGATGGGATTCGGCGACACCCATCTCGGCCGCATCGGTCGGCCCTGAACTCTTGCCCGCGCTCCCGGCAAGGAGAAACCATATGCGCATTCATGCCATCGAGACCGGCCGCGTCCGCATCAAAAAGGCGCAGATCGAAGGCGGCGGCCATGGGCTGTGGCGTCAGCTGCAGCCTATGCTCTCACCCGATTGGGCCGACTGGTCGCCGGTCTACGCCTGGGCCATCGAGCATCCCGAGGGTGTGATCGTCGTCGACACCGGCGCGGCGGCGCACCTGAAATCGCTGCCGTGCTGGCATCCGTATTTTCAGCTTGCGGTCCGCTTCGACATCGAGCCAGAGCAGGAGGTCGGTCCGCAATTGCGCCGCCGCGGCATCGGCCCTCGCGACGTCAAGACGGTGGTGCTCACCCACATGCACATCGACCACGACGGTGGCCTCGCGCATTTCCCCTACAGTCGCATCCTCGCCAGCGGCGAGGAGATCGCGCGCACGTCCGGCATCGGCGGCGCCATCCTCGGCTATCTGCCGCGGCGATGGCCGAGTTGGTTTGCGCCCCAACCGCTGAACTGGCAGCGGTCATCCTACGGACCATTCGAACGCACTGTGCGGATCTCGGCGGCGGGAGACGTCATCGCGGTGCCGACGCCGGGCCACACGCCGAGCCACTTGTCGGTGATCGTGCGCGACGGCGCCGATGAGATCATGCTCGCGGGCGATGCCTCGTATCTCGAAACAACGATGTTGGCCGGCAAAGTCGACGGCGTCAGCCCTGACGAGGCGGTGGCGGCCGCGACGCTCGGGCGCATCCGCGAATTCTGTTCGCAACGTCCGGTCGTCTACCTGCCGGCGCACGATCCGCGGGCGGCAGAGAGGCTGCAGCAGCGCCGCGCCGCGGCTGCGCGCATGGGCGTAGTCCTCGATGTCCTTGGCCCCGGCCGCGGCCAGCATGTGCTCCCGACGGGTCAGCTCGGCGCCGAGCGATTCCAGTGCCCGCTCCACCAGGTGGGTGT
>Ga0187769_10002815_pt1 | contig 10289 bp, 9 predicted proteins | sample 0116_SJ02_MP02_1_FD_133140 | JGI IMG/M metagenome (GOLD analysis project Ga0187769, IMG submission 133140) | Tropical peat soil microbial communities from peatlands in Department of Meta, Colombia - 0116_SJ02_MP02_10_MG | ecosystem: Environmental > Terrestrial > Soil > Wetlands > Peat | place... | reverse complement strand
AGGTTGCTCACCGGGGAGAACCGTCCGTGCAACGTGTCTACCGAAATGCTGCGATTGCCGTTCTAGCACTGGTGGTGCTGATCCTCGCGCTCTCTCCGCTCCTGCTGGAACGTCTGGAACAGGCCATGATTTCTACTGGCCCGAATGGCCCAGAGACGCCAGCAAGCATCGGGCTAGCTTATGAGCGACTTAAGATCCCGAGCGGCGCCCGTGCCTTGGATGCCTACCTTGTCGAAGCTGCCTCTACTTGCCCGATGCGAACTGCGCTACTCATCTTCCACGGTGTAGGCGAAACGATTTCGCAATGGGTCGGCGTACAGCGCCTCCTTTATGACCACTGCATTTCATCAGTGGTTTTTGACTACTCCGGCAACGGCGATAGCAGCAAGCCGGGAACAGTGCGAAATCTCCACCAGGACGCCATCGCCGCCTACGTGTTGTTTCACGAGCGCTTCGCGGTTACAAGCCGCCTCTGCACTGTTGGTTTCTCCATGGGCAACGCGGTTCTGCTTGATGCTTATACCGAGTTCCATCCTGCACCGGCGTGTATGGTTGTTGGCGGCGCATTTTCTTCCGGGCGTGATAGCGCCGTGAAAGGCTGGGGAATTCCCGCGTGGATGGCGCGCGCGCTTCCCGACCAATGGAACAACATCGTGGCCATCTCTCACAGCCATCCTCCGCTTCTGGTGGTACACAGTGATGCCGACCACACGAATCCACTCTGGATGGGCGAGCGCATTTACCAGGCAGCGCCGGAACCGAAGCAATTCATAATGCTGCACGGCCTCCGTCATAACGCAGCCTACAAAGGCCCGATCGACCAGTGGTGGGCACCTGTGATCACATTTATACAAGAGGGCCAAACTCCCCGCTGATCACTTGCGCGTCGCCGACAATGCGTCCGTTACCCTACTTGATGAATTCTGGCGTTCCTCGGGCAGGGCAATCCTGAATCGTTTATGTGAGGAGCGGACATCTCGGCCGGCATCGAATCGCTCATCGAAAGCTGCGGCGGGCTACTGGTGGGCGTGAGGGCTCTGTGCCGGGTTGGACTGGTGGGGCGGCGGGGCTTTGGCGATCTTCACGTCGAAGCTGACGGGCAGGTTCTTGGGGGGATAGCAGGCCGTATTATCGCAGGCTTGGTACTTGAGACTTCCCCGCACAACGTATTTGCCGGGTTCGACCGAGCGCAAAGGGTGAACGACTACGTCCACGGTGAAGTCTCCTGTGTAGACGTTGAGTTTCTCGTCGGGAGCGAAAGGAAAGGTCATATCCTGACCTACGGGATAAACGACCTTGCCCACGACGATGTCGGTGGTGGCTTCGATCTTGAGAGCGGTAGGAATGAGGTACTCAGAGTTGGGGTGGTTGGAATTGATGTGATAGCCGTTAACAACGTTGAACGAAAGCGGAACGGTAGTCGGCTTGGCCTGGACGGCGGTGATCACGGGCGGGGGCGCGAGCTTGACGACAGGACCTTTGGGGCCTCCGAATTCCTCCTGGGCGGAAGTCAAGCTGGTTACCAGAAGCGCGCTCGCCAGAAGTATGCGTTTCTTCATTCACCACCTAAGTTTGCGAGAGGTCCGCTAGTCTTAAGAATAACCAACAAATAAGAGGCGTCACAGGTTACTTCTGAGCCTGTACCGTTCCCTGGCCGAGAGCTTCTTTGATGTGATCGACGAATACGCTGCGGCTTTGCAGCCCGAATTCGCGGGCGATCACCTTGCCGCTGCGATCGAGGAAAAAAGTCGTCGGGAGGACATTGACGCCGCCGTAGCTGTTGCCGACCGATTCCTTGCCGAGCAGAATCGGGTAATTCACGCCCATATCTTTGGCGAACTTCGCAATGTCGCCTGTGCTGGCGTCGTCCATGGCAACGCCGATCACTTGAAAACCCTGCGGGCCGTATTGATTCTGCAGTTGAACAAACCACGGCATCTCGAGCTTGCAGGGCTCGCAGTAGGTGGCCCAAAAATTCAACAAAACGGCTTTCCCGCGCAGGCTGGAGAGTTTTAAATTGCTGCCGTTGATAGCCTGCAACTCAAAATCGGGGGCGACCGAGCCCATTAACTGCCCATTTGGGCGGCCATTCGCGCGGTCCCGGGAGATGCGGACCGCGGCAAACAACATAACCGCGACCAGGGCGCCCACGAAGAACAGAACTAAAGGACTTTTGTGCACCTAAAGCCTCGATTTCCGGAAGCGAAAGCAGCAGCGTTGGGGCAATTATATCTTCATTAGATGCCAAGCTCGCGCTCACGTTACAGGGCGAATCGATTCAAGAACGAGAAATAGCCCGAGATCAGTGTGAAACGGCCCAGTACGAGAAGGATGCCCAGGCCAATGAGCAAACATCCACTGGCCACTTCGACGGCGTGCATGAAGAACTTGAAGCGGCCGTAAAACTTCAAAAAGAGCTCAATCAAAAACGCGGCGGCCAGAAACGGCACGGCCAGCCCAGCCGAGTAAACGGCTAATAAGAAGATACCCTTCCAAACCGTATCCTGAGCGGCGGCAAATCCAAGTACGACTGCGAGAATCGGCCCAACGCAGGGCGTCCAGCCAAAGGCAAATGCGAAGCCAATGACAAATGCTCCCCAGGCGGAGGAACTCCCTTTGAGGCTGTGTAGGCGCGCATCGGCGAGAAGTGCCTTGATCTGGAATACACCGGTCAGATGAAGCCCGAAGAGAATGATCACGACCCCTGCGACACGGGCGAGGAAGGACTTGTACTGCGCGAGAATCTGTCCGACTTCGGTGGAGATGGCGCCGAGCGTAATAAAAACGATACTGAAGCCAAGGATGAAGGCCGCGGAATTGAGCATCAATTTTCGGAGCAGATGGCTTTCGCTGGATTTGAGTTCTTCAACGCCAGCGCCGGAGATCAGCGACACATAGCCGGGCACGAGCGGAAGAACACAAGGCGATAAGAAGGAGATCAGGCCGGCAAGGAAGGCCGCGATCGGTAACGGCAGATTCGACATAGGTTCTATTCTAACGGCGAGCAACTAATGTAGTGGCGGCCACGCCTTCTTGCCTTGGTATCTGCGCGAGCCCGGTTACCACGCGCGGCCGCATGGAGAGATATTCCTTTGGACGGGTGCGGGAAGAAAAGGAAATCACGGTTTCTTAACCTTTGGTGAATTCGCCGGAGGTTGCACCGGCGCGGCCTGCTCGATCGGCGGCGTTTCATTGGCGGGAACTTCCGTGAGAATCTTGCCGATCAATGCGAACGGGACGGTCGCGGTGAGAATGGCACGATCTCCAGAGCGATCGACTTTAAGGCTATCGAAAAACGCCTTTACGTCCGGGTCGGTGCCATGCGTGCCGACGCTTCCTTCGGCTGCATGAAACAGGCTCAGAAAGGTGCCGGCCTTCTCGGCGAGGGCCTGGGCATCGGCATCGGTGTCGGTGAAGGCCTCCGCCCGCAGATGCAACGCGCGAATAGTGCGGGCAGAAATCACGACCACGGCTGGCTTCGAAAACAGCAGAGACCAACCGGCAAGGCCGCCGAGCGAATTCATTTCCGCAGGCTGGACGCGCAGGATGGCAAAAGCCAGACTTGCCAGCGGCACCTGACGATAGAACTTCCTGAGAAGAGACGGCCCGCCGAACGGCGAAGCGAGCTTGCGCGAGCGATCGATGATTCCGCGAATCACGCTCGGATCCGGATGATTCGAGACGGCAACGCTGTCGTAGCCAAGAACGACCACCCGCACGGTGCGGCCTTCAAGCGGAATGTTGTAGATATCGAAGTTGCGATAGGTATCGATGGAAGAGGCGAGTTGTTTCAGGTAAGGAATCATCCGGCTGGGATCGAATTTGCCGACGAATATTTCCGAGAAACGCGGCTCAGGGGAGGGTCCGGCAGTACCGTTCCCCCAGTTTTTGGGGTAATGAACGGCGAAGGCCGCTTCGTCGAGGTCGCGCTCGAACTGGAAGCCCGTATCGTCGACAAACTTCTGGTATTCGGGATCGCGTGAGACTGGTGGCAGGTGGCTGGCTGCGTTGAAGGTTCGAATCCACTTCAGATTCACATAAAGAAACCCGTCGGCGCCCGGAAGCAGGCGTGCGGCTTCGGGAGGGGCGTGCTTGCGAAGCACCACGACAAAGATGATCGCAGCCGCAATCACCAGGAGGACGATCAGAATGGGGAGGCTGCGTCGAATCCGCATCGGGTCGGCAGGTGCCGGGCTCATCCGCGCTGGGCGAACGAGTTTTTCTATGATAGCACCCGCGTACGGGGAGCCAACTTGAAGGCCAGAACCGACACGAGTGCGATAGCTTCAAACTCGCTCGCTGCAGGTTTGACCCCAGTTGACGCTTCTTCCAATCGGCGCATACCATATACGTTTGATTTCTGTGGAATGAAGCTGCCGTGACGAGGGCTTCAGCTTCACGGCAGGCGCGAACATGGATAAGAAGAAACTGGAAACATTCAAGAAAAGGCTGGAACTGCGCAAGCAGGAATTGCGTCACATGGTGACTCGCAACCAGCAGGATGGACGTACGGCCGACGAGGAGGCGACGCAGGACGTCGCCGATCGCGCGGCCAGCTCCTACACGAAGGAGTTTTTGTTCAGCCAAAGCAACAACGACCGCCAATTGCTCAACATGGTGGAAGGCGCGCTGGCGCGCATTCGCCAGGGGAGCTTTGGAGAATGTGTCTCCTGCGGCAAAGAGATCAATGCCAAGCGCCTGGAAGCCGTCCCCTGGACACGCCACTGCATCGAGTGCCAGGAAAAGGCCGAAAAAGGCCTGCTCGAAACAGCCCAGTAGGTTCGAACCCCGCTAATCCTTTCGAGTAAAGCGCAGACTGCCGTGCGTCTTTGCGACACCGGGATCGAACGGTCTTCAGTGCCTTTTTCAACCATCCATTCGGAATCGGGAAAGACAACAATTTTACAAGCCCCTGACTTCGGCCTGACAAACGCACCCACGGTCCTTGGGTAGCATCCGTCCGATGCGGCCTCGATCTCTTCAACTTGATTTTGCAGGCTTTGATCACAGGCATTTTTCGCCTGGAAGAGCCGAGTCGGTCTGAGCCGCCATCAACACATCGCCTCAAAGGAGATTGTTCGTTATGTCTTTCCCTCGAAACTTGATCACTCTCACCCTCGCGCTGGCCATGGCTTCCAGCATGGCAACGGCACAGTACGCCGCGACGGTGCTCGTGAAAAACACCGGCACGAAACCCGATAAACAACTGATCAATCCTTGGGGCCTCGTCTACGGTCCGGGTGGCCCGTTTTGGCTGAGCGATGAGGGATCCGGCCTTTCCACGCTGTACGATGGCAAAGGCAATAAGCAAACTCCAGTGGTGACGGTTCCATCCGCGTCCGGGAAGGGCTTGGGAACGCCTACGGGTATCGTCTATAACGGATCGTCGGAGTTCCAGATCGATAACTGGGTATCGGCATTTCTGTTCTCAACGTTGGATGGCACCATCAGCGGGTGGTCGCACTTCGATCCGAACAATGCGCTGATCGGCGTAAATAACTCAGCCTCGGGAGACATGTACACCGGGCTCGCGATCACCAGCCACGCCTCCGGCAACATGATTTATGCGGCCGATTTCGCACACAACAAAGTCGATGTTTATGACGGCACGTTCAAGTTCGTGAAGTCGTTTACCGATACCGGCCTCCCAGCCGGCTTTGCCCCGTTTGGCATTCAAGATATCGGCGGAAAGATCTATGTCGCCTTTGCCGCCCAAAACGGTGGAGCAGGCGGATACATCGATATTTTTGACGAAGACGGAACGTTCGTGAAGACTCTGATCAACGGCAAGCCGCTCAATCAACCCTGGGGATTCGCGGTCGCGCCGTCAAACTTTGGTTCTCTCAGCAATACGCTGCTCATCAGCAACAACACCAACACCGGCACGATCAACGGCTTCAATCCGACGACGGGCGCTTTTGTGGGTACGATCACGAACTACCACACAGGCAAGCCAATCGTTATTAATCAGATCTGGGGAATCGAGTTCGGCGGCGGCACCTCGAGCAACGGCAACACGAACCAACTGTTCTATACTGCCGGCCCCGACAACAATCTGGATGGAGTGTTCGGCGTGATTAATGTCAAGTAACAGGATTCAAACTCATTCGGTGTCACTCGCTCCTCCTTTCCTTTCTTTGCCCTCGGCCGATTCGGCTGAGGGCCTTTTTGCGTTGGCTTCGAGTCCCGCCAAGCATTTGAGTCCAAACCGCGACGCTATTGCAGCCAGAGAGAGCGGCTCCGCCGTCCACACCGTTTACTTTGACGCTCCCGAAATCCCCCTGCTAGACTTGACTCTTGCCATCCTACCTATAGGCGAAGAAGGAAGCTCGTGCGCGCAGAAACCCGTCATCAACTGAAAGAAGACCGTTTTAGCAAAGTCACACTCGAGGCGGCGGAAAAAACCGTCACCTGGACCCAGGAGCATCAGGGCAAGCTGACTGTGGCTGCAATCGCCATCGCAGTCGTGGCCGCGATTGTGTTCGGCGGCTGGTATTACGTCAACACGCAGGACGAAAAAGCGAGCTTCGAACTCTCGACTGCGGTTCGCACGTTAGATGCGCCGCTGCGTCCAGCCGGAAGCCCCGAACAACCCGGGTATCCGAGTTTCGACTCGGTCACGGCGCGCGCCACAGCAGCTCGCAAACAGTTCCAGGAGATCGCCGACAAGTATCCGCAGACGCGCACGGCCAAGATGGCGCGCTATTTCGTTGGCCTGACGGCTGCTCAGCTCGGCGACAATGCGACCGCCGAGCGCAATTTGAAGGAGGCCGCCGACTCGTCGAATGCGGACTTGGCGTCACTTGGCAACTTCGCGCTGGCTTCGCTCTACGCCTCGGAGAACAAGGACTCGCAAGCGATCGATCTTTATAAGCAGTTGATCGATAAACCGACAGTGCTGGTGGGAAAGACGACGGCGCAGTTCGAACTCGCGAACCTCTACACGCAGCGCCACAATCTCACAGAGGCCAAGAATATTTACACGCAGATTCAGAAAGAGAATCCACAGACCGAAGCTGCGTCACTCGCGCAACGCAAAGCAGCCGATCTAAAGTAGTGCGGCAGAGGTGCGACTTACTCCCACTTAATTTGCCGCAGGCAGGCAATTAACCGGTCGCAATCTTGCGCCGTGTTGTAGACATGCGGCGTCACACGCATCGAAGTCCCACGCACACTGACAAAGACCTTCTCGCGCGCCAGCACATGGGTCAATTCTGGCGGAATCGCGACGTCTCTGCGCAAGCAGAGATAATGCGGAGCGCGCAACGGCTCGCGCGGGGCCGAAAAACCAAGCTCCGCAGCCGCCTCAGCGAGAGGACGATTCATCGCGCCAGAGGTGGCCGAAATCTCGTCAATGCCCCATTCCAGAATTTGTTGCATTGCGCGAACGGCCGCGGGCAGGAGCGCGAAATTTGAGCGCTCGCCCATATCGAAACGCCGCGCGCCCGCGTCGTAGTCGTCGCAATAGAGAATGAGGCTAGAAAAATCCTGCGCATTCCCGCGCTGAATCCAACCTTCTTCCAGCGGCACGCCGTTCTGCCACTTGGGGGCAACGTAGAGCATGCCGACGGTATAGGGTCCGAGAAGCCACTTATAGCTGGCGGCAACGGCAAAGTCGGGCTGCACTTCGCTGACTCGGAACGGCAGCACGCCGAGCGATTGCGTTAGATCGAGTGCGAGCGCGGCGCCAATCTGGCGGCAAGCGGCGCCGATGCGAACCAGATTGAGCTGCCCGCCGCTCGTCCAGTGGACATGCGGCAGAGCGGCGATGGCGACCTCGGGAGTGAGCGTCTGGAGGACGGCTGCGGTCCAGTCGTTGTCCGCAGGCCAGGGAACGATTTTGAGCGCCGCGCCGTTTTTTTCGGCCAGCCGTTGCCAGGCATAGTAATTGGACGGGAACTGCTCGGCGAGGACGAGGACCGTTTGCCCTTTTCGAACGGGCAGATTCCGCGCTGCGGTCTCGACCCCGTAGCCGGCGGAAGAGACGATGGCGACACAGTCGGCGGTAGTGCCGAAGATTTGCGCGGCAACCGTGCGAAACTCTTCTGCGCCGGTGAAAAACTCAGGAGCCGTAAGGTCCCAGGGGTGCGTTTTTCGCGCCAGACCCACGCGGCCGGCCTCGAGCGCCGACCTCATCAGCGGCGACATATAACCGCAATTCAGGTAGGCGACGTCATCTGGGATATCGAAGAGATGGCGTTGGTTCGGGAGCATGGGCTAGGTGAGGTTAAGTGTATCAGCGCCTGAGAACGCCTGCTTACAACACCAGAACCGGCACCTGCCCGGCACGTCCAATGTATACGTACATTATTATACGTACAAAGACGGGGCAAAATATTTCTTCGGTGATTACGAATGAAGTAATAATCAGAAAGTGACACAAAGGGCAACTTCTGGATGGATCGCTGTAAGTGATTGATTTCATGAGGGCGGGGTGCGGGATCGGCTGAGGGCGGAGGGCTGCGGGGCTCGGTTCGATATAAGCCACGAAATCAACGGGATAGGAGGGGGCGGCGATGGTGGCGAGCCCAGAGAGACCGTCTATATATCATGCCTGTCAAGAGGTAATTTGAGGGGGCTATTTTTGCGGTCTGTTTGCTGAAGGCTTGCTGAATCAATGGGATGGAGCGAAAAAATCGTGCAACACCCATTAACCATCTTGAAAACGGGACTGTAGGTCATGGAACGTGATAAATGAGACTGGCAGTCATGCGCGCGGGGCAGGATGTGCGGACGGTCAGTGAGGTGTGAACTTGCCGCCGCTCCCAACCGGGCTCGCTCCCGATCCGATGCATGGCGAGCGAACCTCGAATACCGGGCTCGTGGCTGTTCTCGGCCGCAAAGATTCCCAAGCCTTATGCGGTAGTGGAATCCCACCCTAAAATCGCAAAAAAGCGCGATTTTAGGATGCGGCACCCGGCCTGGTTACGTAAAGTATGAAGCAAAAAAGCACGGCGTCAGCAACCTTGTATCTCCTCGGACGCTAGGGACTTGAGGGGCATTTCAAAGAAATCCTAGTCTATCTGTCCGAGCGAGGTCATTGGGGGCGGCGCAAGAAGGTCGTCCTGCGCCGCTCGTGAAGGCACTAAGCTCGCATCGAGAGGGTTAGCCCCTCTCAGCGTACGAGACTGGGGTTGACGCACTGACCGTGCGCATGGCCGAATACATCGGTTTGCCCACCCCCGGAGTCTCCGATTTGCGGGCTCGGGCTGTTCCCAGTACATCTCAAGTTGCCACCGATGGTATTGGTGGCCATCTCGTTGCCGTCCGGGTCTCCAGTCATGTTGTTGTTGAGGGTAACGCTGCCCGCGATGAAATCGCGGAAGAAACCGTCCCAGCAGGATTGCCATGTTGTGATCGTGAGGTTGCCTCCGATGATCATATCCTCGAAGTCGCCATAGGGCGGGGCACCGTTAAGCGCGGGCAGCGACTCCGAGCAAGAGGAGACACCGCCACCACCGCCGTTTAGCGAGACATCGTGACCAACAACAGTAAGATGAACCACCACCGCAAGCGCATTCTCGGCGATGAGGTTTCCACCAACTGAGTCCCTCGTAAAATACGATCCGACCGACTGATCAGGATCGTTGTAGCAGATGAAATTTATAGGCTCGCAGCCCAGAACCAAGATGCCGTTCGCCCTCACATAGAGGTTGCCACCGACATTTAGGTTCGAGCCGACCCGTGTTGTGTCCGTGCCGCCGTACGCGGCAATCAGGGTGCCGCCGGGAAGCACCGTGAGGTTCTGCTGAACCTGCACTGACCCCGCGTTGACGGTGCAGACGCCAGCGATGCTCAGATTTAGGTAGGTACCAGAAGGCACCGATCCGCTCACGCAGGTGGCATCGATGATGTCAGAGGCATCACGAGTACTTGCTCCTGAACTGGCGCTCACCAGCAACAGCACAGCGATACTTACCGCGGCGAAGCCGAACAACCCGCGAAATTTGTTCATCGGAGATTCTCCTTTTGGGTCTGGAAATGATCTGAGGGTAGGACGTTCCCCATTCCGGAGTGGCGGGCATTTAATCACAGCAGACGGCGGCCTGTAAATCGCCTATCGAGGCTAGCCGGGGTCAATTGGCGAAAAGACTCATTGACTTTCAAAAAGGCGAATGAAAAGCGCACGGTTGTGAGAACGCCTCGTTACAACAATCGGCGGTGCCCCGCAAAATCGCTGTGGAGGCGCTTGTTTAATTAGGCGGTTGGGCGGCCGCTTGCTGTTTGGCACTGGCGATCAGAGCGGCGAATCGCGGATCGTTGCGCACAGATTTCAAGTCCTCAGACTT
>Ga0187769_10002814_pt1 | contig 10291 bp, 7 predicted proteins | sample 0116_SJ02_MP02_1_FD_133140 | JGI IMG/M metagenome (GOLD analysis project Ga0187769, IMG submission 133140) | Tropical peat soil microbial communities from peatlands in Department of Meta, Colombia - 0116_SJ02_MP02_10_MG | ecosystem: Environmental > Terrestrial > Soil > Wetlands > Peat | place... | reverse complement strand
GTGCGCACCCACAACGCCCGTGCCGCTCCCGCCAACAAAAACCGCGACGTATCCGACTCGCCCCCGCGATCTTTCTCCTCGGAAATCGCCCAAGTATGGTCGGCGGTGGCGCAATCGCACGGCGCTCCATTGGCCGAACAAACTCCGTGGCCATACTGCGTAATCTTCACCGCCGTCCAGTCGTACTCGCGCAGCGCGGCAATCAGCCCCGCCACCACGCTGGTCTTCCCCACGCTCCGTGAATGTCCACCCACGACGACGATCGCCATAAATCCGCTTTCGGTTTCGGGCTTCAGCTCTCGGCAAACCAGTGGCGGATCAGGTACCGGGGTTTTGCCGGAACCCGAAAGGCCGTTATTTCTTCTTCCCTAAGCGAGCCAGCGCCGCTAACTGCTTCAGATATTCCCGCACCGGCTGCGCCGGAGTACCCCAGAAAACCACGCCCTTGCCGCGCAAGATCTTGTTGGGAAGAACGCCACCCTGCCCGCCCAACATTACTCCTTCTTCAATACGCGCATGTTCGCCAATTCCCGCCTGCCCGCCGAGCACCACATCGTTCTCAATCACAATGCTGCCGGAAAGCCCGGTCTGCGCTGCGATCACCACATTCTCCCCAAGCCTGCAGTTGTGTCCAATATGCACCAGGTTATCGATCTTCGTTCCCCGCCCGATCCGCGTTTCGTCCAGCGCGCCGCGGTCAATGGTTGTGTTAGCGCCAATCTCCACGTCGTCTTCAATCGCCAGCCTGCCCACCTGCGGAAATTTCTCGTAGCGCCCGCTCTTGGCATCGCGCACATATCCGAAGCCATCGCTTCCCAATACCGCGCCTGCATGCACGATCACATGATCCCCCAATGTGGTTCCCGAATAAATCGTCACATGCGGACAAATCTCACAGTCACGTCCAATCTTCACTCTGCGCCCAATAGCGCACCCCGCGCCGATCCGCGTGCCCGCGCCGATTTCCGCATCCTCGGCGATCACCACGAGTTCCTTCACCACCACCCCCGGCCCAAGACGAGCCGAAGAATGCACCACCGCACTGGCGCGCACGCCGGCGTCAATCCCCTCACGCATCCCGTCCCGCAACAACTGCGCCGCGCGGGCAAACGCCAGCTTGGGATGACCACAGATAAGCAACGGTTTCCCGGACGCTCCCGCCCCAAACTCTCCGGTAATTGCCGCACCTGCGCCCGACTGCAAGGCCCGCGAAAGATATTTTTCATCCTCCACGAACACCAGATCGTGAGGCTCAGCCGATACGATGCTCGCCACGCCGGTCACCTGCACGCTCCCATCCCCTTGCAACCGGGCTGCAATGGCTTCCGCGATCTCCTGCAGTGTCCGCTTCATCGCTCACACATTATCGCAGAGCAGGGATCAGACGGAAATTTGGCGGGCGCTGGCGGAAAAAACTCTTCAGAACGATAATCGAGAAGACGATAATTCAGGAACCGTATGCCCTTCACTTTGACGCGTTCACACGGCACGATGATAGCCGCGCTGGCGTTCGTGGCTTTCACTTTCGCATTCCCCGCTCACTCCCCCGCCCAGGAACTCGCTCACCGATTAATCCTCAAGGATGGCTCCTACCAATCGGTGACCAAGTATGAGGTCAAAGGCGACCGGGTCCGCTACTACAGCGCCGAGCGTGAGGAGTGGGAGGAACTCCCCTCAGCGCTGGTGGACTGGCCCGCCACCGAAAAATACGAGAAAGAGCGCAGCGCCCCGGCGGCCATTCCGGAAGCCGCCGAACTCGACAAAGAACTCAACGCCGACCGCGAAGCCGAAGCAGCTCATCTTCCCGAAGTCGCTCCCGGCCTGCACTTGCCTGAACTTTCCGGAATGTACCTGCTGGATAATTTCAAAGGCCAACCGCAACTCGTCGAAATGCAGCAGGACGAGGGCGATATCAATCGCAATACCAAGGGAAATATTTTTCGCGGAGCCCTCAATCCCGTGGCCAGCGCCAAGCAAACCATCGAACTCGAGGGCGAGCACGCCACGGTTTACGCCCACGTCGCCGTGCCCTCCATATACATCAAGGGTGACGAAGATTCCCCGCCACCCGGCGCGACCGCCTCCGCCAAACCATCCATGCCCAGCCTCGACGCTCCCCGCACTGAGCGCCAACCTGCCGAGCAGCCGCAACAGCCGGAGCGAGCCATGGTGCCTTTTGATCGCTACCGCATCGTGCATCTGAAGGTGAACAAAGGCAAGCGCATCGTGGGCGACGTCAAACGCGCCGCAACGGGCAAGATCAGTGAGGAACAGAATTCGGTGAAGACTACCATCGACCGCATTGGCGCCGGCTGGCTAAAACTAACGCCCACCGAAGATCTCGCTGCCGGGGAATATGCCATCGTCGAGATGAAGGGCTCGGAAGGCATGAACCTCTACATCTGGCCGTTCGCGGTAAACCCCGGCGCTCCGGGCAATGCGAATCCGTGGAAGCCGGAAGCGGAATCGCCGGCGGCTCCGAAATGAGAACCCCGGGTGGAAGATCTGGCTCCGCAGATACCGTTGAAACGGCTTGGCGGGTTGCTGACGACGGGCTCAGCTCCGAACGACATAGTTTTTGACGGAACCTGGAGATATCTATGGCGCGACCATACCAGGGCGGCCTTATAAACTGCGGTCTTGATCACAAAGGTCGCGGCGTTGTGTTGGAGATCACGCCCTTGTTTGCAGGGTAATCCGGCATGAGTCAGCCCCGTGCCCAAGCTCGACTGGGCATTCGCTGGTTCATGGTGTTTGATCACGGTCGCCGCACTCGTCGACGGTCAATGAGCGCTATCCCCTGATTGCGTCAGTTGACCGGCCTTTCGTTCATCTATTTGCCGGAGGCTGGCCCTTCCTCACATGGCCGGGTGACGAGGTTCACATACAAAGGCGGTCTGCGCACTTAGTATTCCGTTGTATAAATTGCGTCTCATTTTTTGGGGCAAGTATGCGATTCAAGTGCGCTCCCAATGGCGGTGGCCAACAAGAGCAACCTTCCCGCCCATCCATTCTTGCTCCCAAGGATAACCCGTTCATCCACTTCATTCCGCAACAGTCGCAAATAAAGGAGGGTACCCAAATGCGACAGACATACTTCAGAATCATGATGAGAATGCTGGCACTTATAGCGATGACGTTGATCTTGAATTACAGCTCGTGGGGGCAAGTGAAGTACAAGACGCTGTATCAGTTCACTGGCGGCGCAGACGGAAGCGGCCCGATGGGGGGCGTGGTCTTTGACCAGGCAGGAAACCTTTACGGCACGACAGCATACGGCGGCAACGTGGGAGGTTGGTTCTGTGAGCCGGTGGGGTGCGGCGTTGCCTACAAACTTGCACCCGGTCGCAAGGGAAAGTGGACCCAGAGCGTGCTTTATACGTTCTGTTTGGATGATTGCGCCGATCAACAGTCAAATCCCCTTGCTGGTTTAATCATCGACCAAGCAGGAAATCTTTACGGAACGTCTTCCGGGGGATACGGATACTGGGCTGGCACGGTATTCATGCTGGCCCCGACTGCTCAGGGAGGCTCGGCAGAAAGTACGCTCTATGGCTTTTGCGCGAATGGTCAATGGCCGTGCCCCGACGGCTTGTTACCTGAAGATAGCTTAACCTTCGACCAGGCAGGAAACATTTACGGCACCACGACAGCGGGTGGGAACTATGAAGGCGGCTGTGATGGAGGGTGCGGCGTCGTTTTCAAACTCGCCCCGAATTCCAACGGAGGTTGGACCGACACCACGCCGTATTCTTTCTGTTCCCTTCCGAACTGCGCTGACGGATACGCTCCAAGTTCTGGTGTAACTTTCGACACCGCAGGAAATCTCTATGGCACAACGCCAGCGGGCGGAGCCTCAGGACAGGGCATCGTGTTCGAGCTGACCCCGAATGCAGATGGGAGCTGGACCCAAACTGTGCTGTACAACTTCACCGGGGGCAAGGACGGAGGCTCACCCAGTGGCAATCTGATCTTCGACGCCGCAGGAAATCTCTATGGCAGCGCCAGCACTGGCGGAACCTATGGAGGAGGCACGCTGTTCGAGCTATCGCGAAAGACCAACGGAGTTTGGAGACCAAAGATGTTGCACGAGTTTACCGGCGGCAAGGACGGAAGTGCACCCAGCTGGGGTGTCACCTTCGACAAAGTGGGAAATCTCTATGGCACTGCAAACGGCGGGGGAGCCGGCGGATATGGCGTTGTGTTCAAGATGACACCCACGGCCAAGGGCGGATGGAACTTCCAAGTGCTATACGCCTTCACGGATAATCCTGGGGCTTCGCCCTTAAGCACGTTGGTTTTCGATGCCTCGGGGAATCTCTACGGCACCACCTACGGGGACGGCAGCAAGACGTTTGGCTCGGTCTTTGAGATTATCCCATAGCTCGCTTTTTACGCCCGCGCAGGCTGCGAGTTCCGTGCCCAAGGTTGGCCTCTCGCCGCTGCTTCTTGAGCACATCCACGCTCGGCTGCGGCGACTACTACTTCATCACTCCCCGCTGCGCGATCCCAATATTGTCTCGCGTCGTGTTCTTCACCAAGTACATCATCTCGTCGGCCTGCCGGATGATGTCATGCGCGTCGCGCGCGTCGTGCGGATAAGTGGCCAGCCCCATGGAAGCCCGAACATTCAGATTCAGACCTTCATCGCGGCAAAAACTGCTCGCCCGCAAGGCATCGCGCAAGCGCTTGGCCACCACCAGCGCCTGGTCTTTTCCGGTCTGCGGCAGCAGCACCACAAATTCATCGCCTCCATAGCGAAAGGCAAAATCGATCAGCCGTAACTGCGCCTTCACCAGATATCCAATTTCCGCCAGCAGCTTGCTGCCAATCAAATGTCCATGCGTGTCGTTAACCGCCTTGAAGTGGTCCAGATCGATAAACAGGACGCTGAATTCATACCCGAACCGCGACGACCGGTAAACCTCCGTCTCCAGCGTCTTATACAGATGCCGCGCGTTGTAAAGACCGGTGCAGTCGTCGGTGATGGTCAGTTCCTGTATCTTCTCCACCCAGCGTGCATTCTCGATAGCAATCGCCGCATAGTCGCACAGCGCCTGCAGGAAGAAAACTTCCTGCTCGTTGAACTGCGCCCGGTCCACATTCACCAACTGGATGACGCCCAGCACCCGCAGCCTCGAGCGCAGCGGCACGCAGATAATCGACCGGGTTTCCCATTGCGTCGCCTCATCAATCCGCTTGGCAAACCGAGGATCGTGATCCACATCGTTCGAAATCACCTGCTCCCCGTGCTTCGCCACCCAGCCGGCAATTCCCTCGCCCACTTTCAAGCGGACGTTCTTCAGCGCCTCCGCCGCCTCGCCGACCGCAATGGCAAAGTAGAGTTCATCCTTGGCCTCATCCACCATGAGCAACGACCACGTGTCCGGGCGGAAATATTCCGCCATTTTCTCCATGATGGTTTGCAGAATTGAGTCGAGGTCCAGCGACGACGTGAGCGCTTTGGCCACATCGTGAAAAATGTTGAGTTCCTGACTCTGGCGGCTTAGTTGTGTCCCAACGGCCTCGGACATGCCGGGTTCCTTCATATCCCGTGTAATGCGGGCGCATGCGCCCGCATGCAGTTCATTGTCATTCTGAACAAGCGTTGTTTGCGCAGTGAAGGATGTGGGCGAGCCGCGCGATGCATCGCGTTCTTAGCAATGCCATAACCGCGGGTTTGGCTCGCATCCTTAATCAAACACTACTGGCACATAAAATGACTTTGACTTGATCCTGGAATCGTTACCCAAGTTTCGAGTCCACGATCCGCTGCATGGACGAGTGACAGTTCCAAAAATTATAGATTCGCTTCCCCGCTGGGGCAATGAACGTTGGTAACCAGAACCCGCAAAGCCAATGGGATCTTCGCCTTAAATGTCCTTCCTCAGAAGTTGGCCGGTGCTAGCTTGGCTGGAAAAGCTCCCGCCCAATTTGTGCTATAGTTTCTCCTGAGTTTTCTCCCCCTCGCTTGCGCGACTCTATTCACGCGACCTTTCTCAGGGCCCCAGCAGTACGCACCAATTGCTTTCCACGCTTGCGGCGTGGCGTGCCGATCGCGCCAGCGTTTTGAACCTCCTAGGAGATGACTATGCACCCTCGCGCGCTTTCACTCGATCAAAAACCTTCCCATTTCTTGACCCTAACCATCGCGCTCGCGATCCTTCCGCTCGCTATGTCCTTAGCCGCCCAAGCCCAAACCGAAAAGGTAATTTACAGTTTTCGCGGCGGGTTCAACCCAAACTTTCCCGGTAAGGGGTTGGTTTTCGACACCGCGGGAAACCTTTACGGTACTGCTGTCGCGGGTGGGCCTGACGATGTAGGCACAGTGTTCGAACTCTCACCATTATCCGGCGGCGTTTGGCAGGAAACCACTCTCCACGGTTTCACCGGTCGGCCTGACGGTTCAGAACCTTATGGCCCGTTAACCATCGACGTAGCCGGCAATCTCTACGGCACCACAAATTTCGGCGGAGGCGCTAACCAGGGCACCATCTATGAACTTACCCCCGTTTCCGGTGGGGGCTGGACCGAAACCTTGCTCCATTCTTTTACCGGCGGAGCCGACGGCTCAGATCCGGTCGGCGGGCTAGTCCTTGACTCCGCCGGAAATCTTTATGGAACCGCTTCGGGCGGCGGCGCTCATGGACAAGGAACCGTCTTCGAACTGTCTCCCGTATCCGGCGGCGGCTGGCTTTTCGCGGTTCTCCACGCCTTCACCGGAGGAGTCGACGGCGGCAGCCCAGCCGCCACTCTTGTCTTCGATTCTGCCGGTAATCTTTATGGCACCACCGAAGCCGGCGGTATTCTCACCGACTGCGCTTTCTCTGGAGGCTGCGGCGTGGTCTTCGAGCTTTCCCCGGTAAGCAGCGGCGGCTGGCATGAAACCCCTATCCACGCCTTCAACAATACCGATGGTGCACTTCCCCTGGCTGGCGTCACCTTTGATACGTCCGGCAACCTCTATGGCATGGCATTTCTTGGCGGCAACCTCAGCGATTGTCAGCCCTATGGCTGCGGAGTCGTCTTTCAACTTTCCCCTGTCGCCGGAGGCGGCTGGCACCACACTGTCATCCATACCTTCACGGGCGGCACCGACGGCGCAAATCCAACCGCTGGCCCGGCCGTCGACTCCCTGGGCAATATTTACGGCACAACCCAGTCCGGAGGCACATCCACCGCATGCTATGGCGGCTGCGGTCTAGTCTTCGAGTTCTCGTTCTCCGGCGGTACCTGGAATCAAACCATTCTGCACGACTTCAACTCAACTCCAGATGGTGCGACACCAAACGGAACGCCAATCTTCGACGCCAAAGGCAATCTGTACAGCACGACTGGAAGCGGGGGTAAGTTTGACCATGGCACAGTCTTCGAAATAACCCCGTAAGGAAGTCTCCGGCCGCGCCCATCAACCGCGTGGCCGGAGATTTGGCAATCGTGCAGTTTGAATTAGGACACTACCGCGATTTCGCACACACCACCCTCACATGGCTCCGCCGGGGTACTCTATTACGCATGCCAATCCCCGCCAGATTCCGCTTCGTGCTTCCTGCCTTGCTTGCCCTTGCAATGTTTTCTTTCGCCGTGCAATCTCACGCCGCCACGCCGCCTGACCAAAAACCCGACCCCAAATCCGTTGCCGAAGTCGACGCCGGCCTCGGCGCCTGCACCGCCGATTTCGTCATCACCGACGAGGCCGACAAGCCCGTATACGCCGCCAAAATCCGGGTTCACATCGCCTACGGATTCATGAGCCTCCACAAGCTCGACCTTTCCGTCGGAAGCAACGCCGATGGCAAAGCCCGCTTCATCGGCCTGCCCGAAAATCCCCGCCATGGACTTTTCTTCCGCGCCTCCGAAGGTGATCGCGAAGGCATCGCCTTCGATGACACTTCCAAGACCTGCAAAACGCAATTCACGGTCGTGCTGCGGAAAAAGCTACAGCCGTAGTCACGGAATGGACCCGGAACGCCGCGCCAGCAATAGCCTCCCGCCCTGTACTGTCTCTAAGACACTACCTCCAGCCTAACTTCCTTGACTCACCACTTAGACCACGAGTAGGATCGCCGCGTATCTTGCCCCTTCGTCCATAAGTCCCAAAGGAGGCTAAAGTGAAAAAGACAAAGAAGCTCGAAATCAAGAAAGTAACTCTGCGCAATCTGGATGAACCTGCGCTGCACGCGATGGCAGGTGGCGCAACTGTCACCTGCGCTGGACAAAAAACGTGCCCCGTTACTTGCGTCGGGCATAGCTGTATAGCTACCACCTGCGAGTGCAGGCCGTAGCGGCACCGTCCACCCGAGAGTGATAATCGCTTGGTTCAGCGTACCTTCAACATGTGCTAGACATCGGAATTCTGCCCCTGGCAGGCCCGGCCCTCGAAAAGCTATCGCAAGAGGGCCTTTTTATTATCCAAAGTACGCCATTGCACTAACCTCTTCTGGCGTATGCGCCCGCCTTCGCCTATGATTATTGTCGTCCTAGTGCGGGCCGCACACGCGCCCGCCGGAGTTTGGGGTGGGTTCCTTCGGAGAAAAACTTCGCAAACAGCGCGAGCATCGCGGCCTCTCGCTCGACGCCATCTCCACCACCACGAAAATCAGCACCCGCATGCTCCGCGCCATCGAAGACGAACACTTCGACCAGCTTCCCGGCGGCGTTTTCAACAAAGGGTTCGTCCGGGCCTACGCCCGCCACGTCGGCCTCGACGAAGAAGAAGCCATTACCGACTATCTCGCCGCCTTGCGCGAGAGCCAGGTTCAGTCCCAAACCATTCTGCCCAGCTTGCGCGCCCCTTCCCGGAGACCCGCACCGGACGCCGACGAACCCGATCCGCACCACCACGACGGCCGTACTCAAGATGTCCGGACCGATGGTCGCACTGCCGATGCCCGAACTGAGGATCGACGAATCCACCATGATCGCCGCGTCGAAGCCCGCCGCAGCCAAGATCGTCACAGTGAAGATCGCCAAAGTAAAGATCGCCAAAGTAAAGATCGCACCAGTGAAGACGGCCTCGCCAGTCGCAGCCAACCCAGCCCCGTCGAAACTCATCTCGACGAAGACTTAGCCGAACCCCTGGCCGAAGATCTTCCCTCTCGGCCAACTTCCTTTCTGAATCTCGAGGCCGCGCCGAAGTCTTCGCAACCAATCCATTCCGAGGCGCTCGCCGCCGAATCCACTCCCGCGGCCGGCCCTTCCCCACGCGTTCGATGGGAAAGACTCGCCATACCTCTACTCGTGATCGTGATCGCCCTCGCCGCCTGGGCTCTTTACCGTCGCAACCACCCCGACTCTGCATCCCGGCCCACAACACTATCTCAGCCCGTGGCAGCATCCCAGCCCGTTCCGTTTTCGAGCCCGGCCGCGCCTCCGGCCCTCGCCGTGACCGCAAGCGCAGTCAAGCCCTCTGCTGTAACTGGTTCGCTTAAGCCCTCGCCCACCGGAGCGCTACCCACAAAACCAACTCCAACCCACCCCACCACCACCCCGCCCAGTCCAGATGCCAAACCGCCCGTGGCGCCGCCGCAAGCTCAAGTCGCCACTCCAAAACCCCCGCCCACGTTCACGCTGGTCATCCGCGCCGCCCAAACCTCCTGGGTTGCAATCGTCGCCGATGGCCAACCTGTCGCCCACGAAACCCTGTTCGCTCCCGCCGCGACCTCAGTGAAGGCAAGCCGCGAGATCGTGGTACGCGCCGGCAATGCCGCCGGGGTCAGCTTTGTGCTTAACGGTAAAGAATTCCCCGCCGAGGGAAACCCCGGCGAAGTCCGCGTCTATACCTTCGACGCCACCGGCCTGCGGGACACTTCCTTGGTGCAACCCGCGCCGAGCAGCCACTGAGAGGAGCTGTGGATCCCTACGCGACTTGTGCTGCCGCCAGGTCTCAGAGAGTTCTCCCCGTGCCCCCTTTCCCTTCACAAACCCGGGAAGGGCCCGACCCTTCGACTTCGCTCAGGGCAGGCCTTACAGTCGGGCCGCAGAAGCGGCTGCAACGATCGCGGCGTTAGCAGGTGGGGCCACGCGTCTAGCCCGAAATCCGGGAAAGGGGGTTCAGCCTCAGCCCCGTGGCCCGGCTAGGCTCCCTCCAGGAAGTCCTCCTCCGCGCAAGCCTCAATCCGCGCCACAAACCCCGGCTCCCCTCCGCTAAGCAAATGCCACGCCTCCTGATACTCCCGATACTTGGCACCCTCCAGCTTCGGATTCAGCCCAATGCTCCACTTCCCCCGCACAACTTTTTCCGGCAGGATGAACCACACATCCTCCGGGATCACATACGCCGCCACAAAAT
>Ga0187769_10002813_pt1 | contig 10291 bp, 7 predicted proteins | sample 0116_SJ02_MP02_1_FD_133140 | JGI IMG/M metagenome (GOLD analysis project Ga0187769, IMG submission 133140) | Tropical peat soil microbial communities from peatlands in Department of Meta, Colombia - 0116_SJ02_MP02_10_MG | ecosystem: Environmental > Terrestrial > Soil > Wetlands > Peat | place... | reverse complement strand
TCGATGACCACCGGGGTCCCGCGACGGAGGAACGGCCGGGCGGACGAAGCGGCGATATGGTTGGCCTGAAGGAAAGAGCTCTCCGAGATGTATCCGTTCTCCCACTCCTCAAGGTGATGCTTCTCGAGAATCTGGTCAATCGCGATGTGCTCCGCTTTCAGGCGGTCGGCCAGTCTAGCCGAGAGCGTGGTCTTGCCGGAGCCGAGCGGTCCTCGAACGATCACGTAGAAGCTCACGGGTCAGCCGTCCCGGCGGACTCCCTTTCGACTGCCATCAGAACACCCCGAACCGATCGAGCTGCGTGCGGACGCGCGAGAGCATTTCACGCGCGTCGAGCTCGAGGGCGTATCGGCGGAAGTACCGGTCCAGCGACGCGAAACCCTTCTCCAACGCCCGGAGTGCTTCGAAGAGGCGCTCCCAGGGCGGCGAACCGAGTCGATCCACACGGATGCCGGCGGCCAGGTCGATGAACCAGGGCTTCTCCTCGTGGACGAGGATGTTGAACGGGCTGAGGTCGGAGTGAACGACCCCGGCTTCGGCGAGCCCCTCGACACCCGCCATGGTCGCTTCCAGGAAATCCCGCGGACCCTCGAGGCGAGCGTGCTGCAGCATCGGGGCCACGGCTTGAGCCGTCCCAAGGTACTGCATCGAAAACATGTTCTCGACCCGACGGCCGGGTTCGGGAACTCGAGCCCCTCCCTGCCACGCGTAGCAGAGCAGCTCGAACTCGCGGACCGCCCGTTGTCCCATCGATTCGAGCTTGATGGGCCGACCGCCCCGGTGAGCGGTCCGGTACTGTCGATAGACTTTGACCACTGTCCGGCGTCGGCCGTCCCGACAGAGGTAGACGTCCGCTTCCTTGCCGGAACCCAGCCGTTGCCCGACCTCGGTCGCGAGGCCTGCGTCGAGGATGGCCTCCGCTACCTCGTCGTGGGTGGGTTCGGCGAAGGCGACTCGCCCGCTCCGCACCTTCCAGTGCACGCTCTTGTCCAGGTACCCTTCGTTGGGCATCGGTTGACCCGGCCCCGGTCGTTCGACTCAAGTGAAACGGATGCGGCCGAGGTCCCCCGGGGACGGACTACGGAAGATCAGTCGGTCCACGGTCGACGGACGTCCGCATCGAATGCCATCCCACCGTGAACCTCCCGGCCCGTGGCCGGCACTCCGAACGTGAGGAGGTATGTAAACGCTTGTGGAAACTGCTTTCCCGGCGAGGCCGCGGGCCCTCGGGACCCGTTCAAATCGCGTGGAACAGCTCTGTGCTCAGATACCGAAGCCCGGAGTCGACCATCACGGTCACGACGGTAGCGTCCGGCCCTAGCTCTCCGGCCACCTTCAGCGCCGCGACCACGTTGGCCCCGGAGGACGTCCCGACGAAGAGCGCCTCCTCCCGAGCCAACCGTCGGCTCATGGCGTGGGCCGCCTCGGTCGAGACCGGGATTATCGAGTTGACCAAATTCGGATTCCACAGCGGAGGCCGGTAGCCGATCCCGATTCCCTCAATCTTGTGGGAGCCGGTCGGACCGCCCGAGAGTACGGCCGACTCGGCCGGCTCCACCGCGACGATCTGCACCTTCGGGTTGTGCTTCCAGAGCGCCTCGGTCGTCCCGTGGAGGGAGTGCGCGGTGCCGACCGATTGGACGAATGCGGTGACCGAGCCTCGGGTCTGCTGCCAGATTTCCTCTCCCATCGGATGGTAACCGGCCGTCCCATCGTGGTTCGCCAGCTGGTCGCAGAACCAGTGGCCCGGCTGCCGGGCCCAGCGACGCGCGGTCTCCACCATCTCTTTGATCAACGCCTCGGTGATCCCCTTCCCGTCGCTCCGGACATCGGTGATTTCCGCGCCGAAGGCCCGCATCGCCAGTCGCTTCTCCTCGCTGAAGGCGTCCGAGAACACGATGCGAAGCCCGTACCCTTTCGCTGCACAAACGAGGGCCAACGAAATTCCGGTAGTCCCGGAGGTGTACTCGACGACGGTCCCCCCGGCCTTCAGGCGACCGTCCCTCTCGGCCGCCTCGACCATCGCTCGCGCGACTCGGTCCTTCATGCTGCCGGTGGGGTTGGCGAACTCGAGCTTCGCCAGCACCTTCGCCGAACCTCGGGGCACTACGCGGCGGAGCTCGACGAGGGGGGTGTTTCCAATCGCGTCCAGCACCGAGGCGGTCATCCCCGAGGGACCGGGTCAGCAGATACCTGCTTAGAGCGATTGCGACGCCATCCGAAGCTTTAGGCCGGGACCGCTCCGGTTCGAGCGGGTGGACATGGCCGGCGAGCGACCGAAGACCGTGGTCTCGTGGAGCAGCGGGAAGGACGCCGCCTTCGCGTTGTGGGAAGTCCAGCGTCAGGGAGAGCTCGACGTGGTCGCCTTGCTCACGACCGTCACTTCGGAGTTCGACCGGGTGTCGATGCACGGGGTCCGCGTGGCCTTGCTGGAGCGTCAGGCCGCGGCAGTGGGGCTCCCGCTCTGGAAAGTCGAGATTCCCTTTCCCTGTCCGAACGAGGTTTACGAGGCCGCGATGGCCCGGGCGGTCGAACATCTCGCCGCGGCCGGCGTGTCGCGCATCGTGTTCGGGGACCTCTTCCTCGAGGACGTCCGCACGTACCGGGAACGTCGGCTCGAACCGACCGGGATCCGTCCGGCGTTCCCGCTCTGGGGACGGAAGACCGACCGGTTGGCCGAGGAGATGCTCCGTAGCGGGCTGGAGGCTCGAGTGGTCTGCCTCGACCCGCGAAAGCTCCCCAGGGAGTTTGCAGGGCGACCGTTCGACGCCGCGTTCCTCCGAGAGCTACCGAGGTCCGTCGACCCGTGCGGGGAGCGCGGGGAGTTCCACACCTTCGTGACCGCGGGTCCGATGTTTTCGCGGCCGATTGCGGTCCTGCCCGGGGAAACCGTCGAGCGGGACGGCTTCGTCTTTTCGGATCTCGCACCGGGCTGACGGGGCCGCACGTCGCCTCCGGCGGCCCTCCCCGACGGGTTCTGGCTCCTCGCGGCGAGGTCCTACTTGAGCTTCCCGACCACCTTCTCGACCGCGTCCAACAGCTCGCCGCTCTTCAGCACCTTCGTGAGCCGGTTGATGTCGTCGTAGATCGGACGGTCTTCCTCCAGCTTTGGGACGTGGCGGCGAATGACGTCGTAGGCGGCCTGGCACCCCTTCGACGGCTTGGCCGGAAGCCGGAAGTCGAACGCCTGGGCCCCTGCCATCACCTCGATCGCGACGATGCTCCAAGAGTTCTCGAGGATCTGCCGCGACTTGATGGTCGTGGTCATTCCCATCGAGACGAAGTCCTCCTGGTCCGCGGCCGCGGGGATCGAGAGGGTGGCGGCCGGCGCCGCCAGGATACGGTTCTCCGCGACCAGCGCTCCCGCGGTGTACTGGGAGAGCATGAGGCCGGAGAACATCCCCGCCCCCTTCGTGAGGAACGCCGGGAGACCGGCCGACAGGTGAGGGTTCATCAGCCGGTTGGTCCGCCGCTCCGACAGGACCCCGACCGTCGTGACGGCGAGGCCGAGCGACTCGAGGGCGAAGGCCATCGGCGTACCCTGGAAGTTCGCCCCGGTGAGCACCAGTTCATCGTCCGGGAAGAAGGTCGGGTTGTCGGCGGCATGGTTGAGCTCGATCTCGAGCATGTAGCGCGCCCAGACGAGCGCGTCCTTGGCGGCCCCGATCACCTGGGGGCTCGACCGGAGCGAGTAGGCGTCCTGCACCTTCTTTCCCGGTCGGTTCAAGAGTTCGGAGCCCTCGGTGATCCTCCGCAGGTTCTCGGCGCAGGCCTGCGCCCCGGGGTAGCCGCGGACGTCGTGGACCCGGCGGTCGTAGGCCTTCATGTTGGCGTTGAGCGCCTCGAGGGTCATCGCGAGCGCGACCTCCTGGGTCCGGATCCAGCGCTCGGCGTCGTAGAGCTCGAGGCAACCCATCCCCGTGATGGCGTTCGAGCCGTTGATGCACGAAAGGCCGTCCCGTTCCCGGAACTGGACAGTCGGGATGCCCGCCGCCTTCATCGCTTCCTGGGCGGGCAGGCGCTGCCCGTGGTAGAACGCCTCGCCCTCCCCGATGAGGACGAGCGCCATCTGCGCCATCGGGGCCAGGTCGCCGCAGGCCCCGACCGAGCCTTTCTGGCACATCACCGGGTTGACCCCACGGTTCAGCATCTCCACCATTGTCTCCACGAGCTCGCGGCGGATCCCCGAGTGTCCCCAACAATGGGTGTTGAGGCGAGAGAGCATGGCGGCGCGGGCGTCCTCCTCGGCCATCGGCTCCCCGCAGCCGGCGGCATGGGAGTAGACGAGGAACCGCTGGTACTTTTCGACCTGCTCCGGCGTAAGCACGACCTCGGAGAGCTCCCCGATTCCCGTGTTGACGCCGTACATGATCTCTCGGGCCTGGATCTTTCTCTCCAGCAGAGCGCGACATTTGTCGATGCGTGCTGCCGCGTCCCGATGGATCGCGATCGGCTCGCCGTGCCGGGCTACTTTGACGACGTCCTCAACCTTCAGCGAATGTCCATCCAGTACGATCGACATGGTACCTCCCCCGACCGTGCGGGGTAGAGCGCGAATCGAACGGAGCGTATCTCCTTAACGTGGCGTTCGACGGTTCTGACGAACGACACGGGGCTCGGAGACGTGGCCCGGCCGCCGAGAAATGGCCTCCGGACTTCAATGCCGGGCCCGTTCAATCTCCGACCGGATTCGCTCGGCCGCTTCCGAAGGTGTTACGGTGACCCGCTCGTGGCGGCGGCCGTGCTTCCGGACCTCTCGAAGACCGGCGACCGAGGTCGGGGAGCCCTTGAGGCCGAGGTAGTTGGAATCCCCCTGCAACTCGGCGGAGTCGATGACCCGGACGGTGGCGCGCTGGGCGACCGCCCATCGGTCGTAGTCGATGAAGCGGGGCTCGTTCGAACCGACCACGACCGAGACCACGGCCGGGAACGAGAGCTCCACGGTCTCCTTCCCATCTTCGAGAGCCCGGGTGGCCCTCAGCCGTCCATCGGAGACGGGCCCGAGCCGCTCGACGTAGGTCGCCTGGGAGGCGTCTAACCACTCGGCGAGGCTCGGGGGGACCTGGCTCGTCCCGCCGTCGGACGATTCGTCCCCACAGACGACCAGGTCGGCGCCGCCGACCTTGCGGATCCCCATCGCGAGGGTGTAGGAGGTCGCGAGCGTGTCTGCCCCTCCGAACGCGCGGTCGCTCAAGAGGACCGCCTCGTCCCCTCCGACGGCGAGGGCGACCCGAAGGTACGGTTCGAACTGCGGCGGGCCCATCGAGAGGACGGTGACGTGGCCGCCGTGGGCATCGCGGAACGCGAGGGCGGTCTCGAGCGCGTTGAGGTCGGAAGGGTTGATTACCGAACGGGCCCCGGCCCGGTCGAGGGTGTTGTTCTCGAGGTTGACCTTTACTTCCTCCGGTCGCGGAACGACCTTCAGGCAGACGACGATCCGCACCGTTACCCCTCCTCGAGCGCGTGGATGAGCGAATCGACCACCGGCCCGAGCTCGCCCACGATGCCGAGGTCCGCGTGGTCGAAGATCGGGGCATCGGGGTCCCGGTTCACCGCGATGACGGTGCCCGCGCCCTCGATCCCCACGGTGAACTGCACGGCTCCACTGACTCCGAGCACGATCGCGAGCTTCGGCCGCGTGATGACGCCGGTCTGCCCGATCATCCGGTCGCGGTCGACCCAGCCCGCGTCGGCGGCAACCCGCGTCGCCCCGACCTCGCCCCCCAAGAGGTAGGCGAGTCGCTCGACGCGGCGGAACTCCCCTTGGGTCCCGCGACCGCCGACCACGATGACGTCGGCCTTCGTGAGGTCGACGGTCGAACCCTTCGGCTCAAAGGAGACGCGACGGGACCCCACGTCCTTCTCGGTCAGGACGGGCTTCACGGTCTCCACGTCCCCCCACGGAGATTCGCTCGGAGGCAGCGGGAAAACTCCGGGCCGCACCGTCACCATCTGGGGCCGCTGGACGGGGCAGGTGATCCCGGCTTCGATGCCGCCGCCGAAGCCCGGGACCCATCCGACCAGGAGATGCTCGCCATTGAGCTCGAGCGAGGTGACGTGCGCCGTCAAGCCGGTCCGCAGCCGGACCGCGAGCCGTCCCGCGAGGTCCTGACCGTTCCGGGTGGCTCCGAGGAGCAGGATCGACGGGCGGGCCTTTTCGAGCTCCGCCGCGATCGCCGTCGTGTAGGCCCGCGCGTCGTGGTTTGCGAGCAGGGGGTGGACCAGCTCGAGGACGAGGTCGGGGCCGTAGCGCCGAAGCTCGGAGGCCGGTCCCCGGTCGGCCCCCGCGGTGACCGCCGTCATCGGCACCCGGAGCCGGTTGGCGAGCTCGCGGGCCTTACCGAGCAGCTCGAGGCTCACCGGGGTGAACGACTTCCCCCGCCGTTCGGCGTAGACCCAGATGCCCCCGTCCCCCGCCTCGGTCATCGTTCACGCTTTGACGCTCTGGACGACCAGTTCGGCGACGTCCGTCACGGGAATCCGCTCGTTGCCACGTTCGGATTCGAACACACTGATGCAGTAGGGGCACGCGGTGGCGAGGAGCTCCGCCCCGGTCCCGGCGGCTTCAAGAACCCGACCGGGGCCCGGCCGCTCGGCCGGAGGCGTCTCCATCCACATCCGGCCGCCGCCGCCCCCGCAGCAGAGCGATTGGCGCCGGCTGTTCTTCATCTCGATGAGCTTGAGGCCCGACAACTCGAGCAGTCGCCGCGGCGCCTCGTAGACGCCGTGGGTCCGGCCGAGGTAACAAGGGTCGTGGTAGGTCACGGTGCGCGGCTCGCCTTTCCCCGAGATCTTCCCCTGGTCGAGGAGCTCCTCGAGCGCCTGCGTGTAATGGACCACCCGGGGCCCTCCGTGTTTCTCCTGGCCGACCTTGAGCGCGTCGAAGGAGTGAGGGGAGATCGTGATGACCCGCTCGATGCCGCGCCTTCGGAACGCCGCGGCGTTCCTCTCCTGGAGGTCGGAGTAGAGGCCCTCATTGCCCACCGATCGGGCCGCCTCGCCACAGCAGACCTCCTCGTTGCCCATCACCTGGTACTCCACGCCCGCTCGGTTGAGGAGGGTCGTGACCGCGCGCGCGATGCGCTGCGCCCGGGGGTCGTAGGAGGCGGCGCAGCCGACGAAGAGGAGCGTCGACCCCTTCCCCGGGACCTTCACGTCCCGCATCCACGCGGCCCGGTCCTTCGGGGCGAGGTGGAAGGTGTTGCCGTCCTCGAACATCCCCCAGAGGAGGGTCGGGAGGCCCTTCGGCACCTGGCGCCCGCGCCACTGCTGTTCCCTCAGGTGACGGACGACGCCGACGATGTCAACGCCCCGTGGGCAGGAGACGTTGCACTCCGCGCACGTCATGCACTTCCAGACGAGCGGGTCGGTCTCGCCGAACTGCGCCTTCCGGATGAGCGTGCGCACTTGCATCGGCGTCGGGCCGGCGAGCGGGCAGGTAGAGGTACAGGTCCCGCACTGGAAGCAGAGCCGCGCGTTGGTGGTCGCCGCGAGTCGCTCCCACGCGTCGTCGTCGAATCGGATCGGGACCGGACCTGCGGACGCTTCGGCCATCGCCCCTCCCTCACCCCGCCTTGACCGCCGCGGCCGGCGCGGGGGTCGAGGCGACAGTCGTCGCGGAGTTGTACCGGTCGAGCACCGCCGCCATCTCGCGGATCTTGCGGGCGAACTCCTTCCCTTCCGCGGCGGAGATCCATTCGAGCTGGAACCGCTCCGGGGCGATGCCCTTGCGCTCGAGCATCTTCCTCCAGATCTGGAACCGCTTCTCCGTCCAGGAGTTGGCGTTGATGTAGTGACAGTCGCCGGGGTGGCAGCCGGTGAGCAGCACCGCCCCGGCGCCCTTCTCGAACGCATGCTTCACGAAGTCCTCCGAGACGCGCCCGGAGCACATCGTCCGGATCGTGCGCGGCACGGCGGGGTACTGGATCTTCTCGATTCCCGCCTGGTCGGCCCCGGCGTAGCTGCACCAGTTGCAGGCGAAGACCAGCACCTTGTGGGCGGGGTCGTCCTCGAGCGCAGCGTCGATCTGGGCGAGGATCTGGTCGTCCGTGAACCCCGGGTTCGTGATCGCGTCGCGGTAGCAGTCCGCCCCGCAGGTCCCGCAGCCCATGCAGGCGGCGCTGACCACCTGGACCTTCTTCTTCCCGTTCACGACGATCGGCTCGATCGCCTGGTACGGGCAGACGGGCACGCATCGGCCGCATCCGTTGCAGCGCTCGCCGTCGATCAGGGCCACCAGGGGCTCCTTCTCGATCTTCTCGTGCGAAAGGAGGCCGCTTGCCTTCGAGGCGGCGGCGAGGCCCTGCGCGATCGACTCCTTCACGTCCTTCGGCCCTTGGGCGGTGCCGCAGAGGAAGATGCCGGCGCTCGCCGCCTCGACCGGGCCGAGCTTCGGGTGCCGCTCCAGGAGGAAGCCTGCGGCGTCGTGCGTCACCTTGAGCATCTTCGAGATGCTCTCCTCCGCCGGTTCGATCGCGCTCATCAGCACGAGGAGGTCGGTAGGGAGCGCGACGTCCCGGCCGAGGAACTCGTCCCGGAAGACGACGCTGCCGTCCCGCAGGGAGAGCGCGCTCTCGGGCGTCGCGTCGGGGTAGCGGAAGAAGACGACGCCGGCTTCGGCGGCGTCGCGGTAGAGGTCCTCTGCGCCCCGCGAGAACGTGCGCATGTCGCGGAAAAGGACTCGGACCTTCTTTCCCATCCGTCGCAGGCGGAGCGCTTCGCCGACCATCGCGCCGCAGCAGTAGCGCGAGCACTCGAGCTTCCCGTTCCGCGAGCCAACGCATCCGACCAGCGTGACCCGATCCCCCGGGACCTCCTCACCGTCCCGGATCATCTCCTCGAGCCGCTGGTTTGTGATCGTGAGCGGCGCCCGTGGGCTCGCGAGCGGACCCTCCGTCGCCGCGCGGGTCGAGGTCCGCCCTCCCATCGCGAGGATGACGGCCCCTGCGTCCAGGATCTCCCCCGTCGAAAGCCGAGCCTTGAAGTCCCCGACGTGGCCGTCGATCTGGGCGACCTCGGACGCGAGGTGGACCCGGACACCGGAGTTCTCCACCTCGTGAACCAGTGATTCGAGGAGGGGGCGCGCTTCGACCCCGGAGGGGTCGATGTGAGAGAGGAACCGCAGCGCGCCTCCGAGCCGGTTCTCCTTCTCGACCAAGTGCACGACGTACCCTTGCCGGGCCAGGCTGGAGGCTGCGACCATTCCGGCCGGCCCCCCGCCGATGACGATCGCGGCCCGAACGACCGACTGCTCGAACGGCTCGAGCGGTCGGAGGCGGACGGCTTTCTCAACTCCCATCCGAACGAAGTCGAGAGCCTTCTGGGTCGCCTTTTCCTTCTCGTTCTTGTGGACCCAGGAGTCGAGGTTCCGGACGTTGGCCATCTCAAGCAGGTAGGGGTTGAGCCCCGCACGCAGGCAGACGCGCTTGAACGTCCCCTCGTGGGTCTTCGGCGAGCAGGCCGCGACCACGACGCGGTTGAGCTTGAGGTCGACGATCTTCTTCGCGATGTCCGCCTGGGTGTTCGCGGCACAGGCGAAGCGAACCTCCTCCGCGTGGACGACGTGGGGGAGCTCGTGGGCGTACTGGGTCGCCTTCGGAACGTCCACGGTCGCGGCGATGTTGCTGCCGCAGTCGCAAAGGAACACGCCGACGCGGGCATCGCCGTCGGCGGGGATCGGGGTCCCCATCTCGGGCTTCGCCCAGTAGCGCTCCTTCACGCGCTCCATCGAGCGCGACGCGGCCGCCCCCGCCTCGACCACGCTGTCGGGGATGTCCTTCGGCCCGGCCGCGCTCCCGGCGACGAAGATCCCCTGGGGGGCGCGTTCGTCCGTAAGAAAGCCGTCCGTACCGAGGGAGAGGCCGAGCACCTTTGCGAGGTCGGCGAGCCCCTGGGGCGGTTTGGCTCCCGTGGCGAGGACCACTAAGTCGGCGCCGAGCTCCTCGACCGCTCCGGTCGCGGTGTCGGCGACCCGCACCTTGAGCTCGGAGCCGTCGAACCGTACCCGGGACGGACGCCCGTGGACGAACCGAACTCCCTGGTCCTTCGCCCGTTGGTAGAATCCGTCGAACCCCTTGCCGTAGCTGCGGATGTCCATGTAGAGCAGGGCGACGTCCTCGACCCCATGGTCGCGCGCCTGCACGGCCTCCTTGATGGAGTACATGCAGCAGAACCGGGAGCACTGCGGGATGTTCCGGATGTCCCGCGAGCCGGCACAGAGCACGAAGATCATCCGCTTCGCGTGCCGGCCGTCGGACGGGCAGACGATTTCCCCCCCGCTCGGCCCGGCGGA
>Ga0187769_10002812_pt1 | contig 10292 bp, 8 predicted proteins | sample 0116_SJ02_MP02_1_FD_133140 | JGI IMG/M metagenome (GOLD analysis project Ga0187769, IMG submission 133140) | Tropical peat soil microbial communities from peatlands in Department of Meta, Colombia - 0116_SJ02_MP02_10_MG | ecosystem: Environmental > Terrestrial > Soil > Wetlands > Peat | place... | reverse complement strand
CTGGCGGTCCTCAGCGGTGTCGCGACCCTCTTCACCGGAGCAGGGTGAGCTCCTGGCCGCACTGTTAAGATTGGGGCGCCAGATTCGCCCTGTTTTAATGGCGTTATCCTAACACCCTCCGCGCCGAAGAGCGCCTCGTCTCCGCCACACGGACTTGTGAATTTTCAGCGGAACGCATATAATCAGTGGTCAAGGCCGAAACTCAAGCGCCAATGCCAATCAAGATGTTGACGCTCGAAGACCTCGACCTGAAGGACAGGACGGTCTTCCTCCGAGTCGACATCAACACCCCGGTGCACCCGGACACGGGGAGGCTCATCGAGCGCGCCCGTCTGGAAGAGGCGGCGACCACCATCCGAGACCTGTCTGACTCCAGGGTCGTCGTGGCTTCCCACCAGGGGCGGGTCGGCAGGCCGGACTACGTGAGCCTTGTCCAGCACGCTGCGGAGCTGCAGGAGATCCTGGGGAGGCCGGTCAAGTTCGTCGAAGACGTGTTCGGCCCGGCGGCCCTCGGGGCCATGGACTCCCTGGCGACAGGGGAGGTGCTTTTGATCGACAACCTGAGGTTCACGGCCGAAGAGAACCAGGAGTACAAGCCGGCCGACGCCGAGAAGACCTTCCTCGTCCGCAGGATCCGGCAGCACGTCCAGGCTTGCGTGCTCGACGCCTTCTCGACCGCCCACAGGGCGTCCCCCACCATAGTCGGATTCGCAGGGCTGGTCCCCACCTGCGCGGGCAGGACCGTCGGGCTCGAGCTGAGGATGCTGGACAGGATCGTCTCGGTCGAAAAGGGCCCCTACGTCACCGTGCTCGGCGGCGCCAAGGTGAGCGACAGGCTTGAGGCCATAGACGCGCTGATAGCCAACAAGAGGGCGGACAAGGTCCTGCTGTGCGGAGTGATCGGCCTCGTCTTCCTCAAGGCGCTCGGGAGGTACAAGGGGGACCTTGGAGTGGAAGGCGAGCAGAAGGCGACCGTGAAGGCGAGGCAGCTGTGGGACGACGACCCGACCAGATACGAGCTCCCCGTCGACGTGGCGGTGAAGGCGAGCGGCGGCGGCAGGAAGGAGGTGGACTGCTCCGAACTGGGCGGGCAGGCCCAGGTCCTCGACATAGGGAGGAAGACGGTCGAGAGGTACGAGAGGTTCATCAAGGGCGCCGGGACAGTCTTCATGAGCGGGCCGCCTGGCGCCTTCGAGTGGGACGACTTCAGCTACGGCACCGAGCGCCTGCTCGACGCCATGGCGTCGTCTCTCGGGACGACGATAATCAGCGGCGGACACCTGTCTTCGGCCCTGAGGAAGTATGGCATCCACGAGCAGATCGACCACATCAGCACTGCCGGGGGGGCCCTGGTGCAGTACCTCGCCGGCAAGAGGCTTCCGCTGATAGACGCCCTGGAGAGGGCGAGCGACAAGTGGGGGGCGAAGGGCTAGCATGGCCGGGGAGCACGCGGGCGGGCGGGCATCGCGATGATCAAGGTAGGAATCAACGGGTACGGGACCATCGGCAGGAGGGTCGCCGACGCGGTCCGGAAGCAGAAGGACATGGAGCTGGTCGGGGTGACCGCGGTCCATCCTCACTACAAGTACTCCATGGCCCAGCAGAAGGGCATCCCGCTCTACGCGGTGGACATGAAGAGCCTGGAGGCGATGAAGGCCTCGGGGGCTACCATCATGGGCACCCTCAACGACCTCCTGCAGAGGGTCGACGTGGTCGTCGACTCGTCCCCCGACGACACCGGGGCGGCCAACAAGCCCGTCTACGAGCAGGCCGGCGTGAAGGCGATCTTCCAGGGGGGAGAGGAGCACCAGCTCACCGGGCTGTCCTTCGTCGCGCAGTGCAACTTCGAGGACGCGGCCGGGAAGAGGATGGTGAGGGTGGTCTCCTGCAACACCACGGGGCTTTGCAGGACGCTCGGCGCCATCAACAGGGGGGTCGGAATATCGGTAGCAAGGGCCGTGCTTGCGAGGAGGGCCACGGACCCGGACGACGTGAAGAAGGGGCCCATCGACGCGGTGGTGCTGGACCCCACCACCCTCCCGTCCCACCACGGCCCGGACGTCCTGACCGTGCTGAAGGGGTTCGAAGTGGTCACCATGGCCTTCAAGATCCCGACTACGCACCTCCACCTGCACAGCCTGATCGTCACGCTCAAGCGGCAGGCGGCGAAGGAGGACATCGTGGCCTCCCTGCAGCGCGCCCCCAGGGTCATCCTGGTCGACGGCAAGTCGGGCTTCAAGTCCACGGCGAACATAATGGACCTCGCGAGGGAGATGGGGCGCCCCAGGAACGACATCTACGAGGCGGCAGTCTGGAAGGACTCGGTCACGGTGGTGGGGAGCGACGCCTACATGTTCCTGGCTGTCCACCAGGAGGCCATAGTCGTCCCGGAGAACATCGACGCGATCAGGGCCCTGGCAGGCGGGTACACCCGGGAGCAGTCGATGAAGCTGACCGACGAATCCCTGGGGATCGCGCACCAGTAGCTAGGGGAGCGCCGAGGGGACGCTCCGCAGGACGTACTTGGGCTCGGCGAACTGCCGCGCCAGGCTCTTCGCCCCCTTCTTGACGAACTCGGCGGGCTTCTTCCCCAGTATGATGTAGCTGACGAGCTCCGCCACCTCGTCCATCTGCCCGGGGCCGAACCCCATCCTGGTCAGCTCTGAGGACCCGACCCTCCCCCCGTTGTCGATTATGATGTTGGCCTGCTCCAGCCTCTGGGCGTAGAACTGCAGCTTCGGGAGGTCGTAGTCGAGCAGGACCTGGTGGGACTTCGAATAGCCCAGCGCGGCCCCTCTCACCTTGACACCCCTCCTGTCCAGCGCCTTCCCCAGCGCCTGGGAGTTCTGGACCACCGCCTTGGCGTAGGCCTTCCCGAACTGCATCATCTCGAGCAGGGCTATCGCCAGGGCGGCGACCCTGTTTAGGTGGACGTTGTCGACGATTCCGGGATGGATGTTCTTCGAGACCTCGGAGAAGACCTGCTCGTTGTTGGAAAGGATGATCCCGCCCTGCGGGCCCGGGAGGCTCTTGTGCGTCGACCCTATCAGGAGGGAGCACCCCTCCCTCAGGGGGTCCTGGAACTCCCCTCCTGCTATGAGGCCCAGCACGTGGGAGCCGTCGAAGACCGAGGTTCCCGAGTGGAGCTCGGACAGCTGCCTCGCGGGGTGGGGGAACGGGATGAAACTCGCGCCGAAGAAGGTCACCTTCGGCTTCGAGGACCTGATGAGCGCCACCGACTGCTTCGCGTCGATGTTGACCGTAGTGTCGTTGTAAGGGAAGTAGAGGTTCTGGAGACCCAGGATCTTGCCCAGCCCGAGGTGGGTTATCCCCGGGTACCCCCCGTTGTCCGGCGAGACCGAGAGGATGCTGTCCCCCGGGTGCGTCATCGAGAGGAGCACGGCCATGTCCGCGGTGTGCCCGGAAAGGGGCCTTACGTCGGCGTATCGGGCGTTGAAGACCTTCCGCGCTATCTCCTCCGTGAGGGAGACCAGCTCGTCGACGAACCTCGTCCCCCGGTAGAACCGGTCCGGGGCGGTATACCTGTTTCCGAGGTCGTTCGTGAACATCGACCGCATGTGAGCGCTCCCCCTGTTTTCGGAGGGGATGAGGTTGAGGCATTCCTTGAGCCTCCACTCTTCGTGCTGCTTTATCGTGCGGTCGACCCTCTCCAGATAGGCGTATGACATTGAACGGGTCAATCGGCCCGCTAAGGTCGGTATATAACGTTGAGAGAGGCGGCCGCAGCTGGGATGCTCGCGAAGGCGCGAGGGCCGTGCAGGCGTCAGCCAAAGACCATGTAGGACACGATTCCGCCCCACACTATCGCGAAGCAGAGGCAGAGCGCGTAGACCAGCGCGGGCTTTCCTATGCCGACCTGTCTGAAGTCCGAGAACCGAGTGTTCAGGCCGATCGCTAGGAACGTGAAGATGAAGAAGGCAACCCTGAAGGGGTCCGTCCCCGCAGAGGTTATCGGAGCCACCGCCTTGGCTCCTTGGGCTACGGTCGGATATCCGAAGGCGATGAGGGAAACGACGATGCTGGTCGCAAAGTAGCCGAGGACGAACTTGGGGAACTTGTACCATATGAGCCGGGCGCCGTGCTCCTGGCCGCCCTGACTCGGCTTGAGATAGCCCCTGGCGATCCAGACGGACGAGAGAATGAAGGCGATCAGGCCGATCCAGATGTCAATCATCACCTTGGTCGAGACGGCCGCGGAGAGCGCCGAGCCGTTGGCCTTGAGAAGGCCGTCCACCACAGACCCGCTCGCCGAGGCTGCGCCGTCCGTCTTGACGCTGAGGCCCATCCACACCCCGGCGGCCGTCGGGTTGTTGCCGAAGAAGAAGGCCGAGACTGCAGGCATGACCACTATCTCTACGGCGGAGAAGAGGATGATTATCGAGGACATCATGGTCGCGTACAAGGGAGGGGCCTCGATTGCGCTGGCGGTGGCAATCGAAGCAGAGACACCGCATACGCCGACCCCGGACGAGAGGGTGGCGGACAGGTTTCGGTCAAGGCCCGCCCTCTTCGAGGCGAAGAACCCGACCAGCCAAACCACGGGAAAGGATAGGAACACGGCCCCGAGGATCGGGAGCGCGGTCGTAGCGAAGGTGGTCAGGAGAATCTTCGCGCCGAGGAGGACGATCGCGACCTTGATGAAGAAGTCTCCCTTCGCCGAGCCTTTGAGCCATCCCGGCTCCTTCGCGAAGTTCGCGATCGCGATGCCCACGATGAGGGCGAAGATGTAGCCTACCTCCGAGCTCCCCATGGCAGCGACGATCGGGGCATAGTTCGCTCCAATCCATACCACCCATCCGATGGCGAAAATGGCAGTGAACCCCTTGACCCAGTCCAACAGCCTGAGCCCAGCGATCTTCATGAAAGGCGAAAGAACGAGCAGGATGAACAGATACAATGCCAGGAGACCCGCCCACGGATTGCCCCACTTCGTGCTCAAGGCAGCCGATACATTGGTCCAGGAGGTGGCCACAGGGACCCAGCCGAGCGGAAGAACGCCGGTGAACGACGGAACTGACAGAACGAGTATGGCCAGCCCTATCCAGACGGCCCACCAATCGTCCTTGGTGTAGAGCGAACGGAACTGGGACTGGCCGCTCACGCCCCCAACCCGCACTTCGGTCTAATAAACATCCGACGACAGAGGGTAACGCAGGTCCAGGAGAAACTATCCGAACTCGTACCTTACCCCGCGGCCGTTCCTCTCGTGGCCGAAGGTGACCGTCCCTTCGGGGCCGATGGCCCCGCAGGTCCCGCAGGCGACGCAGGCCACGTGGTCGAACCTCAGCTGCGCCGATGCCACGTCCTCCTTCGTCTGGGACGAGGCCTTCCGCCTGAGTCCCTCGTCCACCTTCCCGTTCCCTGCGAGCATCTGGAGGTTGTGCTCGTAGAGGTCCTTGTAGGACGCGAAGACCCCCTTCGGGGTGAGGAGCGTGTAGCAGTTCACGGGGCACGCCGGGACCCAGGGCTTGGTGACCGACTTCGACGCCAGAGGGACGTCTACCTTGATGTGCGAATACCCCTCCTCCTCGTCGTAGTTGAGGAGGCTCGTCCCCTGCTGCACCCTCTGCAGGGCGTCCCCCCTCGGGGGCCGCTCGGCCGGCTCGAACCTGAAAGTGCTGGCGGTGAGCCCCGTCCCAAGCAGCAGCCTGGGGAGGGTGTGGTACGCGAACGAGCTCTCCGAGATGAAACTGTCCCTCCCAGACCTGTTTACATCTTCGTAAACGGGGGTGAGGAGGTCCCTGTACCTGGAGAGGTTCCTGCTCCTGAACGAGCCCGACGAGCTCGCCTCGAGGTAGGCCCTGGCAGCCATCATCCCGGTGGCTATGGCCCTCCTCATCCCGTCGATCATGGAACCCACCTTCACGAAGGCTCCCAGCGCGTCCCCGGTCGCAAGGAAGCCGTCGGCGTATGGCTTCTTCGGGATGCATTTGAACCCCTTGGGGATGTTGTGGGCTGAGTACTCGAGGACCTCGGCTCCCTCCAGCAGCTCCTCGATCATCGGATGGGACTCGAAGTCGTCCTGGATGTCGAGCAGCTTTCCGACCTGCTCGAACCTCTCGGTGGTGGCCCTGATGAGGGAGTCCATCGAGACGACCAGCCCCACCGAAAGGGTGTCCTTGTTGGTGTAGATGAACGCACCGCCGCTGACGTCGTGCATGAACCCTCCCAGGAAGAAGAGCGCCCTTCCCTCCCCAGGCTTGACCCTGAACCTCCTCTCGATGGTCCCTTCGTCGAGCCTGTAGATCCTCTTTATTCCGTGGTACAGCTGCCTGGGGACCAGGTCCCCCCTGAGCCCCGCTTCGGCGACGAGCTTCGACGTGACCCCCGAGCTGTCTATCACGAGCTTGGCGCGGAGCTCCTCGTCGGTCGTCCGAACCCCCACCACCCCCCCGCCTTCTGTCAGGAGCCCCTCGGCGGTGGTCTCAGTGGAGAGCATGGCCCCCGCTTCGACCGCCACGTCCGCGAACCACCTGTCGAACGGCCTCCTGAGGACCGTGTAGTCGTGGCCGGTCCCGAAGTCCAGGTTCACGAACCCGAGCCGGGACGGCAGGGACACCTTGGAAAGCCGATAGTACCTCGAAGTGCCCCTCTTCAGGTCAGGGTCGGACAGGAAGAAGACCTCGTGGGTCGCCACCCGCCGCTGAAGGGGCGCCTGCGACTCGAAGCCGGGCAGCAGGTTGATCATCCCCCATTCGTCGCCCATGTCGCCGTAGAGGACTCCTCCGGTCACGCTCCTCTCCCCGGGGACCTTCCCCTTCTCGAGCATCAGGACGTTGACCCCCTTGCGCGCGAGGCTCAGGGCGGCGGCCGCGCCGGCGGGGCCGGCCCCCACGACGATCACGTCGAACTCAGGCTGCACCGGGGGTCCCCTCCAGCAGCCGGATCAGCCTCGGCAGCTCGTCGTAAAGGTCTCCCACGATCGGGTAGTGGGCCATCTGCATCATCGGAGTGCCGGGGTCGGTGTTTACAGCCACCACCTTTCTTGACCTCTGCATGCCGACCTTGTGCTGCAGGGCGCCGCTGATTCCGAAAGCGAAGTACAGCTTCGGGCTCACGGTGGCGCCGGTCTGCCCCACCTGGTTTTCCCTGCCGATGAGCCCCTCGAGCTCCTTGATTTCGGCGTACACGAGCGACCTGGAGGCCCCTATCTCGGCGCTCATTCCGTACCTCTCCCTGAACACCTGCTTCAGTTTCACGGCCAAATCGTAGGCGTCACGGGGGTTCCTCGGGCGGCCCGTCTTGTCCTTGAGGATGCCCAGCCCCAGGCTGATGACGACGTCGGCCTTCGCAAGGTCCACCTTGGGGACCGGCAGCTCCGTGACCTTCACCACCCTGACCGGGTACTTCCCCGCCTTGAACTGGAATTCCTCCTTTTCCCCCTTCCTGGAGGGGTCGGGCTCGAGGGGGGTGAAGTTGCCGGGCCTGACGGTCGCCATCTGCGGGCGCTGTCGAGGCGTGTAGATCTTGGCCAGCCTGGTGCCGAAGTCGGGGCGGATCTGGATGAGGAGGTTCTTGAAGGTCTCCTTCATCTGCGGGTTGAAGTAGTCCTCGACTTCGAGCTGCACGTTGTCCGTGGCGAGCCCGGTCTGGGCCCTGTACGCCACCCTCCCGGCGACGTCCTTGCCCAGCTCGTTGGCGGCGAACAGGAAGACGTAGGGGAGGCGCTCCTTGACCATCGAGAAGATCGCGTCCACGTAGAGGAGGTTGAAGTAGTCAGCGAAGGCTGGGGAGTCGATGTAGAGGACCCTGTCGGCGCCGTAGGATATCGCGTCCCGCACGACCTTAGTCAGGTGCTCCCCCAGGATTACGCCCACGAGATCCTGGCCGAGCTTGTCCGCGACCTTCCTTCCCGCCGCGAGGACCTCCTGCGAGTCCCTCGTCAGCCCGCTCTTGTCGCGCTGGAGGTAGACCCAGACGCCCTTCGCTTCCCCGTTCACCGGAGCAGTTCCTCCGCCAGCATGCTTTCGTCGAAGAGCGCAACTGCGCCCTGGGCCTTCAGGTCGTCGAGGAGGGCCTGAGGGAGCGAGTCCGCCAGGTCCCCCCTGTCGAAGGGGCCGTGCTTGACTCCGTCGAGGTCGATCGGCTCCACCCTCTTCAGGAAGATCATGCTCTCCCCCAACACCTTCTGGACGGGGAGCTTCCCGACGTCGACCCCCGGCCCCACTATGGTAGGCGAACCCGCGAACCCCAGGCGCTGGGGGTCGGCGCCGATGTCGTCGGCGCTCCACTTGGCAGCCTGCAGGACCTTGCCGCGGTAGTTGCTGTACCTGACGGCGGGCTGATTCGTCGTTCCGGGCGCCCGGGGCCGGTACTCGGAAGAGATGGTCAGGAGGGCGGGGGGCTGCATCTCCAGCTTCTGCGAAAGCCTTCCCAGCTTCCTTTCTGACACCACGGTCAGGGTCTCGGGGTCCAGCTCGAAGTCCTCCACGTAGGTCGCGTGGGGGATGACCCTCCCCAGGAGCTCCGACACCCCTTCCGCGACCTGGGGGCCCACGCTCCCCGTCTCACCGTCCGTCGTTTTCATGCCGGAGACCACCATGAACCTCGACACTTTCTCCTTCTCAGCCTCCAGCGCCGAGACGGCCTCGGCGGCGGTGAGGTCCCCCCTGAGGAACCTCTGGACCACGCTGTCGTGTATGGCCGTGAGCTCCGAGTAGACCCTGTTGGGGAGGAGGTTGGACCTGTACAGCTCCTGGGCCTTCGCCTTCACGGCGTCGGAGTACCCTCCCTTCCTCACGGCATCTATCATCTCGTCGAGAGGCTGGATGTGCCTCTTCACCACCTTCACGATCCCGAGGGCAACGGCGTAGGAGGTGGCAAGGGTGTCGGCCCCGGCCATCTTCCTGTCGCTCAGAACGACCTCCTCGTCAACGCCGTAGACCTCAGCGTCGTAGAGCGGCTTCATTATCGGGACAAGCTTCATGTCAGGGCCCATGCTCAGCGCGACCGTCTTCCCCCCGACCCTTCGCTTGATGAAGTCGGCGGCTTCCATCGCCTTCGAGTCGTGAGGGTTGAGGACGATGTCCATCGCCTCGCGGTTGAGCACGCCCCCCACCTCGACCACTTGGGTCGTCCGAGCAGGAACCCCCTTGATCAGGACGATGACCAGCAACTGGTTCGACGACCTTTGAGCACGGTTTTTTAGGGTTGTGTCGGGATTGTCAATTCCCGCGGCCAAGGGCTGCGGCTACGATTACGGTGGTCGAGGACCCTTCAGAGCTGCGGGAGGGAGGCGATCGCTTCTCGGAGCGTGTCCGCGCCTTTGTTGAACCAGTCCCGCTCCCTGTCCGAGAGCTTGAGCTCGTAGACGCGCTCGACCCCTCCCTTGCCGAGCATGACCGGCACGCCTATGCATATCCCGCTCACGCCGTACTCCCCCTCCAGGTAGGCGGAGGCGGCCAGGACCTCCTTGGTGTCGTCGGCGATGGCGTGGACCATCCTGGCCACGGACCTCCCGGGGGCGAAGATGGTCGCACCCTTCTTCGATATCACCTCGGCTGCGACCTTCCTGGTGTCGTCGATGGCCGTCTGGACCTCGTCCTCGCTCAGGAGCCCCGCGAGGGGGACCCCGCTGATGTAGGTGTGGCTGGCGACCGGAATCATGTTCTCCCCGTGCTCGCCCATCACGAGCGAGGTGATGGAGGAGCGGGAGACGCCGAGCTTCCTCGAAAGGACGTACTTGAACCTCGAATTGTCCAGGACGCCTCCCTGCCCCACGACCCTGTTCTTCGGGAATCCGGACACCTTCAGGGCCACGTAGGTCATGACGTCCATCGGGTTGGTCACCATCAGGATGACGGAATCGGGCGCGTTCTTGGCGACCTCCCTGGTGACCGACGCGATTATTCCTGAGTTCTTCGACAGGAGGTCCATCCTTGTCATCCCAGGCTTTCGCGCGAGCCCGGCGGTGACCACGACCACGCTCGAGCCCTTCAGGATTGAGTAGTCGGTCGAACCCGAGACCGACACGTCGATCCCCGCGTCGGAAAGCCTGTGGCTGATGTCGAGCGCCTCCCCCTCGGCCAGGCCGGGGATTATGTCGACCAGGGCTATGTCGTCGATTCCTAAAGAAGCCACTTCGAGGGCGGCCTGGGCACCCACCTTCCCGGCCCCCACCATGCCTATCATGGATTGCAGAGGGCCAACTCAGAGATATTTGAATGTGAGCGAAGGGAGATGCCGATCGCACGGCCTGGGGGGGATTTCTGCTGATGCCTCCTGGCGCTACAGGTCGAGCGAGAAGAAGACGGCGATCTGGTGCGAGTTCT
>Ga0187769_10002811_pt1 | contig 10293 bp, 14 predicted proteins | sample 0116_SJ02_MP02_1_FD_133140 | JGI IMG/M metagenome (GOLD analysis project Ga0187769, IMG submission 133140) | Tropical peat soil microbial communities from peatlands in Department of Meta, Colombia - 0116_SJ02_MP02_10_MG | ecosystem: Environmental > Terrestrial > Soil > Wetlands > Peat | place... | reverse complement strand
CGAAGATGCGGTGCGCAACGCGGCGCGCTTTGTGAAAGAGGGCGGAGCGGAGGTGGTGAAGATTGAGGGCGGGGAAAAACGGGCGGAGTTGGTCCGTCGAATTATTGACGCCGAGATTCCGGTTTGCGGCCACATTGGGCTGACGCCGCAATCGGTGAATGTGATGGGTGGGTATAAGGTGCAAGGGAAAAGCCTGAGCGACATTGAGCAACTTATGCGGGATGCGGTAGCGCTGGATCGCGCCGGCGTGGCTTGCATGGTGTTGGAAGGGATTCCGCGGGAGGTGGCGGCGATGATTACGGCGGAGGTGGGTACGCCGACGATTGGGATTGGAGCGGGCCCGGAGTGCGACGGCCAGGTGCTGGTGTTCCATGACATAGTAAATATGACGTTTGGGCCGCCGGCGAAATTTGTGCGGCGCTATGGCGATGCGGCGGGGCTGATCAGCAACGCGGTGCGGGCGTTTCGCGGGGACGTGAGGTCGCTGAAGTATCCGGCGGACGAGGAGAGTTATCATTTGCCGAAAGAGACGAAGGCCGGGTTAGATACGGTGCTGGCGCGGAAGCGGGCGATGGGGCGGTGAGAAACGCTTTGCGACGGATTTGCCCGGATCACACGGATAAGGCTTAGGCACGAGCGCGACGATGGTGCTAGTCTAACGGCAAGGAGGAAGTCATATGATTTTGCCTGCGATCTTCTTCATTCCATTTTTCGGTTTTAGCTTCGTGATGTATTTCCTGCCTTCGATTATCGCCCTGGCGCGGAGTAAACGAGACATTGCAGCAATCATCCTGCTGAATCTTTTCCTGGGCTGGACGGTGATTGGATGGGTGGTGGCTTTGGTGTGGGCGGTGAAGACGGACGTGCCCATGGTGGTGCGGTGAGACTTGGGGCGGTGGCCGGCATTGCCCGGCTAGCGGTTTTCGCGGCTCTGGTCCTAGTTGTTCTTCTGGCGATGATGAGTTCTTTGCCGGCCTGTTCGCGGGAAAGGGCGCAGCCGGCCAGGGATGCCGCGACCCAGCTGCAGGCTGTGGCTCCCGCCGATGCGGCGCGTTTTCCAAAGCTGCAGGAAAGCAAGCAGTGGAGTAATCCTTATCTGGTGGTTCGCCCGGAGGCGGTGGGTTTGCTTACGGGTGTGGCGGCGAATGAAGAACAAATCCTGAAGCCGGAAGAAGTATTGCAAGCGCTGGCGCGATTGCCGGCCTCGGCTTGGCCTTACGGGCGGGCGGTTGCGATTCTGGTGGATGAGAAGCCGAGCAGTTCCGAGCAAGACAAGATCGCGCTGCGGCGGAACCGGGGTATTGTCGCAGGCGAATTGCAGAGTGCACACATCACTATCAATTGGATACCCTCGTCCTGAAGGCCATCCCAGACAATGAGAATCTGCAACACCATTGAGGACATGCGTGCGGCGTGCCGTGCGGTGCGAAGGGGCGACAAGCGATTGGCATTTGTGCCTACGATGGGAGCGTTGCATGAGGGACATTTGTCGCTGGTACGGGCGGCTAAGACCTCCTGCGATGGGGTGGCGGTGTCGATTTTTGTGAATCCGACACAGTTCGGACCGAACGAGGATCTGGCGAGATACCCGCGGAGTCTTGAGCGCGACCGGGAATTTCTGGAAAACGAAGGCGTGGAATTACTGTTCGTGCCGACGGTGGAGGAAATGTATCCGGCGGGCGCCGTAACCTGGGTGACGGTGGAGGGGCTGAGTGACCGGCTGGACGGGCGTTCGCGGCCGGGGCATTTTCGCGGGGTTACCACGGTGGTGGCCAAACTGCTGCATGTAGTCGAGCCACATGCGGCTTTCTTTGGACAGAAGGACGCGGCGCAGGTGGCGATTATCCGGCGGATGGTGCGAGACTTGGGCTTCCCGGTGGAAATTGTGGCGTGCGCGATTGTGCGAGAAGCGGATGGGCTGGCCATGAGCTCGCGCAATGCCTATCTGGATGCGCAACAGAGAGTGCAGGCACGGGTGCTGCACCGGTCGCTGATGCGGGTGAAGAAGTTGTGGGAGGCGGGTGAGCGTTCAGGGGAAAAGCTTGCGAGCGCGGGACGCAACGAGGTTGCGGGAGAAAAATTAGTGCGCCTGGATTACTTCGAGGTTGTGGATCCTGACAGGTTGGAACCACTTGAAAGTGCTGGCGAGGGGGCGCTGGTGGCGGTGGCGGCATTTGTGGGAGGGACGCGGCTTATTGACAACGTTGTGCTTTAGGAGTCTGGGTTGTAGATTTCTTCCGCCCCTTGAGGGCTCCTGCTCAGGATGCCAGGGTGGATTAGCGGGTTGGGTGTGCGAGATCGGTGGCGGGAATGGCAGCGGAGGTGGGCTGAGGGGAGAGGCGCTGCTGGACCAGGTTTTCGATCTGCGACCAGAGGTGGGAATCGCACTCGCTTTGCATATGGCTGGGAGTGAAGATTCGGTCCCACCACGAGGCGCCGGGGCAGGCAACGGGAGTTTTCTTGTAATCCATGAGGTAATTGCCCAGAATTTCAGTTCTGGCGGGATCGGCAGGAGTGATCTGGCGGCGACCGTGGACGATGCCGTGGATCTGGTAAAAATTTACGGCTTCGGCGACATTGTCGGGAATGATGGAATCGTTTTGCCACAGTTTGGCGACACTATCCACCTGGACGGTCAAGAGAACGGGTATGCCTTCGTGGCGCAGATCGCGGGCGAGCAATACGGCGGCGGCTGCTCCCCAACTGTGGCCGAAGAGGATGATGCGGGCGTGAGTTTTTTCCTCGGAGGAAAGGACGCCGTCGTGATTAGTGTCGAGCAGACGAACGATGGCGTCATAGGCTTGTTTTCTGCGGCGGTTTTCGAAGACCTGAACATAAGTGCCTTGGGGGAAGGTCTGGCGGATGCGCTGTGCGAGTTGAACCGGGCCGTGGTGCGGGTTATCAGAACTTACGAAACCGCCGACGAAGCCGATCACGATATTGGACGGAGCAGCAGGGGGGTGAGGAACGGCGGGATCCCCGGCGCGAGCGAGCGAGGGAATTGTGGCAGCCAGGATTGTGAGGGCAACGAACCGGGCGCGAAATGGTGTGGAGCGCGGCAACAGCGAACTCCTAATTTCTACTCGATAAGATGATCCAGCCGGTCGAGGGGATGCGGCAAAACAGAGATGGGACGTGTTCCACTGTTCTGCATCCCCGCCTGTGGGATCTATCGCAGGCTGGTCAAATGGGTTAATGGGCGCGGGTTCTCGCGCATTTGACCCGGGGGACAGTTTACACCCGGGTGTCAAGACAGAGGGGTCGAACTCGGGGGGTGGCGCATTTTGGCCTACACCCCAAGTTGGTTGAGAGGGAGAGCTTCGGCTCCGCTTGGGCAGGTTCTTGACTTCGCGTGAAAAATGGCTACGTTCAGAATGAAGCCGCGGAGCCAGAACGGTTGTCTCCACATGGGCATTTCAGGGGTGGGAAACGAAGGGGTTTCCCTTGAGGAGATAGCGCAGGCGCTGATCGGCAGCTTTGCTGATGCCGATGCGTGGTGTGACTTGGATAGTTCCGCGGGGAAAGCCGTCATCTCCGATCCATAGGCTGGAACTGGGCAAGGTCAGATCAGAGCCGTTGTCGAGAGCGCGGGTGATGCCGAAGGCTTGTGCAAGACGCCCTGGGCCGCTGGTGAGCTTACGAAGATCGTGGGGAGCATGCAGAACGACGTCCCGCGCCCGCGCCATTTCCTGCAGACCAGCGAGGGGTTCCAGAGCGCGGAATAAGACGGCCCCAGCGAGGCCCTCGCGCTGGCAGGAAACATTCAAACAATAATGGGCACCGTAGATGAAGTAGACATAGGCAAAGCCAGGAGGGCCAAACATTACGGCATTGCGTGGAGTGAGGCCGGGAGCGGCATGCGAGGCGGGGTCGTTCTCGCCGAGGTAAGCCTCGACCTCGACGATGCGAGCCACTAAGTGCAAGTTTCCGCGGTTACGGACCAGCACCTTGCCGAGGAGTTCGCGGGCGACGCGCCGTGGACCGCGGGCAAAGAACGAGCGGTTTAGCGGGCTGAGGCTGGGTGACGAGGTCATTGCTCAGAATGCAGGAGTCAAAGCACATCTGCTCTAAAGTTGCTTCGGCATTGGTGCAGACTGTGCCGAGAAAGCAGGTCCCCCCACAACGCCTCTCATTCCCTGACGGGATGGGAGGCTCCGGTCGGGATAACAATCCGGCGCAGCAGGATAAGCAACTGTGAAACTGGCTAGGCCGCGCCTTTCGCCGAGGCTTTCAGGTAGGCCAGGACTTCTCCGGCATGGCCTACTGCCTTCACCTTGGGGAAGATGTGCTGGATCTTGCCGTCAGGGCCGATGATGAAGGTGGTACGGACGATGCCCATGACTTTCCTGCCATACATGTTTTTTTCCTGCAGGACGCCGAACTGGTCAGCGACCTTTTTGTCGGCATCGGCCAGGAGGGAAAAGGGCAGGCTGAATTTGTCCTGAAATTTCTTTTGTGCCTTGGGCGTGTCGGGAGAGATGCCGAGTAACAGGGCGCCGGTTTTCTGCATCTGTTTGTAGGTGTCGCGAAACTCGCAGGCCTCGATGGTACAACCTGGAGTATCGGCGCGAGGGTAGAAGTAAAGGACCAAGGTTTTTCCCCGCAGAGCTTTCAAAGAGATTTCGTTTCCGTTTTCGTCCTGCAAAGTGAAGTCGGGGGCCTTATCATTAACGTTGATATTCATGAGCATCTCATTTCCAGGGAAATTTGGGTTGAAGGCGGCGTCCGCGGTTTTGGGTTTAGGGGAGCCGAAGCGGGGACGGGTTACCTCCAAGGAGTTCTTATACCGCAGATTGGGGTCATCCGTCATTGTCATTCTGGTGTTATTGGCCGTAGCGGTTCCGCGAGTTGAGGGGCAGGAAAAGCCGGAGCTTAAACGGCGTGAGGAAGTTCCCCAGGAAAAGCCTCCTGAAACCAAGAAGCTGAAAAAGGGGAAAGGCCCGCGGGCGGTGGGAATTTTGCAACTCAGCAGCAGCGGCAAGTGGACGTTGGTTCCGGTCGCGATCCTGATTGATGGAAAGTTCTACGATGCGAGCGCCTACAAAGCGGATCCTGTGCCGATGGCGCTGGAAGCGGGCACGGTGTACGAGGCGGAGCAGGCGGGGGAAGCGCAGGGCCTGTTCACGATCAATGGCGCGCTGCACAGCAAGAGTCTGGGAAGCGCACATCCTTGGGTGGGCGTGGGAACTTATTTGCCAGAGGGAGTGGAGGCTCCGAAGAACACTCGAAAGGCCGAAGATGTGCCGGTGGGGATAGATAACAGAGGGGATGAACCGCCGCGGCTAACGAGAAAGGATGCTTCTAAAGCAGCCGCTTCCGATTCGGGTGCTACGGCGCCGGCAGGCGCGGGGGCGGGAGAGAAACCGGGCGGGACGGCGCCAGCGGCGTCCGACAAGCCGGTGGAGCAGAGTGCAAAGCAGTCTGCTGGGCCTGGGACGCAGACATCTGGAGAGAAAGCAGGGAACGGTCAGACGTCTTCTTCTGGGCAAGCATCTTCCGGGCAGACTTCTTCGGAACAATCGACTTCATCACAAGCAGGGGAAGATTACTACCGTCCAACGTTGCGGCGGGGCAAACCGACGCAGGCCGCGCCACCAGATGAGGACAGCACGGGGGCGACGAAGAGCGGCAAAGCGAAGGGCCCGGCCGCAGCGAGCGCCGCCGAGCCTGGACCTATGCGCATGGTGGCGGCAATCTCGGATGCGGCAGGACCGGAGCCGCAATCGTACAAATTTTTCTGGAAGACGGGCGAAGAGGAGGAGCAGCGGAACAAGATGTTAGCTCTGGCGGGGGATGAAGTTCGGGCATACGTTGCGGCTCGAGCCAAAAGCGCGATCACGGGCAAGCCCGCTGCGAAGACAGCAGGCCAGAAAGCAGCGACAAAGCAGGTGCAGCCGGTGCTAGAAAACGTTCAATTTCGCGGGTTCGACGTGTGGCTTACGAACCAACCGGTGATGATCCTGAGCGCCGAGGCGCACTTTCCCGGGGCGCCGGGAGCGGCTTCAGCGGCGGAGCCGTACAGCATTACGATCGTGGCCAAAACCGACATCTACGGAGGCTTGCGAAAGCTGTATGCGGGAGTGACAGACAAATTTCACCTGGACGTAACGCCGCGGCTGGAATTAATTGACGTAGTGGATGCCGATGGAGACAGGCGGGGAGAGTTATTGTTTCGCGAAACTACGGATGCAGGCAGCGGATATCTGATTTACCGCGCGACTGCGGACAAGTTGTGGAAGATGTTCGACAGCCTGAATGCGGAGTAAGACTTCAGTTCTCAGTTTTTAGTTAAATCACTCGTGGCGGCAGCTGAGAACTAAGAGCAGAGAGTCGGTTCTAAGTTTCGATGCCTACGTGGCAGACGCGGCCGACCAAGTAATCGGAGGGGGACTTACCATCTTCCATGGTCATCACTTCGATGGGGTAAGCCTGGTTATGCGGGCGCAGAATCAGGTGAGCACCGGCGGTTTCTACATATTTCACGGTGCAGGTTCCGTCCTTAAGCGCGGCGTACATGTTGAATTCGCCCTTACGATAGGGTTTGAGTGAGTTGTAGTGGCGGTCGATGAGGAGAGTGGCGCCGGGCAGAAGGCGAGGGTACATGCTCATGCCTTCGCGGCCGTCAACCTTGATGACGACAAAACGCTCCCACTGCTCACGATCCCCTTCGGTTTCGGGTTTAAGTTTTTTGAGAAATGCTTTCTTGAACTTAAGGATTTCCTTTACGTGCATGCTGGTGATGAGGGGTTGCGTGGCGGCGACGGTTCCATCGGTCAGGAGGACGTTCTGAAACTCGTCATTGCTGGGAGGCAGGATGGAAGCGCGCTTGTTGACTTCGGAGGGGTCGAGCAGATCGAGCACGGAAAGATGCTGGACGGCGAGGACACGGTCCATGCCCTCGAGGCTCAAGCCACGCTTGCGGTTGAGGAAGTTGGAGATGTGAGCCTGCTTGAATCCGGTCTGTTGAGCCAGACGAAGGCCGGTTAAATCACCTTCCTCAATGCGCTCCCAAAGAGTGTGGCGGAGGTTGTCTTGCAGGACTCGAAATTTCATAGCTCGGAGTATAGCATGGAGGCTATAGCAATCCGCTAACTAACAAAAGATTTCCACAGCCGGTTGGGTATAACAACCTTGACGCTAAAAATTGGCAGCTATACGATCAGCTTACTGAATAACCCAAGTTTGTCTCCGGGGGATTGGCTCGCATGAGTAGTCCGGATAACTGCAACGAGGGAAAAAACTTCGTCGAATTTCGCCGGAAGGTGCAGGCGGCGGAAGTGCTTTCGGCGGCGATGGAGCACTTGCTGAAGTGCCTGAAATTCAGCGGGCGGGTGAGCGTGATCGTGCAAAACGGGCGAGTGTTGAAGTCCGGGTATGAGGAGGGATTTTTCCGGCAGCCCGATGTGGGATCGAGATAGGCACGCGAGTGTTGGACTGAACGGCAAAAGGACGGCGGAGCAACGCGAGACGGTTGGTTCTGACAATTAAATAACGCAAGCAGGTCATCGTAAGAGAAACGAGCCCTGCGTTCGGTTTCCGCTCTGGCAGCGGTCCGGCGCAGGGCTTTTTTGTCTGCGGGGCGCCCGGCAGTCCGGCAAAACATTTCAACCACTCCGGTTCAAGAGCTAGAGCCGGAGCTCTAGGAGAAGTAATGAAGGCAAAACGAAGCGATTCGGCAGACAAGGTGAGCTTGGAACTGAAATATTGCGAACGCTGTGGAGGGCTATGGCTGCGTCCGGCAGGCGGGGAGCAAATCTATTGCGTGGCTTGCGGGCGTGAGATGGGCGAACTCCCGCGGGCCAGGCAGAAGGCGAGAACGGCGAGAGTGCCGGAAGAAGCGCAATGGGGAGCGAACAGTGGCGAAGCAGGAGGGTTTGAGGGCGGAGAAATGAATCGGCATGAATCAGGGGGTGGAGAATGAGCGACTTTGTGGGGTGGATTGCAGCGGAAGCATATGAGCGGCCAAATGGGACTCCCGGCATGCCTTTGTGGCGGACGGACGACAGGCGCGCCGGGAAGGCGCCTGGGGAAGATGGTGCGCCGCCGCAGGGACTGCCGGCACACAACTTTCCGGCGGGAGCGGAGGCGGAGCGGGCGCGACCGCACGACGAGGCAGTGGATCGCAATCCGGATTTATGGTTGTACCGAAACCGGACGGTGGCTCTGTTGCGCCGCTACATGCGGCTTTCGCTGGAGACGGGGCGCTTGCCATCGATAGTGGGGAAGGAATTTTTCCGGGCGACAATGACGTGCTACCAGTCGGCTACGTTCGAAGATCGCGTCATTTTTGTGAGCGATGTGGAGAAGATCCTGGGTGGGCTGGAGGAATGGGACCAGCAGTTGATTGCGCGGGTCATTTTGCAAGAGCACAGCCAAGAGCAGACAGCGCGCATGCTGCACTGCTCGCGTAAAACGGTGGAGCGCAGAGTGCCGGAGGTGCTGGACCTGCTGAGTGAAGATTTCTTAGAGGTGGGATTGCTGGTGGCGCTGCCTTCACGGGAAAAGAGGAGGCAGTGATGGGGGTCAAGAGGCGGTGTCTCAGGGAACGGTGGCAAGTGGTTGGTAAGGCAGCGGATAAGACGTCCAAGGTAGCGGAGTACAATTCTCCGGTCAAGGAGAACGACCTTGACTGATCGGAGAACTCTCGGATGGTTGATCCACAATGGGGGAGGGCAGGAAGAAGTTCCCGTAGAAGACGGGCCAGAGAACTGGCGAAGGAGATACAAGAGACTTGGCAGGAGAAACCTAGGTTACGCGACAGACTATTGGCTTTCATTGAGCAACCACTATTCACTCTCCCGATTGGGATTCTGGGGGGGCTAGTGGGACTTTTTCTTTATTCTCCGGTATTAACGGTGTGCGGCGTGTGCGTGATCCTCGCTTTTCATCGCGCTGGTGTTGTATCTGGCCTTCCATTTTGGAAGGTGCAGTTGCTGTCGTATGTGGTACTGACTGGCATTACTGTTGGCGTACTGTTCTGGGTTCATGTACTTCTACAGAAGGAATTAGCGAAGGCAAACATATCGCTGTCTGGGCTGATAGTCTCTACATTCGCAGAGAAATATCCGTCGTTGATTACACCACCCACGAAGCAAGACGTTCCATCGCCTTTACCCGGCAAAGCGACTGAACCACGCGCTCAAAACGAACAGCAGCAACAGCGTGCGCGCCTCGACGTGGAGGAAGTAAAAATCCGCGTGGACACCCGCGGAATCCGTTGGTGGGCAGTATGTGCGGACATAAAAGGCTACAACAGGTCTGTCACACCAACGATTCAAAGTCCTTTGGTACAGGCATCGGTTATGTTGTCCCCTCTATTACTGTCGGCAAAGGACGAAGAGGCATTTTTTAATGACCCATCTGGTTGGGTTGGTGCCTACCTCGGATTGAACAAAATTGTTGATTCACAAGCCCCCTTCTCTTTTGAGAAATGTGAACGTGTTTTTGGCACTGGCCCACAGTCGTTTTCGACCGAGAATGCATTAAAGAATGGCGAAAAGATCGTCTACGTATTCACTAAGGCGATCTACGCGGATAAGTATGGAAAGGCGCCAGAGCTTCGGACGTGTGGCGCCTTCAAATACGACAAGCAAACCGACCAATTCATAGATAACGGGAGATGCTATCTGACACTGCCTTAAGCCGCCTTTTCGCCCGTGAGTTCTTTGTATTCGAGGTTGTCAGTCTTGAGCATTTGCATGAGCGTATCGCGGAACAAGAACTTGTTCTTTCGGTTGTTAGGGCGGAAGGTCATCTCTTGCAGGTAGGCAGGGGGCCTTACGGAGGGCTTGTTCATTGGTCATGGTAGCGCTTTCTATTGTGTACATGTGAGTCGAGGATTATTTGGGTGGTGATGCAAGTTTGACCCTGGTTTGTGACAATGCACGCGAGATCCCTCGCCCCGCTGGTGAAAGCGCGGGGCTTCGGGATGACGCCGGGATCAAAGGTGCATACGAAACTCAAACTGGCCCGCTACCGTTATTTGCCCTATTAAGGGCCACGTCATCTCTTGCAGGTAGGCAGGGGGCCTTACGGAGAGCTTGTTCATTGGTCATGGTAGCGCGGCTTTTTGTACCCATTCGGGTGATGGTATCTTCGCGCTGTCAAGAGGCAGTTTCGGGCGTGACAACTGTAAGTTGTTGGGGACGCTGAAAATATAAATGTGCGGAGAATGTCGCAATCAGCTGTTGTGGGATGCTATTCTGAATATATAGAGTAAGGGAAAAGGAAATACCTGCGAGGGCGCGCTGAAGAGCGCGCTTTTCGTCTTTTTGGCGATGTGCCGGACAGTGT
>Ga0187769_10002810_pt1 | contig 10293 bp, 10 predicted proteins | sample 0116_SJ02_MP02_1_FD_133140 | JGI IMG/M metagenome (GOLD analysis project Ga0187769, IMG submission 133140) | Tropical peat soil microbial communities from peatlands in Department of Meta, Colombia - 0116_SJ02_MP02_10_MG | ecosystem: Environmental > Terrestrial > Soil > Wetlands > Peat | place... | reverse complement strand
GACGTGAGGGCGGTGCTCCCAATCACGACCAGTGCAAAGATGGTGCAAATACTGACCGTATCTAGCCTAGACGCGCTCATGGTGCCGCCTCAGAACCAGTACCTATTCCGAGTCACACTGCCCGACAGCGGATACGCAACAATGGCACTTGCCTTTCTGAACGTGACACATTCCAAGTCCTTTGTCTATGAAGCAGAGGACTACGGATACGCACATGAAATCGGTAGCTTCCTAACCAACGAGAGTGCTAGTGCGGGAGTGAAAATGCTCTCAGCAGATTACTTCCCGGACACAGCCACCGATTACTCGTCAGCAATCAACAAAATTGCAACACTCAAACCAGACGCAGTCGTTGTCGTGATGGAAGGAACTAACGGCATCGACTTCCAGAAGCAGTACGGTGCGAACCCAGGCGTTAACACAATCCCGATCTTCCACCTCGAAACATTGTTGATATTGCCAACAGATGCAGAAAGCATCAATGCCGCCGTCCCCAATGGAGTAAACAACGTCTTCGTCGGACCGATCAGCACTATAACCGACAAGACAGCGGCATTCCAGCAAGCATTCCAGGCGAAATACGGCATAACCGCGAGCCACTACGCCATGGATGGTTACGATGGTGTAATGATACTTGCGAACGCTATTACTAACGCGGGCAGCCTCAATTCCGATGCCGTAGCAAGCGCGTTAGTGTCGACTGACTACACCGGCCCAGGAGGACATGTCGTGTTCCTAAGCAACCACAACCCAACCGTCGGTCCTGGATACTTGACGGGAACAATTTACCAGATAACTGTCACGGGCACGCAAATCCACTACAACATTGTTTGGCCTTCAAACGTGTCCAATTCTACTGCCGTGAATCCAGCTAACGGACAACCCTATACCTGAGCACAGCCCATAGCACATATAGCTACCTTATTCTTCCCTTTTTTCTTGGTGTAATACGTGGCAGGTTCCGTCCTGTTCGGACTCTACCTTTCCATCATTTCTGGGCTAAGCTACGGTCTCATAATCAGCTTACTCGCGGGCGGATTATCACTCATCTATGGCGTCATGAACAACGTCAACACATCCCACGGGGCTTTTTACATGCTTGGAGGCTTCCTCACATTCTTCGGAGTAAGCAGCCTTCACCTCCCAATCGTACTTAGCATAGTGTTCGCATTTTCGGCAGCTTTCGTCCTCGGTGTGTTCTTTCTCTTCGTCCTGATCCCGAAACAGATGTGGGTCTCAAGTAACCCTGACGCGCAAAATACCGTAATGATCATTTTCCTCGCGTTGGCCCAAGTACTTCAGCAAGGAACATTCATAGTCTACGGCGGAGGATCTGTAGCGGTTCCAAGAATTTCTTTTGGAAACATAATTGCCCCAGGCGGCGTATACATTCCGTACCAAACAATTATCGCCATAGCCATCTCGCTGCTCTGTTACGTTGGATTGTTTCTTTTCCTGCGCGATACAAAGATCGGAAAAGCAATCAGAGCATTTTCTCAGGACAGAGAATTGGCCGAAGCAATGGGCGTTCGCGTAAGCACAATTGCGTTGATGTCGTTTGGGCTCGGCGTTTCCTTAGCAGCATTGAGCGGCTCCCTTCTCTCGTCAATCTATAGTATAACGGCCGCAACCGGCTGGAACGAGCTCGTGATAGCATTCGTCATTGTAACGTTCGGTGGAATTGGAAGCATTTCGGGCAGCTTTATTGGTGGAATAGTCTACGGCATAGTCTACGCAATCACGCAATACTACCTGCCGGCCTACTCGTTCGTAATAGCGCTCGTTCTGATTTACATCGTGTTAGTCAACAAGCCGACTGGCATACTTGGCGAGATTATTGAAAGAGCTTGAGCCCGAAAAGCCTCAGTTAGGGTTAGGCATCATCAAACTCCATGACGTTAATTTCGTAATACTTGTTTTGGCACTAATTGCAAGCATAGTCGTTCCTTTCACAGGCCTTGCATATTTACAGTTCATAATGATGTACTTCTTCGCCTATGCCATATACACCGCTAGCTGGGATCTCCTCTACAGCTATTCTGGTCAGCTCAGCCTCGGCCAAGCATTGCCTTTCGGTTTAGGCGCATTCTTCACGATTTTGCTCATTGAAGAATTTCAACTGCCGCTTATCCTGGCAGCCGTGTTGGGAACATTGGCTGCGGCAGCAATTGGGGGCAGCGTGGGCGCGACTACGATCAGACTCAGGCCGGGCTATCAGGGGATAGCAATCCTCCTATTTTCGCAGGTCCTTTACTGGATCACCCTAATCCTATACGGTGAAGAAGGACTCTCCATCTTCAGCGCGACGCCATTGAGCACAACAACGGTATACGTTATTGGGATAATCATTTTCGGTTGTTCGATGCTTGGGGTATATCTAATTCAAAACTCCAAGTATAGACTGAAACTCCTAGCGATTAAAGGAGATAATCTCGCGGCCAATGTATGCGGCATTAATGTTCCTCTTCACAAAGCCGCTATGCTCTTCTTGAGCTCGCTCATCGCGGGAATAGGAGGAACTTACTACGCCATATTCACCTCCCACGCCGACTTTACAGTCTTTGCAGTGCCAAACTCTTTCCTCCCAATCGGAATGGCTATCGTTGGAGGAACCGGCTTTCTGGGAGGGCCGATAATTGGGAGCGTTATCATAACCGTGCTCATCAGAATACTTCCCATCTGGTACTCACTAGCTGTAACCTACTTTGCGTACGGCATCGTAGTCATCGTAATCCTGAAACTACGTCCAACCGGCATCATTGGATTGCTTCAGCATAAGAAAATGAAAGGAGGCGTAACCATCGCTAAAGGTTGATTCAGTCGAGAAGAGGTTCGGAGGTTTGATGGCCCTAGATAAGGTAAGCATCAACGTTGAGAAAGGAAAAATATACGGCGTAATCGGACCCAACGGCTCAGGAAAGACAACTCTCCTCAACCTCGTAACCGGCGTACTCAAACCTAGCGCAGGAAGAATTTACTTCAAAGACACTGACGTAACCGGAAAGCCCCCGCATGCAATCACAAGGATGGGCATGGGAAGAACCTTCCAGATACCCAGAATCTTTCCAGAGTTGACGGTAGAGGAAAACATACTGGCAGTTAACCGCAGCCAGATCTCAGACGACCGACTGAAGGAAATATTCGACATGGTCGACCTCAACGACGAGCGAGGAATCGCAGCCAAGAGGTTAGGTTACGGACAAAGAAAACACCTCGAATTGGCGAGAGCCATCGCGCTGGACGCAGAGCTACTCTTCTTAGATGAACCGATGTCAGGCCTGGATAAGCAAACGATAGCAGTAATTTCAAAACAAATTAAGACGCTAAACCAACAAATGGGAAAAACTCTCGTGATAATTGAACACCATCTCGAAGAACTGATGCAACTCGCCGATTACGTATTCGTCCTTGACCACGGCCAAAAAATAGAGGAAGGCGACCCGAACACAATCAGGCAGAGTGAAGCCGTCCACCAAGCCTATTTTGGAGTATGAAGCGAGAATGTTGAAAGTTGAGAAGTTACATGTTGGCTATACGGGATCCGAAGTTCTTCACTCGGTAGACCTTGAAGCTGCAGATGGAGAAATCACCATTCTAATAGGGCCTAACGGAGCCGGCAAATCAACGCTACTCAAGACGGTCATAGGCCTCGTCCAACCAACCGCCGGAAAACTCTATGCTAAGGAAAGAGAGATCACGCACGCGAACACGGCGGAGATTATCAGGCTCGGGATCTCCTACTCGCCCCAAGGAGCCGCACTCTTTCCTCGCATGACCGTAAGGGAGAATCTCGAAATGGGCTACTACACACTTTCAAGCAAGGAGGCATTGAAAACAAAGCTTGAGGAAGTAGGAGAAATATTCCCAATTCTGAAAGCACGCATGAATCAGAAAGCGGGACTGCTTAGTGGCGGAGAAAGACAGATGCTGGCCATCGGCAGGGCATTGATATCGTCGCCCAACCTGCTTCTGCTGGACGAACCTTCGGCCGGATTAGACCCAGGCAAACAAGCAGTAATCTTCGACAAACTTGTCGCTCTAAACAAGAGCGGAATTGCAATCCTTCTCGTAGAGCAGAATGTGGAAAAAGCGCTGAAGATAGCAAACCGAGCATATCTCATGTCAAGTGGCGACATGAAATTCGGCGGAGACCCCGCCAAGTTAACACAGACACTGCTTTCCAGCGTGTTCGGCTAATGGCCTCACCTCTTCTCGAACGGCGAGCTGTGCTGTGCAAAACCAGCAGGAAACGGTAGAACCAAATCCCACCTAATCATTCAACGATATGTTTTGGAGAATGAAACATACCTCGAATCAGAAATCATTTGATTCTTCAACGACCGACTTAATATCAACGACCGGCGTGCCGTCAATAGCCTCGATTGGACCGATCAATAAGCGGTTTCTCTTTACTTCTAATACTCTTACTCGATGAAGGCCTATTGGATTAGGGCGATCTGGGGACCGCGTCAAGAAGACCCCTGTCAGGGGACGAGATGTGTCCCCTCTGGGGTGAACTCTTAGAATGTTTCTGTGTGCACGATGTAGCCAAGTGATTACGATAACTTCGTCCCCGACCTTTATTCGATCCAAACCGGCTCTAAATTTCCACACTACCTCAAGCGTCGCATTTGGGGCTCCTTCAGTGTAAAATCGCGGTGCATCTTTCCTGTTCTTGATCTCTGATCGGATCAATCCAATCGGCTGAACCCTGAATCCTCTCATGTTTAGGCACACCTTATTCCCATATTCGGGCAGTGTGACGTGTAAAGGATTTCGTCCACAAACCCCAAGTGAATCGCCCTATCGAAGCAATTGCATGTTCTTGGCACGACAAAGAGACCTTCGATGCTCCCCTGCTAGAAAAGCCAATTATGTTCGTGAACTCCCACAGCTCGGCTCTGGAGGCACCTAGGCTGAACTACTACTCACAGAGACTATCTGCGGAACGACTGAAACAAGTATACGATATAGCCCCTCGAAGAATCAGACAATACCTAGATTCCGAACTCAGCCATGTGACGGCGAGGATTCGTCCCATCGACCTCGTGCTAGACTTGGGTTGCGGGTACGGTCGGATTCTTCCTCGATTAGCTACGAATGCAAGATGGGTAGTCGGAATTGACATATCTACTACAAGTTTGCAATTAGCCAGGAATTTCGTTCAGAGTATTCCAAACATCTCTCTTTCACAAATGAACGCAGCCAACCTCGGTTTCCGCGAATATACATTTGATTGCGTGATTTGCATTCAGAATGGGATCTCAGCATTTCATGTGGATCCACGGGTCTTGATCTCGGAAAGCCTGCGTGTGACAAAACCAGGAGGCCTAATTCTCTTCTCGAGTTATGCCGCTAAGTTCTGGGAGGAGCGACTGAGATGGTTCCAACTCCAGTCGCAAGCAGGGCTATTGGGAGAAATCGACTACGAAAAGACAAAGGATGGAGTCATTGCATGCAAGGACGGATTCACAGCGACCACCGTCAGCCCAGACGAGTTCTCAAAGCTTACCAAGGAGATTAACGCAGGCGTACGAGTTGTGGAAGTCGACGGCTCTAGTTTGTTTTGCGAGATAGTACCGTATGCTTGAGAGATAGAATGGACTTCAATGCGTAATCATTGTACGCAATTGATATCCCATCGTCACAGCTCGCAGTTTCTTCGAAGTGCATCGATCACCCAGTTGCCCGGACTCCCCGTCTGGGCGCTCGTCTCCTAGTAGTCAGCCTGCCATAGAGTTCGGGGCGCCGATAATTCAAATTGAAGAAGGGACGGCTTTGGGCTTTTTCGACGATACTCAGGTCTATTTGAGCCACGTAAAGCGCAGTATCCATTCTTCTTGGATCTGATTGAATTATAGTCTTTCCGAATGGATCAATAATTCTGGACTCCCCGAAGAAATCGACACCATCAGGGTAGAAGTTACCTGCGAGAGTGCCGGATTCATGTCCAACCAAGTTCGCGCATACAATGTAAAACCCATTTTGTTTCGCGAAACATGAGTAAAACACACGCCAGTCTTCTTGATCGGGGCTGGGGTATCCAGACGGATTGAAGAAAATCTTCGCGCGTTTCAAGGCCAGCACACGCGAGTATTCTTGAAAGTCTCCATCGAAGCATACCCCAAGACCCAACTTGCCAAATTCACTAGAAATAACCGTGCATTCCTGCCCAGGGGTGAAGTATTCGTTCTCATAATCGCCCCAGAGATGCGCCTTTCGGTGTTTTCCGAGAAGACTGCCTTTTCTATCGGCTACGAAAACCGTATCATACAAGTTTCGACCCGCGAGTTCGGGAACCGCGCCTCCGATCAGAAGCATCCCCTGCTTCGATGAAGCCGACGCAAGCGCTCTCGTTGTTGAACCCGGGATCTTCTCCGCCAACTCGCGGAGTCTTGGCCCAGCAAGATATCCGGTAGTCCATAACTCCGGGAAACACAGAATATTGACATCTTGATTGCCGGCTTCCTCAATTATATCCAGCCCTTTGCGAATGTTCCTCTCCTTCTCGCCTGTCTCCGGCCTAAATTCCACGACACCGATTCTAACTAACATTGCATCACACGGCGTACCGAACGCCTCTCGGTACAACCATAGAGTTGCTCCCAATGGATTTAGCGCTAACGGAAGGATTATAGACGTCGACGAGTCCAGTCTGTTTTGTGAAATGGAGCGAATCTCATCAGAGTTAGCGGTACGCTTTCTAAGTTTCACTACATACGATTGATTTTGCATAGCCACTTTTCCGCTCGAATGCCTCTCTGAGGAGACTGAGGGTTAGCATGCGAGTCGACATCTTTTCTTATGGTGTAATAGCCGGTAAAGATTAAATCTGCACGTCACGCCGGGCAAACCCATGTTTCTTTCGAAGGAAGATGAAGCCATCCTCGCAGGTGAGCGCGGAGAAGGCGTTCAGAGGGCGATGGAGTTACTTGTTGCTATTGGGGAAGCCTTCGATGCTAGCAAGATGATCCCTGTAACCCGAGCACATGCCGCCGCCAGCGGACAAGAAGGTGACCTGTTCTTTGTGGAAATATTGGCTAAGGGTAAAGCGCATTGTAAGATTCCCACGACTACGAATCCAGTTGTCGACTTCGATTATTTCCAGAACATTATGGACCTGAGCCAGGAACATGAGGAAGCGTCGGTGGCATGGAAAGTCAAATCCTATTATAAGGAAATTGGTGCGGTGATGAGTCAATCATGCACCCCGTACCTAGCCGAAAACATTCCCCAATACGGCGAGCATGTGGCCTTTTCCGAGTCAAGCGCTACACCTTACGTCAACTCCGTGCTTGGAGCATTGACGAATAGGGAATCGATACAAACGGCGTTGGCTTCTGGGGTTATCGGTGAGACACCAGAATTCGGGCTTCACCTGCAAGAGAATCGTAAGGGCTCAGTGCTAGTTAGAGTGAACACGGAGTTGAGAAACGCGTACGACTACTCGATTCTGGGCCAATACGTCGGCAAAATGGTAAAGAACGGAATCCCTGTTTTCGAAGGAATCTCAGAACGTCCTACGATTGATCAATACATCAACCTGTGCGCTATGATGAACACTACAGGCGCGATTCCCATGTTCTACATACCTGGCTTCACAGTTGGACCCACGACGCTAGACGATGCCTTTGCGGGAAGCCATCCCGACGACAAAATCACCGTTACCGGACACGAAATGAAACAGACCATTGAAGATCTACAGACCACTAATGGCAACATAGACCTCGTCATGCTCGGCTGTCCTCACTATAATCTGGACCAGATGGAGGAGGTCGCAAAACTTCTGGATGGAAAAAGGCTACGCCCCAACGTCTCTTTCTGGATTAACACCTCGGCAACCACCAAACTGATGGCGGAAAGAACCGGCTACGTAAGCGTACTCGAAGAAGCAGGCGTCCATGTCGTAATAGACACTTGCATCGACATGTTTTGTTATAACAATTTCAAGGGAAAGACAGGAATGACTGATTCCCCCAAATGCGCGTACTACAGGCGCTTTAGCAACGTCAGAGTCGGAAGCCTTGAGGAATGCGTCGCCGCGGCAATTGAAAGGGAGTGAATGAGAATGCCGAGCATAACGTTACGTTGTCATAGAATCGTGAAAGGTTCAGGAGAAGGTGAAGCCCTAGTTTCAAAGGATCCAATCTGCTTCTACTTGGCAGATCCGAAAACCGGAGTGGTCCGGGAACGCGGCCACAGCTTAACGGGTAAAAGCGTTGCAGGAAAGGTACTCATCTTTCCCACCGGAAAAGCAAGTTCAGCCGTCCAGATGGATGGGCTGCGCAAACTGATGTTGAACAATGCAATGCCTAAGGCAATGGTCGTCACAGATGTAGAACCAGTCCTAGTATCAGCAGCAGCCCTCCTCAAGATCCCACTTGTAGACAAGTTGGAGAAGGATCCGTTTCAGGTTATATCGACTGGAGACCTAGTAAAAGTCGACGCTACCAACGCGGTTGTCACCATCGACAAACGTGAATGAGGCTTACTTACGAAAGTATGGATAATTGACGAGGAATTCAACGGCCACGAAACCGAGAAGGCACTTATCAGAAATGAGTTCCCGGACGCAGGAATCATAGAGACCGGATATGACAAAGCCAGTACCCTGGATAGATACTCAAGCGAAATAACAGGCATCCTTGCTCAAATCTACGCGAAAATTGATTCTCAAACCCTGGACCGCCTGCCAAACCTGCGCGGCATCTCAGTCTACGGAGGCGGATTCAACAACATAGATGTACAGACTGCCACCGGGAGAAAAGTAATAGTCACCCGAGTACCAGACTACTGCAACAACGAAGTAACCGAGTACGTCCTTGCTTGTATCCTTCGCTATGCCAAGAGATTGGACATGTTTACTGAAAAAGCGAAGACCGGAATCTGGGGCGCAGCAGCAGTTTCGAACGCTCCAATGGATGATTGGACCACAGAGAAGATAGCGGAAGTTCCACAACGGCTCAGCGGTTCAACATTACTCATAGTAGGATATGGCAAGATAGGAAGAATGCTGGCACACAAAGCATCGGCCCTTGGAATGAAAGTAATCGCCTATGATCCCTACGTGAAGAAGAGCGAAGACGCGAATCTCGCCTCCAGCCTAGATGAAGGCCTGGCACAAGCGGATTTTATCTCGATTCATGCTCTCCTAACGGATGAAACACGGAACATGATAGGGGAACAAGAATTCCGAAAAATGAAGAAGACTGCCTTCCTGGTCAATACCTCCAGAGGAGAGATCGTCAAAGAAAGCGATTTGGTTGAAGCCGTAGAGAACAAGATGGTTCGAGGCGCGGCCCTAGACGTAGTGGCAGGTGAACCACCGGACCAAACACGAGCAGTGTTTCACACTCCCGGGATCATCGTGACGCCGCACGTCGCTTACATATCAGAGCGTTCCATGCGAGAGCTGAAGACCAGAGCAACCAAGAATCTACTTCTCGCTCTCAAAGGAAAAAAGTCGGAAGACGCAGTCAACTAGTTCGTAGACCTCCTGCAGTTCGGACCACTCATTACAGATTTAGATATTGACGATCGTGAACAGCCTTAACCTCGGAGGTTGGGGTCGAAGCATTAAGTTGCTTATTCCTGTTATTGAAAGCAACCAAACACTCTTTTTGCGTGCAAGAGTCCGAGAGCCTGTTGAGTAACGCAGATTGATTACTGAAAAGTTCTTGGACCCTTTCTTGAACGATGAATCACGCTTAATGATTAAGACGGTAGACGCCTTTTGCGCCGCAAATCTCCGCGACACAGACTTAACCACAATAGAGAAAACGGATGACATCCCCGATGATATCATCCAGGCCGGAAAGACGCTGAACCTGTTCGGATTGAGAGTCCCCAGCGAGTTCGGAGGCGTAGGAGCCGACCTGCTTACGGCATCGATCGTTCTCGAAACAATAGCATCGTACTCCTTACCGGTGTCCGTTTACTTCGATGAGACTCTCTTCGTGGAACCGCTTGCATGGTACGGCACAGCAGAACAAAAACAAGAATACCTCTCATCAATCGCCCGCGACGGATATGCAACTACGAGTGCTATGACCGAGGATATCGCCGGGACAGATGTTCTCGGCATTGGAACCAAAGCAGAGCGACACGACAACCACTGGATCCTGAATGGCAGTAAGACGTTCATTACGCTTGGAGACCAAGCGGAGTTTTTCATAATATTCGCAAAAACCCAGCCGGGTAGGACGAAGCAGTCGTTGACGGCCTTTCTTGCACGAAAGAATATGCCGGGATTGAGGATTGGTAAGAGAATCGAAAAGATGGGGCAGAGAGGGG
>Ga0187769_10002809_pt1 | contig 10294 bp, 8 predicted proteins | sample 0116_SJ02_MP02_1_FD_133140 | JGI IMG/M metagenome (GOLD analysis project Ga0187769, IMG submission 133140) | Tropical peat soil microbial communities from peatlands in Department of Meta, Colombia - 0116_SJ02_MP02_10_MG | ecosystem: Environmental > Terrestrial > Soil > Wetlands > Peat | place... | reverse complement strand
CGAGAGCGGCCTGTGCAAGAAGGATTCGCTCTACGAGGTGGGCCGCGCCTGCGACGTGTTCATCTTCGCCGGCAACGCGGCGCTCCAGGACGATGGGCAGATCTTCTCCTGCGACCTCACCGCACACGGCAAGCGCCGCAAGGTCTACACGCTGCGGGAGCCGCTGCTGGGCGTGATCTGCGCCATAACACCGTTCAACCATCCGCTCAACCAGGTCGCCCACAAGGTCGCGCCCAGCATCGCCAGCAACAACCGCATGGTCCTCAAGCCCTCGGAGAAGACCCCGCTCAGCGCGCTGCTGCTCGCCGACATTCTCTACGAGGCGGGCCTGCCGCCGGCGATGTTCAGCGTGCTGACCGGCGACCCCGCCGAGATCGCCGACGAGATGCTGACGCACCCGGACGTGGACCTGATCACCTTCACCGGGGGCGTGCCGGCCGGCAAGTACATCGCCGCCAAGGCCGTCTACAAGCGCCAAGTGCTCGAGCTCGGCGGCAACGATCCGATCATCGTCATGGAGGACGCCGACCTCGAGGAAGCCGCGACGCTTGCGGCGCTCGGCTCTTACAAGAACTCCGGGCAGCGTTGCACCGCGATCAAGCGCATGCTGGTGCAAGACTCGGTGGCCGAGCGCTTCCTCGAGCTGCTGCTCGCGAAGACGCGTGCCGTCAAGTACGGCGACCCGATGGATCCCGAGACCGACATGGGCACGGTGATCGATGAGGCGGCGGCCCGCTCGTTCGAGAGCCGGGTGAACGACGCCGTCGCCCGCGGCGCCCGGCTCCTTTACGGCAACATCCGCACCGGCGCGCTCTATTCGCCCACGGTGCTCGATCAGGTCACCCCGGAGATGCCGCTCGTCAAGGAGGAAACCTTCGGTCCGGTGTCGCCCGTCATCCGCTTCCGCAGCATCGATGATGCGATCCGCATCGCGAACTCCACCCCCTACGGTCTCTCCTCGGCCGTGTGCACCAACCGCCTGGACTACATCACGCGCTTCGTCGCGGAACTCAACGTCGGCAGCGTGAACGTGCGCGAGGTTCCCGGCTACCGCCTCGAGCTCACGCCGTTCGGCGGCATCAAAAACTCGGGCCTCGGCTACAAGGAAGGAGTTCAGGAAGCGATCAGGAGCTTCAGCAACGTCAAGACGTATTCGCTGCCGTGGCCGGCGTGATCGGGCGGACGACGGCGGATGCGCCGCTCATCCGCGCGCTGCGCATCGCGCAGTGCCGCACGGTGCTGCTGCTGTTCTTCGGCTACGCCTCCTGCTACTTCTGCCGCTCCAACCTGTCGGTGGCGACGCCGCTGCTGGTGGAGGAGCTCGGGCGGCGCGGCATCAGCCACGCGGAGGCGATCGTCAGCATCGGCTCGATGGCTTCGTGGGGCGTGCTCGCCTACGCCTGCGGCAAGTGGTTCCTCACCAGCCTCGGCGACTACTGGGGCGGCAAGCCCAACCTGCTGATTGCCACCGGTGGTGCGACGGTCTTCACGCTGCTGTTCGCAGCGAGCTCCACCTTGCCGATGTTCACCCTCGCGTGGGTGGCGAATCGGCTGACGCAGTCGGTCGGCTGGTCGGCACTCGTCAAGGTTTCTTCCAAGTGGTTTCACTACTCCCGCTACGGCACCGTCGCCGCGGTGCTCACCTGTAGCTACCTCCTCGGGGACGCCGCGGCGCGCGAGAGCATGGGGCTGCTGCTCGAGCACGGCGTCGGCTGGCGCGGGCTGTTCCTGTTCGGCGCGAGCATTGCGGGCGGCATGTTCCTCGCCAACCTGCTGTGGCTGCGCGAGTCGCGCGCCGCCGCGGGTCACCGGCCCGCGGTCGCCAATCCATGCAACGTGTTCGCGGGGGCGCAGTCGGGGCCGAGCAATTACCTGACGCTGGTGCTGCCGCTGCTGCGCAGCCGCGCCTTCCTGATGGTCTGTCTGCTGAGCTTCGCCGCCACCATGGTGCGCGAGACCTTCAATACCTGGACGCCGGTGTACCTGCGCGATTTCCTCGGCTATAGCGTGAGTCACGCCGCGGCGCTGTCGGCGATCTTCCCGGGAGTCGGAGCGCTCTCGGTGCTGATCGCCGGCTGGGCCAGCGACCGCCTCGGCTCGAACGCGCGTGCGCTGCTGCTGCTGCTCGGCCTCGCCGCAACGGCCGCGGCGCTGCTGGTGCTCACCTCGCTGCAGCCGGCCTCCTCCGGCCTGGTGCTGCCGGTTACGATGATCGGCCTGGTGGCCTTCTGCCTCCTCGGACCCTACGCCTTCTTGCCCGGCGCCTTTGCGCTCGATTTCGGCGGCCTGCAGGCGGCCGCGGTCGCCTCGGGGCTGGTCGACGGAACCGGTTACCTGGGCGGCGTGCTGGCGGGCACCGTCATGGCGAGGATCTCGGTGGCGTTCGGCTGGGGAGGCGTGTTCGTCACGCTCGCGGTGGTCAGTGCGCTCGCCGCGCTCGGCGCTGCCTACCTGTACGTGCTCGGTGCGCGGCCCACGGCGGGAACATGAGGATCCGCAGCCTCGAGACCTTCGCCACTGAGTTCGTGTGCTTCGTGCGCCTGACGACGGATACCGGCGCCGTCGGCTGGGGCCAGACGTCAACCTACAATGCCGACATCACGGCGAGCATCTTTCACCGCCAGGTCGCTCCCTGGGCGCTCGGCGCCAACGCCTTCGACCTTCCGGCCCTGGTCGAGCGCATCGAGGAGCGTGAGCACAAGTTCCCGGGCAGCTATCGCTGCCGGGCAATCGCCGGTCTCGATACGGCGCTCTGGGACCTGCGCGGCAAGCTCGAAGGTAAACCGGTCGTCGAGCTGCTCGGCGGCCGGCCGCGGCGGCTGCGGGCGTACGCCTCCTCCATGCGGCGTGACATTTCACCCGGGGACGAGGCCGAGCGGCTCGTGCGGCTGCGCGACGAGCAGGGCTTCGACGCCTTCAAGTGGCGCGTCGGCGCCGAATGCGGCCACGACGTCGATGAATGGCCCGGCCGCACCGAAGCCATCGTGCCGCAGGTGGCGCACGCCCTCGGCGACGGCGTGGCGAAACTCGTCGATGCGAACAGCGGCTTCACGCCGCGCCGCGCGATCGAGGTCGGCCGGCTGCTCGAGGCCGAGGGCGTCAGCCATTACGAGGAGCCGTGTCCCTACTGGAAGCTCGAGGAGACCAAGCAGGTCGCCGATGCGCTCGAGCTCGACGTCGCCGGGGGCGAGCAGGACTGGGATCTGGCGACCTGGGCACGCATGATCGACATGCGCGCCGTCGACATCGTGCAGCCGGACGTCATGTACATGGGGGGAATGTCGAGGACACTGCAGGTGGCGCACATGGCGGCGGCGGCAGACCTGCCGTGCACGCCGCACAGTGCCAATCTCTCGCTGGTCACGCTATGCACGATGCACCTGCTGGGCGCCATCCCGAACGCCGGCAAGTACCTCGAGTTGTCGATCGAGGGGGCGGATTACTACCCGTGGCAGCAGGGGCTGTTCACTGCCGATCCCTACCGGGTCGAAGCCGGCCACGTGACCATCCCGTCGGCACCGGGATGGGGCGTCGAGATCAGTCCCGAGTGGCTGCGGGCGGCCGCGTATCGGTGCAGCAGCCTGTCACGCTAAGATGCGCTCGCCGAAGAACTAACGCCGCTTGGGACCGGCGCCGCCGGATCCGCAGGAGTTCTCTCCATGCAGCCAGAAGAGGTGCGCACGGTCGCACAGGCCCGCACCATTGTCGAGGAGCGGGGACTGCAGCACGTCAAGGTCGGGGTGTTCGACAACGACGGGATCCTGCGCGGCAAGTACATCGATCGGCACAAGTTCTTCTCCGCGCTCGAGCAGGGCATGGGCTTCTGTGACGTGGTGCTGGGGTGGGACTCCAACGACCAGCAGTACGACAACAGTGCTTTCACCGGCTGGCACACCGCCTTTCCCGATGCTCCCGTGCGGCTGCTCCCCGAAACGTGCCGGGCACTGCCGCTGGAAGGCAACATGCTGCTGTTCCTCGGCGAGTTTGCCGGTGCCGCCGAGGAGATCTGCCCGCGGGCGACGCTGCGCCGCGTGCTCAGGCGCGCCGCCGACATGGGCTACGGCGCGAGCGCGGCGGCCGAGTACGAATTCTTCCTCTTCAGCGAGACACCCGCCAGCGTGCGCGCCAAGGGTTATCGCGGGCTCACCAATTTCACGCCTGGCTATTTCGGCTATTCGATGTTGCGCAGCGCGGTGCACGCCGAGCTTCATCAGGCGCTGTTGCAGCTCACCGCCGACATGCGCCTGCCGCTCGAAGGGCTGCACACCGAGACCGGTCCCGGCGTGATCGAGGCGGCGCTGCGCTACACCGAGGCGCTCGAAGCGGCCGATCGCGCCGCGCTGTTCAAGACCTTCGTGAAGGTGCTGGCGCAGCGGCGCGGGCTGATGGCGACCTTCATGGCCAAGTGGTCCGAGCAGCTGCCGGGTCAGAGCGGTCACCTGCACGTCTCGCTCGCGCGCCGCGACGGCTCGTCCGCCTTCTACGACGCGGCGCGGCCGCACACCATGTCCGAGGAGATGCGTTGGTTCGTCGGCGGCCAGCAAGCGCTGATGCCCGAGCTGCTCGCAATGGTCGCCCCCACGGTCAACAGCTACACGCGCCTGGTGCCGGGGTTCTGGGCGCCGACCGCCGCCACCTGGGGTGTGGAGAACCGCACCTGCGCCCTGCGGGTGATCCAGGGCGGCGCCAAGGCGCAGCGGGTCGAGTATCGCATCGCCGCCGCGGACATCAACCCCTACCTCGCCATCGCCGTGGCGATCGGCTCGGGCCTGTGGGGCATCGCGCACCGGATCGAACCCGACGAGCCGATCACCGGCAATGCCTATGACCGCAGGCTTCCCGCCAAGCGCCAGCTGCCGCGCACGCTCAGCGAGGCGGCCGAGCGGCTGGCGCATTCCAAGGCGGCGCAGGAACTGTTCGGCGCGCCGTTCGTGGCGCATTTCGCCGGCACCCGCCAGTGGGAAGAGCGCCAGTTCCGCCGCGCCGTCACCGACTGGGAGCTTGCCCGCTATTTCGAGATCATATGAGCATCCGCTGTGTCTCTCCGGTCGATGGCCGCGTGTATGCGGAGCGCACCGCCGCGACCGCGGCGCAGATCGATCAGGCTCTGCACCGCGCCCGCGTGGCGCAGCCGCTGTGGCGGCGAGTGCCGCTCGCCGAACGCACGGCGCTGATCGAGCGCTTCTGCCGGGAATTCGAGCAGCGCGGCCCGGCGGTCGCGCACGAGCTCAGCTGGCAGATGGGCCGCCCGACACGCTTCGCGCCGAGCGAGGTGCGCGGCACTCTCGAGCGCGCCCGCCACATGGCCGGGATCGCCGCGACGGCGCTCGCGGACCTCGACGCCGGGCCCAAGCCCGCCTTCCGGCGCTTCATCCGCCGCGAGCCGCTCGGCGTCGTCTTTACCGTTGCGGCCTGGAATTACCCCTACCTGATCGCGGTCAACAGCGTGGTGCCGGCGCTGCTCGCCGGCAACGCCGTGGTGCTGAAGCACTCGGCACAGACCCCCTTGTGCGGCGAGCGCTTCGCCGAGTGCTTCGCGGCCGCGGGATTGCCGCCGGGCCTGTTCCAGGTGCTGCACCTGACGCACGCCGACACCGAGGCGGTGATCCGCGACCCGCGGATCGACTTCGTCGCCTTCACCGGCTCGGTCGCCGGCGGCCGCGCCGTGCAGCGGGTCGCCGCCGAGCGCTTCATCGGGGTCGGGCTCGAGCTCGGTGGCTGTGATCCGGTCTACGTGCGGCCCGATGCCGATCTGTCGCACGCGATCGAGAACATCGTGGACGGCGCCTACTTCAATTCCGGTCAGTCCTGCTGCGGACTGCAGCGCATCTACGTCCACGAGAGCGTCCACGAGCGCTTCGTGCGCGGCTGTATCGAGCTGATCGGACAATACCGGCTCGGCGATCCTCTCGAGCCGGAGACCACGCTCGGGCCGGTGGTGCGCACGGCGGCAGCCGACACCATCCGCGCACAGGTGCGCGCGACGATCGCCTGCGGCGCACGGCCGGCGATCGACGAGCGCGCCTTCCCCCGCAGCCGGGCGGGTACGCCGTACCTCGCGCCGCAGCTGCTGCTCGACGCCCCGGCGACCTCCTCGGTCATGCGCGAGGAGATTTTCGGCCCGGTCGCCGGTGTCATGAAGGTTCACTCCGATGCCGAGGCCGTGGCGCAGATGAACGATAGCGCCTTCGGACTCACTGCGGCGGTGTGGACGGGCGATGAGCGCGCGGCCGTGGCGCTCGGCGAGCAGGTGCAGACCGGCACCTGGTTCATGAACCGCTGCGACTACCTCGACCCGGCGCTCGCCTGGGTCGGCGTCAAGGATTCCGGGCGTGGCTGTACACTCTCGGTGGTGGGATTCGAGCATCTGACGCGGCCCAAATCGTTCCATCTGCGGGTGACGACGTGAGCGTGACTCTCAAGGCGAACTGGAGCTATCCCACCACCGTGTGGGCGGGCCCGGGCCGCATCGCGGAATTGCCGGCCGCATGCGCGCAGCTGCGCATCGCTCGCCCCCTGCTGGTCACCGACCAGGGGCTGCGCGATGCGCCGATGGTGCGGCGCGCGCGCGAGCTGGTGCCGGCAGCGGGCCTGTTCGCCGATGTGCGCGGCAACCCGGTCTCCTCCAACATCGCGGCGGGTCTGGCGGCCTACCGCGCCGGCGCTCACGACGGCGTGATCGCGCTCGGCGGCGGCTCGGCGCTCGATGCCGGCAAGGTCATCGCGTTCATGTCCGGGCAGACGCGCCCGCTGTGGGATTTCGAGGACGTAGGCGACTGGTGGACGCGCGCCGACCCGCGCGGCATTGCACCGACGGTCGCCGTGCCGACCACGGCCGGGACCGGCTCGGAGGTGGGTCGCGCCGGCGTGGTCATCAACGAGGAGAGCCGGCAGAAGAAGATCATCTTCCACCCGCAGATGATGCCGGGGGTGGTGATCAGCGATCCGGAGCTCACCGTCGGCCTGCCGCCGGCGATCACCGCCGCCACCGGCATGGACGCCTTGGTGCACTGCTTCGAGGCATTCTGTGCGCCGGGCTTCCACCCGATCGCCGATGGCATCGCGCTCGAAGGCATGCGGCTGATTCAGGTGTATCTGCCGCGCGCCTACGACGACGGCCAGGACCTCGAGGCCCGCTCGCGCATGCTGGCGGCGGCGAGCATGGGGGCCATGGCGTTCCAGAAGGGACTCGGAGGGGTGCACGCCATCGCCCACCCGGTAGGAGCGCATTACAATACGCATCACGGTCTCACCAACGCAGTGCTGCTGCCCTACCTCATGGTGCACAACCATCCCGCGATCGAGGCGCACCTGCCCGTCATCGCCCGAACGCTCGATCTGTCCGGGGAGCCCTTCGAGGCGGTGTTGGAGTGGGTGCTGGGCTTTCGCCAGCGGCTCGGCATTCCGCACTCCCTGGCTCAGATCGGCGTACCGCTCACCGACCCGGACACCATCGGGCGCGAGGCGGCGCTCGATCCTTCCGCGGCCGGCAATCCACGGCCGACGCACGCGGCCGCCTACGCGCGTATCTTCCGCTCGGCGGTCACCGGCGATCTCACGCTCGCCGGTTGAGCACGGTCAGCCGCTCAACGCGCTCACCGCCTCTCGCCACAGCGCCTCGGTGGCGGCCGCCACCGCGCGCCCGTCGGAGCTTCTGCCGAGCGGTGCCCCGCGCCAGTCGCTGATCCTGCCGCCGGCACCCTCCACAACCGGTATCACTGCCATGAAATCGTGCGCCTTCAGCTGCACCTCGATCACCAGGTCGCAGTGACCACTGGCGAGCATGCCGTAGAGGTAGCAATCCCCGCCGAAGCGCCGCAACCAGGCGCGTGCCCCGAGGACTTCGAAACGCCGGCGCTCTTCGGCGTTGAACGCCTCGGCCGTGGTGGTGTAGAGGCTCGCCTGCTCGATCGCGCGGCAGGCACTGGTGCGCACCGGCGTGCCGTTGCGGAGCGTCGCGCGGCCCTCACAGCCGACCCAGCGCTCGGCGAGCGCCGGTGCCTCGATCACGCCGATCACCGGGCGCTCGCCCTGCAGCAGCGCAATCAGGGATCCGAACAGTGGAAATCCGGTGACGAAGCTCTTGGTCCCGTCGATGGGGTCGAGCACCCAGGTGAACTCGCCGTCTCCCTCGGCCGCAAACTCCTCACCCTGGATGGCGTGCCCGGGAAAGGCGGCGCGGATCAGCCGGCGCATTTGCGTTTCGATGCCGCGATCGACGGCGGTGACCGGAGTGCCGTCGGGCTTGCGCTCGACCGCGAGCCTCGCGCGGAAGTGACGCAGCGCCAGCTCGCGGGCGACGTCGGCGAGACGTTCAGCGAGCGCGAGCGCGGCCGGAAAGTCCGGGTGCTGGCTGAAGCTCATCGGCTCAACCGCGCTGGTGCGCGTGCGGCAGCACCTGTCGCTGCAGCCAGTTGCGCAGCTCCGCCCTCTGGCACGCTTCCTCCTGCATGGCCGGTCCCAGACCGTGCTTCCACGTCAGCCGCCGGTCGCGCGGATCGCGCATGAGCATGCGCATATCGGCGACGAACGCTTCGAGCTCCGCGCGGCCGGCGAACAGCCGATCCTCGATCAACGCCTCACCGTAGCGCAGCGCCGTGGCGGCGATCTCGTCGAAGCTGTATTCGGGATGATACTGCACGCCCCAGAATGCGCCCCGCGCATGCCGCAGCTCGAGCGCTTGCAGCCCCATGTCGTTGCTCGCCAGCACTACTGCCCCCTCCGGGAGCTGCTCGACATCGTCGCGGTGAACCGTGATCGCCTCGAACACCGCGGGCTTCCCGTTGAACATCGGATGCCGGCGACCTGCTGCGCCGAGCTCGATGCGGCGGGCAAACCCGAATTCCCGTCCGAGCGGGTTGCGGCGAACACGGCCTCCCGCGGCGCACACCGCCACCTGCAGGCCCCAGCAGCTGCCGAAGAACGGCACGCCCGCGGCGAACACCGCGCTCGCCAGCTCGACCTGCCGCTCGATGTGTGCGCCGCCGTCGTAGACGTTCAGCGCCGAACCGGTAATCACCACGCCAGCGTAGCTGACGAGCCCCGCGCCGGGAGCGAAGTGCACTGCGCCGTCCGCCGGCCGCACGATATCGCAGCTCACTTCGGCCAGGCTCTCGAGCACCCGCGCGTAGCCTTCGCCTGAAGGCTGGCCGCCGGCGGCGACCTGCTGCGCACGGATCGTTGCGCGGTTGCCGTCGATTACCAGAATCCCCGGCCCGGCCATGTCAGGAACGCTCCTGCGGGCGGGGCGGGACCGCCATGCCCCGATCCTCGAGCAGCGCGCGCAGTACATCCGGCCGGTCGGTGGTCATGCCGTCCACGGCGAGCGCGAGCAATCGCTCCATGTCGGCCGGTTCGTTGACGGTCCACGGAACCACTCGCAGTCCGAGGGCGTGCGCCGCGGCGATCGCTGGCGCATCGACATCCAGGTAGTCCGGGCCCCAGGTGCCGGCGCCGGTGGCTGCGACGAGGCGCGTCACCGAGCGGCCGAAGCGCTCCGGATCAAGTCCGCCGAGCCACGGCGATGGCTGCGGCGCGCCGATTCGCACGGTGTCATCGCCGGGCTGCTGCTCGGTCAGGGCGGTAGTCGCGACCTGCGGCATCAGCCGCTGCATGGCGCTCAGTACCCGCCAGTCAAACGCCATGACGTCGACCAGTGCGGCGGTGCCGGTGTGCTGCAAGTCCCGCTGCAGTGCCTCGACGAACGGCTCGGGGGCGAGGGTGAGCTCCGGCCGCTCCGGGAACGTCTTCACCTCGATGGCGACGCGCACCCGGCCGCGGCCGCGCGCACTCGCCAGGTTGAGCACGTCGGCGAGGCGTGGGATGCGCTCGCCATCGAGCGGCTGCTGGTGCGGGAAGCGGGCGGCGTATGCGCTTCCAGGCCGCAGCCGTCCGACATCGTAGGATTGCAGCTGCGTATAGGTGAGCGCGCAGATCGGCGGACCGGGCCTCGCCAGAAAGCGTCCGTGCGCGTCGCGGGTGCAGTCGGGATTGAGCTCCGGATCGTGCGTGACGACCACCACGCCATCACGGCTGACCGCGCAATCGAGCTCCAGGGCGCAAACGCCGAGCTCGAGCGCGCGGGTGAATCCGGCGAGGGTATTTTCCGGCCACAGACCGCGTGCGCCGCGGTGACCCTGCAGGTCGAACATGATGGCGGCAGCGCCTGTGCTATCGTTTGGGCGTGAAATCAAAGTCGCCTTGAGACTATCTTGCCAAAACATTCGCCTGTCAACGTGACGGCAGGCGGCTTGCAGGGGCGCCTACCCGCTATGTGCATCTCCGACCCGCGTCG
>Ga0187769_10002808_pt1 | contig 10294 bp, 10 predicted proteins | sample 0116_SJ02_MP02_1_FD_133140 | JGI IMG/M metagenome (GOLD analysis project Ga0187769, IMG submission 133140) | Tropical peat soil microbial communities from peatlands in Department of Meta, Colombia - 0116_SJ02_MP02_10_MG | ecosystem: Environmental > Terrestrial > Soil > Wetlands > Peat | place... | reverse complement strand
TGTATGTACCTATCAGGCAGAAGTAAACATCATGGAACATACAGATACAAAGAAACGAGTGCTATTCATCTGCACCCATAATGCCGCCCGGTCACAAATGGCAGAGGGGTTTCTTCGGACGTTATATAGCAACTGCTACGAAGCATATAGTGCGGGCACTGAACCCACCCGATTACATCCGTGTGCTGTCAAAGTGATGCAAGAAGCAGGGATTGACATCTCGACCTACCGTTCAAAGAGCTTGGATAAATTTGACGGACAACAGTTTGATTATATCGTCACCCTTTGCGCAGACGCGCAAGAGGCGTGCCCGATTTTTGTAGGAGGAACGACCTATCTCCACCACGCCTTTGACGATCCTGTTCAAACAACCAGCACAGAAGAGGAGATGCTTACGAATTTTAGGGATAGTAGGGCCCAGATCAAAGAGTTTATTGATTTGACATTTAGCTGCCCCTAGCGCGCACACCAGAATAAACGATACCATAATTGATATACAACTTGAACGCGGACTGGCGGTGCTGACGTAAAAAAAGCGACTTGCTGAATTTGGACTAAATCAACTTTTTAAGTCGCACACAGTAAGATTTCAGAGCGTCATTAGGGGGAGACCACTAAACCAATGAGTGTCCTCTTATTTGCAGTAGGCTTGTTCTATGGTACCGTAGGGGAACTCGGGATGCCATACCATTTCAACATCATGTTTAGCGACACAAAATGCTGCACAAGTTTAGAGATACAAAAAGAAAATCTTTTATGCGTCTTCTTTACATATTTTGCGTGCTTTGTTGCAGAAAAGCTCGCTGCAATTGTAAGAACGTGTAATCAACCGAGAACATTACCACAGATTAAGGCATAGCGCGATAATGTGTACACTCGTCAGAAGAGACACAATGAGAGTGCCGTGCGCGCACGGGTACTGCAAATATTGTACTATTTAAATGGCTAAAATTACGCGAGTACTGATCACTTTTTCTGGTGTTGACGGCTCTGGGAAAACGACATTGAGTGAGGCGCTCGTTGAGAGATTAGCTCACGAGAACATCAACACTGAGTATTTGTGGTGGTTTTCTGCCGAAAACTCATTTTTTGGAAAAATAGTAGGATTTGTGGTGCGTAAACTCGTTAAGCCCACAGAAGATAACAACGTGACCGTCTCGGCAATCGGTCGAGCACAAGTAGTGTATCAGTTTCTTGTTCTCGCGGATTATCTGTTGCACGTCTGGTCCTTGTTAGTACTGGGGAAAAACATTGTGTGTGATAGATACGTCTATGATATAGTTGCGTTTTTTGTCATGGAATTGCACTACTCTGAAACCAAAGCTAGAAAATTAATAAAATTGTTCAGGAATGTGGCGCCTCAACCGCGCGTTGCTTTTCTTGTCGACGTCCCGGCTGAGATAGCAATTCAAAGAAAGCAAGACATACAATCTATCGAGCAACATGAAAAACTCAGGAGGTTGTATTTTGATCTTGCCACGGGGGATCATAAGATAACAATTTTGGATGGATCGAAAGAGCTCGATGAGTTAAATGATATAGTGTGGGCTCAAGTTCACCACCATCTGAAGAATAAATCATAGTTTGCTATAATAAACAAGTATCTGCTACGAACTGCTGTGAAGCTCCATAAGGAGCCATAGGGGCCTTTCATACGCATGAAGTTTAAATGAATTTTTATACTACGTGCTCAATGTGGATGTGATGAGCGGTGTAGTAGAAACAATATCCAGCTTCACAATTTACATCATCCAGCACCTTGGCTACTACGGGGTATTTATCGGGATGACGCTCGAAAGCGTGGGTATCCCCCTCCCCAGCGAAGTAATTATGCCTTTTGCCGGCTACGTTGCGTGGACAGGACAATTAACCCTAGTGGGAGCTACATTAGCCGGTACACTCGGCTGTCTCGCAGGATCACTCATTGCCTACGCAGTGGGGTTGTATGGGGGCAGACCGCTGCTTGAGCGCTATGGAAAGTATCTTCTTATGCGGAAGAAAGACATAGACAGAGCGCACGAATGGTTTGAACGACATGGGGAACTTGCAGTATTTGCCAGCAGAATGCTGCCCTTTGTACGCGCATTCATATCATACCCCGCAGGAATTGCTAAAATGGACATAAAGAAGTTCTCCGTCTATTCTTTTCTTGGATCGCTTGTGTGGTGTTTTGCCCTCGCATATGTCGGCTTTATTTTGGGGCGGAACTGGAGTGCTGTTGAAGGAACATTTAGATATCTCGATGTTGGTGTGGTGCTCGTGGCTATAGGGATGCTCGCGTATGCGATTTACCATCGGGAGAAGATCATATCACATTTACGATCGTAGCCGAACGTGTTTCACCGACAGAATAACACCATATCAAGAGGAATAGTTCAAACCGAGCATATATTCTTGCACACGAGACCAGTGAGGTTGAATAGGCGCACTATTGCATCCCCTTCCTGAGTATGTGTATGGTATGTATTTACGTAGCTACATGCGGTATTGAGGACATTTTTGGCTGGTCACAACCTCGTGTTGTTGAGGTTGTTACAATCAAGTAGCAGCAGCTCTCTTCCGAGATTCACTTTATTTTATTTCGGCCAAGTGGGTGACAAACCGTGCCAGAAGCATCGGGCAAAAATTTTAAAGCAAAAAATTGACGTTGGCAGGAAGACAGATGAGTGCCGTACTCTCCCACCACCGCAGCAACAGCACGACGTACCCACGAGTGAAAGCCCTTTATGGCACGTATAATACGACCGAGAATTCTCCAGGGCGCTTGAGCAAGTCCATCTTACTTTGATCGAGGGTGCCCATGAGGTGCACAGCCCCGTTAGGATTTGCAGTGCTAGAGGTGATAAACACACTTCCCGTGAGACCGGTCACGTGATAGACCAGCTTCCAGTCTTTGCCAGGCGTAAGGCCATAGCAGTTGCAGATGAATTTACCAGTGGCCATGTTGATCATAATCTTACCGCATGTCTTGCCATCTGGGCCGAGGACTTTATAGCAACAGTAACAGCAACAGTTGCATGACTTCCCCGCGGTGGGAGTTCCCACTGCGCCTGCAGCGGCGGCGGTGCCGATAGTGCCTACCAATAACAGACACATAGAAACTGCTAGTATCACTCGTTTCATTTATGTCTCACTTCCATTTTGATCGTAGCGAGTTATAGGGCGGCAGGTTGTATAAAACTACTCCCTCGGCGAGATATCGCCACCATCAGTGGTTACCGTAAATTGTGGACTTAAAAAGTATCTTGAACACAGCGGAGAATGACACATCTCATTTAGTAGATAAATGGTCAACGGTGTCAAGCTTCACATATCGTCTTTTCCATAAGTTCGACTGTACGCTCGTGTCCGCTGAGTCAGATCTCTTCTGGTATCCCTTGCATTATGGTAAGATTGTGCAGATAGACTGATTACGTTAAGAACTGCGTTCATGCTATGGGCTGAGGCTATGCACTCAAAGAACGAGCTTGGACCGGTGCCGAGTATATGATATTAATGGTTTCCATCCATGTCGGTTTAATCTGTTTTTTCCTCCATTCCGAGAATATGACTCATCATAAGCCGTTGAGCAACGCGCTAATTCCAAGGAAGAGTGAGTGAACATCCACATCATCTCGTACGAGTCCTTGTTCTTGCCGTACACCTCAAAAAATCCAAAAATATAATGCAAATAAGCTCTTTTACCTTTTTCAACGACACACGCGTATGCACAAAGAAATGGTTGAGCCAACGGACGAGACTAAAGCACGTATTGAGCTTGAGGCACGGGATAAACGTCGTCTGGAAACTTTTATTGACGGCGTCTTTGCTATAGCGATAACGCTCTTGGGGTTAGGTTTTGTATCCCCCCTCTTGCAACATTCGAGTGGCGCTCTTTTAGTCTTTTATGTGAGCTTATGGCCCAAATTCCTCGGATATTTTCTGGCCTTTTTCCTGTTAGCCGCCTTGCTCAACAACAATTGGCGACAGTTTCAGAATATTGCCCTTGCTGACTGGCCACTTTTTTTTATCAACGTGTTATTCTTGGCGTTTATCGTACTCGTTCCCTTTGCAACAACAGTATGGACTGAGTACCCAGACATCACCGCGGGGGTGTTGTTCTTCCATTGCGTTATGCTCGCCTCAGGGATCATGCTGTATGAAAACTGGTGGTATGTGAAAAGACATCCACATCTTCTCAAAAAGGGCATAACTACGAAGACGCTCAGAGTCATACCTTACCACAATGCAAGCTTACCTATCGCATCAGCAGTTGCAATAGGACTGGCTTTTATCGCGCCTCTGTTAAGTAACCTGGCATACGCGCTGATCATTCTAATCATGATAGTGGCCCGCTTCGAAGTCCCTCGTCACAAGTCGGTTCACAACCAGTAATACGATGTGCTCCTGTTCACTCTAGAACCGGGCATATATTCTCACGCACGGATATTGAAAACGTTTTTATAAGAGTTGTCCTGTGTACGCCTGAGCAGCATGGACCTCATCCAAGTTATTCAATCAATAATACTCGGCATCGTCGAAGGAATCACGGAATGGCTCCCGATTAGCAGCAAAGCGATGATGTCAGTGGTAATGATTAACTTTTTTAACACCAATATGGACTTGTCTGAAGTGGTGTACTATGCAATTTGGTTGCATATCGGGTCGCTGCTCGCAGTAATACTGTTTTATAGATATGAGGTCACAAAAATATTACAGAACTTGCCGACTTATGTGCGCAATGTGCGCAACCCGAAAGGGTATAACAAGCTTACGACATTCTTAATTGTCACGACATTTTTTACCGCACTTGTCGGCGCCCCCTTGATGCTCTTTGGTTTAACAAAACTACAATTTACCGGGAGTTATGCCACTGCATTTATTGGAGCGCTGCTCATTGTGACGGGTCTGCTCCAACTGTACGCACGACAAAGAGCTAGCAGGAGAAATACCTCGCTCTCCTTTACGGATGCTACTATTGTGGGACTCCTGCAAGGGCTGGCAACGCTTCCTGGATTCAGCCGGTCGGGATTCACTATATCAGGGCTGCTCTTGCGTCGTTACGCCGGAAAAGATGCACTAAATTTGAGCTTTTTGATGTACATTCCGGCTGTGCTCGGGGCCGAAATAGGGCTGAGTTTAATAAAACACGGGGCCTACTTTAACTATTACTCCCTTATCGCGATTGTCTTTGCGTTCATTTTTTCGTTACTCACCATTAGCACCCTTCTGAAAGTAGCGGAACGAATAAATTCCGGCTATTTTTGTATCTTTATTGGATGTTTGTTGCTCGTTCCGTTGCTCATTATGTTGGCAGTGTGATGAGGAACAAATCAGTGGCAAAAAATTTCTAAGGTGATGGGGTAAATGTCGTCTCACGATAAGCTGATTGATGAGTTCGACGAATTAGGGAAAAATGCCGTATTTCGACTATGCTAAAGCCGCTCGAGTTTTATGGAGCGATACATTCTAAGAGGAAGGCTAAATTCCTGACAGAGTACGATAATGTCATAATTCAACTACAGCAAAAATCGTTGAGTCATCGTAGTGGGCAGAGCGGATAAGGATCGGATAACGGGCGTAGAGAAAATGATCAGAGACAGTTGTCAAAACGTAAGCACATAGTTAACTACCAAGCTCATCCCAATAAACCCGATTAGAGTGACAGCGGCGTACGCCCTGTCAGTTTTAAACGGATTTGTCTTCGTGAATCCTAAAAATGAGTTTGCATTTAACAAGTGAAAAATGGCGCCGACGACGAGAAGGGGTACGACGAATTTAGCCGGCATTGCGAGGATCGTTATCACGGCATAGAAGATGTACTCGAATGCAAACGCTGTTCTGGGATACTTCCACAACCCCAATCCAATCTTTTTATCCCGCCTCAGACCTGTTATGGGGAGGTCGTTAGGGAGATGTGGGATGGCGTCTAAGAACCAGTGTGACACTGAGGCCACAACGAACAATATTCCCGCCAACGGTGTGATCGTCAGTGCCAGTACCACGCCCGGTATGCACGCGATTATCGACATGCGCACCAATGAATGTGAAAAGGGGTAACTCGTGAAATTTATGAACTTTTGCAGCGGGGAATTTGGATTTATTACGACGTGTTCGACCCCGACAAGAATGAGGATAGGCCACAGGATGTCAGGGAACCCGACGCCTATCAGGAGTACGAGCGGCGGTACGGAGGGAAAGAGGCGAATGAGCACATACGCAACGGAGAAGTGTCCGATAAACAAAAGGTCTTACCTCATCAGTTTTACGTTTAGCGAGACCCTTGTTTCACAGAATATTAACCTTTTTCCCTCCATTGCGGGCTGTTTCAGAGTTTTTGCTGGCCTCACTTGGGATTAAACCCTTAAGTGAACTATTTTGAAAATGCGAACGAAATCACAAAGTGAGACAGCCGCATTATCGTGATAGATCAATTCCCGTTGTACAGAAACATCTCACGGGATCCGTCATTGAGCATAGAGATCCGACGATTCATGGACTACAGTGATAAAAGTGGAAGAGTAAACATTCTTCACCTGTGAGGTTGATATCACGGGGGTTCCGAACCAAGACCAAAGGGACAACTTTTTAAAGTCTTACCGCACGCATGCCATGAAAAGCGGAATAAATACCGCAGTGTTGGTGAGGCATGGTCTTTGGTAAGGAGGTGAAGGACCTTAGGCCGTGCCTCGACACACTGTGAGAGTAGCTGCACTACTGTGCAGTGCAACAGCCCCCATTAATTAGTATGCGGGGTTCCTTTATCTATTTTTGTCTGTCAATAAAATATCTCGTTATCCTCTTCTGCAAAATGGGATTTGTCGCGCGTCTGAGCCAAATGACAAGGCAAGTCCAGTAACGACGGTGCACAGCACTTAGAGCAACATCCATTAAAACAAGGATTGAAACTAGTAACTATCACCAGAAGCGCCAGAACCACGTTCACATTATGCTGGCTCTCGTTGTTAAGTACCGAAGGAATGAAGCGGAAAGAACGCTAATACTGCCTCAAACGCGAAGTGATAGAAGTATAAAAAGCAAGTAAGAAGCGTATATGCTTGAATGTTCGCTTTCACTGTGCTCTTTTAACCACACATCAAGACTCATTGTGTTCTATTCGATTCTCTCTCGGTAGTCATCGAGCACGTTTGGGGGGGTTTCAGCCTTCTTGTCTCGCCTCGAAATTCTTAGATACGTGTGGCCTTCCCACCTCTATTACTTCAAAGAAGTATACGATGAACGCTGAAACAAAACCTATCGCCATTGTCATTGAGTAGGTATTCTGTTGTCCTAAGAGCAGAAAGAGCGCTCCATCTCCTGCCGCTCCCACTATGAACGCAAGCGCAAGAAGGGATAACGTGGAAAGAAAGGCATTGTTGAGCTTGATACTAGACGCGAGCATTGCCAATGCAACTATGATAATCATGATACCGGTGGCGATGTGCGCGAGAACTTTGACCCCACCAGTGTACCCAAAGAAACTGAATGCTGTTTGTTGAGGAATAGCGACAAATAAGTTAATTTCCACCCCTATCAAGTAACAATAAATAGCAATATAACCGCAACAGCAATCAATTTCCTGACTGTTCGGTAATCCATAAGGAAAGAGTTAGCTTTATACATAAATAAATTCTCCGCGAACAGGCGGGGATTTGCGGAAAAACGTTGAAAACGGCAATCGTTTAGTTCTGATATGTTAAATGCCAAAATTGGTTGGCCTCCTAGGTTGTCGGGTGTGGAAATGCACTCGGAGGGCATTTCGAGAGTTCATCGTCCGATAATACTCGCCGCTGCTTTCCTCTTTGGTCTTAGTGATATTGATGAATTGATCCTGAAATTCAGTGTCTGAAGTTTCATGTTTAGGAACTCGCGCAACCTTGTTTTAGTGGATGTCGCTCTTGTAACATGACGTGGGCACAAGTTACTGCCGCTCGCCGATTGTAACGAGTAGCCATCGCCCCATCAGCTTTCTTTGGGCTTGCATTTTTAATCCAGCCTGGGCAAACGCATCTCGTCTTTGAGCTGGATCGTTTGATTGGAAACGACGGATGACTTTTGACAATCCCATGGGCAGCCGAAAGTCAGCCAGGAAGAGACGCCCCTTGGGACGCAACACACGTGTGATCTCGCGTATGCCCTGTACGTGGTCGACCCAGTGATGATAAGACATAGTGCTAAAAGCGAGGTCTACCGAGGCGTCGGGCAGGGGCAGTGACTCCGCCATGCCTACATAGAAGGTAGCACTGGGCATCAGGGAACGAGCCTTCTCCACCATGCCTTCTGCGGGGTCCACGCCGATCAGTCGCGCATCAGGCCAACGTTTCCCCGCTTTGCGCAGTAGCCGCCCAGTCCCGCAACCAACATCCACAATACTTTTTGGATAAGCTTGATTTTCAACAAGCTCCAGCACAGCGTTATGCACTCGGTCAAAGAAAAACCACTGTGCCCATGAATCTTCGTACGTCTTTGACAAGCGGTTGAATTCTTGGACATCGCTGTTTTCTTGTTTTGCGACCATAGTCTATTCTCCCTGAATAGTTGGCGGTATATGATTTTTTACTTTATCTTGTTGCATACTTACCACACCTCATATAATGTGTTTTAACAAAACTTCGATATATCTTAAGATATAAAATAAGATATAACTATATATAATTTTGCCTTCAATTGCACTACAAACTCAATTTGCATTGCTAGCCCATTTGGCCCGATTAACGAGTGAGAGGGATCCAATAAGTCAGATCGATCTGGCAATTATGTGATGATGAATAAAACGATGGTCTCGGAATTATTGGGAACTTAGAGAGAAAAGGGCCCATAATCCGGTGAGACACGCGCATGGTTCGATACTCAGCAGCCAATATGCGCCCGTTGAACCTCAATAAAAAGGTATTTTAACGAGTGCGCTGAACAAAGGGTTAGGGGAGTATCTGCAGAATGAAGCCATTAGTGGTGTTTTATTCAAGAACAGGAATGACCAAGAAAGTGGGAGAAGCCATAGCGACTGCTCTCAACTGCGATAGTGAAGAGCTCGTTGATACGAGAAAACGATCCGGGCCGTTTGGCTTTTTCCGATCCGGAACGGAGGCACGGTCGAAACAACTCACCGAGTTGCAACCGGTGAGGCACGATCCTTTGCTGTACGACATCGTAATCCTTGGCACTCCTATTTGGATGGGCACAATGTCGAGCGCCATGAGAACCTACATCGCAGAGAATAAGTCGAAATTCAACCGCGTCGCATTTTTTTGCACGCAGGGAGGCACAGAATACAAACGCTTATTCGATGAAATGGAAGCGCTATGTGATAAGCAACCGATCGGTACCATTGCCATTCGGCAGAACGAGGTCAAGAAGGGAGACTTTCAGGAAAAGGTACGGCAGTTTGCTGACAGCGTGCGCGAAGCATAGCTCTCGAGCGTGGCGTGTGTACCACTTGGATGCTCGATAACCCTCATTCTATAGGCATTTACTCTGTGCTTCATTATTGCTCTGCCGTTTTATGGACTATTGCAGGACTATTTCGGACAACTTGTATCAGGCACTACATTTCTGGTCTGGGATCACCCCTTGTGGTAGATTGTTGATTTTGTCGCATGGGCTTCAGGGCTGTGGACAACAATTCTCGTATTCCATTTAAAAATAGGCCGTGTGGTTAGACAAGCCTAATTTTAGGATCATAATATGGCCTTAGTCCCTTATCGTTTAAACAGGACATTCGATTGGTTTAGCGACCCCTCATGTTGCAACAAAACAGCTATTGACTGGGGGTCGCATTGTTTATTTAATTACTATACTGAAGCAGCAGAAAGAGTCTATTTATCGCCGCGTGACTCCGCATGGTATCGTTAAAGGTTACGTTAGTTTTACGAACATCGATGACCACAACCTTAGTATAACACCTTCCTGTTCGAACCAGGAGATAGATAGTGATATCTCTCTTTACGGTGGTGTGCCTAACAGTACCGTCAGTGATTTTTTTGATAGACAGCAATGGTGTAGTAATGACGCCGGAGGAGCGCGCAAACGGCACTGGTTGAGCGCAGGAGAGATGATGTTACGGTTACCAAGTCTGAAATATACGTAGATTATGAATATGGCGACCTAAAAGAGGTCATCGTCGGCGTGCCGCTGATGATTTACCCTGATCTGGAAGTAGCTGACTGGGCACGGCAGGCCCTCAAGGTACTGCCAGAGAGTGAACGAAAGAAAGCCATCGAAAGATCGGGCAAAACTTCCATGGAAATAGGCAAATACGATGCCATGGAGGAGGAGAATCAGGAACTCATTGCCATTTTTCAGAAACATGGTGTTA
>Ga0187769_10002807_pt1 | contig 10296 bp, 9 predicted proteins | sample 0116_SJ02_MP02_1_FD_133140 | JGI IMG/M metagenome (GOLD analysis project Ga0187769, IMG submission 133140) | Tropical peat soil microbial communities from peatlands in Department of Meta, Colombia - 0116_SJ02_MP02_10_MG | ecosystem: Environmental > Terrestrial > Soil > Wetlands > Peat | place... | reverse complement strand
TATTTCAAATCGCAGACCCACTTCTGGGGGTACAACCTGACAAATGCACGGCATGAACAAGAGTTCAGTGAATTGAGCGTTGAATCTTCTGACTCAATCCGGGATACAGAACCCGAGAAGGATCGGACGCCCCTCGATTCGGTAAGGCTTTGGCAGAAGCAAGCCGAGGACAACTCAATTGACGCATTGGAACGCGCCGGTTTTTTGGCACCCCCTGGTGACGTTGACAAGGTGCTCGACACCGTGGTCAACAACATCGAAGTCACAAACAACTTGGACATTCAGCCTGAGATTCATTGTCGTGTCATGCTCACGAGCAATCTAGAAGCATTTTCTGTTGGACACACCATCGTGATGACCCGCGGACTGATCGACGTTCTTCCAGACGAAGCGACACTAGCGACCATACTTGCCCAAGAGATTGCGGACGCTTTAGTGCCCAAGCCGGCGAACGACCTCTACGGATTCAATGACATGACGCGTGTCGAGCCAACGAGAGTTGTGGAGCGTTTCACGTTTCACGACACCAAGTACGACACTCAGCATGCCAATGAAAAAGCTCTCGCACTAATAGCCAACTCCCCTTATCGGAACAATCTGGCAACCGCAGAGCTCTTCTTGGAGCAGCTGCACGCGGAGGCGCACGCTTTGCCATCATTGATCAGCCCCAAGCTGGGGAATGAGGTATATCTCTCACCCCAACGGCTCGCGTCTGCCCCCACTTTGAAGCGGGAGGACCTGGACCAAATCGCGGCCCTTCCGATGGGGGCAAGAGTCAAGCTCGACCCCTGGACCGATAAAGTCGCTCTCATTAAGGCAAAGTCGCCGGCTCTCGTGTCGGCTCGCGAAAAGATGCCATTTGAGGTCACCCCCTTCATGCCGTTCTTGAGTCGGTACAAGAAAGTCGACCAGTCCGTATCGCCCGAGCAGTCAAGTCCAGATAGCGCGCAGGCAAAAGCTGTCCACCAGTCGGGTGAAACGCCGAAATGAATTCACTGGAGAAGCCCATGCAACAGAAAGTCGGCGAAATCGTTCAAAACATTGGCCAGGCCTTCCGGAGCGTATGGCGCGAGGAAATCTCTGGGTCACATGGAAGGCCAATTAGCGAAAAACAACTTCGCCGTAAGGCACAGGATTATGCGGATTGGGTTCGCCGCCGAAGTGGGTGCTGTTGGGGCGTTGAAATCGAAACTCAAGGAGATTTTGGGCCGCTGCCAGACAGATATGTCGTCTTCGCATTTGAGATTATCGATTCTTGTCTTAAAGCGGTTTCCGCCATCGACGGTGGCGCCTTTGGCCGGGTTCGGTTCTACGCGAGGAGGTGTTCACCAGTCTGTGCGTTCGACATGGAACTTAAATCCTATGCAAGAATACCGTACCTTTCTCCACAAGCCCAGAATCAAGATCTCATTTGTTTCCGTCGATGTGCGGAAAGATGGGGTGGAGACCTAGACATCCGGTATTCATCCACTAGCCGCATTGTCGTATACCTCTCTCTGCCCGTCAGATGGCCTCGATCCGAAGGTTTGAGGCCGCCTCCTTCTTAACCGTGGGCGAGCTCCCCTCCATTCGGACTCTTACTCATGTCTGATCGAGCTGTTGTTCTTTCGCAAGAGGGAGAATCAAAATGCAAAAGGCATGCTTAGTCGGTGCGTTCGTCCTCCTCGTCACAATTTCGACTCAAGCGCAGGAGTTCTCAAGCAGAGTGGAATTTACCACCGGATTCAGCTACTTGCGGTTCGACAGCTCGCCCTTTTCCACTCAGTCTACTAATTTCGTTGGGTGGCAATTTTCCGGTGAGTACAAGTTCAAGAGTTGGCTTGGCGGGACGGCCGATTTCATGGGGCAATCCGGTGCCTCTACGTTTTCCCCAGCCATTCATACATTTCTCTTTGGCCCCCGCGTCGCACTCCCACGCCGGATTTCGCCATTTGCCCACTTTCTGATCGGCGGCGCACATTTCGACGGCCGGGCCGCGAATACGTCCTTTGGGACTGCACTGGGCTGTGGATTCAATTGGAAATACTCCAACCGATTGTCTTGGCGTCCTATACAGGTGGACTATTTGGCGACGCGGTTTTTTCACTCCACACAGAACAATGCCCGCATTTCGACAGGAGTCGTTTTCAGGTTCTAGCCAGACTGCCCACCAGCGATTTCACAAGGCTCCCAGAGGCAGGGCTGCAAATCGGCCATGAATGGAGTCAGTACCCGCCCTGGTCAGCGATTCTTCAGGTATCTCGCTCTCTCGATTTGCATTCCGATCCCATAGTGTCCTGCCCCAGAGCCCAGAATGTTTTCAACCCGCACACATCTTGCAATGCCGCTCATTACTTTAGTTGATCCACCAGTGAGATTGCGAGGGATCCGCATTCGGAAATTCAGCCTTGTTCCTTGAGCGAGCAACCGATTGCTAAGGAAATAGAACCCCTTCCTCGAAACGTTCTGTGTGGTTAAGCGCAGAGGCTCTATATTTTTAGGTTTTGCTCTCAGCCAAATCTCGATGCGTAAGGAGAGCAGGCGGCGCCTAGAAGCTCGACGGTCTGTGAACCCTTCCTGACGACTGGCGCGGTCAAGCATACCAGGCCCCTTCCACCAGTTCTCGTCTGGGTCAAAAAGGCGTGCCAGCAGGCCGGCTTACGAACACGTTCGCCCAGGAATTCACGTGTCCGATGAAGTGCATCTAACCGCTGCAGTCGAGGGCTGGGTAATGCAGCAGTCTAGATTTGCAGCGAGACGCTACCACTAAAAGCTAGTACTGGCAAGTCTAGTAAGCCAACATCCCTCAGCGTAGCAGGAAGCACCGCAGATCCCTCGAACATCAGTAGAGACACGCATCCGACTGATGGTGAATAAGTACTCTTGCGAATAGACAAGAAGCAGAGAAATGTTCATGCTTGCTTCCATCAAACTGGTCTCACGGAACGACAGGTGAGCGGTTTCAGAGCATTCAGGAGCACCCATGGCTAACTCAAGAATTGTTCGAGCTGCTGTGCTGACCGTCTTCTTCATTCTCGTCCTTTATTCGGCGGCCAGCGCCAAGGCGGATGAAGTTCTTGATTACACACTGACCCAGAACGGGGCCAGCACTCCGTTGGCGACTTGGCAGATGTTGATAAACCCCACCCCCACTTGCCCGGCCGAAACACCGCCGGCTCCTTGTTTCATTTCGGGCGATTATTTCGCGGTAAACGTCGACGTGTCGCTGGACGGTGGGCCTGCAACGCCCGACACCCTGATTTTCTTCAACACCACTGCTTCTCCCATTGATCTCAATGACCTTAACTTTTCAATTCCTGAGTTTGTCGGTCCGCAGCTCTATTCCAATGACGAAAGCGCGCCCACCATGAAAATCGGCTCGTTTTTATTGATCGACGATGGCACCAACGGCGTCGGTGGGACCAAATATACTCTGGATGTAACCGGTGTGCCGGAGCCTCCCACCTCACCAATTCCCAGCGGTCGCCTCGGTGGCCATACTTGCCGCACTGAATGAAGGCAGCCTTGACCCCGATCTTGGGGCCGAGAAGGTGCTTCCACTGATTCCAGCAGGGATCCCACGACAAAGCCAGGGAAGCTTTGTCAAACAGGACTTCCTGTTTCCGACGGGAATTCCAATAGGGGGCGAGATCGTTATGAGAAGTCATCTTTCGGAAGGCAACTGGCAAGCGTTTGAGCGTCTGCTCCGGAAGGAATGAAAGACTCCGCGCGGTATAGAACGTCGCCGCATCTCGTGACAACCCTGCGGCGTAACCCGATGCTCGTTTTTCGTCCTTCCTTACGAATTACTTCACGGGGACGGGAAGTTTTGCGCGGCATTCTCGCAACAGCTCTTTCATGCGACCGCGATCGTCCGGGGGAATTCGCGGCAGGCTGAGCTCAAGGGGCAGCAATGCTTCGTTGGTTCTTCCGAGGTTTGCCAGAAGGACTCCGAGCTTGGCGGCGGCCAGCCCATTGTTCGCGTCAAGAACGAGCGCGCGCCGGAATCCTCGTTCGGCGTCGAACAATCGTTGGCAGGCTAACTGTACGGTGGCCCAGTCGCTCCAACCGTCGCTGTTTTCTCCCTGGTGCAACGCTTCGCTGAACACCCGCGACGCTTCCTCCAGGCGCCCTTGCTCGAAGAGGCGCGCCCCCTCTCGATACATGTCTACCGGAGGTGCCGGAGCCGCCGGCTCCGGTTGCCCAAGAATTTTTCGAGCAGCGGGCAGAAGATCGGGGCTTGAGAGGGGCGAGCGGTAAACCGCCTCGCATAGCGGATTCAGCTTCGCATCTTCGGCTGGAGCGCTTCCCGTCAAAATCATTCCCAAAAGCCAGGCAAACTGCGAATCGGTCAGAGTGACCCCGGCGCCCAGCCACTCCTCTGTGATCATCCGACGCCAGTGCAAGTTCTCGCACGAAAGCGTGCAAATGAACTCCGCAAACACCGCCATCTTTTCCTCTTGTGAAAGCGAGGATTGATAGACCGTGCGCATCAAGCGCGCGGCCGAATCGGTGAAATGCGCTCTGGACGTCTGCCTGGCCCGATCGACATCCCGGTGATAGTCTTCATAGGATTTATGCGGAATTACGATACGGGTCTTGAAAAGACGCTCGGGCACTTTGGCGATATCGCCCAGAAGCAGAAGCTCAAGAAGAAAAATCACGTCGGCTCCCAGCACATCAAGCCCGAGCGAGATTTTCAGCAGCGCATCCCGTCGAATCAGGCCGTAGAGCTCAAACCCTGCCACGCCGCGGATCAATTCGTGGACACGCTGGACGCGAGTCATTCCAAGAGTGTCGATATTTTTGTGTTCGGCCCATTCCGGGGAAGGCGTGCCGTCACGCTCAATTATGGTGTTTTCGCTGCAGCAGAGCACGGCGCTCGGGTGGCGTTCGAGAAAGTCAACACATTTGCGGATGTAGGAAGGGTCCCACAGGTCGTCGTGGGCGGCCCACATGAAAAGTTCCCCGCGAGTCTCGCGCGCGACAAATTCGAAATTCCAGGCGGCGCCGCGGTTTTCAGGATGGCGGATGTAGCGGACTCGCGAATCACGCGATTGATACTCTCGGGAGATTTCCTCGGTTGCGTCGAGCGAGCCGTTATCCGAAATGATCAGCTCGAAATCCGCAAAATCCTGAGCCAGGAGCGAGTCGAGCGCTTCGCGCAAGAAATTGTCTCCGTTATAGACGGGCATACCGACGCCGACGTGAGGAGCATTGCTCACGAGCTGCGCCTCCGGGTCGCTTCGCGGCGCTTGCGCCCGGGACGGCGCGTTTTTGGAAGTGACGCGCCCCGAGTGATGGAACGCGCGGGCGGTGCGGCTCTGCGAATGAATGCTCCGGGCCAGTAGGTGACGCGCCGGGTGATCGAACCTTCGTTGAAAAGGAATGGGGGCTCAACGATTTCGAATTCCGGATGAGCCGAGCAGAAATCTCTGGCCGCCTCGCCAGGATTGTTCCAGGTCCAATCGGGCTGGGAGCGGGGCGCACCGGCGAGGGCTCCCATGATGCCGTCCATCGCGACAATGTAGGAGCCGGGACTCACCATCGGCGCATACACTTCCAATTCGCGCCGCACATGCTCCCTCGTATGGCAGGAATCCAGCAGCACCAGAACGCTCGCGCCGCGAGGGATCAGTTTTTTCACTTTCGAAATTGCCTGCGGGCTGGTTGAATCGTGCTCGATGAGCGTGATGTAAGAAGGCAGCCAATGCGACTCGATCGCCCGGCGATTCTGCGGGCGAATCTCGATATCCACGCCAATCACGCGGCCCCGGCCCATCGCTTTGCAGAGCGTGGCGTAAAAAACGAGCGACCCGCCATGCGCCACGCCGGTCTCCACAATCACGTCGGGCTGGACCGTGTAGATCACTTCCTGCAGCCGAATCATGTCTTCGGGAAGCTGAATCATCGGACGGCCGAGCCAGGTGAAGCTGTAAACGTGTTTATTGTCCCAGCCGGAGCGAAGCCAGAGTTCGCTGAGAATCCGAAACGCCTCGGGCGTTCCGATGCCGCATTCGAGCGGGGCGGCGTTTTCCGCATACGCCGTCAATTTATCTCCATCGATCACAATCATGAATCGTTACTCGAGCACGGCATAAGAGACATGGGGCTCAAATGGAAATCGCTGAATCCGCAGGTTCCGGATCCCCAGCGTTTCCTCGACGGCCACAGTCTCGCCGGGCCACGCGGGATTGTTCAGCTCGTCAAAGACGATCACCGCACCACGCGGCATGCGAGGCACGAATTGCAAAATGGCAGCCCTCGTCGGTTCGTACAAATCAAAATCCAAGTGGAGCAAAGAGACGGTTGTGTGCGGGTGCTGCCGGAGGAATTTTGGAATCATTCGCCGCGCGTCGCCTTTCACAAGCAGGACTTTGCGAATGTGGCCGATCATGCGATTGGCATCGAACAGGCCGATGCTCCGCTGGAGGTCTTGGTAGGAATCCACAGCCAATCCGCCTCTCTTCATCTGGGGAGTTTTCAAGGCGGTCCGAGAATCCAAGGCTGAAGGAGCGGGGAACCCCGAAAAAGTATCGAACCCGACGATGCGCCGCTCGAGATTCGTCGGCTCAAGAACCGCGCTCATCAGCGCAAAACCCATTAGGCCGCCGCCCCAATTGACTCCGCATTCGATCACGTCGCCGTGGACCGGAAGCGCGAGCTTGAAAATTTCATAGAGCGCAAGGAAGCGCGCGAGCGACTGGCGCGAAAGATATTTCGGAAAGTTTTCAAATTTTTCATAGGCTGTGCCAGCGCTTCCCTGGATGTACCGGTCCATCGCCAGCTGGAATTCAGCCTCGGCCGCAGTCGTTCTGTGTCGATCACGAAACCGCGATGGATCTTGGCGCATGGGCGTCCTGGCATAATTCCCGTAAGCCGGCATCGAGATCAATTTTTGCCCGCCAACCCAGGAGGTCCTCGGCCTCCTGCCGGCCTGCGATGACCTTGCATGTTTCATCCCGGATATCAATGGTTTCAACGGAGGATGAGGAGCCCGTAACTTCAGCAATCTTTCGCGCCAGATCGTATGTGGAGGTGCCGACACCAGTGCCGAGGTTTACCGGAACCGCGGGCTTCACCACCAGCGCGCGCTCGATGGCCGCGACAAGATCGGAGATGTGCAAAAAGTCGAATACGGGGGATCCATTGCGATAGCGATGTGTGTAAATTGTGTTGCCTCGCCGGTCCGCTTCAACAAACTTTGAGAGGAAAGTGCCGCGGCCCATTCCTATTCCGTAGAGCGCCGCCGGCCGAAGGACGATTGCTTCAATCCCGTAGTTCGCGCGAAAGGTCCGAATGAGTTCTTCGCAGAGAAACTTCGTCTCGCCATAGAGGCCCTTCGGCTGCGGTTCGAGCGATGACCCGGCTTCGAGCACCTCGTTCGAAATGTGCCCGGAGAATACGGCGAGGCTCGAAAGGAAAAGGACACCAATTCCGTTGAGCCTGCAAACCTCCAGGATGTTCCTCATCATCGCGAGCGCTTCAGGAAGCGCCGAAGTGTTGTTTCGCATGCGAGGGTGGGCGAGATGAAGCACGAATCCGATTTGCTTGCTCGCGATATAGGCGTCCAGCAATTGAAGATCCGCCGTGAGATCCAAGTCTTCGCGGCCGAGGCAGGCGGTGTTGTAAGGGGTTGCCAGAGCAGAAACGAGCGCGCTGCCGACGAATCCTTTCGAGCCTGTAATCAGCAAATTCTCACTGCTCGCCCGCTTTCCTGAAAGGCAGGGCTCGAATAGCGCTCGAACTTCACGGAGCAAGCCCAGATTTATTTCGATCGCTCCGATTTTTTCTCGCACCAAGCGCATGCTCGCGGCAAAAGGCATTCCGGAAGCCATCAACACGCCGAGCGCGATGGCGTTGCTTCGCGAGACTCCGCGATCGCACGAAACAACGACGGATTTCCCTTGCCCGATCGCTTCTTCGGCCAACGAGATCTTGGCCCTGAGCAAGCCCGGATCGTTCCCTTCCTTGTCGAGCAACTCTCTCACGTCAATGAGAATCGATCCGGCTGCATCTCCACAAAGGGGACCCTCGTAATAAGAGGCTGTGGCCAATCGGTCCGTGATCCACTTAGGCAAGAGTGCGAACCTCCTTGGCCGGGACCTGCTGCTCCGAGAGAGCGCGGAGGTAAATGCCGCACTTCAGCGGCTCCGGCCGGACCGATCGGTTGAACAAACATCGCTGAATCAGGATGTGAGGTTCATTGAAGCCGGCAAGGGCGCGGAAATAAGTCGTGCCGGAGTGCCGCGGATTCACCTCGAAGGGATAAAAGATTCCGCCGGCGCCGAGCCTTCCCTGAATGTTCAAAGCCCAGGTGCTTCCCAGTGCTCGCGCGATGCGCTCGGCCTGCCGGCGGATTTCGCGAAAATCGCGGATCTCGCCCTGGCTCCAGCCGCTCGAAATGACTCGATCGCTGTACCGCGAAATCACCGAAAGCTTCTGATCGTGGAAGCGCTTCAACGCGATCGAGCCGATGATTTCACCGGAGGGATCGGAGAGAACTCCCACAGTGAACTCCGAGCACGAAGGAATATATTCCTGCAACGCCGCACGAAAGCCCCGGTCGACCAGGTACCGAACGAAAAAAACGGCTTCATCCCGGTTTTCCGCAATGAAAACGAGATTGCTCCCGCCGGAGCAGGCAGCGGGCTTCACCACGCACGGAAATTTCTCGAAGTTTTTGATCTCTTGTTCGCTGCGGACCTCACGGGTGACAGGGACCGGGATTTTGCGGGCTTCGAGGAACTGCATTTGCTTGACTTTGTCGGCGCAAAGCGAACAAACCTCGTCGGAATTCACCATAAGGAGGAGCCCCTCCTGCTCGAACAGCTTCCGGTTTCGGGAGACAATTGTTTGCACCTCTTCGGCGCCCGGAGCCAGGACCCGGGCATTTTCCTTTTTGGAGATTTTCAGAAGTTGCTGGACATATTCGATTTCCTCGGAACGCCGCACCAGATAGGTTTTCGCAAAGCCATCCAAATACAGCCCAAACGCTTTCTCGCTAAGGTCCGTGCCGATCAGGCGATATCCGCCGGCGTAGCGCAGGCTCTTGAAGATCTCGAGCCCGAGGCTGCCTCCGCCGATGCCGACGATCAACACAGTACAAGCCCCACTCTCCGGCCGACGCGAGTTCGCCTTGATCCTGCGCTTCATTTCAACGATCGACCCTTTCTCTGAAAAACGCCGCGACCGCATCCACGACGCGATCCAGAGTCTCCTGTTTCATCGAGGAATGGAGTGGCAAGGACACGATTTCACGGCCGACGCGGTCGCTGACCGAGAGGTCCCCGCTGCGGCAATCTCTCAGGAGAGTGAACCAGTGGCCCGGCTGCCAGTGAATCCCTGTATCGACGCCCTGCTCTTTCAAATTGGCGCGAAAGGCCTCGCGCTCCTGCGCCGGGACGCGGACATAATAGAGAAATGGAGTGATGCCGCTGAAGTCCGTCTTTGGAACCCGCAGCGCGGGGATCTCGCCGAGCTTTTCGTTGTAATACCGGCAGGCAGCCCGGCGGGTCTCGGAAATCTGGCTCATTTTTGACAGCTGGGCCAGCCCGATCGCGGCGTGCAGGTTCGCCATGTGATAACGGAATCCGAGGCGTTTCACGTCGTATGTCCACGCGCGCTGATTTTGGTACATCAGCGCGGACGGCTGGGTCATGCCGACGAGCCTCATCTCGTGAATCCGCTCGAGTTCGTCCTGGCTTCGAACGACGAGCGCTCCACCGTCGATGCACGTGACCGTTTTCACCGGATCGAAACTGAACATGCAGATGTCGGAAAAGCTGCCGATCATTTGCCCGCGATACTTCGAACCGAAGGCGTGCGCGGCATCGTGGATCACGCGCAGGTGATGCCGGCGGGCAAAAACGTCCACCCGCGCGTGGTCGCAAAGCACGCAGTCGTAATCCATCACGATGATGGCCTTTGTGCGCGGCGTGACGACCTCTTCGGCCTTTTCGAGGTCGATGCATAGCGTGTCGTCTTCGATGTCGCAAAGGACCGGCGCTGCGCCCGCCGCCAAAATCGCCTGAAAATCCGCAATATTGTTGAAAGCCGGAGTGATCACTTCGTCCCCGTGTGCGACGTCCGCCACAAGCAGCGCCAGGTGCAGCGCCGCGTGCCCCGTGCTGAGGGCCGCTACGTAACGGTCCGGACATTCGAGAAATCGCCGCAGCGCCTCCTCGAATTGCTCCACGTAGCTGCCCATTCCGAGCCACCCGAGTTGCAGAGCTGCGCGTGCGGCAGCGAATTCTTCTTCTTCGATGAGCGGCTGGAAGACCGGAATCACTGCCCAATCTCGCGGCAACAGGCGGT
>Ga0187769_10002806_pt1 | contig 10298 bp, 7 predicted proteins | sample 0116_SJ02_MP02_1_FD_133140 | JGI IMG/M metagenome (GOLD analysis project Ga0187769, IMG submission 133140) | Tropical peat soil microbial communities from peatlands in Department of Meta, Colombia - 0116_SJ02_MP02_10_MG | ecosystem: Environmental > Terrestrial > Soil > Wetlands > Peat | place... | reverse complement strand
GCATGTTACTTTTTGTTCAAGAGTAAAGACCTGAAAAACGGCAGAAGAGCATGTGGTTAGACCGAATGAGAGAAGTGTGCATATGTTTGAATTTTAACAGATTTAAGGAGGGGGCATTGACACAGCGTTATTCGATGATGGGGGAGTCTTCTCATAATTCTCGACATCCTCCCGATGCATTATGTTACTGTGGTCTCGCCCTATGACGCATTACTATGGTGTAATTGTATAGTACCCCTCTACTATCTCTTATCAACTATATTTTCGATATATTTTTGCTACACTGTTTAATACGTTGATTGATCTGTATGTCAGTGTCAGTAACTGAGGCCCCGCAGCGTCGCAAGCGTGATTGTTGTTTAGACACTTGAACTTAAACACCCATTGCCTATACTTGCAGTTGCGATGGCGACCCAAAAGGAAATTTACGGTAAATTGTCTTTTAGCCTGTATCGATGAGAAGATTACATCATAAGGTTCATAATCATGCTCACAAGATCGGGGGGCAGGAGCTTCAAAATATTCCACGCCACAGTACCAAGAATCAGCTCCTCAAAGTAACTGAGACTTAGCAACGCTAGGTTTCCCAAGTCTACCAAGTCTACCATTTTTTCACCTCTTTACTTTGGGGGTACCTATCATTTATTTATATCGCATTACAGTAGTTCGGCAACGGACGTGAAGGACTATTGCTTCGCAGACGTGAAAGCTATTTAACTAGTGGTTTACCACATGGAGGCGGACATGGACGTCGGACTGTTCCTCTTCAGCTTCGTGCTAATCTATGCAGGGAGTGTCCTCTTTACGAATGGGGTTGAATGGCTTGGGCACAAGCTCAGACTCTCTGAAAGTGTCGTCGGGTGCGTGCTGTCCGCCGTGGGTACAGCACTCCCAGAGACGCTCATTCCTATCCTAGCGATTTTCTTTGTAGGAGGTGCGAATGGACACAACATTGGGATAGGTGCAATACTCGGCGCGCCATTTATGCTCGGCACCCTCGCGATGTTTGTCACAGGGGTTTCTATCTTCGCGTTTAGAGACCGTCGGGAGCAAGGAGCTGCGTTAAATGTGCGCGGTTCGACAAAAAAGAGAGATTTACGCTTCTTTATCATTACGTATTTCACTGCAGTGATGGTATCGCTTGTGCCAAGTGATGCCATAAAACCTATGCTTGCGCCTCTTTTTATTGGTATCTATTTCGTGTACCTTGTGAGCGTCTTCAAAGGTCAAGATTCATGCTGCAAAGTAGTGCTTGACCCACTGACATTACACGTACTGTCTGCAAAGCTGAGGAGAGGCACGGCAAGAGAGAGTCCCTCTGTGTCCCATATCGTTATACAGGTGGCGTTATCACTCGTGTTAATTGTAGCAGGAGCACAACTGTTTGTTGCTCAAATCGTGAGTTTGGCCGAGTCATTACACCTCGATGCGATCCTTCTCTCGCTGATCGTCGCTCCTGTTGCTACAGAGCTTCCTGAGAAGCTCAATAGTGTTTTGTGGGTGCGACAGGGCAAGGATACCCTCGCTCTAGGGAACCTCACTGGTGCTATGGTCTTTCAAAGCTGCATCCCTGTGGCATTTGGCATTGCCTTCACGTCGTGGACTCTCGGGCGATTTGAGACCATAAATGTATCACTTACCCTTATTGCTGGCGTTCTGCTCTACATCCAGACTATGAAAAATAGGTTAAGATCATTCTCGCTTCTTTTCAACGGAGTGCTCTACTTCATTTTCTTAGGGCTCGTTGTAATGTTTGCCTAATATTCGCTTGACACGCAGAACCCGCGTCTGCCGCCAGATAACGTACCGATTACTAAGTTCAACTTGAACGTCAAAACTTAGAATATTTCAAGATAATAGGTTAAAGAGCCCCATTATCGTGTTAAATCTATGCACTGCACAGACTTATGATCTACGCTTTCCATCATATAACTATGATTAGTATAGAGTACTTTTGCAGTCAAATAGGCCCCCATTCATCGATAGTTGTTGCATATGGAGCCAATGACCAAAACCTTTTGCGGTTAATCGATAAGAAAAATGGCTCTCCTTCAAACAGCCCTAGCAAGTGATCCCATAACAGTCGACCGGCAGTGATAGTCGCAGCATCCATCAGTATGTATATATGTAAGAGAATGAACATTGCCCAAACAGAGGAGGTACTTGCATGGGTCAGATAGAGGAGTCCACATTGCGTGTTCTGGTCATCGATCACGAACTCTCTGCCGACACTGCACGGGGCAGCAACATTCGGGCTATTGTCTCAAGCTTGGAGAGTAGGGGCATAGATGTCTTTAAAGCACGTAGTAGCGATGAGGGGATATCGGTATTCATTGCCGATCCATCCATTGACTGTATCATTATCAACGGGGATCTGGTGCAAATGGAGGAGGAAAAGAATGTCACCCCCCGACTCATCCCACAGTTGCGTTTAAGGAATGAAGATGTTCCGGTTTTTCTGATTACCGAGCGTGCGACTCTATCCTCAATACCACTAGATGATGTCCAGGAGATCAACGAATATATCTGGGCTCTGGAGGATACCCATGAATTCATCAGCGGAAGAGTCGAAGCCGAAGCCAAGGCATACAGAAAGAGTCTTTTTCCCCCCTTTTTTGGAGAGCTGAGTAAATTTTCCCACGTTCATGAATATTCTTGGCATACTCCTGGCCATGCAGGAGGGAGGGCATTTCTCAAATCACCTGTGGGGGGCCAGTTTTACCGGTTCTTCGGGGAGGAACTCTTTCGCTCAGACCTCTCTATCTCGGTTGAGGCCCTAGGATCTCTTCTTGCCCATTCAGGTGTCATTGGCGAGGCCGAGCGCCAAGCAGCCAAGATCTTCGGTGCCGATCTCACTTATTTCGTCACTAACGGTACATCCACGTCCAATAAAATTGTTTTCTATGGCACTGTTGTCAGAGACGAAATTGTCCTAGTGGACCGCAATTGTCACAAATCTATCGAGCATGCTCTGATCATGACGGCAACCATCCCCGTGTACCTCATCCCGACCAGAAACAGGTACGGTATTATCGGCCCCATTCCTGCCCCAGAGATGCGACCCGAAACCATCCGGCAGAAAATTGCAGATAACCCCCTACTTTCAACCTGCGGCGATGCCCAGCCGTGCCTTGCCGTTATCACCAATTCGACCTATGATGGGCTCTGTTACAATGTGATTAACGTGGGTTCGCTCTTAGGTAAGAGTGTCGACCGGATACTCTATGATGAGGCCTGGTACGCTTATGCACGGTTCAATCCTCTTTACCGAGAGCGGTACGGTATGCATGATGGGCCCAGAGACGGCCCTACCGTTTTTGCCACACAGTCCACACACAAGTTGCTAGCAGCTCTCTCCCAAGCGTCTCTCATCCATGTCCGACAGAGTCGTGCTCCAGTCGAGCACGATAGATTCAACGAGAGCTTCATGATGCATACTACTACGTCGCCACTGTACACCATCATCGCATCAAACGACGTCTCGGCGAGGATGATGATAGGGACCTCAGGACTGGCACTCACGAGTGAGGCCATCGATGAAGCGATAGCCTTCAGAAAGATGATGTCTCATATCCGCAGGAAACTTCTTGAGAGCAATAGCGGAGACTGGTGGTTTGACGTATGGCAGCCAGATACCGTCCTCGACTCTGCGACCGGTCAGCCCCTGATCTTTACCGATGTACCCGATGCCACCCTCCGTGCGGATCCCCGATGTTGGATGCTTCATCCCGGTGAAAAATGGCACGGATTCAAGCATTTACACGATGGCTATTGCATGCTTGATCCAATCAAGGTCACTCTTCTCACCCCAGGGATTGCAGAGACTGGCAGCCTTGAAAAAACCGGTATTCCAGCAGCTGTAGTTAGCAAGTTTCTTGAAGATAGAGGCATAGTGCCGGAAAAGACCGGGCCCTATACTATCCTTCTGCTTTTTTCAATCGGTATCACTAAAGGGAAATGGGGCACACTGATAGTTGAATTGTTTGAATTTAAACGCTTATTTCAAGAAAACGCGTCGTTAAAAGATATCTTCCCTGATCTGATCGAACGTGCTCCGGATCGCTATGAGGCTATGGGCCTCGCCGATCTGTGCCACGAAATGCACGCCACTATGAAGGATACCAACGTTACTGAACTGATGGATCAGGCATTCGATCTTCTCCCCCGTCCTGTCATGTCAGGAGCCGAAGCGTACCGTCACCTGGTAAAGAATGAGGTAGAACTAGTTCCTGTTGAAAAGATGGGATCTCGTACCGTCGCCGTCGGTGTCGTTCCCTATACCCCGGGAATCCCAGTCCTGATGTCAGGTGAAGAGACCGGATCCCAGGATGGACCGATTCTCCGCTATCTTTGCGCGCTGCAGGAATTTGACCGCCGTTTCCCGGGGTTTGAACATGAAATTCATGGTGTCGATATGGCGAACGGCACATACAGAACATATTGTATCAGGGAGCAAGACGGTTCACAAGTTTGAGGGATTAAAAGGCGATGAACGCAGTCAAATAAACTCCTGATCACCTCTTACACAGTAGTTTATGAGAGTACCGCTGGAAACGTTAAGGAAAGCAAAAAGTTATCTCTAGAAGTGAGCGATGCCAGCTGCCTTTCGCGTCCAACGGAGCCACCATCGACGGAGAGCAACAAGGGTCCATACGATTTCAATAATGCCAAATGGCCATGTCCCAGCAAGGAAGCCATAGAGTGAGGAAGCCGCACTGGTGATGGCGAAGGCGAAAACCCACCAGGAAGAGCGATGTTCTAGGGCGTAAGAGAGAAGCGAAAGACCTACCGCAGATGCTCCAAAGATTGTTAAAAAATCCATATATCCCCCAGTTTCAATCCTTTTTTAGCTGTATCATATTGCATACTTATAGCGTTTAATTTGTCCCTCACCAACCACAGTAATGTCAAAGTTGTGCTACTGTTGTGCTCACTGCATGTGATCATGTGTGGTCCAGTGAATGGAAGCTAAAATGTCAATTGTTATTTGACATAATTCTTCTTTTGATGACTTGGCTTAGCTTGGCTTGAAACACATCATCGACTACTCGGGAGAGAGGTTCGTACTCCTTGAGCTACGTGGACCCGCAATCCAACAACTAAATTCCGCGGAGGAGGAAGATCATTGAGGGGGATGGTGAAGCTGATGCATACGATCGGAACGCACGAGAGAAGCTCAAGCTCCTCTCACCAATAATAGAGGTCAAGCGTGACGAAGCAATAGTCTTCGAAGAGGACTAATTTTCGCTGCATAAGAGAGGTGAGTACGAGAGAGACGGATTCTACTCGTTCCACAAGGATTAACAAGCTGCCAAGCAACATATTGATTGGGTACATGACCTGTTAAATGCTATTTAATTAAAATAGTTAGCCTGAATCAAATAAGCACTTATAGACAAAATGGAGATTCTGGTCAATCACTGTATCTTTCCTCTAGCCATGGGTCACCACGATTATGATACCCGTGAGATTCCCAGAACCCTCGCCTGTCTTTTTTCATAAATTCTACACCAACAACCCACTTGGCGCTTTTCCAAAAATACAGTCTCGGAACGACAAGCCGTACGGGATAGCCGTGTTCTGGCGTCAATACCGTATCATTGTGTTTAACAGCAAATAAAACATCCGATTCAAAAAAATCGCTTAGAGAGAGGTTGGTCGTAAAGCCCCCCGCTGCATGGACTAGCGCGAATTTCGCCTCAGGAAGTATGATGATGAGGTCCTTTATCGCACTCGTACTCACTCCTTCCCAGAGATTATCAAGTTTTGACCATCCAGTGACGCAATGAATGTCCGAATAGACACTTACATGTGGAAGTGACAGAAATTCTTGATAAGTAAGTGTTCTCTCATTTTCAACCAGCCCTGAAATCTCGAAGGTCCATGTAGAAGGATCAATGCGAGGTACCCCTCCATAATGTAGAACGGGCCAGTCCCTTGTTATCCTTTGCCCGGGAGGGATTCTTCCTTTCCGTTCGGTGTCTGGACTTACAATTACCTTCTCGTCTTTCATAGGTCGCTCCTTCAATGTTTCTCTGCCCTTGATGGAGAGCTTAGCTGTGAAACGGCCGCTAATACACGTGAGATCTCAAAGGACGTCTTTGCGGTGTGTTCTGTGCTACAGTAGTCTTCAGTGCGCCTCAGCGATCATCTTCTTTTAATGCTCTCCAAAGCTTTATCCACCGCATATCGCACATCTGGATCTTTGTCCTTCAATGCCACTGTGAGGGGGTCTACCGCTCGTGGGTCCTTTATCGCTCCAAGGGTCTTTGCTGCCCTGATTCGAATGTCAGGATCTTCATCCCCCAATGCCTGAATAAGGGAATCTACTGCTGGTTCTCCTATCTTTCCAAGGGCCTCTGCTGCCCTCCACCGAACGCCCTTACTTTCATCCTTCAAACGTTCAACGAGCTGTTGCACCTCGTTAATAGTGCACGCATCTCCAAGACCACATATCTCTCCGAGGGACTTTGCTGCCTTCTCTCGAACGGCTTTGTTCTCATCCCGTAGATCTTCAATGAGGGGCCCGAGTGCACGCATGTCACCTATCTCTCCGAGGGACTCCGCCGAGCACAATCGAACGTACCACTCCTTGTCCAATAAAGCGTTGATTAGTGGTTCCACTGCCCTCGCGTCTCCTATTTCTCCTAGAGCTTCTGCTGCTCTCTCGCGAACGTCCGGGTTCGCATACGTCAAAGCTTGGACAAGCGCCTCTACCGCTCGCGGGTCTTTTATTTCCCCAAGAGATATCGCTGCTCTCGTTCTAACTTCTGGAGTCCCATGTCTTAGATCCTGAATGAGGGAGTCTATTTCGCTCTCATCTTTTATCTCGTTAGGATGCATCTTTCACACCTCTTGACTTAGCATATACTACGTTTCCAGAATATACAACATTGCAGAACTTAATGCAGTGTATTACAACTTCTTCTGGCTTGATCAAAATCCAACGAAATTTGACCTTAGATAAATCTGATGCTTATATGTTTATAAATTTCCATCATGTTTAGATGCTTACGCTTAAATCCCTCAACGTGCAAATTAGCACCGTTCAGTATCTTCTTAATGACAACGTAAGCTCATCAATCCCTCTCATATCGTGTGGCCTTTTTGAGTTACGCCGTGACGATTATACATGCTGCCTGCCAGCGCCAATCAGGAACATCTTTCCGTTTATATATATGGCGTCGGATCAACATCGGAAGTGACAAGTACAGTGATCTTCTGATAGCAAAGAGACTCAATGAATAGAAAAATAGAAGAAGGCGTTAATTAAATAACCATCGTACTTAACTATTTTATCGCCACTTTTACGCCTTCGAATCGCTCTGCCAGCGGCACTGTAACGGTTAGCAGTCCGTTTTTGAATGTGGCATCGGCCTTCTCCGGGTCAATGACGTGAGCGAGGTTCCAACAGCCAACATACTCAATGTCGCCCCTAGGGGCCCTGAGGCAAAAGCCTGTCTCTGAAGCTTCAAATTTTATATCCTTTTTATCTACACCCGGAAGTTCAACTTCGATCGAGTATTTCTCTCGATCATGATAGACACAACCAGAAGGTGTGACCAATATCCGCTCTTCTTCAACCAATGCATATCACCACAAGAGAATTCAATTCAAATCGTTAAATAATTTTCCCGAGAATTTAAGGTTCCATGGCAACATTCTGCCACAGGATCTTCTCTTGAATCGGAGGTCCTGTACTGGCTCTTGAGCATATTTCAACATATCTTGCTTTGAAGCATGATGTCACAGTGAGATTGTTGGATGGATGAAAAATATGATGCCCCGCAAGCCCATGTGGCTAATAGGGCACGCCGAGGAACAGATGATGATTGATAATTTATAATCACAAGGGTCAAACGAGAGGAGATAACTAATTACACGTTCGGCAGCCACCACCCATTTTTATCTAATGTGACGCGAAACCCATGTGGAAAAATCGTGCCCTAAATTTTCCGACTATTTGCCAAACCGTCTAAGATTTTACGTAATCTCTCATGTAGGGTGTCTCGCCGAGGTGCCTTTCGATTAAACACTCTGCCTTTGCAGCATCTTACAGCTTTAGCACCACAGTCTTCTCTGTTATCTGGATTGATATGCATCATTTAGCATTAAAAGTCATTCAGATCCTTACCGATTCCACAGAGGGGTATTAGATTACAGTGAGCTTAACCTTACGAGCGGGCACAAATGCAATAGAGTGCACATATATGTAATGTAGTAGATCCCCCGCAATTGCTTGCATGTATGAGCTTACGCGTGTCAAAATGCATCACCCGCAGATAATACCTCTACGTACTCTGTCCCCAGAAGCTTGATAGCGGTCTGATGCTGAATCCAATCCATTATTAAGGGGCGTATAGGCAGTTGCGAGCGATTCGATCTATTAGACTGAGGTAAATCTCGATGGGAGGTCGCTTGCAGCAACGCAACCGTACGCATCGAATTATACGACGGTGTCGGATGTGATCAGTGCCTTCATACATCCTCCCGCTTAATCAGCCTCGGTAAGGACAATAACCTCGTCTATCAATTTTAAGATCCGTTCTACCTTCTTCCGTTGTTCAAGTGCTTGAGCCCTGAGCACTCCCTTGCCCTGATCAGTGATCGTGTAGATGACTTTTTCACGCCCCCCTGTCGGTTCACTCGCAATCACATCTCCTCTCTCTTTAAGCTCATGAAGATTGGGATAGACGTTACCGAACGTCGCCTTAAAGTATCCATAGCTTCTCTCCTTAATGAGCTGAGCAATTTCGTACCCACTTAGAGGTCCCTCGGCCAAGAGTGAGTACAGCACGAAAAAAGAGTATAATAGCATCCTGAGCTCAGATGGAACGGGCTTCAGTTCGGAGTTTTGGGTCATGTAGTATACCTATCAACATCTTTATATATATCAATTCCTGTCATAACTCATAGTGATATAAAATAAATTGTTATATTAAAGTAGTCATTCGCTGATAGATGATGAGACATGAATAGAAATTTAGGCTGTACAGAAATTTTGGGTTACCTAAAGTTTATATATATTGGGCTAAAAGCTATAGAGCACTATATCGCACATCGCTCATCCTTATCAGCACCCAACCTACAAGTCTAATGGCATCGATTATCTAGGCGGAATACCAGCATGAACAACAATAGTACTTTTGCAAAAATCACCCAAGGCGATACGAGCTTCATCATCATAATCCTATGTCTTATCGCAGTTATGGTGATGTTCACCGAGTCGATGCTCATCCCCGCACTGCCTACGTTGCAGTCGGAATTTAACACCACTGAAACGTGGGTCGCGTGGGTACTCACGATCTACCTGGTCGTGGGCACTATCGCAACCCCTATCTTTGGAAAGCTCGGTGACGCGTTCGGGAAAAAGAAGTTCCTTATTGTGTGTATGGCCTTTTACACATTTGGTGTCACCGCCAATGGCTTCGCATGGAATTTACAATCGTTGTTGTGCTTTCGGGCGCTTCAGGGACTAGGAATGGCGATGTTCCCGCTTGCGTACGCCATTATTAGAGACGAGCTTCCCCCGGAGAGGGTTGCGATGTCAACGGGCATTGTGAGTGCGATGTTCGGTGTTGGATCGGCAGTCGGATTGGTGCTCGGTGCCTGGATCACTGACAATTTTGGCTGGCGAATGACCTATCACACGATAATCCCCGTCGCCGTGGTGGTCACCCTGTTGGCGGCATATAAGCTCAAAGAGTCTCCGATCCTCACGCCGTCGAAGGTGGACATTGTAGGAGCGACGGCGTTCTCAGTCGCGATCTTATCCTTCCTGGTGGCGATGACTGAAGGAGAGCGATGGGGATGGATGTCTCAGAATACGCTTGGCCTCCTGGGGGTAGCGCTCGTCTTCATCGTGCTCTTTGTCGCCATAGAGATGCGAGTGAAGGACCCGATGATAAACCTCGCGGTGTTGGGCAAGAGGAATATCTTCTTTGCCAACTTGACGGCCTTAATTGCCGGTTTAACGATGTTCATGATGTTCCAGTCTATCACGTACCTCATTAGGCTCCCCGCCCCGGTAGGGTTTCACGCCAGCATCTTCGATGCGGGACTCTTACAAGTGCCCGGTTCGATAATGCTCCTCGCCGTGGGTCCGATAGTCGGGATAATCGTGAACAAACGGGGCGCAAAGCTACCGCTTGTGCTCGGCACCGTGGTTCTGGCGGCGAGTTTTGCCTACTTATACACATTTAACTCGACAAAGCTTGAAATTGTTCTCGGGATGGTAGTGATGTCAGTGGGCATGGGGCTTATGATGGTCTCGATGATTAACATCATCATACAGTCTG
>Ga0187769_10002805_pt1 | contig 10299 bp, 10 predicted proteins | sample 0116_SJ02_MP02_1_FD_133140 | JGI IMG/M metagenome (GOLD analysis project Ga0187769, IMG submission 133140) | Tropical peat soil microbial communities from peatlands in Department of Meta, Colombia - 0116_SJ02_MP02_10_MG | ecosystem: Environmental > Terrestrial > Soil > Wetlands > Peat | place... | reverse complement strand
CGCATCTCGGTGCTGGACCAATTCTGAGCGACTACTAGGCCGGTGAGGGCGTAGTTCGTCGCGTACAGGCCCACGTAAGCTGCAGTGAAGGCGCCTATAATGATAAGATCCAAGAGCCAAAGGTAAACCGTGAAGACATTTCCTAAAGACAGGATGATGAGCAGCCCCTTTGTCAGATTGGTTCGGCCAAAGTGGGTAGTCCATAGTCCGATTACTAGCACCAGTGGAAACCAGACGATGCCAAAGACCCAATAAGGAATTCCAAAGAAGGACGCGTAAGACGAGTAGTTTACTGATGATGCGTGAGTGGCGAAAGCATTTTCTAACCAGGCGTGGTCAAAAGCTTCGGCCACCCCAATTGCTGAGAGGAAGATGAATGTAATTGATGTCTTCATGCGTGTCCACCCGTGCGACGCCTGCAACCAATAACCATCATTTCCTCTCCAAGCAGAATGAATATTCCACCGATAACCGAGAGAATGATTGCAATAGTAGGCTTCCTCACTTCTGACATTCCAAAACTTATCTTTTCGCTGAACGAAGTCGCGTTCTCGTTCGATAAGTTAGGGCCCGGGAGCATTAATCCTCATCTCATAAGAATGCCAAGGTCAGGAGTAAAGCCAAGGCTATGCAACCTGCGAGCACCCAAGATTTCTTCACGGCATCAAAGTCTGGTTTCGTTGTTATGTAAACCAGCATTGCGAATGCCATCAGTTCCGCTGTCAAAAATGCACCGAATTCTCTTTGGTTTGATAGTAAGTCGACGAACCATAAGTAGGCCGCAAATACGGCCAGAAAAACAACAAGCGTCGCCGAAAGGAGAACTCTGACTCCTTCTTCCTGTACTCTCAACGTTGAACCTCTTGAAGTCTATTGCCGACTGCGAGCTGCCTGACAACGAAAACCATAGCGAGAAAGGATAGCACAGCGACGGTTAGGCTTGAAAATAACATCGTTGACCATGGTGAAACAATCAGGTTCACGAAAGTCGCGAATGATGCTGAAGAAACAGCGAGCAGAATTACGAAGACACCAGTAAGGGTTGGAGCACGGAAGGGTGTGCCCATAAAGGCCGCGAATGAGTGAGCGCCCACGAGTCCAAACGATACTTTGTTTCTAGTTCGGTACGTTAGCCATGAGATGATTGAGATTACAATAGCAACACCGACCGTTATCACCGTAGCGTCCGAATCAGGAATAACCTGTCCCGGCGTAGAATATCCCCAGACCGTCAGGACAACTACCTCGATCACCGCGATTACGCCTAGGGTCGTGTAAATCGGTCTTCGAGCCGGGTTCCTCTCGCTCCCTCTGTCTAGGAAGGGAAGCAAGATCAGCAAGGCAAGCAAGATGGTTGCTAATCCCAACGGCACTGTTATCGAGGGCCCTTCGAAAACTGAAAACTTCAAGATTTGATATATCCAGAGGAAATACCATTCTGGTTGCGGCGTGTACGTAGATGCTGTTGCCGCGGTGAACTCTGGTGGAAGGGAAATCGGGAAAGCCACTGACACCGCTATCAGTAATGCAAGGAATATTGCGCTTATCATGGAAAAGTAAAGGAATATGTTCGGAAACCACAGAATGTCGCGAATTTTCCCTTTGACACCTGTGGCCGGTTCCGCTGCCCCATGTATTTCGAACATGTACATTTTGAAAACCAGAAGTACAAGGAAGACTGCCGGTAGGAGTACGATGTGTAGGTCGAAGAACCGAGCAAGTTCGGCCGCGTCACTTCCTGGGCCAGCTATCAGGAATTTCAGCGCGGGTCCTAATTGCCCTGGTAGGAAGCTAATCATTCCGATAGTGACGTCTGTGGCGGATTTTGAGACAACGGTCCAGGGTAGTAGGTAGCCTGTGAGACCGAACCCCATTACTGTTAACCCCATCAGCATGCCGACGACCCACATGAACTCTCTTGGTTTCTTCTGGGCGCTTACGAAGTATCCGCGCATGAGGTGCATGAATGCGAGCAGAATCATCGCATATGCTGAGTAGAGGTGAATTGTTTCTAGTAAGTTTCCGAGGGGAACGTATTTGATGATGAAGAGTGTCGAGGAGTAGGCTTCGCTTACTGTAGGTGTATAGTAGAGGAGCATCAACAAGCCGGTAATGCCTTGCAAGATGAATGCCATCACCATCAATGCGCCTAACCAGTAGAACAAGTTCAGGCTGTAGTCGGGTCCCGGCCTTAGCATTGTATTTGTTAAGCCTATCCGGGAGTCGATCCATTCAGCAAACTTCTGGACCGATCGACTCACTGTAACTCGCCTCATGCCCCAGAAAACGCTGTGTCCTGGGTAACGATGTCTCCGCCTTGGAGGTCGTAACTCATGACCGATTGAGGGTCGGTTGTCCCTGGTGGGCCGTGTCCGAAGATGGTTGGCGGGCTCATCGCAACCGCGTAGATGTCGCCTGTTGCCGCATCGTATTCTAGTTGGACTGATGGTACAGGCCTTGGTGGGGGGCCTCCGATCACTTTGGCTCCCTGCGTAAAATCATACTGTCCTCCATGGCAGCAACAGTAACCTTCCGCCACTGGCGCCTGGAAGGATGCATCGCATGGGGGCGAACTACCGGGGGGTTGAAAAGCGAAGTAGCAACCGAGGTGTTGGCAAATATCACTGTACGCGACAATGTCACCGTCAGGTCCGACTCCATTCTCTGCTTTCACGCCCAGCTTCACAAGGAGATTTGAAGTGTTGACTAAAGGATAATTGAATCGGAGCGGTTTCAAGGGCTCCAGCGAATTGGCGTTTCCAACAATGATCCTAGGCCAGGCCAGTTGTGTGGCGGCTTGATTTGGGCTTGATGTGGGAACATATGTCAAAAAGCGGAAGACGCTTGCCACCGCGGCTACCGTGGACACGGATCCGGCCGCGAGAAGGATTTTGAGAAAATCTCTTCTGCTAGGGTTACCGGTCTCGTCACCTTTGCGTTTCATTCCGTTCCCGCTTTCTTCTTTTGGAAAGCAAACCTACTTAGAACTATCAGTCCCGCTACGAACCCCACCAGGATCATGCCCAAACTCACTATAGCAACAGTGCCGAAACTGATTCCACTGGTCGCAGTAGTTGTGATCGCCATTGTACTTGTGGTTGTTGGTGCTTGGTAGACGGTTACCTGGCCTGTCATCCATCCTGGAGTTACCATTGCACCTGACCACCCACCATTAACGTTCATGAAGCCGCATGGAGTATAGCACTGCCACGTAAATGTTCCAGTTTGGGTAAGATACAGAAACGCTATCTCTGTGTCGCCTCCGACGACTGGTATGTTGATGCCCAGAGACACGATAGTGAATGTATGCGCTATTTGGTCCGTAGGCACAGAAGAAACCTGAGCACCCCACGATTGGGGTGAGCTCATGGAAGCGCTTGTGCCGTTGATGAGGTACATCTTTCCCCCAACAGTCCCCGTAACATTCGAGTATTGTGGCGGCGGCGGGGTCGGTGTGTCGTAAGAGATTATGACCAATTCTATCAACCTGTTCGCAGGCAACGAAATATTTGCGGAAGACTCTAACCCCTTGGGTCCCGCGACGAAGAAGATGGGTTGCGATTCCGGCGCAGTTGAATTCCATTCATTGCCCATAGTCTCAAGCAAGGTAAGCATGTAGGGCGTGCTGTTGCTCCCGGAAGTTTCGGAAGGTGGCTGCTGGCTCACTTGTAATTGTTCTACTCGCCCGGTTGAGCTGCTCCAAACGGGCATATTGTAGACCGCTGCAAAACTCATCATAATTAAGACAGAAATCAAGACCACCAACGAGCTTTTGACCAATTCGATCACCGGCACTGGTATTTACAACACTGCACGAAGGATTGCATTTAGGGCCTAGGCAAGTACCTTCCGTACTCTATATACGGAGGTACACGCTTCATCGGGCAACGTCTCCTGTCTGAGCTTCCTCGCAACTCGTGCACCGGGCGTAAGGGTCGCAAATTCAAGTCGCAAGATTCACTTGTGCCGCTCAATTCCTCTTTGTTAACCGGTATCAGGCGGTCAGGTAGATGTTGGCTGTTGATGTGTCGTATTGTATTGGAAAGCCTTGAAGTGGGTATGGAGCCTGCCAATACTTGAGCGTTGTTGGACGGATCATATACGGCTCCAAAGGCACGGGCAGACTAGGTCCTTCACGGACGGATCGTATTGGACTTGGCAACATAGTGATTGGAAGAGCTAGTTATTTTTCAATCGTATCATTCTAATCTCGTGATACGCCAACGGAGGGTTGAGGTTAAGCTTAGTTAAGCCATTTGGTACAGTCTTAACTGCATCACCCTAATTTCATAATGCGCAGTGATTGAAACGGGGTCAAGTCTAGTTAACTTGCCCAGTACAGCGTTAGAAATGCGCTTGCACAGCATTGACAGGTGGATGTCGTTTGTTTGAGGAGCTAATAGTTTCCGCCGAAGCCGTAGTGGCTACATTCCTAGCGCTTTATGTCGGAATCCTTACTTCCATTCTGATCGCCGGAAAATCAGCATACCGATTGGTGGCTCTGATGGCACTCGCTTCCGGGGTAATGTTTTGGTCTTTCCTTGATCTGATGGACGATGCTGCTCTGCTTGGTGTAAACGAAGGGTTCACCGGAGGATTGCCGCACGTACTGGTCGCGGCGCTTTTCGCTGTGACAGTGTTAGTTCTATTCTGGTTAGATGGGGCGTTCCAACCAACTCTACGGCGGAATGCATACGCTGTTGCAATTACTTACGCCACGGCTGTACTCGTTGCCCTAGGAATAGGGTCGCATTCATTCGGAGAGGGTGTGGAAATCGGTTCCTTGATAGGTTACTCATTCATGGCTAGCCCGACCTCGGTTAATCTCATCAATGTAATTGGCGGGCTTGGTTCGAGCATCGCTTACATCATGCGTTTCTTGAGGGATTAGTAATAGGTGTCCTTGCGACAGCAGCTCGATCACGTTCTACGCGCAACTTCGTCCTCGGCCTCTTTGCCGGGGTTCCTTCTGCGATTGGTCTAGGCTTCGCTCTCATGGTTCCTGTTGACGCCACCGTCTTCTTCGCCATTGGAGCTGCAGCCGTAATCTACATTGAATACAAATTGATTGCGAACTTAATCCGTCAACGCTTGAGTCTTTTTTTAGTCCTGGCTTTACTTGTTGGTTTCTATCTGATGTATCTGGCGGCGCTCTTTCATTCATATACAACCATATTCTAACCTTCAGCGCTTCACCTTTAGACGGCTAGACTGTCTACGGTGGCTGAACGCGTTCATCTCTACGCTTCTCAATTGCATAGGACTCAGCGAAGCTGCCGTTAAGGGCTCACTATGAGCACGCCGTTTTGCATGTACGGGTGAATCGCACAGAAGACGTTGCAATATACCCTGAAGCTCCCGACTTCGTTTGCGACGAAGGTGATTGTGTGTTGCTGTCCGGGCGCGTCGCTGAAACCCTTGTCGTCATAATGAACTATTGCGAATCCATGTATTTCTCGGCTGTCGTTGTTGATGACTGTAATAATTACGGTGTCGCCCTGATGGACACGTATGATAGGCCACTGTGTCCCGAGGGGTTTGTAGTAGCTACCGTTTATCCCCGCGAGTGGATCTGGCGGATCAGACTCGTAAATAGTAAAATGAACCACCTGACTGCTGGACGATGACTGGGATGACTGGCCGCGGAGGGAACCGGCATAGGAAAATGCGATTATGGAACCAACAACTACGGTGGCTACGACAGCAATTAAGGCGAGAATCCGAACCATTCGCATTTTGCTTTCCCCTCCCCTCTTGCCGTTGCCTCGATTTTAAGACGGACTAGTTTGTTCCTCTCTTCCGGTTACGCTCTTCCACTTTTAGGAAGAGTGTCTCCCACTCAATAAGCTCTCTTTCTCGCCCAAAAAAAGTGAACATACTAATGCAGTAATGCGGCGAAGTAAAGTAGGAAAAATCCGATTGCGACAAAAAGAAAAGTCTTCGCGCCCAGATATGAAGGAAGGAGCCCATCGGACCCTTTTGTATTTGCAATCAGTGGGCCGGCGAGCCTGATTGCCGCGTACATCCCCGACGGTACACCGAAAGCGTAGAAGAACGTCGTATCTAACGCCACGAAATATCCAACCATTGAACCAATGACTGAGGTAAGCCCGAACAACAGCCCGAGAACTGGAAGATGCCATTTGGCCTTTTTTGCGATACTATTTCTTTGAACGTAGATAGTGTAAACGATGCTGACAATCGAAGCCTCAAAAAATTTATGCAGCGGATAAGAAACGACTGGATTCCAGCCGCCAAAAGCGGTGACGATGTCCGTAGAGCCGCTAACACCGACTGCCACACCAGCAAAATCCCAGCCTTCGCCCAGCCCGTGAATACCCATCACCGCTGCCACGGCGACCGGAACGAAAAACAGCGCCCCCGTCACAAAACTAGCAGCTACGCTGCCAGCGGATACTCTACTGCTATCTGTACTAGTACTAGCACCATTAGGAGCCCTTGCATAGGAGTCGGGCCTAGGGGCAGCGAAATGGTCAAAGATTGCAAGCGCCGCAATGCCCAAGACAAAAGCAAGAATCACAAGCCAATGATACAGCCCTCCGAAAGCTGACGGAGGCCATGCAGCCGCGTTCTCATCAAGATAGCTCGCATCACCTATCGTGTCCGTCCAAAACCAAAAAGTAAGTCCCACCCCCAAAGCCGCAAGATACTTAGTAGATGCCGACCTGAGATTCGGAAAAAGATAGAGGGCGATGTAGGCGGGAAGCAGCGTGCCCACGGCGATGCTACCGACGGTGAGAGCATAATTCAGCGGCAAAACAATTCATCCAAGCAGTGTTTAACTCCGTGGACCCGGCTCTTATAAGTGGCGGGTCCGGAGGGATTTGAACCAAATAAGGTGCGGGTTCAGTTTCAGATGCCTTCGTTACGGTAGGCCGACGTTCACATTTGGTCGCCCGCACCACTTGGATTTGCGCATTGGGAAATGGGTCGGAGCCGCGTCTACTTCTTAATGCTCGCCCGTGCTACCGTAAGCAGTACTACGACGTCGCATATGAGTATGAGATCGATTGGGATAGATGGGATGCCGGGAGGGTTTACTAAAGTTGCAGGTACCATACTTGCGGGATTGAACAGATAGTCAGCGAATTCGACGTAGGTGAAAAAGAATATCGGGGCAAGTGCTATGTCACCGATCTGTATTACGATTCGCAGCGTGCTCCAGATGGCCGCTACTTTGAGCATGAGTTTCTCGGACATTTGAAATGTCAGAGTGCCCACGAGAAAGTCGACTGCCACAAAGAGTATCAGCGCATCATAATGCCCCGGTGCGCCATTGCGAAGGTCTCGATCTAGGACGAGTATAACTACTCCTAGAACTCCAGATATTAGGAACATTGCCTGAATTATACGAGAGGTGGCCAATGCGGGACGCATCGTCAAGGCCCCGCCAGCTTTACGTCGCCCTCTTCCGCGGACGCGCTGCATTATCATGATGACCCCTAGTAGGATTATGACGATTGCCCCAACCGGCAGCCACGGGTTACTGGCAATGTACCCTGTAATTGGTGTCTGGGCGGTCACCTCAGTTTGGACCATGCTCCAAACTCTTACGGTCCCGGCGTCGAATCCTAAACCCAGCACGTACTCCCCCGGCAACGTGTGTGGCGAAACCGTAATTCTTGCTTGGCTCTGGGCGTTGGTTTCGCCGCTTAGCGAAGCGTCTTGTGGAGAGAAAGTCACGTTCACCTCTCCGGGGTTATACGATGGCCAAGAGTATTCAAAAGTCCCCGACCCAACGAAACCTTGCGAGGAGTTGAGTTCCAAAGACAAACTCATCTGTCCACCCACGGGTAGGTTCAGCGGATTCTCGGAAACAGACAGACTCAGAGGTATCGGCAGGCTCGCGTGCACAACGCCAATTTTGTCAGCACTCCACTCTGTAAACCATAGATCCCCATTCGGCGCTTGGGCGAGCCAGAGGACGGTGCTAATCGGGCCGGTTGGAACAGGATATTCAACCATCTTCTCCAAGAACGGATCTAGGTAGCCGATGCTGTTCCCTCCGTGCTCAGTAAACCAAATCCTACCTTGACCGTCGATTAGCAAGTCATTCACGAGTGAGATTGGGTAGACTTCGGGCGGTGGAAAGTGCGTCGGGTAGAGGGTAACATGAAGTGAGGTTGAGTTGAACTCTACAATCCAATTTCCGCCGTGATCACCTACCCAGACTATCCCATCCGGTGTAACTGCTATTCCCACAGGTGATCCGACATACTGCGTCGGGTCTAGCGACGAAAATCGATACTCAACGAACGTACCTGTGCTAGGGTTGAATTTCGCTACTGATTGATTGTAGGTTTCGGTGAACCATAGTAGCCCATGGCGGTCGAATGTCAAATCCGCCGGACCCGCAAACGGTGTCGGTACAGCGTAAGTTTGCAGCTTGCCTGACTGTGGGTCATAGTAGCCTATTTGGTCTCCTAAGAGTTCCGTGAACCATATGCGGCCTTCGGAGTCGGTGGTGACTCTAAACGGGAAGGCTCCGGGTGTCGAGATGTTGATGACCGTGAAGTTTCCGTTATTCGGATTGAACCGAATTAACCTGCCATATCCGCCTGGTTCGACCGCGCCCCCGACGCGCACGGATGCCTTAAGGGAGTATTGGGTTAACCAAATGTATCCTTGCTGATCGATAGTCATTCCCCACATATCTCCAGCACCGGGGACGGTGTACTCCCTGAAGCTATCATTGCTCGGATCGAATCTTCCCAGTTTGGTGGCATTCGATTCGGTGAACCATACTATCCCGTTTCGATCTACCGTCACCGCTAGAGGAGCGGAACTCGGTGTTGGAACATCGTACTCGTCAATGTACTGGGGCAGCCCACTTGACGCACGCACGGACAGTTGAGGCGCTGCCGCCAAGACCACTGCTAAAATCATAATAAGGATAGAGATGTCGCCCACAGCCACACGATGCGGTCTTATGCGGCGCTTCCCAGTAACCAATTTACTTTACGCCACGAGCGGACCCTTTGCTGGGTAAACAAACCTTTCTCAGGAGAGGTGGGATAACTCGTAAATTGGAGCAAGCAGTGTGATTATCGGCATCATTGCAGTTTTTCTGGTGACGACCGGAGTAGCCCGAATCTCTTATTATCCGTCCAAAACCAGAAAGTCAGTCCGATTCCCAAAGCAGCAAGATATTTGGTGGGGACGGATTTTTGGGGTTCGGGCACTCGCGGTGCTGCTCGTGGCGGGAAGCTACTTCATCAGCAGATTCTGGGCGAGGATGTCATCCTTTCATGGAAAGTGTGAGATGAGTCAAATCCAGCCGCCTACACTCTCCGATGAACCTTCTCGAAGCTAACGTGAGCAGCCAAGCTGCTTGATACGGTTGCGCTGAAATTCTGGGCGTCATTATTCCGAGATTAGGGCTCTCCGTTGCTTGTACTCGGTAATTATCCTGTTAGCTTTCATAGGCGCACCATCATATAACGGAGTTTCCCTCCGGACTTACGAATCCATTTCAGTTTTGACAAATGTTGTTTTGAGTTGCATTACGCCCTTTAAGTTTCGTACTGCCTTCTCGAAGGTCGTGACTTCGCTTACGTGTCCTTTTAGCGCGATGATTTTGAGGCAGTGAGTTGCGCCTAGGTGTACGTGTGAGGATAATGTGATTTTATCGGCGCTTTCGTGTTCAATGTCGGTGAGTGTAGTGTCTATGCCTCGAGCTTCGTGATTGTACACAACGATTATGACAGCAGTCACTTGTTGGGTTGGGGTGAGTGAACGCTTTTCATCGCTGATAAAATTGCGAATCGTTGCCTGCACCGCTTTGGAACGATCGGCAAAGCCCGATTTGGTGGCCACATCGTCGAAGCGTTCTAGTAGTTCTGGAGGCAGCGATAGGCTGATTCTGGTCACAGCTTCCTTAGGTTTCATTCCGAATTCGGTATTACTATTTTATAGACATATATTAAGGCAGTATTACGGATGGATGGTTTTTTATTACCTCAGAAAGTTCGATTTAGATTAGGAGTTCCAGAGTGACGCAGGTACGCGAAGACAGCAAGTCGTTGAAAGCTCTTACGCGAGGTGAGAAGGCTACGATAGGAGCTATATATTGTGCTATCATAACGGCGACAATCTTAGGGTTCATCGCAGCCACAATCGTTGGAAAACTTTCGATTCTTCTTGCTGGACTTGGAATTATTACCTATACGTTTGGTTTGCGGCATGCAGTTGACGCGGATCATATCGCGGCGATTGACAATACTACTAGAAAGTTGATACAAGATAACCAGCGTCCTCTTACTGTCGGGATGTGGTTTT
>Ga0187769_10002803_pt1 | contig 10303 bp, 10 predicted proteins | sample 0116_SJ02_MP02_1_FD_133140 | JGI IMG/M metagenome (GOLD analysis project Ga0187769, IMG submission 133140) | Tropical peat soil microbial communities from peatlands in Department of Meta, Colombia - 0116_SJ02_MP02_10_MG | ecosystem: Environmental > Terrestrial > Soil > Wetlands > Peat | place... | reverse complement strand
GGCCAGCAGCTGGCGCCGGGAGACGAGATCGTGCTGATAGCCAGCAGCGGCCTACACGCCAACGGCTCATCGCTCGCGCGGGCGATCGCCGCCGAGCTCCCCGGCGGCTACGCGACCACGCTGCCCAGCGGCGAGACCTTCGGCGAGGCCCTGCTGCGTCGCTCGCTCATCTATTCGCAGCTGATCGAGTCGACCCTCGGCGCTGACGTGCCGGTCACATACATGAGCCACATCACCGGTCACGGCTTCCTGAAGCTGATGCGAGCCGCCCGCGATCTCAGCTACCGCGTCGAACGCCTGCAGCCGGTGCCCGAGGTGCTCGAGTTCCTTGTCGAGAAGGCGGGGATGACGCCGAAGGTCGCGTACTCCACTTTCAACATGGGCAGCGGCTTTGCCATCTACTGCGCAGAGGGCCACGGCCAGCGGGTCGTCGAAGCCGCCGTCGCCCAGGGCCTCGCGGCAGTGGTCGCGGGCCGCGTCGAGCCCGGCCCCCGGCGCGTCGTGATCGAGCCGCTCGGCGTCGAGCTCGCCGGCGAGGAGCTGCGACTGGGTCCCGAGCGCTAGCCAGCCGCCAGCGGCCGCCCGACGCGCGCTGCGATGGGGACGAGCAGGCCGCCGGGCGCCCTCCCCGGGACTCGTGGCGAGGATGCACCATCATTGACAGCCATGAACGCGCCCCGGACCCCGCCGAAGATGTTCGAGACCCGCAGCCAGTCCTGGAAGGAGGTCGGCCTGCTGCGCCAGATCAGCCCGCGCGTGGTCAGACGCGCGCGCCTGGAGGCACTCGTGCTGGTGCCGGTGTTCGTGGCGGTGGTGGTGCTCTACAACGACCGCGTCAAGCTGCTGGGCCCGCACGGGGCCAAGTCGCTGGAAGAACCGCTGGAAGCGCTCGTGCGCGTGATCACGGTCGTGGCGCTCGTGATCCTCGGCTGGGCGATCGCGCGCGACATCGGTCGCAGCCTCGGGCCGCCGCTGTTCCGACGCCTGGAGCCGGCCACGGCGGGCACCGTCGGCTTCCTCATCCGCCTGGTCGCGCTGGTGGTCGCGCTGGTCCTGGCGCTGCGCGTGGCCGGCATCTCTGCCAGGACGCTCGCGCTGGGCACGGCGTTCACGGCCGTGATCTTCGGCCTGGCCGCCCAGCAGACGTTCGGCAACCTGATCGCGGGGGTGGTGCTGCTGAGCGCGCGCCCGTTCCGTGTGGGTGAACGCGTGCGCCTGCAGGGCGGCAACCTCGCCGGCCGGATCGAGGGGACGGTCAGCTCGCTGGGACTGCTGTACACGACCTTCGCCACCGGCGAAGACGCCATCATGGTGCCCAACAGCGTCGTCCTGAACGTGGCCGTGCTGCCGCTGCGCGAACCCGAGGCGGTCAACCTGCGCGCGCGCCTGCGCGCGGGTATGACGCCAGCGGATCTGCAGGAGATCCTCGAGCAGGCGTTGCACACGCCGCTGCGCCAGGCGCCGCGGATCACGCTGGAAGAGCTCGACGGCGAGGAGGTGGTGGTGATGATCTCGGCCACGCCGCGGGTGGCGTCACAGGGCCGCCTTCTGGCAAGCGAACTGCTGTCGGTCGTCTCGCGCGAGACGCGTGCTCACGCCGCATCCGTGCCCGCGGGCGACAGCACGCCGTAGCGCAGGAACAGCTGCGAGTCGTGGCGCAGCACCGCCAACAGCTCGAGCTCAACCGGGGGCGCCAGCTCCGCCCCCGCGAGGATTCGCAGCGCCTGCTCACCGGCGCCCGCGCCTCCCGCCAGCTTCGGCGACAGCGTCAGAAACAGCTCGTCGAGGAGTCCGGCAGCCAGCAGCTGGCAGGCCAGGTGGGGCCCGCCCTCGCACACGATCGTGCGCACCGCAAAGCGCTCGGCCAGCTCCGCTACGGCCGCGTCGAGATCCAGCAGCCCGTCGCGTGGCGCGCGCACGTACTCGACCCGCGCGGCCAGCGCCGGCAGCTCGCTGGCAGATGCAGTCAGGATCACCACATGCGCCGCCGGCTCGGCCAGCAGCGGAATATCTGCATCCAGGGCCAAGCTCGCGGAGACGATGCACGCGAGCGGTTCCTCCCGCAGTCCCCGCTGCAGACGCAGCGCCCTGTGCGCCGGGTCTCGAATCAGGCGTTTGTAGCGCTCCGCTCGGACCGTCCCCGCGCCGACCAACACGGCATCTGCGGCGCCGCGCAGAGCGTGGAACAAAGCGCGATCGGCGGGGCCGCCGAGCGGTCCCGAGCGTCCGCCCAGCGTGGCACGGCCATCCGCCGTGCTGATCATGTTCAGCAGCACGCGCGGGCGTCCACGCCCCTGCGCGTCGCGCTCCCACAGGCCAAGCGACGCCACGATCTCCGCCGCGTCGGCCGCCTCGCCCGCCGGCGCCAGCCGCGCCAGCCGCAGCGGCGCATCCGCGCTGGCGGTGCGAGCGTACCGGCGTGGTTGAACGGCCATCGGGCTCACCCTAGTCGCGAGCGCAGCCGCGACTGGCTGGCAAGCTAGTCGCGGCGGGCAACAATTCGACAACACACCATCATTCCTACGTGCTACGGTCGTAGGCGTATGGCCGGCAGAGAAGAGACCGGCGAAGTAGTGCAAGCTCTCGCAGGTCGGAAGCTTTAGAGCATCCTCCGCGTAGCAGCACGCACAAACCGTGGAGGACATTCACACCATGCCAACTGGCACAGTAAAGTGGTTCAGCGACGACAAGGGGTTCGGTTTCATCACCCCGGATGACGGTGACAAGGACCTTTTCGTCCATCACACCGGCATCAACGCCGACGGCTACCGCTCGCTACAGGAGGGGGCGAAGGTTTCCTACGACCCCGAGCAGGGCGAGAAGGGGCCCAAGGCCGTCAACGTCACCACGATCTAGTCCAGCCGCCGTCCTGGACGCATCTCACTAGTCCAGCCGGCGCGCAGCGCCGTCCTGGACGCATCTCACTACTACTACTAGTCCAGCGCGCACAGGCGTAACTCGGAGGCCCGCTTCGGCGGGCCTCCGGCTTTGATGCGGGTATCGTGGCGGCCCTGGCATGGCCGGCGACGCGAGCAGCCTCCCCTTCCCCGACGCCGCCGGCGCACGCGCGCCCGCCGTCCGCCGGCGTGCGCGCGTGCGTGAGCGTGAGTCGGTGCGCGCCGGCAGCGAGGTGCGCGTGGGTGCGCTGGCGCTGGTGACGATCGTGGCGCTCAGCCTGCTGGTGGTGCTGGTGGCGGCCAACCGCCCGAGCCTGCTGACGCCGACCACGCACACCGGCTACTTCCCGCGCTGGATGGCCGGCCCGCTCGGGGGGTTGCTGCAGGGCTTCACCGACAGCGGCGAGACGCTCAAGTGGCTGTTCACCGTCTGCGTCGTCGTCATGTACGGCGCGTACCTGCTCGCCATCAAACACGCGCCGCGGCTGCCGGTCCGCTGGGTGGCGGCGGCCATCGTGGGCGCGCACGCGGTCTTCCTGCTGTCGCCGCCGCTCGCGCTCACCGACCTGTTCAACTACGTCAACTACGCGCGCATGGAGGTGGTGCACGGCCTCAACCCGTACACCACCATCCCCGTGCTCGAGCCCCACAGCGACCCCAGCTACGTGCTCAGCAACTGGCACGAGCTGCTCAGTCCGTACGGGCCGCTGTTCACGCTGATCACCTTCGCCGTCGTGCCGCTCGGCGTGGCCGGCTCCTTCTGGGCGCTGAAGGGCATCCTCATGCTCGCCAGCCTGGCCATCGTCGCGCTCGTGTGGCGCTGTGCGCGGCTGCTCGGTCGCGACCCGCTGCCGGCTGTGGTGCTCGCGGGGCTCAACCCGATCGTGCTCGTGTGGGGCCTCGGCGGCGACCACAACGACTTCCTGATGATGCTCTTCATCATCTTCGGCTTCTACCTGCTGCTGCTCGCGCAGGCGCGCAGCCGCGAGCGTGCGGCGGCGCTCGGCGCGGCGCAGACGGCTGCGGCGTGTGAGCCGACCGACGCGGCGGCTGAGCCCGCCGGCGGCACGCGCGCCGGCGCATGGGCGCGCCTGCGCGGATGGCTGGTGCCGCTGTCGGCGCTGGACATCGGCACGGGCGCGGCGTTCCTCACTGCCACCGCCATCAAGGCGTCGGCCGCCGTGCTCATCCCCGTGCTGCTCGCCAGCCTGCTGCACGCGCCACGCAGGCTCGTGCAGGCGGTGCTGGGCATCCTCCTCGCCGGCGTCGTGGCCGGAGGTGCGAGCCTGGTGGCCTTCGGCCTGCACATCCCCGATCTCAGCACGCAGGGCAGCCTGGTCACGAGCGAGAGCATCCCCAACCTGATCGGCCTGGCGCTCGGCCTGGGCGGTGAGAGCAAAGGGCTGCGCGACGTCATGGACCTCACGCTGCTGGCGCTGCTGCTCGCCTGCTGCCGCATCGCCTGGCAGCGGCGCTCCGCGCGCACGGATTCGCCCGCTGTCACGACGCTCGCCGCGGCCGGCGAGGGCCAGCGGGCGATCACGGCGGCGGGCTGGGCGAGCGTCGCGCTGCTGGTGACGCTCAGCTGGGTGCTGCCCTGGTATGTCGTGTGGGCGCTGCCGCTGGTGGCGCTCACGGACTCGCGTCGCCTGCGCACGATCACACTCGTGTTCGGCGTGTACCTGATCGTCGTGTGGGTGCCCGTCTCGGGTCTTCTGTGGGGTACGCTCGACTTCCATCCGGAAAGGACGCCGCTCGGGCGATTGCACCAGCGCTACGTCAAGGAGCTGCTCAACTGACGGTTGCCTACGGCTGACGTGGCGTCCGGCGGCGACTGAAGCGGCTGTAGTGACAGGCGCGCCGCTCCTGAGCTCCCGGGGCTCGTCAGTCGGCGTCGTCGCTCGGTGGGCGTCGCTGCGCCTTGCGCTGTCCAGCGCGGCGCTTCTCGGCAAGCCGACGTTCGCGCGCGGCCACGCTGGGGCGGGTGGCGCGCCGGCTGCGCGGCACAGCGAGCGCCTGCTCCAGACGCAGCGCGAGGCGTTCCAGCGCCAGCTCGCGGTTACGCGCCTGTGAGCGCTCGTCCTGGGCCACCGCCACCACCCGCGGGCCAGCACGCTCCAGCAGGCGCCCGCGCTGCTCCTCGCTGAGCGCGCGCGAGGCGCGCACGTCGAAGCTCGCCTCCACGCGGGAGGCAGTTACGTTCGCGTGCTGGCCGCCAGGCCCGGAGGAGCGGCTGGTGCGCAGCGTGAGCTCCGACAGCGGGATCGTCAGCTGCGCGTTCACGCGCAGCTCGCGCGCCCGGCGCGCGCCGGCGCCGTCCGCGTCCCTGTCCTCCCCGCCGTCGCTGGCCGCTCCCTCGCTCACCTCATTCCACGGACGGCTTGGGCGCGAGATCGTGCAGAGCGCGTACGCGCTGCTCCTCGCCGGGAGGCACGCGCCCGTCACGCCCCACGTAGCCGTCCTTGCCGCCGGCGCACAGATACACCGCGTCCACGTCGCCGACGTTGCGCAGCTTGCGCACGGTGGCGGCATCCACACGTGCGAACGCACCCTCTTCGAGTCGGTGCACGGAGCCGTCGCCGAACTCCATCTCGAGCGCGCCGCGGTGCACGAAGTACAACTCCTCCTGCTCATCGTGGTAGTGAGAGCCCGTCTCGATGCCGGGTGGCATCACGATCGCGTTGACGCCGAACGCGGTCACGCCGAGGCCCTTGCGCACCTTGCGAAAGCCGGGGCCCTCGCCGAGGTCCTGCAGCCGGCCCACGGCGTATCCCTCGCCCACTGTGATACCCGGATAGTCACTCGCTGTCTGCATTCGCGCTGTCTCCCTTTCCGCTGTGCGTATATCCATGGCTATACCGAGTGTGCGCGGCATGCGACAGAGCTGCCAGGCGCGGCGAGCGGCTCCGCTAGTGCGCTGCAACGTGCCCGCCCTCCGGCGTCAGCGCTCGTCCCTCGCCCGCCCACCGCAGCAGGCCTCCGCTCATCGAGTACGCCTCATAGCCGGATGCCCGGAACGCCTGCGCGGCCATGTCGGAGCGCGTGCCCGCGCGACAGTAGAAGACCACCGCGCGCTCGCGCTCGATGCTGTCCGCCGACGCCGTCAGCTGCGCCAGCGGGATGTGGCGGCTGCCGTCTATGTGCCCCGCCTCACGCTCGTGCGGCTCGCGCACGTCGATCAGCTGCGGCGGCCGACCCGCGGCCAGCCACTCCGCCACGCGCGCCGGCTCCACCTCGATGGAGGACTCCTCACCGTGGACACTCATTGACGTGAGCGTAGCTAGGATCACATCGATGCAGACCGTTGGAGACCTCTACACGATCCCGCAGGAGCACCTCGACTTCTGCGAGACGATCGGCCAGATCGCGCGCGAGAAGATCGCGCCGCGCTCGGCCGAGATCGACGAGAAGGCCGAATACCCATGGGACGTGCGCAAGCTGCTGGCCGAGCAGGACGTGCTCGGGCTGCCGTTCGCGATTGAGCACGGCGGCACCGGCACCGGCACGCTGATGCTGAACATGGCGGTGGAGGAGCTCGCCAAGGTGGACGCGTCGGTGGCGCTGATCCTGATGGTGCAGGAGCTCGGCACGCTGCCGATCCAGCTGTTCGGCTCGGACGAGCTCAAGGAGCGCTTCCTGCCGCGCTGCGCCAGCGGCGAGTTCTCGCCGGCGTTCGCGCTGTCAGAGCCGGAAGCCGGCTCGGATCCCGCCGGCATGAAGACGACCGCCGTGCGCGACGGCGAGGAGTGGGTGATCAACGGCACCAAGAACTGGATCTCCAACCTCGGCATCGCCGACTTCTACGTGGTGTTCGCCGTCACCGACCGCGAGAACCGGCGCATGAGCGCGTTCGTAGTCGAGGCCGACCGCCCTGGCTTCAGCGTGGGCAAGCTCGAGCACAAGCTCGGCATCCGCGCCTCGCCCACAGGTCAGCCGGTCTTCGAGGATGTGCGCGTGCCGCAGGAGAACCTCATCGGCGAGGTCGGCAAGGGCCTGTCGGTGGCGCTCGCCACGCTCGAGAAAACACGCCTGGGGGCAGCCGCGCAGGCGGTCGGGATCGCCCAGGGAGCCACCGACTACGCCGTCGCCTACGCACGCGAGCGCCGCCAGTTCGGCAAGTCCATCAACGAGTTCCAGGGCGTCTCCTTCAAGCTCGCGGACATGGAAACACGCACCGCCGCCGCGCGCGAGCTCCTGTACAAGGCGTGCGCCATGGCCGACCAGCGCCATCCAGAGCGCGCCAAGTACTCATCCATGGCCAAGGTCTTCTGCTCGGATACCGCCATGGCCGTCACGGTTGACGCCGTGCAGGTGCTGGGCGGCTACGGTTATGTCAAGGAGTACCCGGTCGAGCGCATGATGCGAGACGCCAAGATCACTCAGATCTACGAGGGCACCAACGAGATCCAGCGTCTCGTCATCGCCCGCACCCTCAAATAGCGGATGGCTCAAGGGCAGGTGGGCTTCCATCATGCGCAAAAGCTTCCGCTTCGGTGAGCCCCGCTCGCTTCGCCGCGTCGGCGTCGCCGCGCTCGTGGCAATGTGTGTTGGCCTGGTCGTGCTCGTCGTCGGACAGGGCTTCAGCTCGATCGGCGTCGTGCGCGCGCTCGAGGACGTGGCTCTCGGCGTCATCGTCGCCGCTGCGCTGATGGGCGGCGTGGCCTTCGTCGCCGTGCGCATGGCCAATTGGCGCAACCCCGAGTCCGAGAGCGAGTTCGAAGAGATCGTCCGCCAGTCCGAGCGCCTCGCGCGCGAAGGCCTCGCGGTGGCGCCGGACGAACACGAGTTCATGGAGCTCGACCCGCTCAACGACGGCGACTTCGAAGAGCTCGTGCGGGACGCGCTCGACGACCTGCCCGACCTGCTGCGCAACGCGCTCGCGCACGTCGCCGTCGTCATCTCCGACGGTGGGCGCCGGCGCGGGGCCTACGGTCTCTACGAAGGCGGGACGGTCAGGCGCGACGACGTCCACGACCGCATCGTCATCTTCCGCGACACGCTGCGTCGCGACTTCGGCCACGACCCCGACATGCTGCGCGACCAGGTCACGCGCACCGTCCGCCACGAGCTCGCCCACCACGTCGGCTTCGACGAGCTGGGTGTGTCGAGGCTGGACCTGTAGCGGCAGAGCCCGAGCGTTCCAAGGTATAGGAAGGCGGAGCGGTTCCTTGCAGGCAAGAAGCGTGAGCGATGGTTCTACAGGTGATGCTGCCGCGGCACCGCGCCCACGGCTGCCGGACTTCTTCATCGTCGGACACCAGAAGTGCGGCACCACCGCGCTGTACGAGATGCTGCGGGCCCACCCTCAGATCTTCCTGCCGGACGTCAAGGAGCCGCGTTACTTCACCCCCGACGATCCGCGTCGGCGCCGCGGGGCGCCCGCCGCCTCGCGGGCGCGAACGCGCACGCTCGAGGCCTATCTCGCCCTGTTTGCCGACGCCACTGCGCAGCAGCTTGTGGGCGAGGCCTCGCCGCAGTACCTGCGTCTGCCGGACGCCGCCCAACGCATCGCCGAGCTGTGCCCCGACGCGCGCATCATCGCCATCCTGCGCGAGCCCGTCGCCTTCCTGCGCTCATTTCACCTGCAGATGCTCACCAACAACGCCGAGAACCAGAAGGATCTGCGCAAGGCGGTCGCCCTCGAGGAGCGCCGCCGCCAAGGCAAACGCATCCCCCGCAGCTGCTGGCAGCCGGCCACGCTGATGTACTCCGAGCACGTCCGCTACGTGGAGCAGCTGCGCAGCTTCGAGGCGTGCTTCTCGCGGGAGCGCATGCTGGTGCTGATCTACGACGACTACCGTCGTGACAACCAGCAGATCATCCACGCCGTCGAGCGCTTCCTCGGCGTCGATGAGGGTCCCTCGATTCCTTCGATTGACACGGCGCCCAACCGTGACGTTCGCTTCGCTGCGCTGCACCGGCTGGCGTGGGGCGCCAGGCGCGCGCGGCTGAATCCCGCCAGCGCGCGCCCGTTGGGGCGAGCCGTCAACGCGCTCACGCCGGCGCCCCTGCGCGGCGATGCGTTTCGTGCGCGCTGGCGCCAGCTCGTCTATCGCGAGCCGCGTCCACCCGACGAGCGCTTCCAGCGAGAGCTGCGCCGGCGCTTCAAGCCGGAGGTCGTCGCCCTCAGCGAGTACCTGGACCGTGATCTCGTGGCCCTGTGGGGCTACGACGCCATAGACTGACCGAGCCAAGCCGACGCCCCACGCCGGCAGACAGCCGGCGCGAGCACACGACCAAGGAGAGAGTCACGCATGCCTGAAGCTGTGATCGTCGATGCCATTCGCACGCCCATCGGCAGGGCGGCCAAGGGATCGCTGAAGACCGTCCGCGGCGACGACCTCGCGGCCATCCCGCTGAAGGCGCTGCTCGAGCGCAACCCGCAGCTCGGCGACGGGTCCTCGATCGGCGACGTCATGATGGGCTGCGGCTACGGCGAGCGCGAGACCGGCTACAACGTCGCGCGCATCGCCACGCTGCTCGCCGGCATCGACTACCACGTGCCCGGCACGACCATCAACCGCTTCTGTGCCTCATCGCTGCAGACCGCGCGCATGGCCTTCCACGCGATCAAGGCGGGCGAGGGCGACACCTACATCGCCGCCGGCGTGGAGGCCGTCTCGCGCACCGCACCCGGTGCGCCGTTCGAGTTCCACCCCAAGCTCGACGGCTCATCCAACTCCCTGTTCAACGCGTACATCACCATGGGCATGACCGCCGAGAACGTGGCGGAGGAAAGGAACGTCAGCCGCGAGGCCCAGGACGAATGGGCGGTCATCTCTCAGGAACGCGCCGTCAAATCGGTGGAGTCCGGGCACTTCGACAAGGAGATCGTGCCCGTGACAGTGCCCGCGCACAAGGACGTGGACAGGGAGGGCAACGAGATCGACGTGCCCGAGACGGTCGTCACCAAGGACGACGGGCCGCGCGCGGGCACCACCATGGAGGTGCTGGCGAAGCTGGGGCCGGTGTTCAAAGAGGGCGGCAGCGTCACCGCCGGCAACGCCTGCCCGCTCAACGACGGCGCCGCTGCGCTTTTGATCATGAGCGACGAGAAGGCCAAAGCCGACGGCTACGCGCCACGCGCGCGTATCGTCGCCTCCACCGTCGCCGCCATCCGCCCGGAGGTCATGGGCCTCGGTCCCATCCCCGCCATCCAGGCGCTGCTCAAGCAGACGGGCATGACCATCGACGACGTCGACGTGGTCGAGATCAACGAGGCGTTCGCCGCGCAGATCGTCCCCTGCAAGGAGGAGCTGAAGATCCCCGACGATAAGCTCAACCCGTTCGGCGGCGCCATCGCGCTCGGCCACCCCTTTGGGATGACCGGCGCGCGCATCATGACCACGCTGCTCAACGACCTCGAGACGCTGGATGTGACCTACGGCATCGAGTCCATGTGCGTG
>Ga0187769_10002802_pt1 | contig 10305 bp, 9 predicted proteins | sample 0116_SJ02_MP02_1_FD_133140 | JGI IMG/M metagenome (GOLD analysis project Ga0187769, IMG submission 133140) | Tropical peat soil microbial communities from peatlands in Department of Meta, Colombia - 0116_SJ02_MP02_10_MG | ecosystem: Environmental > Terrestrial > Soil > Wetlands > Peat | place... | reverse complement strand
TGGAGGATCCGCGCGAGACTTTGGGCGGTCTGGACATCGGCAGCCGCGTAGATCAGGTTGCCGTTGCGGTCGACGCCGATCCCGGAGCGCCACACGCGGACCGCGTTGCCGAGGGTCGCTCCCCACAGCGAGTCGTTTGAGAGCGCGGGGTTGAGCTGGCCGTTCTGCACGATCAGCGGCAGGTTTTGGCGCGCCAATTCGATCCCGGGGCCGGGGTCGGGGCCGCCCGTCCAGGTTCGGACGTCGACGGCGCCGTTGCTGCAGCCGATCAGCGTCGCCTGCCCATCCGTCAGGGGCGCATACAGGTGACCCTGGGAGAAGAAGCCGCCGCCGGAGTCCTCGAGCTTGAAGCCGCTGTTGAACGTGGCCAGCAGCGTCGGACGTAGTTGGGGTGGCACCTCGGCTTGCTGGTTTCCGTCGTTGGGCGGCTCGTAACGCCCCGGGTAGAGGACGAGCCGCGCGCGCGTGTGGTCGATCCACGCGACCCCGGCGACCATCTGCGGGTAGTTCGGGTCCGGGCGGAAGGTCGCGACCAGGACTGGCGCGACGCCGCCAACCAGCGGCCCGGTGACGCGCCATTGCCCCTCGCCGGGCAGCGCCGGCCAGATCAACGGGTGAATCGGCGGCGGCGCGTCGCGTGCGACCTGAACCCGCGCACCCGCCCCGACGTGCGGCAGCCGCTTGAGCGGTGGGCCTCCGGTCGCCGGCGCATTAAGCGAGTAGTAGATGCTCTCGATGTCCGACACCACCCCGGCGGCGCCGTTGTCGCGCAGCCATTCGACCGCGCGAACCCCGAACGGCACGTTGGAGGCCTCGGTCATCGCGCCCCAGAATGACACCACCAGATCGACCAGGAGGATGAGCGCGGTGAGGACAACGATCCGCCGCGCATGGAGCCGAAGCGCGGCGGGTCTGGGATGGGCTCGGACCCGGGACCGTGATGTCCCGGGTGGCCGGATTGCGCCGTGCGCGGCTGTGCGCGAAGGGGGCGGGAAGCGCCCCGGGGCCGAACGGGGTCCGCGGCCCCGCTCGTAGGCGAGGATCCGGGCCTCATAACGGGCGATCGCTTCGCGACTCGGGGTAGCCATTTCGCTCGTGAGCGCGTTTCGACCACACCTTGGCGGCTCCTTGCGCGCCGGGCGGCTGGTGAGAGCTTTCTCAGCTCACCCGAGGTATACGGCGAAGAAGTCCCGGTCGTCCGGCGTCAGGTACCGGGTCGGCGGACGATCCATGTCGGCGAGCAGGTTGGCCGGGTCGCCCGCGCCCGGGTCGCGATACGTGATGAAGCTCGGCCAGTACGTGTTGATGTCCAGCTCCATTGCGCGGACGGCGCCGGCGCGCATCATGATCGCCGCCAGCGACGCGACGCTCTGGTCGTTGGCAGCCGCGTAGACCAGGTTGCCATGGCGGTCGATGCCGACGGCGGAGCGCCAGACCAAGATCGCGTTGCCGAGCGTGGCACCCCACTGGGGGCCGTCGGAGAGATTTGGGTTGGGCCGGCCGCCGTTGACGATCAGCGGCAGGTTCTGGCGCGCGTAGAGGACGTCCGGAGGAACGTCGGGTCCTCCGTGCCATGAGATCACGTCGACGCGCCCGTCGCGATAGCGAAGGATCGTGGCCGTCTTGGGCTTCATCGGCGCGTACGTGTGTCCGCCATAGGCAAACCCGCCGCCGGAGTCGCTCAGTTTGAAGGCGCTGTTGAAGGTCGCAACCAGGCGGGAGCGCATGGTCATCGGGACCTCCTCCGGCCCGCGCGAGGGCATCGTCACGGCGGGCTCCGAGATACCCGGGTACAAGATCACGCTGGTGCGGGCGTGGTCGATCCAGGCGACGCCTGCGACCAGCTGCGGGTAGTCGGGCTCGGGGCGGAAGCTCGTGATCAGCACCGGTGGGCGCGAGCCGCCGTCGGCGAACGTCGGGTGCCAGACGCCCTCCCCTGGGAGCGCCGGATGGATCACGGGCGCGATGTTGGGCGGACGGTAGTGATCGATCTGGGGGATCTGAATCGCTCCCGTCGCGACGGCGCCGGACTGCCTGGGCAGCACCTTCAGCGGTGGACCGCCCTTGCTCGGAGCGGTCAGCGAGTAGTAGAAGTTCTCGAGGTCATCCACCAAGCCTCGCGCCCCGTTGGCGCGCAGCCACTCCACGGTCCGAATCCCGAGGCTCGAATCGGATCGCCCCGCGAGCGTGCCGGCGTAAGAGACCAAGGCCGGCACCAGGCAGATCGTGGCGGCGAGAGTTGCGATCCCGCGAGCGCGCGCCCGCCGCCGGCGCGCCGGGCGCGGACGCCGACTCGATGGCCGAAGTGAGTCGTGTGAGAAATCGAATCGCTCTCGAGCGCGGACTGACATTGCCAGCAACCTTGTCACACCCGACGGATCCCGACTTAAGTGAATTTCTGAGATTGTCCTCATCCCTGAGAGTGTCCTCATCCTGGTCACAGGCTCCTCTTACACACCTTTATTAACTTCTCGCCAATGGAGTCGGTCAACGCACGCGGTTTGCCGCTGCGGGACCTGCGCCGGAGTCACCCGGGCGCTGTCGTCATGACGATGCGACCCAAACAGTGGATCAAGAACGCGCTGGTGATCGCCGCGGCCGGGGCGGCCGGTGCGCTCGGCCACGACGACACGCCCGGCCGCGTGATCGCGGCGTGCGCGGCCTTCTGCCTGCTGGCGTCGGGCATCTATGCGATCAACGATGTCCGCGACGCCGAGGAGGATCGCCGCCACCCTCGCAAGCGTTTCCGCCCAGTCGCGGCGGGAGACCTCGATTCCCGGTTCGCGACAGGTCTCGGCCTGTCGCTGTTACTCGCGGGGATTCTGTTGGCCGCCGCGATCGGACCGCTGCTCGCCCTCGTCGGGGCCGGCTACGTGGCACTGACGCTGTCCTACACGCTGGTGTGGCGGCATCTGATCGTGTTCGACATCTTCGCGGTGGCCGGCGGGTTCGTGCTGCGCGCGGTGGCCGGCGGCGTGGCGGCGCCCGTGGGCCTGTCGCGCTGGTTCTTGCTGGTCGTGACCAGCGCGGCATTGTTCGTGGCGGCGGCTAAGCGTTACGCGGAGCTGCGACGGACCGACGGCCGGGGCGACGGGCGAAGACGGGTGCTCGACTCCTACAGTCCGAGAGCGCTTGAGCTGATCATGGCCGGCGCCATCGCGGTCGCCCTGTCGGCGTATTGGGTGTGGGCGTTCTCGCTGCCCTTGGTGGGCGGCGTGCCCTGGCGGCCGCTGACGATGGTTCCGTTCGCTGCCTGCCTGCTGCGATACAGCGAGCTGATCCGTCGCGGCGAGGGCGAGGCGCCTGAGGACGTGCTGCTTTCCGACCGGCCGTTGCAGCTCGCGGGGCTGGCGTGGCTGGCGCTGTTCGCACTGGAGGTCAATGCAGCCAGCTGACCCGGCGCTCATTCACTCGCACAGGATCGCTTCGACCAAGTCGGTCATCGCCGGATGGGGCGCAGGCCCGCGGGCGAGCGTCACGAGCGTCCGTCCGGATTGCCTCGAGGAGCTCCGCGCCTCGCTCCAGACCGCAGACCACGGGAAGGCGCTCCCCCGTGGGATGGGCCGCAGCTACGGCGACGCCGCGCAGATTTCCGGCGGACTCGTGATCGAGACGATCGGGCTGAAACGAATTGGGCTCGACGCCGAGAGGGGGACCGTCACCGCGCAAGCCGGCGCCACGATCGGCGAGCTCTTGCGCGAGGTTGTGCCCGCCGGCTGGATAGTCCCGGTAGTGCCGGGCACACAGCACGTGACCGTCGGCGGCGCGATCGCGAGCGACATACACGGCAAGAACCACGGCACGGCGGGGACGTTCGGGACGCACGTCGAGGCGATCTCGCTGCTGCGCGCGGACGGGCAGCTGGTCGAGCTTCACCCCGGGAAGAGTGACGGGGTCTTCGAGGCGACGCTCGGGGGCATGGGCCTGACGGGCGTGGTCGTGGACGCGCGGATCAAGCTCACCCCAGTCGGCGGCGCGATGCTGTCGGTCGACAGCGACCGGGTCCGCTCGTTGGACGAAGCGCTCGCCGCGCTCACGGCGGCCGGAGGCCCTCACCGGGTCGCGTGGCTCGACCTGCTGTGCCCACGGGCGGGCAGGGGAGTGGTCACACGCGCCCAGCACATCGATGCCCCGGGCGAGGGCACGGCGGTGGTGTGCTCCCGAGCGAGCGTGCCGCGCGGCTGGCCAGCCGGTCTGCTCCGGACCGGCACAGTCCGCGCCTTCAACGCGTTCAAGTACGCGAGCGCGCCGCGCGCCGAGCGAGGCCGGCCCGAGCACTTCGGTCGGCACATGTTCCCGCTCGACGCACTCGACGCCTGGCCGCGGCTATACGGCCGGCGGGGCTTTCTTCAGTACCAGCTGGTCGTCCCGACCGCGTCCGAGTGGGTGCTCGAGCTCGTGATCGAGCGGCTGCGCCGCGGAGCGGTACCGTGCTATCTCGCGGTGCTCAAGGACTTCGGTCCCGCGAACGACGCGCCGTTGTCGTTTCCGCTCGAAGGCTGGACCCTGACACTCGACCTACCAGGGGCTGCACCGGGGCTCGAGCCGCTGCTCCAAGGCTTCGATGAGGTGGTTATCGGGGCCGGCGGACGCGTCTACCTGTCCAAGGACGCCCGCCTGCGCCCAGAGGCGGTGCGGGGCATGTATCCCCGGCTCGATGAGTGGCGCGCCGCACGCGACCGCGCCGATCCCGAACGAATGTGGGGCTCGGATCTCGCTCGCCGGACGGGCCTCATATGAGCGATGTCCTACTCGTCGGGGGAACGTCCGAGATCGGGCTCGCGATCGTCCGCCGGCTGGCGCCGCAACGCGCGTGGCTCCTCGGCCGCGACCGTGACCGACTAGCCCGGGCAGCAGCAGCGCTCGACGCCACCACGGTCGAGGTCGGGCTGCTCGACGCTGACGACATCCCATCCCATCGACGGCAGATCGACGGGGTGTTCGCCGACGCCGACGGGTTTGACGTGGTTGTGATCGCAGTCGGCGTGCTCGGCGCCCAGGCGGGACTCGACGCCGACCCCGACGAGGCGATCGAGGTGATGCGCGTGAACTTCCTCGGCGCCGGCTCGCTGCTGCTCGAGTGCCTTCGCCAGCTGCGCCAGCGCGGCGAGGGGACACTCGTGCTGCTCTCGTCGGTCGCGGCCGAGCGTCCCCGCGCCTCCAACCCAATCTACGGAGCGGCCAAGGCCGGTCTCGACGCGCTAGCCCAGGGCCTCTCCGACGCCACCGCGTCCAGCGGCGTGCGCGTACTCGTCGTCCGCCCCGGATTCGTCAACACACGGATGACCTCCAACCTCGAGCCGGCCCCGTTCGCCACGACGCCGGAAGCGGTCGCGTCGGCCACCGTCGCTGCTCTGCGCGGACACGCCGGAACGATCTGGGTACCTGCCCGGCTACGGCTGATCTTCGCCGTCCTGCGGCATCTGCCCCGCGCCGTCTACCGGAGGCTCCCGCTGTGAGACCCAACGTGCTGCTGGCCGACATCGCGATCGCGATCGTCGCCGCAATCATCATCCTGACGGTTACCCCGGGGCTAGCAGTAGCGGGAGTACTCGCGATCGTTGTATTGACCGCGTGTGCGATCAGCTTCAGCCGCGAGTCACGTCGGCGCTCGCAGGCGCGGGCCACGCGCACGCGCAGAGGTCGGCCCACCGGGCGAGCCGCTGCACAGTCCGCCCGGCGGAGCAAGCGCACATGAACGCCTTGATCGATGTAGTTAAGGCGTGCCGTTCCGAGATCAGATGGCGAAATGCGCGCTCAGCACGATGGCCAGCGCCATTCCGCCTGCGAGCGCTCCGGCCACCAACAGCCATCGCCCGGCCACGCCCGGCGCGACCGTGAGGTGGCTGCTGCGCACCGCCCGCAAGGACCTGCCAAGGCGCGGCAGGTGAGAGAGCACATGCAGGGCCGCCACGGTGATCCAGATGAGGAAACTCGCCTTGTGGATGAGCATGACCTGCGGACTGCGGGAGACGCCCTCGAGCATGAGCACGAAACCGCTCAAGAACAGGGATAAAGTCGAGAGCACGAGCACGGGCGCCAACAGGCGCAGGCTTAGCTTGGGCGGGCCCTTGCGGCGGTAGGCGGGGTTGCCTGTGTAGTAACGGGTGAAGCGGTAGCCGGTGGCGCCCAGCTTGAGGCCTACCGGACCAGCGAGCAGGATGCCCACGAACATGTGGACGTCGATCAGCTGGTGGACCCGCAGGACCGTGATGCCGATGACCGTGATGCCCATGACCGCGAACAGCGCGATGAGCAGGACGCCCACAGTGGCCACGAGCTGCTCGTTGCCGGCCGTTCCGCCACCAAGCCACAAAACGTGGTGGCGGCGCCCGCGCGGAGCTGAGGACGCGACGGCGGGGGAACGCTCCAGAGTGGCGGCGGAAGTTTCGAGAGTCGACTGCATGCTGCTCGATCGAGGGAACGGAGCACCGCCGACAGCGTTTGCATGAGGATGTGTTCATCATCGCTGCTCCCCCAGCCAAAAGTGACGGTTTGCGCGCGGTTTCCGTCTGGTGCAACGGCGAGGTTTCCTGCAACGGGGCAGGCTCCTTGTCGAAAGACGGAGTCACGTGCCCAGCACCTTTCGGACACGTCTCCTTCACAACCCTGAGCGCAAACATCCAGAGACGGACGATGTGCTCATCAGCAACGGCGCTCCCGGCAGACGCCTGACGGTGATCCTGCCACGACCGGAGCCTCGGACGGATTAGACGGTCCGTGACTGTGCCAAGGCCACGGACCTTTCCGGCGGGCGGTCACTTGGCGTAAAGGCGGGCAACACGAACTCGACCGCCACGCCGCGGCCGTGATCGGAATCGCGGACGCCGACAGTACCTCCGTGTGCCTCGGCGACGGCGCGGACGATCGCGAGCCCCAGGCCGGCACCCCCATCCGACCGGCTTCGACCGCCGCCGATCCGATGAAAGCGCGCAAACACGCGCTCGCGCTCGTCCCGTGGAATGCCCGGCCCGTCGTCGAGGACAGCGAAGCGGATCCGGTCGGGCGCGAGCGGGGTCACATCGAGGCGGACGAGGCCCTCGTGTTCCGCCGTGTGCTCGATCGCGTTGCGCGCGAGATTGCGCAGCGCCTGGGCGACCCGGTCAGGATCGGCGTACAACGACCCATCAGGGATCGCGCCGAGCTCGAAGCGCCGGTCGGCGGTCAGGCTAACGCCGTCCCACAGATCGGTCACGAACGGACGCAGGTCAACGTGCTCCGCGCGCAGAAAATCCGTCCGGTCGGCCTGGGCCAGCACCAGCAGATCGTCAACGAGCCGGCTGATGCGCGCGATCTCAGCCAGGACCAGCCGCTCCACCCGGCGGACTTCCTCGCTTGACGGGCTCTCCTGCGCCGCCAGCACCTCGAGCTGTCCACGGATCACGGTCAGCGGCGTGCGCAGCTCGTGCGAGGCGTCGGCCACGAATTCCCGCTGGCTGGCGAACGCCTCCGCGAGACGGTCGAGCATGTGATTGAACGCGTCCGCCAAAACTCGCACCTCGTCCCGCCGACCACCTGTCGTCTGCATCCTGGGGCCTAGGTCACCGGCGTCCACGCGCGTGGCGACCTGGGCCATCCTTCGCAGCGGCGCTGACACGCGCGCGCCGGCGAGATACGACGCGACGAGCGCAAGGATCAAGACCAGGGCCCCAGCGAGCACGAACGCCTTCGCCACCCCGTGCTGCGCCTGTGCGACGAGCGCCAGCGGCTCGCCGGCGCCGACGATCACCCGCACCGCGCCGAGATCCAGACCCCGCTCGAAGATGCGCGTCCGGCCGACATCCGGGACGCGCGTCGTCGAGTAGCCGAGATGCGGCACGAGCAGCGCGCGGCCCTCCGCGTTCTCGCGCGCCTGCTCGTCCTGAGTCTCGCCGGGCTCGGGGCCCCGACCGCCGAATTCCTCGGGATGGTTGCTCACCGCGTGGGCGCCCGGCAGCAAAACGAACAGCATCGTCGAGGTCGCGCTGTAGGGCTGCGCTGCGACATAGCGCTCGGCCGCCGCGCTGATATTGGCCGCGCTTTGACCGTGCGAAGCGTGGAGCGACTGTGACATCTGGTTGATGTCGCCGGTGATGTCGCGGTCGATCTGGCTTTGCAGCTGCGAGCCGGTGTCCTGGTAGACGACGAAGAACACGACACCGGCGCCAATCAAAAGCACGGCGGCCACCCATGCCGTCAGACGCCAGCGCAGGCCCGCGGGCAACAGCGATGTGAAATGACGCATCACGCTCCGGGCTACGGATCCGGTGCGCTAGCCGCCGGCGTCCAGCCGATAGCCGACCGAGCGGACGGTGACGATCGGCGCGGTCCGACCTTGCTTTCGCAGCTTGCGCCGCAGGTACCCGATGTACACATCGACCACGTTCGTTCCCGGGTCGTACTCATATCCCCAGACGGCGCGAAGGATCTGCTCTCGGGAGAGAACGTGACCGCGATTCTGCATCAGGTAGGTGAGCAGCTCGAATTCCGTCGTCGAGAGGCGAACAGACTCGGCGTCTCGCCGGACCTCCCGAGTGAGCAGGTTCACCTCGATGTCCCCCGCGCTGAGCGTGGTCCTCGGCGACTGCGCGGCGGCTCGCAACTGGGCACGGATGCGCGCGGCCAGCTCTGCGAGCGAGAACGGCTTGGTCAGGTAGTCGACGGCGCCGGCATCGAGCCCCATCACGCGATCCTCCACCTCGCCGAGTGCGGTGAGGATGATGACGGGCAGCATGGGTTTGGCGTCGCGCAGCGTCGCGAGCACGTCCAGGCCGCTGCGGCCGGAAAGCATCAGGTCGAGCACGACCAGGTCAACGTCCTGATTCAGCCCGATGGCGACGCCACCCGAGCCGTCGGTCGCCGACACGACATCGAACCCCTCCGCGCGCAGCCCCCGCTCGAGGAAGTCCACGATCCCCGGCTCGTCCTCGATAACGAGGATCAAGCCAGGCATGCCGGACCGCGGCCGCTTTTCCGTGTCACACATTGACTGATCATAGATCGGTGTGTGAAACCGGAATCTCAGGGCGAAGAGCATTCTCATCCAGCCCTGAAACACGCTTCATCTGTCCTGCCGACACTGACACTCGTGGGAACAAGCGACGACGTCATGACGAGGCCGCGCGATCGCTCGCGCCGGCAACCCATTGCGTCTCGCGCGCGATCGGGCTTCACGAGCCGGATCCGCGGGGGCGGCACCGACGGCAACGAGCAGCTTACGACCGTCACCGGGATGATCCTGATCGTCCTGCTCGCCGTGCTCGGGGTCACGATCCCGGATCTGCGCCAGTTCATCTCGATTCACCTGTTCGTCGGGCTGCTGCTGCTCGGGCCGGTGGCGCTCAAGATGGCGAGCACGGGGTACCGGTTCGCTCGCTACTACACGGGCAACCCGGAGTACCGGCGCAAGGGCCCGCCCGAACTCATCCTGCGCCTGATCGGCCCGCTCGTCGTGCTCTCGACCATCGGGGTGTTCCTCAGCGGGATCGCGCTGCTGGTCGTGGGGCCGAACCACCGCAATCCGTGGCTGCTGCTCCACAAGGCCACGTTCGTCGTGTGGCTCGTGTTCATGGGGCTGCATGTCCTTGGTCATCTTCCCGCGGTGGGCAAGGCCCTCGGGATCGGCCGGAAAGGTGACGAGCAACTCACCGGCGCCGCACCCGGCGCGAGCGGGCGCTGGATCGCTATCACCGGTGCCGCAGTGGCCGGACTCGTCCTCGCCCTCCTCCTGATCCCTGATTTCTCCGCCTGGACAGCACAAGGCGTCTTTCATCATCACCACCACTTCCAGAGGGGTTAGTTCCAGCTCGAGGCGGCGAGGGACCCGCTCCGCGAGCGCGTACACGACCGCGTGTCGATCTCTCGCCCGGAAGGTCGCATGGATCCTGCCCATTCACGAAGCGTGCTCGCACGGACGTCAGCTCGCCACGATCGTGAACAAGTCCCGGCTCCAGGGCGCGAGGTATTGCCCGGGGATGCCGTTCTGGCCCGGAACGACCGGAACCGGGGCGGGGCCGGCGCCGCCGCGGTGGCCGTAGAGGTAGCCGGCTACCCATTCGGGGTTGATGTCGAGCTCGACCGCGCGCACGACGCCGGCGCTGAGCAGCGCGTCGGCGAGCTCGCCGATGGTGGCGTGCTCGGCGGCGGCCCAGACCAGATGGCCGTCGGCTTGAATCCCGAGCGCGGAGCGGGCGGGATCGCTGACGCCGGCGAGGGTGGCGCCCCAGCAGCTCAGACAGCCGAGGGCCGACGCGGCGGTGCCGTGGTCGATCAGGAGGGGGAGGTTTTGGCGGACCGAGGCGATCGTCCGCCCGGCCGCCGGTACCT
>Ga0187769_10002801_pt1 | contig 10307 bp, 10 predicted proteins | sample 0116_SJ02_MP02_1_FD_133140 | JGI IMG/M metagenome (GOLD analysis project Ga0187769, IMG submission 133140) | Tropical peat soil microbial communities from peatlands in Department of Meta, Colombia - 0116_SJ02_MP02_10_MG | ecosystem: Environmental > Terrestrial > Soil > Wetlands > Peat | place... | reverse complement strand
GGCAAAGCCTGCGCACGGAGTTTTTCTCCTCGCTGCGCGCGCTGGCCATCACCGGTCGGGTGCGGCTGCATTCGAATTTTGTCGATCTCGCTCGCTACCGTCTTGCCCCCGTGACGGCCATTCTCACGTTCGACCCGGAGCAGGTGGAGATCGTCTTGCAAGACACCAAGCTGTGCGGGCTTTCGCTGCCCATGACGGTGCGGTTTGCACCCGAGAGCCTCAGTGCCTCGGCGCAGGTCCTCGCACACAAGCAGCGTCTCGAAGCCGTCGCCCCGTGCCTGTTCGGGGAGCGCATGATCCTCACCGGCGAGTTCGACGCGCGTGCGAGCCTCGCGATGCAAGGCGCGTGGGACGCGCGACTGAGCAATCTCGAGGGAAGCGTTCATTTCGAGTCGCGCAAGGGCATCGTCAGGCGCTTTGCGCTCATCGCCAACATCCTGGCCATGACCGATGTTATCGGCTCGCTCGGCGGAGGTCTTGCCGACCTCAACGCCGAGGGTTTTGCCTACCGTACGCTCGATATCGACGGGCATCTTGCACAGGGGAGCTTGGTTGTCGAAGATTTCACCTTCGACAGCAGCGCCTTCGGACTTGCGGCGGAAGGATCGGTGGGCCTTGCGCAGGGCGACACCGACCTCACCGTACTGGTTGCGCCCTTTAGTCGCCTCACAAATCTGATCCGCAAAATACCGATTATCGGCTATCTCGAGGGAGGCACGCTCACCAGCGTGCCGGTGGCCGTACACGGCGATATTCGCGATCCGACCGTGGTGCCACTTGACCCGCGTGCAATCGGTTCGGATCTCACCGCGTTATTCACGCGGGCGCTCAAGATCCCCGAAAAAATACTCGCCCCCTTGGGAGCGAGCTCAGCATCGCCCGCATCGTCTTCGGGCCACTGAGCTCAAAGCGCCGTGCAGGGACCAAACAGGACGTAGGCACCCTCGTGGTCGGTAAGCGTCGCCGACATGCGGCCGTCTTGCTGATCGATCGCAATCGACCAGGCAAAGCCAAGCTCGCTGCCCAGAAGCAGTATCTGCGCGTCGTTTTTTTCGATCGCGATAATCGGGGTGCTGCGCTTGGGTCCGATGACGACCTTCTTGCTAAAGTCGATGCGAATAAATGCCGGCGCGCCAATCTCGTCGGGCATGCCCCGGGCACATACCGCACCCGGCGAGCAATCCATTGCCTCGGTGGGCGCGCAGATGATCGCTTTGGAGCCGTCGAACTCCGCGGCCGCCGAGGCGCACACCGCACCGAGCGCGAGCGTCGCGAGGCCGATTCGAATGGTGTTTGTCATGTTCGCCTCACGCTTCAGTTGACGGTATACCCACGGCCCGACAGGCACGCGGCTTGGGCCCGGTAGAAGGTGTTGATCTGCTGCTGGCGATTTGCCTGCGCTTGCTGATTGGCCGCAGCCTGGTTTTGACTCGCGCGGTGCGCGCCCCCCATGGTCCCCACGACCGCTCCGATCGCAGCGCCCTTGCCCGCATTGCCCGAGATCGCGCCGATGGCCGTTCCTGCCACCGCACCGCCCGCCGCACCTCGGAGCACGGTGCCGCCGGCCGGTTGTTGCTGCGCCTGCACGGGCGTTGCCGCCAGGACCGCAGGATCGATGCCGGTGGACTGCTTGGCCCAAACGTAGCACTCGCCTTCGTCCTGGTTTTGCTGCTGCGGGCTTTGGCCGCGGGCCGGATATACGATCGGCGCCTGGGCCCCTGCCGCGGCGACAAGCGACAGCGCCATTGCCCCTGTCACGATCCGGTTGAATTTCGCCATCATCGACCCCCCGTTGGATTCGCCGATTCAATTCGGCGAGGCGCTTTTACTGCGCCAGATGTCTCAGCGTAGCAGAGGGCCGTTCCCCAAAGAAGTGCCCGTAGTCGGTAGCAAATCGTCCCAGGTGTCGAAAGCCCGAGCGCATGGCCACCTCGGTCACCGAGAGGCCGGGGGGTGCATCGCGCAGCAGGCGGCGGACCCGGTTCAGACGCAATACCTTGAGGTACGCCATGGGCGACATGCCGAAGCACTCCAGAAAGCCCAGGTGCAACGATCTTTCGCTTGCACCCGAATACTCGCAGACATCGGCAAGAGTCAGCGGCACATGCATTTTGCCCCGTATGAACTCCTCGGCACGGCGCGCCAACACCTGGCGCCGAGCCGGAAGGGATCTGCCCGTAGGCGGACCGGCGGCTTCGAGCAGCGCGTTGATCACGTTTTGCTCGACCACGCGGGCGACGTGCGGATTGGACAGCGCGACCGGGTCGCGCTGGACCTGCGCGAAGACCGAATGCCACCGGTGTGCAAGGCGGGCGCGAACCGTCACGCTGCCCAGATTCATTCTGCCGTCGACGACACGCGATTCGAACGGTTCGCCCCAGCGCGCGGCTGCCTGCCGCTCGAGCAGGCCAACGCCGATCGAAATGACAAGATACTCACAGGTCTTCGCGCCGCGAAAGTCGACCTCCGTGCCCTCTTGCTCGGTCACGATCTCCTTGACGCCGACCAGAGCACCACAAAAGCTCGGTGCCGGACCGGGGCCGATCGGCAGCGCGATCGCCCGCGTGCCCTGGGGCGCCTGTCCTCGCGCCTGCACCGCCGTGTTCCAGTACACACGGCCCATCTGCAACTGGGCAGTATGGGCGACGGAAACGGTTCCAAAAAACCGACCCGGGCGAAGCTGCGTGCACTCCCGGTTCCAGCCCACCGCGGCGGCGGTCAGATCGTCAAGATCCCGAGACTGGACGGTGGCGACGAAGGCCGCCGGAAACAGTGACGCCTGCGAATCTCCGACGGTCCGCTGCATCCCGGGCACCAGCGGACCGGCCGAACCCGAGACAGCGCCGCACACCGCTGCCCGTGAGCGGTGCCTGGCAAATTCCGAACGCATACCCCTCTCCCGCACGGCACTCGTTGCCCGCGCCCTTGGTTGGCGCGGCGCGGCCCACGAGCACTTTGGTCTTTTGTTTCATGCTAGCACTGTGCTTGCCGGACTGCCATCGCGGGCGACGACGACACGCGGTGCCCATGACACGGGCGTTACGTGAGCGCGAATCGCATCCGGGCATGTCCGATTGCAGTTTTCGGATAGTCAAGGCCGGGCCGTTGGGCTAGGCTGAAACACGACCTTGTCGCTGCACGGGCAATGCATTTCGGTCGGATTGAATTTGCCTGTCGTCAGAGCCTTCCTCACCTGAAATTCGGCGGGCGCCAAACGGGTGGGGCAGTGCGTCGCATTCCAACATGCGGGACAACGCGAGAGCAACGATGTGATGCCATGAGCGGGGACGAAATCATCGCCTGTCGCGAGTGCGACCTGCTGCAGCGAGTCCCGCGAGGCAACGGCGTTTTTCGCTGTGCGCGCTGTAATGCCGAGTTGCTGAAGATCTCGCCCGGCAGCTTCGATCGCGCCCTTGCCTATACGATCGCAGCAATCTGCCTGTTCGTCGTGGCCAACACCTTTTCGATCGTACGCATCGCAGTGGGAGGCAACCATCAGTCAACGACGCTGCTTGCTGCCGCGAAGACTCTCTGGAACGAGGGTATGCCCGAAATCGGCATGCTGGTGTTTCTGACGACCTTCCTGGTACCGGCGGCGCAATTGGCCGGTGTCACCTACCTGCTGCTGCCCCTGCGCTGGGGAAACCTGCTGCCCGGCGGGCGACAGGTCCTGAAATTACTGAGCCACGTCGAACCCTGGAGCATGATCGAGGTCTTCATGCTGGGTCTGCTGGTCTCGGTGGTCAAGCTGGGCAGCCTCGCACACGTTGAACCGGGCATTGCCCTGTGGGCGTTTTGCGGACTGGTCGTCGCAATGCCGGCAATTGCCTCGGCCCTGGAGCCTCACGATCTGTGGCGCCGGATCCTGACGCCGGGCGGCGCGTCGGCACGCAGCGCATTACCCTCGACTGCGTCCGAAGCCGGTTGGCTGGTCTGTCACACCTGCGGACTGGCGAGTCATCCGGCAGCGACGGGTGCGCACGGCTATTGTCCGCGCTGCGGCAGCGCGCTACACGAACGCAAGCAAAACAGCGTCGCGCGCACGTGGGCGCTGGTGATAGCCGCCGCAATCTTGTACATCCCCGCAAACGTCATGCCCGTCATGAACACAAGTTCGCTTTTCGGTTTTGAACGCGACACGATCATGAGCGGTGTTGTCTACCTTTGGACGAGCGGCGACGCGCCGCTTGCGCTACTCGTTTTCTTTGCCAGCATTACCGTGCCAGTGCTCAAACTCATCGCGCTCACGGTTTTGCTCATTTCGGTCCAGCGACGCACCACCTGGCAGCCGCTGCAACGCGCCAAGCTCTATCGCTTGGTCGAATTCGTAGGCCGCTGGTCCATGTTGGACATTTATGTGGTGACCCTGATGGCCGCGCTCGTGCAAATCCAGTCGCTGGCCACGATCACGGCGGGGCCCGGTGCAGTGGCCTTCGGAGCGGTGGTCGTGATCACCATGTTCGCCGCGACGTCGTTTGACCCGCGTCTTATCTGGGATCCAATGCGAGAAAAAAATGGCTGAACCGACCAGTTCCCGCCCGACAGACGGGTTGCCAGAGGCCGTGGTCCAGACTTCCGGCCGCTTCCGGCCGCAGCTGGTCTGGGTCATTCCCATTGTGGCTGCGCTGATCGGCGGCTGGCTCGCGGTCAAAACCGTCCTGGAGCGCGGTCCCACCATAACGATCTCCTTTCTCACCGCGCAGGGCATCGAGGCGGGCAAGACCAAGGTCAAGTACAAGAACGTCGATATCGGTGAGGTTCGGACCGTTACTCTCTCGGAAGACGGCACGCGGATCATCGCAACAGCGGAGTTCACGAAGGACGCCGCCAAGTTCCTGGTCAAGGACACCCGGTTCTGGGTGGTGCGCCCGCGCGTGGGCGCGGGCGGCATATCGGGGCTCGGCACGCTGTTCTCCGGGGCCTACCTGGGAATGGACGTGGGCAAGTCCAAGGAGACGCGACACGATTTTGTGGGGCTCGAGGTACCTCCCGTTGTGACGGCGGAGGTACCGGGCCGGCAGTTCGTCTTGCACAGCGACGACATCGGTTCCCTCGATGTCGGCTCGCCGGTGTACTTTCGGCGGATTCAGGTCGGACAGGTGGTGGCTTTTGATCTGGACGTCGACGGCCAGGGCGTCACGCTGAAGGTTTTCATCAACTCGCCCTACGAGAAGTATGTGACGCGCGACACGCGCTTTTGGCATGCGAGCGGAGTCGACATGACTCTGGACGCCAACGGGATCCGCGTGCGTACCGAATCGGTCGCATCGATCGTCTCCGGAGGCATAGCGTTTGAGGCTGGGCCCGATGTCACGCAGGCGACGCCTGCACCCGAGGACGCCAATTTCGATCTGGCCGCCGACCGGGCGCAGGCCATGACAACGCCGGAGCGCATCCGCAAGCAGTTTTTGCTGTACTTCGATGAGTCGCTGCGCGGACTCTCGCCTGGAGCGCCCGTGGATTTCAGCGGCCTAACGGTCGGAGAGGTGACCGGAATTAGCCTCGAGTACGATGCGCGGCTCAAACGCCTTCGCTTTCCGGTCTCGATCGACGTGTTTCCCGATCGCCTGCGTGCGCGCTTTCGCAAAGGCGCGAGCGTCAAGGCACAAGATCTGCCGGGAGCGGAGGGGCAACTGCTCGACGAGCTCGTAAGAAGCGGGTATCGCGCCCAGCTGCGCACGGGCAACCTCGTCACCGGCCAGCTCTACATCGCATTCGACCGGTTCAGCAACGTGCCGGCTGCCCGAGTCGATCGCAGCACGACGCCACCTATACTGCCGACCACGCCGGGCAATTTGCAGCAACTGCAGCTCACACTTGCCAAGATCGCCGACAAGCTCGACAAGGTTCCGCTCGAGCAGCTCGTCAACGACGCCCGCGATGCGCTCGAAGCACTCGATCGCGCATTAAACAGCACCGATCGGCTGGTAAAGCGCATCGACGGCGAGATTGCGCCCGATCTCCAGGCCGTCCTCAACAGTTCGCGCCAGACGCTGGACGCCGCCAGGCAAACCCTCGGTTCCAGCTCGCCCGAAATGGCCGAGGTGCGCGAAACGCTGGGCGAGCTGCGGCGCGCCGCCGAAGCCGTGCGTGTGCTGGCCGAGATGCTCGAAAAAAATCCCGAATCCCTGATCCGCGGTAAAAAAGAGGAAAAACCATGAGATCCGTGCGCTTCGCATGGGCGAGCGCGCTCGCGGCGCTGGCCCTGCTCGTGGCGGCTTGCGGCACTTCGCCGCCGGTGCGCTACTACACCCTGGGCGGCACAACGAGCGCAGAGCGAGCTGGCGCCCCGGGCCACGGCGCTTCCGGCTACACCGTCGCGGTGGGCCCCGTGAGCGTGCCAGCGGCCGTCGACCGACCACAGATCGTGATCCAGGTCGCTGCAAACCGCGTGGCCTTGCTCGATGACCAGCGCTGGGCCGAGCCGCTCAATAGCGCAATCCCCAACGCGATCGCATCGGACTTGGGCCAGTTGCTGGGTGCTTCCACCGTCTTGTTTCCGCGCGATTCCATGACCGACGTCAAGTATCGCGTGGCCGTAGAGATCCGCGATTTCCGATCGCAACCCGGCGAAGCCGCGACCATCGACGCCGCATGGACGGTGTTTGGACCCCATGATGCGCTCAAACGCGGTTCGTCGATCGCGCGCGAACCCGTTACACAGACCGATATGGAGGCGCTGGCTGCGGCGCACGCCCGCGCCTTGATGAAGATCAGCCGCGAGGTCGCGGCAACAATCACCAGCATGGAGTCGACCCAATGACGGGCTGCGCCGGGTGGCGCACCTCCAGCCGGTAGTCGGCCTAAAGGACCGAATTCGATGGGCCGCTTGCACCGGAACAAGCACCTTGTGCTCGTGTTGACGATGGTTTGCGCCTACATCGTCTCCTCGGCGAGCCATGGCACTCCGATCGCACGAATCGTCTCTAATTCCATCGTGTCGGTCATCGCCTTTGTCGTTCTGGCGGTCGTCTTTGAGCACCAGCGCCACCGAGTCATTGCCTTCGTCTTCGCAATCGCCGGCGTCCTGAGCGCCTGGGCGCACTACGCCCTGCCCGCGGATCGGTTTGAGGTTTCCCTGAGCGTCCTTCACTACGCGCTGTTGGCCACATTTCTTGGGTATTCGGTGGCGGTGATCCTGGGCAACATTTTTCGCAAGGGCACGGTAAGTACCGACGATGTAATGGGTGCCGTAGGCGGGTACCTCATCGCCGGCGCCGCCTGGTCGAGCCTGTACGCGCTCGTCCAGACACTCGAACCCGACGCGTTTGCGTTGCCCGCCGCCTTTGCCAACCAGGCGCTGGACTGGTCCGGGCGCACGGCGGTATTTAACTACTTCAGCATCGTGACCCTGACCACCGTCGGCTACGGTGACATCACGCCTTTGCACGCTCCCGCGCCGGCGCTCGTGATGCTGGAGGCCGTCTTCGGGCAGTTTTACATCGCCGTGGTCGTTGCGCAGCTCGTCGGCGCAAGATTAAGCAATCCGGTGCCGCAGCAAAACGGCGATTCACAGCTCCATTTGGTGGAACCATCGATTAGGGGAGGCAAAACAAAATGAACCGAACCTTGTTGGCAAGCCTGGCTTTGCTCGCATTGACCGGCTGCGCTTCGCAGCAGCAATTGCTCGACAAGACACAGCCGACGGCCTTGGAGACCGCGGTAAGTCGCGGACGCTTTGAAATGGGCTGCCCCGATGCGACCGGACAGGTCCTCTCCCGCGTAATGACGCAGCCCGTCGTCGGCCCGGTCATGGGCGGTGTCGAACGCGCCGAGTACACGGTCGGCATCGAAGGCTGCGGCAAGCGGATGACTGAGGTCGTTATCTGCCCCGTAGACGGCAGCGGATGCTTTGCCGCGCAAGGGCGCTGATCATCGCGGCGCGATCGTGCGGTTTTCGGATATCTAATCGATGCAATTCAGACCAAGCTCTGCGTGCACAGTGCCCGGGAACCGGTCCGTCGCACGACGGAGCACTCCCGAGCGGCACGCTTGGGATCGGAGCGTAGAGTCGTTTCGCCTCTGACAAATTGGCGCACAGTGAGCACACAAAGAGCCACTCACAAGCCTCGGGACCTTACCCAAGCCGATCGACTGCAGATCGTCCTCGAGTCGTTCGAGCATGGGGCGCGAATCGCTGCCGTGGCGCGCCGCAATCGCGTCAATCCGAGCTCGCTCGCACGCTGGCGCCGCAGCTACAAGGCGGGGAGATTGGCGAGCGCGCACCCCGCGCCGTTGATGGTCCCCATTTCGGAATTGGCGATGGCCGCGCAACGGATTCGTGACTTGGAGCGCGAGCTCGGACGCATGGCACTGGAGAACGCCAAGCTGCTCGAGGCAGTGCAATTCGTGCAGCCACGCCCCGTGCGCGGGCAGCGCGGCGTGCGAGTCAAAAAGCGCAAAAAATGAGCGAGCGCCAGGCAGCGCTCGTGGCGTCAAACCCATTTGCGTTAGACGCCGGCAACGTCGTCGCTCAATCGTCCTTTAATAAATAGCGGGCGGGAGTGCTTCGGTGGGGACCCGCTGCGCAGCCTGCGCTCGCGAGCAAGGAGAAGTGTTTGCCGGCAGGCTGAACGATTTCGCGTATCGAGGTCGCCCACGAGCGTCGATGTCGGGGCGGAGAACAATCCCGCCGTTTCTGGCTGCAAGTGCATGCCCCGTGTTGGGGCGCGCAAAGCCCAGCGCGATGCGTCCTTGCGTGGCCATTGGCGCGATCCGCGCTGCGCGCGCGCAACGGCAGATGTCAGCGCGCGGGTTTTATGGTTATACTGATTTTGTGCCGCGCTTCGTGCGCCCGTTGCAGAAGGTCGGCACATGCGTTCCCGGTTTCGCAACCCCGCGTCGGTCGTTTTTGCGCGCGCCGCGCGCATTCGGGTTGGGCGCGGTACGCCGCGCTTGGCCCCACCTAACGCGTGGCTTTGTTGCGGTCGGAGCAGCCCCTGGGGAGGGGAGGCATTATGCAACGAGGGAGAGGGACTTCTATGCGCCGGCTTTTGTTCGCCGTGGTGTCCATCGGCGCGATCGCAGGCTGCGGCAAAGAGGCGCACAAGGCCGAGGTGTTGCCGCCCGAGGTGACCGTCATGACGGTCGAGCCGCGCGACACGCCGGTGAGCTACGAATATGTGGGTCAGACACAGAGCTCCCACCAAGTCGAGATCCGGGCGCGAGTCGACGGTTTTTTGGATAAGCGCGTCTACGTCGAAGGCTCCATGGTGCATGTCGGCGAAGTCATGTTCCGACAAGACCCCAAGCCGTTTCAGGCGCAGCTCGACGCTGCCGAGGGTGCGCTCGCCGAGCAGCGCGCCCGGCTGCAGGTCGCCGAAGACAATCTTGCGCAGGTGCGCCCGCTGCAGGCCCTAAACGCGTTGAGTCAGAAGGACCTGAACGATGCCGTCGGCCAACAGCAGGCCGCGGCGGCCGCCGTGGAAGTCGCCAAAGCAAACGTTGAGACCGCGCGCCTGAACTTGTCGTACACGACGATTGCGACGCCGGTTAGCGGGCTTTCGAGCTTTGCCCAAGTGCAGGACGGCGCGTACGTGAGCAGCGCAAACAGCCTGCTCACCTCGGTGGAGCAGATCGATCCCATCTGGGTGAACTTCACGCTGGCCGAAAACGAAATGCTGGCCTTTCGCGACGAACAGGCGAAAGGGAGGATCCGGCTGCCCGCGTCGGATAAGTACATCGTTGAGGTCATTCTTGCCGACGGCACCACCTTCCCCTCCAAAGGCAAGATCACGTTTGCCAACGCGAGCTATAACTCGCAGACGGGAACATTCTTGCTGCGCGCGACGATCCCCAACCCGACCGGAACCCTTCGGCCCGGCCAGTTCGTACGCGTTCGAGTTCTGGGGGTCACGCGCCTCAATGCAATCCAGGTGCCACAGGCTGCGGTACTGCAGGGGGCCAAAGGCAATTTCGTCGTGGTGGTCGACAAGGACAACAAGGCCGAGATTCGCGGCGTGCAGGTCGGACCGTGGCAAGGCAACAACTGGTTCATCGATAACGGTTTGCAGGCCGGCGATGTCGTCGTTACCGATGGCGTCGCGCGGCTAGCGCCCGGCACGCCCGTGCGCATCGCGAAAACGGCACCCGCGCAATCGTCCGAGGCCGAGAGCAAGGCGGCACCGCCTGCTGCTCCCAAGCCGTAGCTGCGGCACCCGGAGACGGCCCGATGTTTTCCCACTTCTTCATCGATCGTCCGATCTTCTCCAGCGTCATCGCGCTTCTTATCTCGGTCGTCGGCCTGGTCGCGATGGTGAAGCTGCCCATCGCGCAATACCCCCAAGTCACACCGATCCAGATTCAGG
>Ga0187769_10002800_pt1 | contig 10308 bp, 7 predicted proteins | sample 0116_SJ02_MP02_1_FD_133140 | JGI IMG/M metagenome (GOLD analysis project Ga0187769, IMG submission 133140) | Tropical peat soil microbial communities from peatlands in Department of Meta, Colombia - 0116_SJ02_MP02_10_MG | ecosystem: Environmental > Terrestrial > Soil > Wetlands > Peat | place... | reverse complement strand
GAGGCCGGGTTTTGACCTTGTGGGACAGGCCGTAAGTGGGCTACTCTACACATATGCAACCAATGATAGCCTCGTATACCCAATCGCTCTCGCAGACCTCAGTGTATCTATGTCTGCGGTACAAGCGATTCTTGCGGCTCTCATTGCTCGCGAAAGGACGGGAACGGGTCAACACGTTGAAACTTCTTTGCTAGAATCGGCTATGAACTTGCTAGCGTATCTTGCGCCTGAATTCTTTGACCTCGGAAGACCGATCGATAAGGGTTCAAGGGAACTAGGTGTTGGATTCCTTGGAGCATATTTGGCCTCCGACTCCAAGTTTCTCGTAATTCAAGCATTTATCGATAGAATCTTTGATAGAATGGCAACGATCCCTGAACTCAAGCACATCATAGAGGATCCAAGATTTCGAAGCTGGGCGCTACGAAGGACCCATTGCAAGGAACTGTCAGCGTGTTTTCGGGAGGTTATTCGTACGAAGCCTCGTGACTATTGGCTCTCGACTTTATTGCAGGCCGACGTTCCCTGCGCGCCTGTTTTGAGGTTTGATGAAGCGCTCAGAGACCCACAGGTCGAACACAGGAAGATGATCGTAGAGCTGAAACACCCGACGAAAGGGACCGTGAAGAACATAGCGCCTCCCTGGAAGTTTTCTGAGACCCCACCTCTGATGAGGTTGCCTCCTCCGCTGTTGGGGGAGCACACTCTCGAAATATTGGAAAGCCTTGGCTACAGTCGCCGAGAAATCGATGAATTGGGTGCGAAAGGAGTCATTCGAATCAAACCATTGACAAATTGAATGAGGCGCGGACCAACACATCAAAGCGTGAATGGTGGTCGCGACCAGGTTGAAGATCGCCAGAGTAAACCTATAGAACTTCGTCAAACCGCCGGTCGCTCACGACCGAATTCAGAGCAAAAGCACTCGCGCCGCAAGTGCGGATGTCGACAATCAGGGCCGTACAGAAGCCCTCTCCGTCGGATACAGGACTCGACTGCCCGCCGCACGGAGGAGGGGAAGGAAGGAATCGCCCCTTGAGTACTATAAATATTGTAGTTATTCCCTATAAGAGTTGCGAAGGTACATACGCAGGTACTAAATCCATCTTTCCGCAAAACAAAACCTGATCGATATGGGCGTAGGCAAACCTTCTGAACTCTTTGTTCGAAGAACATCCGGCCTCGTCAGGGAAATGAGTGTTTCATCGGCAGTTTTCTACAATATGGCTGCAGCTATTGGGAGTACGCTCGGGTGCGGTTGGGTGTACTTCCTTTCGTTGCCCGTCTCTGAAATACAAATCGGCCCATGGGCCATTCAAGGCTTTGAGATTGGAGTGGGGGTTGGTGGAGCATTCATGCTTTTGTTGGCTTACGTATACATGTGCCTCGTTTCTGTGATGCCTCGGACTGGAGGCGACTACGTGTTTACGACGCGTATCACAAGTCCCTTCCTTGGATGGCTAGAGGGATGGTGCCTTCTTTGGACCGTGCTAGGTTTCGTCGCTACGACCATGTACCTTAACAATTGGCAGTTAAACGCAACACTGACCATCGCTGCCTACTACCTGGGGATGCCGAGCTTGATTCCTGCGTCCCAATGGTGGTTAAGTAATCCCGCCATCGTCATCATGTCTGTGATAGTTGGAGTACTTATTTTCCTACAGGCATTGTTACCTGCTAAAATGTATTTCAACTCTTTCAAGTGGGCAGTGTTGATCTGTACAGTGCTCGGAAGCCTTTCTGTTCCCCTGTTCATCGGGATTACGCCAGATAAGGCATTAGTGGCTCTGCAACATTTCAACAGCATGTTGAGCTCCCAATATGCTGTTTCGGCTGACACGCTGAATAGCACAGTTACCAGCATGGGTTTCGTGAATCCTGTTCCATTCAGCTTGCAAACCCTTTTCTTCATAACTGGATTTTCAATGTTCCTTTATATTGGGTTCCAATTTTCAATTTACTTTGCAGGTGAACTCAAAGGAAACGTAACTAGGAACGTAATGATCTCGACACTGGCACCACTCGCGGGAATTCTCTTGTTAGATGTCTTTGTTGCCCTCCCAATCGAGCTCAGTGCGGTGGGATCCGTAGGGCCCTACGCTAATTGGGGGTGGCTGTGGTGGGCTAATGAGGCCGCGGTTCCGGCGGGTTCATACCCAGCCGTTCAATTGCTCGCGGCAATCGTGAACCCAAGCTGGGCTTGGCTGGCTCTAATCGCATCCATCGGAGTGTGTGGGCTGACTATTACCATCCTATCTTCATGGGCAGCCCTCGTCTCCAGAATCGTCTTCGCTTGGTCGCTCGATCGCGTGATCCCATCATGGTTTGCTGCAGTTAATTCGAGAACCCGAACTCCAATTAGGTTGCTCTCGCTTGCTGCAGTCGCAGTAGTTGTACTGACCGTGTTGGCTGTATTGGGAGCGAATCCTATAATTTCTGCCTGGTTCACTGTACTAATGAGTATTCTTACCTGGGTGATGCCAGGCATCAATGCAATGCTGTTGCCCTACAGACGGAAGGACCTGTTCGAACTCGCCCCCAGCTGGGCAAGGAAGAAGATCGGCGGACTCTGGGTCTTGGCGGTTGCGGGAGCAGTTTTCCTGCTCTTTATCGTCGTTAGCTACTTCTACGTGTTCGTCGCACCCTTCATAGCAGCCGTTTCATCGGCGGGACTGGCGGGCTTCGCGGGGTACGCTATAGAAACAGGGATTGCCGCATTTCTTGTCACACTCATAATCGGAACAATCGTATGGTTTGCCAGCAAATGGTACAATGCAAAGAGGGGTATTCGGTTCAGGGACATATTCACTCAGCTACCGCCCCAGTGAGCGAGTAGTTTCCTTAGCCGACCGCTGAAATCCGGTTGCGTAAAGTGGTTGGGAATGCGGCTTTACGCAACTTGTGATTTACACGGTTCAGACAGGTGTTTCAGAAAATTTCTAAATGCCGCAGACCGTTACAAGGCGGAGGTAATTCTTATTAACGGAGATATAACGGGCAAAGCCATAGTACCGATAGTAAAAGACAACAAGGGCCGTTACGTAGCTGAGTTCTTAGGCGGCACCGAGAAAGCAAAGTCCGAAAAAGACTTGGCGAACTTACAAGATCGAATTCGCAACGTGGGTTACTATTGGAAAGTTTTCTCCGGCGATGAACTCCAAGCGATACAGCAAGACGAGGCCAAGGTTAGAGAACTATTCGAAAGCCTGCTAAAGGAAAGGGTTAGGGAGTGGGTGCGCCTCGCCGACGAGAAACTTGCCGGTCAACAGGTCAAGGCCTTCATGATGCCCGGGAACGATGACATACCAGAAATAGACCCGATAATCGCCGAGTCAAAAACGCTTGTAAACCCCGCTGAGAAATTGGTGACTCTAGATGGCCAATACGAGATGATCAGTACTTCATATGCGAACCCCACACCATGGAACACTGCCCGCGAATGCTCCGAAGAGGAACTTGGGAAGAAAATCGAGGCGTTGGTGGCAAAGGTCAGCAACATTAGCACTTCTATTTTCAACTTCCACGTTCCCCCGTACGATAGCACGCTGGATTTAGCACCAGAGTTAGATGAGGAGCTGCGGCCCCAAAGCGGCCCGGCAGGTATGCACACGAAACCTGTTGGAAGCACCGCTGTTCGGAAAGCGATAGAGGACCACCAGCCTCTTCTTGGGTTCTTCGGACACATTCATGAATCCCCGGGCCAAATTAAGATCGGAAGAACAGTCTGCATAAACTCAGGAAGTGAATACTCAACCGGCCTACTGCGCGCCTATGTTATCGATTTGGCAGGAGATACCGTGTCGAATTCCTTCAGAGTAGAGGGTTGACTTCGAAGGACACTACGAGTGGAATATGATCGACCCGCATTCCAATGATTGCAGAAGTAGGACAAGGCATAAGGTTAGCCTATCTTGAGGAAGGGAGCGGACAGCCAGTTGTACTTGTTCACGGATTATGTGCAGACCATAGAGCCTGGGAACCACAGATTCGCGTGCTCTCCAATCACTACAGAACGGTCGCCTACAGCCGACGATTCTCAACCATAAATCAAAACGCTGGAGACATTCACGAGGATACCGTCCTCAATAATGTCGAAGATCTTGCTGGCCTCATCAAAAAGTTGCAAATCAATCCAGCACACATAGTGGGTCATTCCTACGGCGGGGAGATAGCAACATACTTTGCGTACAAGCACCCTGATTTGCTTCGTTCTCTTACCATCATTGAGCCCTCAACGCTCTCTGCGATAATAGAGGATCCAAATAGTGGATTCCAGCGTTTTATGTTGTTGTTGAGGAACCCATCAGCCGCTATGGCATTGCTTGATCTTGCAAAGACTCTAATCGACCCAGCGTTGAAAGCGATACGAAGAGGAGATTCGACCAGTGCAGCGAGGCTCCTCGTCGACGGAACCCAAGCAAAACCTGGGTCATTCGATACGTTTCCGGAAGGATATCGTAACATGATGATAGAGAACGCAAGGGAGATTTACAATTTTGAAATACCTGAATTGAGCTTCAAAAGAGCCGACATTAGGCAGATAAGAGCCCCGACACTTATCATAAAGGGCGAGACAAGTCACAAGATTCTAAGACAAATTGCGAACTCACTCAGCAAAATTATTCCAAACTGCGAACTGACGACTATTCCCAGGAGCGGTCACTTCCCCCAGGTCCAATGTACACAAGACTTTCAATCATCGCTGCGTGGTTTCCTGGAAAGCCACTCGCGCCAATAAAGGACTGAGAATGAACGGATCTCGACCTGCTTGAAAGCGATCCAAGCGGGAAGGACCTAGCTAAGTAACTTCTCCGACATCTTGATACCATTTCTTTCGCGTGCCGACTTTTGCACGCATCTTCCAACCCGTGGTCTTTGGTTCGCTCTCGATTCTCTGGTTGATCTTATCTATTTTTTCTGAAAGATCAGTGCGATAACTGTTTAACGTATCAGACTTAGATACGTACTCTTTGATTTTTCCGAGATTCGTCGTGGCAGTGTAATAGAACCCCCAATCCTTCGAGAGAAGTTCTGCGATATAGCCGATGTTGATTGCATCCTTGTCAACTTCGCCAAGATTATGCGCCTTTAGGAGTACTACAGTGTCTTTGACGTCCTTTTCATTCAATTGCACGATCTGAAGCTTCTCAAGCAAGAGGTCCGCGAGAGGAATTGTTGGATAATCGACGTCTAATCTTTTGCTGAGGTCAATTGTGTGGCAGAAGTTGAGCTTATCCACGAAGACATCAATCATGGGAACTGGGTTTCCGTAGAAGATTAATCGGGTGTCTCCGCGAAGGAGAAGGAATGCTTCGTTGCAAGTGTAGCCCATTCCCTTGAGCATATCCACTATCTTAGGCACGTCAGCCTTTCGGCTCATGAAATCAATGTCTGTGAACACTTTCTCGCCTAGTCTTCCAAGTGACTTCCAGAGAGCTTCCTCATTCTTGCTGTGTAGATAGATCGCAAGCCCCCCCAGGACCCTAAGTTGGATTCCTTTCGCTTGAGCCTCTTTCGCACACCTCAGCGCCTCTTCCACGAATACACCGGGTGCTGGAAACTCCGGGTCGTGCTTTGCGTTGGGTGAATTTGGTGGCGTTGTCACCTGTAATCGTTCCTTATTGACAGCCTGGGATTTCTCCTCTGGGTCTGTTACATTGTATCGGTAAGTATCGACCATATAATCATTCGGACTAAAAATAAGGTTTCCATGGAAGTGGGAGAGTTGCCGGGATTACGCACAGTCCGCAGAGGAAATAGGCGTGATGGATTCCCGATTATCTCGAGTCAAGTTTCTATTGAGAGGCTCGCACCCATCAAAGACGTAGAAGTCTTGTGGCGTTTTCATGCAACCACATCTGTTTCACATCGTCTTTCAACGGGAGTTGCTTCACTTCCTCGATCACCTGATCGAGCGGAATACCGAGAAGCATCCACTGTGATCCAAAAAGAACCTTCTCCTTTATCGTCGTGTTCCCAAAGTGAAGCAACGGCTCCCAACCCGAACCGGGCCTGTCAAAATACGCAGGCCTGTGAGCTGAGGTATCAATGTAAACGTTCGGGTGCCGCCAGGCTACCACAACCATTTCCTGGACCCAAGGCCAACCTCCGTGACCAGCAATGATCTTAAGCTCGGGAAAATGAGCGGCTACGTGGTCAACCCCGCGAGGGTTGCCATAGTCCATCGCGTGTTCAAAAGACCAGTTGTTTGAGGTGTGAATCCATACAGGTACGTCCAGCTCAACGCATTTCTCATATAGTGGATAAAACCTGCTGTCGTCTGCATACATTCTGTTCTTGAATGGAACGAGGGATAGCCCACTTAGACCGAGCCCGCTAATTGCCCTATCCAGCTCGCTCACGGCAGCTTTCCCCTTTAGGGGGTCAGCTCCAGCGAATCCAATGAATTTGGTAGGATATTCTTTGACGACGTTCGCGAGGTAGTCGTTCGAAAGGGGTTTGATACCTGTTGTAGTCTCCTCGTCCTCGTTGTGTATGCACACTCTCGAGACTCCAGCCGAGTCAAGCATCTCCACAGTCTCCTCTAGTGACATCGCGAACGACCCAGTCCTGTCGATTAGGCCTTCCAAGAAGTCACTCCTTGACATGGAGCTGGACATTTTGTTATACTCCGACTCGCTCATTCCGAATGCAGCAGCCAAAGAAGATCCGAACATTTTCTGATATCCTGCATAAGCATACTCCGTGATCAGTCCACGCAGAAACTCTTTCGTCGGGAGAATCCCGTTGATATCCACAACCAAACCGCTGCCCGCTCCTTGGCGCTCTACCGCAATTTCTTTTCCATCCTATTTTCTTTTTTCTGCTCCTTTGAGTGAAAGCCTCGCTTTCTGTCTAGCAATGTGTTAAGTGGGCTTCAATCCTTATTTTCCGCAAGTTTGAGCTCTGTCGCCTCTTCCTTCAGTTGGGCGATAGCTACCTTGCCCAACCGCGTGGTCGGTAGTGAATCGCGAATAATTAGTTTCCTGGGGACCTTGTAATCGGCAAGTCTTTCCACGCAGAGTCTTTGAAGCTCGTCGGACGTAATGTTGGTGCCTTGTTTTGGCACTATGAATGCCCAGCCGACCTCTCCGTAGATGGAATCAGGGACTCCGACAACCGATGCCAAGAGAACTCTAGGGTCACTAGCGAGAACGTCTTCGATCTCCTTGGGCAACACTGTGTAGCTTCCAGTTCTAATGATCTGTTTTTTCCGGCCGACCAAGTACAATCCGCCGTTATTGTCAAGATAACCGATATCACCCGTGTAAAACCATCCCTCCTCGTCGAAGGATGCAGCGGTCTCCTCCGGCATCTTGTAGTATCCCTTGCACACGGTAGGGCCCCTTATCGCAATCTCCCCGTGTTGCATCACAGCCGCGGTTTTCCTCTTTTCGTCCACGATTCTAACTTCAACGTCTCGAAGTGGTTTGCCAACGTAACCCGTCCCCATGAGTTTCTCGGGAGGATCTTCTGGTCGCGTATAAGTCACACCGTCGGCCTCAGTGCAGCCATACGAGATTCCGAAGCGTTTCCCTAGACTCAATATCTTAGCCATTAATTCCGGACTAGTCATCTCGCCCGCGGCCAGTATCAAGCGCACCGATGACAGGTCATATTTGTTAAAGTTAGGGAGTCCGAACTCCATCGCGAACATCGTGGGAACCTGTCCAAAAATCGTAACCTTCTCCTTCTCGATAAGCTGGAGGGCGGAGTCGGGCCTGAAATGTTCGAGGGTCACCATAGTGATTCCCGAGACCAACGCTTGCGTCATCATATCCATCACTCCCCCGACGTGACTTGGGGGAAGATGAACCAGCAATCGATCCGAGTGATTCAGGTTGAACACTTCATGCGCTCGCACATTCATGGAGATGAAGTTCTTGTGTGATAAACGGGCACCCTTCGGTACACCAGTCGTACCACCCGTGAATACTATCATTAGATCGTCGTTCTCATAGACATCCTTCTTCATCTGCCCCAGTCTTTCACTTAAGCCCATGCGTCGGTCCCGAAGTGCCTCTTCAAGGGTAACCCCCCCGGCGATTAGCTCGCACCCTCCAGCGAAGATAAAATGTTCAACGTGCTCAAGTAAGGGCCGCAGTTCGGCTAATTCGCAAGCGGAGGCTTGGTCGCCGCAAACGATTACTTTCGGCTGAGTGATTGTGCAAAGGTGCCGTATCTCGTCTTTCTTGCATCGAACATCGAGTGGAACTGTTACCGCGCCAATCTTGGAGGAGCCAAAGAAGACTGTAAGAAACTCCGGCCCCGGGTTGAATAGAGTGCCGACTCTGTCTCCCTTCTTTACTCCAAAGCTGATCAATGCCTTTGCGAAAAGGTCAGCAGTCTCGTTAAGTTGTTCGTAGCTGATTCTTCTGTCCTTGAATACAACTGCCTCTAGCGTCGGAATGACATGACTCCAGTGCTCGAGATATTTCCAGACAACAGAGAAAGTGGGCACGTCGGACATGGTTAACCGCAAGAGGTTGAAGCAGAGTTTGAACGTTTCTAGAGCTCTTGATGTCCCTTGGAAAGTTGATTCGGTTCAAATTACGTCCCAGTCAGTATTCGTCCAAATTGTTCTTCCGATCTGTATTTGGCCGGGGGATCTTCGAAAGATCCTCGATTCCGTTCGTATCAACTGTCTTGGTTACCGTTAGCGTATTCCGGTTGCTATCAGATCATCTAAGATATCACCGAACTCGTCTAGGACGAGTGAGAAATGGCTAAAATCGCTAATTCCTTCGGCGCTGGCGAATGCCAACTGAAGTATTCTCCTTTAGTCCATTCAGAACGTATCGGTAAGTATCAAACATATAATCATTAGACCGCCCAAAAATAGGGCATCGAGGGAAGGCCATTGGAAAGCGCAAGCAAAGTACGCAGAGGCCACGATCGGAGGAGACGAGGACACGCAAACAGTTACGTCAAGATGGACGTTCGTAATCTCAGGATTCATTATCAATCTCTGCCTTGGCACCATTTACGCTTGGAGCGTTTTTAGGCAGCCATTACAACAAGCCCCATACAACTTAGCCATCTCCCAATCCGTTCTCCCATTCAGCATTTTTCTCTTGATGTTCGGTGTCACTTTCGCTTTTTCGGGCAAAATGATTGGAGACAGGGGGCCACGTGGGTCGGCGCTCATAGGAGCCGCTCTGTCCGGCCTAGGATACTTAGTGTGCTACATGATCGCGTTCATTCCCAGCTCTACCCTTTGGATCACAATTGTTGGGTTCGGTCTGATAGCGGGCACTGGCTGCGGCTTCGCCTATAACCCCACGATAGCCTCCGTCGGCAAATGGTTCCCAGACAAGACCGGAATAGCCGTTGGCCTGACAGTAATGTGCTTCGGCATGTCCGCCCTGATCACCGCCCCTGCGGTCGTCATTATGATTTCTAGAATTGGCCTGCCAAGCACCTTCCTCGTGCTTGGCGTACTGTTCCTAGCTCTCATGACCCTCCTGGGATCGTATCTTAGATTTCCTTCGGCCGAATGGAAGGCACCTTCACCCGTCGCCACTAACGGGAAACGGACGTGGGCTGCGCCGTACGACTTCAACGTCGGCGAAATGGTGAGAACGCGCGCATTCTACCTCATCTGGGTAACATTCCTGCTGGGAGGGGGCGCGGGATTGATGATCATCGGTTACACGAGTTTAATCGCGGCCGACATAACCGGATTGAAAGGGGGCCTGGCATGGTTGGCCGTCATGGCAGTATCGGTTCTCGCCCTCTCAAACGCCCTAGGCAGGCCCGTCTTCGGATCGGTATGTGACAAAATCGGCCCGAAGAAGACCCTGCTAACCGTACAAGCATTGCAACTGATTTGCCTGCTCGTGCTCTTCCCCTCGGCGAAGTCGGTACCCGTACTCTACGCGGCAATGATACTGATCGGGGCGGCGTATGGAGCCTACCTAGCCGTCATGCCAGTGCTAGCGGGATACTTCTTCGGCACAAGGAGTCTAGGACCAAACTACGGCCTCTACCTGAGCGGATGGAGCCTAGGGGGCGTGGTCCTCTCCATATTCATGGCTCTAATACTTGGCTCAACGCCAACATATGCGGGATACGTCGAAGGATTCTACGTAACGGCCGTCCTAATCATCATCGCGATGGCACTCTGCGTGGCCATGAAACCGCCCACGCTTCCCAATTCACCGGAAAAGTGAACGTCTATGCAAGATGTTGTTATCGCCAGTTACCTGAGAACGGCTCAGTCTCGATCCAGACCTTCGGACCCGGCACGCGACTGGTTTGGTCAATTGAGGGCGGATGACCTTCTTGCTAAACTATTGCCCGAAGTTG
>Ga0187769_10002799_pt1 | contig 10308 bp, 7 predicted proteins | sample 0116_SJ02_MP02_1_FD_133140 | JGI IMG/M metagenome (GOLD analysis project Ga0187769, IMG submission 133140) | Tropical peat soil microbial communities from peatlands in Department of Meta, Colombia - 0116_SJ02_MP02_10_MG | ecosystem: Environmental > Terrestrial > Soil > Wetlands > Peat | place... | reverse complement strand
TCCTGCGCCGTGTCGCGCCTGCGGAGGGATTCTCGATTCGGGCGGGCGCATCCCCCTCTGTTCCTCCTGCCTTGCGGCAATCGAGCCAATCGCCGGCCCGCAATGCGAGCGCTGCGGGAAACCGATCCTCTCAGCGGTGGCCGCTCAAACTTCACAAATGCTCCTCTGCCACATGTGTCGGCGGGAGCTCTACGACTTCGATTTCGCCCGCAGCTATGCCAAGTACGATGGCCCTCTGGTTCGTGCCGTCACTGCCCTGAAGTACGACCAGGTGACGCCTCTCGGCGCATGGTTCGCGCGACGGCTGGTTGCGCTCGTCCGCGCAAGTCCCGAGCCTTTCGCTACTGACGCCGTAGTACCGGTACCGCTCCACGCCGCCCGCCTTCGCGAGCGTGGGTACAATCAGGCGGAGCTGATCGCCAGGCCGCTGGCACGCATGTTGGATATTCCTTTCCGCTCCTATCTTCTGGTGCGAACGAAACCCCGGCCGGACAAGCTAAAGTTAACGATCCGTGAGCGTTGGCGGAGTGTCCGTGGCGCATATGCCACTCGCAGCGGGGCTCAGGTTGACAAAATGCGCGTCTTGCTGGTAGATGATGTAATGACTACCGGCGCGACGCTGGATGCTTGTTCCCGTGCCCTCAGAACGGCCGGAGCCGCCCGCGTGGTCGGGCTGACAGTGGCCAGGGTCATCCCCAACTGGGAGCCGCCCACCACCAGTCAATTGGATACCAGGGAATGATAGTCACCGACCAAGGCGACACAGTACCTCGGTCGAAAGAAGCCACCGAGGCAGCTATCAGGCCCATGTCCGTCCGGCGACCCCACGCCGGGTACAAGCCCGCGATCATGCAAGAGCCGGTGCTCGTTCTAAACGCTACCTTCGAACCCATCAACGTGACCGCAGTGCGCCGCGCGATGGTCTTGATGCTGAAAGGCGTCGCGCAAGCCGAAGAGTTGAATCATGCGGAGGTTCATTCAGCCGCCCGCACCATCAAGGTGCCTTCAGTCATACGGCTGCTCGCCTATCGGCACATTCCCCAGCAGACGCGAGCGCTTTCCCGGAAGAATATCCTCCTGCGCGATCGCAACACTTGCCAATTTTGCGGGGGGACATTTCCAGCTTCCGAACTCACCCTCGACCACCTCATCCCGCGATCGCGCGGCGGCCACTCCTCCTGGGAGAATCTCGTGGCTTGCTGCTACAGTTGCAACAACAGCAAGGGTGACCGCACTCCGGAGGAGGCCGGTCTGCGGCTGGTCCGGCGGCCCCGGCCGTTCACGCTGCACACCTCGCGGCAATTGATGCGACTGATCGGCAATAAGGACGAAAAGTGGCGCAAGTACCTCTTCTATTGAGCCCTACCGGGGCGTTGCATCGCGCCTAACTCAAACAATTTCATTCAGATACGTTGATTCTGAGAGGGCCCACATTTCTTTGCGATCCGTGCAACCTTGAGGAGAGTTCCCTCGTCTAATGGGACAAGACCACTTCTAGGACACACCCCGGGAAGCAGCGTTGGCTCTGCCAAGGCTGCTTCTCTTCTTTTAGGGCCGACTTTCTCGCCTCATTGCCGCAGGCTGACGCGCAATCCCCTCCGCCAGTTCTCTTGCACGCCAACTCGGATCACTTCCATCTCCCGCGTCATGTACCTCAGCAGCCGGGCATTCGCCGGGTGAAAACGCAGCGCCGGCGCCACGAGGTAAACGCGCGGAGGAAGCTCCTGCAACTCTATCCCCTGAAAGTAGCCGCATCGCCGGAAATCGTCCCGCTCCTGGTGGCTGCGCACCCGCAACCAATAGTCGGCGGCCTGCAGTACCAGGTGCAGCTCCTCGTCCGCTTTCAGCTCGAGAATCGCCAATCGGCCGTCTCGCGTCACTCCCAGCAGATCCAGGATCCCACGCTGTCCTCCGCTCACCGCCGGAACTTGGCTGTAAATGTGCCCCGGATCGAGGCGCGGGTCCACGCGCCCCGGGTCTTCCTGCACCAACGTCTCCAGCCAGCGCTCCGCCTGCGCGCGATACAGGCGGTGTTTCACGTCGGTCGCAAGCGGATTCCGATGCACCTCCAACTCGCGAACCAGTTTCTCGAGGCGCGGCCGGCTCGCCGCCGTGAGCGGTTGCGTGCGATCCCCGAGACCAAACGTGATTCCCGCCGGATCCCAGCGGGCGAACTCCAGTCCGCGAAATCGCAACGCGACCGACTTGCCGTCCGCAGCGACGCTCAGCCGAATCGCCTGCGGTGCCAACCGCACAATCGGTTCCACCCCCGGCCCCGCGGCGGCTAGCAGCGTTTCCACTTCGCGCCGCGGGAGCAAGCGCGTGGCGACATTGCTCGTATCGCCGGGCTCCCGGCGGCGCGCCTCGCCTCGCACCTCGTCCACCTCGTACAGTTCAACGCATAGGCTGGAAACGAGCGCCGCCATGCGGTGGGCCGTCACCTGCGCCGCGCCCTTCGGCAGAAATAATCGCAAGCCCGCGATCGTGCGCGTCCGGGCCGTGCTGCGGTCGTGCGCCCCGTCGAACCACAACAGCCCCGCCGTCAGCGTCGCGTCAATCGTCGCCGCGCTCTCTGCCGCGGAGACGCCCACCACCGCCCAGGCTTCCGAGCCGCGATGCATCAGGCCGCGCGCGTAGCAATCGGAAAGCGAATGTTCGAGATCGTCACGGGCGGAGAGAGAGTCCAGCGTCTCGTCGGGAAACTTTTCGCGCAGGAGTTGGCCGAATCGCGATGTGAATTCCGCGCGTCGCGCACGCGCCATCTGGTGCTCGGCGGAACGCTCCCTCTCCGCAATCCTGAATTCGAGCCGCGCCGGCCGCGTGTACCCAAATCGCCGCACCTCCAACACGACGTGTTCGGCGGATTGATCCGCGATCCCCACCACGCGGCGCACCAGGCTCTCCGCGTCCGACCACAGATGAATCAAGACCGAGGAATTCTCTGCCCGCACCTCAAACTGCAATTCCTGACCTGTCAGCCGCCGGCCGCTCTCCTGCACTTCCACCGCGCCGGATTTCGACAGTTCAGCAAGCGCCTGCTCGACCTCGCGCGCCAGTTCCATTGCCGCCAATTATAAATACATACAACCGTATGTCCAGGTGCGCCCACAACCAATCCGCACGTTGCCATACCAGCTTGGCACCGTGAATCTTGGGCCTTAGGCAGGAACTTGTCCCGCCTGCCCTGAGCACGGGGCCCTCGCCGGGAGGCCACATCGGCGGGTCCCTCACTTCTCTCATGTAGAGGCCGGGCTTGAGCCCGGCTGCCGCCCTGTCTCCGGTCCCTGGAGTCCGGTGGACTCCACGGAGTCCGAACACCGGACCAGCTAGGCCGGACCGCGAAAACCGCGAAAGGGCGGCGTCGGCGTGAAAGGCCTGCGCTTCGCCCCGAAAATCCCAAAATCGGACGCTATTTGAAAAAAACACCCCCTTTTTTGAGATGAATGTGAAAATAAAGGACTTCCAGCAAAAGAGTGCGCATCAATGTGAAAACAAGGGGCTTGCCGCGACGGCAGATGCGCGTGGAGCGGTATGATTCGTGTTCCGAGAAACGTGGGAAGACCCGGAGGGAAGAACGCCCGATCCGTGTTCGATATGGAGTGCGTATCTCACACCACGTTTTAGCATGTGTTTCTTAAGTTGTTAACAAAAATGATCGTCAAATAGTATCCGAAGAGGAGGCCTGAATCGCTCTGTCCAGCACGCAAGTGGGAGTGCACCCAAAACGGCGGCGGGGCGTCATTACATTGCACGGCGAGCGCTCAATGAGTTTCGTTGGTGCGTGATAGCGCCTCGATTTGTCCGAGCAATTCAAGCAGCTCAGGGGGCGCGTTCTCGGTGGTGAATGTGGCGATGATGTCTTCTGGGCGGATATTTGTTCCATATTTCTCTTGAACTTCACCGACGAACTTTCCTAGGACGGTCGCGCCAGGATAGTAGCGCAGCTTGCCGGGCAGACCAGCGCACTCTTCATGGTTAAATCTTAGTGCTGCTTGTGCTCCGTGTTCTATGGGATTCTCGGCGAGCTCGTATTTTCGGAAGGCCTTCTGCGTTTCTGTGATGAGCTTCGTTTCCGCTTCCTGCTGAGCGGCATCAACGGCGACCTGAAGGAGGTCGGTGACTTCCTCTGGCGTTGGTTTTGTGGGGAAGTCTTGCGGGAGTTTTCTCCTGATCGCTTCGCAGAGATTAGCGGGCTCCAGGAAATAGTTCTCAATGCTATGCCGTGTCCAGATATGGTAATTTGCAATTCCCTTCCTTTCGGCTTCTTCGATGTGCTTGGCCATTACCTCTTGCACAGAAAAGTCGCGATCTCTGAGAGCAAACCAGGTCAGGTTGCCCCCTACTATGCGTTGGAAGAGGTCTGCGAGGTCGCGCAGCATAGTGAACTTTTCAACGCCTCTGAACTCGAACACAACGAATTGTGTGGCACCCACAAACATTTTTTTTCCGAGTTGGGCCGCCAGAACTGGGAGATATTTCACGTCTGACGGGCCTTCGACGAAAAGACAGCGCTTGGTTTGGTACAGAAGAGCTATGTCGACGTTGCTGATCTCGCCGTGTCTTTCATACTCCAATAACAGATGCTCAAGTGAAGCTATTGGCGCCAGGGACGTTCGCGCAAAATCCACGGGGATGATGGAGCCTAATGGGGCTTGAGAGATGAGGTCTCGCGAGTGCGTGGACATAATAATCTGGAGGTCCAGATTCTCGGCCAAGGTTTGGAGAAAGGCGAATAACTGGGCCTGGAGGCTCGTGTGGAGGTGGGAGTCTGGCTCGTCGAGCAAGAGAATCGGACTCCCCTTCCAGGCCGCGAACGCAACTATCTGAAGTATCTGATTCATTCCCGACCCGGCAGAGACGATGTCGAGTTCGTAGCTGCGCTGTCTGTAGGGTGCGCGCATTTCGACATCTGACCCGGGGTCAAAGTTTATTGCGCCAAGATCCACTCCGAAGTGCAAGGCAATCGCGGATCTTACAAATTGAAGCCTATCGTTCTTGCCGCCGTCGCCGGGCCCGGGCGCTTGAATCATGTACAGCACGTTCCTAAGAACTTGCGACAGCAAGCCACTCGCTGTCATTTTCTGGACATAGGCCGAGCCGAATTGCTGCTCGTGGGGGACTAGGCCTGAGTATCCTGGAATGAGCACTGGCGCGGTAAGGGCAATTTTCTTCAGTGTCTCGGTGTCGACGTTCGCCGACGTTTTTTCTACACGCACATTTAGGAACCCGTACAAGAATCTAATTGCGAAGTTGATGGATATATCCCCTTCGAACTCGAAGCCAATCCTGATTTGTCTTTCGTCCTTGCCTGATTTCCAGGTTCTCTCGAACCAGAGATCCCTTGGGTCGTTCGTTGGAAGGAAATCGAATTCCTTCACGGCTCTGCCGTGCTCCCGCAGCTTCCACTTCTCTATATCCACGCATCTGCGAAAGCATTCAAATCCGACAATGATCGACTGAAGGACTGTGGACTTGCCGGAATTGTTGGGTCCGGTGAGTACGGCCAGTCTTGGGAGGTCAATTTCAATTTTTTGGCAGGCTTTGAAATATTCGATTTTCAGTTTGCGTAGCTTTAGGCCCTCCTTCATTTTTAGCTGGGTCCACTGGGGATACCTCTCGGGACTGGTCTCTTCGTCCTCGAAGAGTGGGATCTGTGGGGTGGCCATGATCGCCTCGTGTTGGGATTACTGCTCCAAGGTGCGAACTGTAGCCCTGCCCCGGTTGGGCGTCAATCGCCGCGTCGGCACCGTGTGCGAGCGGGCAGGGGGCATGGGGTTCGTTGACTCGTTGCTTGCTGCGAGATAGATGGCTCAGAGGTCTAGCCCAAGATCAGCGCTGCTTCTTGTCGGGCATGATGCCGCCCTTGATTGCGTTGTAGTTTCTGCGGCCCTGTTTCAGTCCGGGTCTCTCGGGCCCCCTGTCAAAATCTGCTAGGGGCGGCCTGGAGGAACTGGTTAACGTCTGTATTACTTGCCTGGCCGCGGTGAATATGCACAGCAGGACCGCCGCCCCAGGTTCGTGCATGACCAGCAGGATGGTGCCCGCGGCCCCGCCCGCCACGTCGAGAAGCAGCCTGGTCCGTGTTGTGCGTTTCGCCTTTGCAGTTCGCCAGCGCACTCGTTGACGCTCGCCCTGCGCCGTCATCGAATAGTTCTCGACGATGGAGCAGCACTCCCCTAGACAATCTCTGAGTTCCTTCTTATCAATCTTGAGGGGGGCATACCGGGCCTCTCCCAATTTGCGTCTAGCCTTCGCGAATGTGGGTTGCCCTCGAAGCCACGCCACGTCCGCAAGAGGAAGGCTGGCAATCTGAAGGAAAGGGAGACTGCAGTCATCTAGAAGAGTTTCTCTCTCGGGCGTGGCTGGTTTTGTTTCGATGCGATCCGAGGGCTGTTCTTCGCCGGTGTCTTCGAGCAGCGCGAAGTAAGGGTTAAATCCTCCAAACGAGGAAACTGCGCTGGCTTGACCTTCCCGCATCACTTCCGCGTGGGTCGCCAGAGCCATCATGCGGGCAGTGCTCTTTTGAGAGTCGTCCAGGTTCTGGGCCCCGTCGAGAAACCTGTGGATCTGGGAGATAGAGATCTCACATGATCGGTTGTTGTCTAGCCAGCGCAAGAACCAACCTAGATCGCCAGGGCGGGGAAGCGCCTTGCCTAATAGCTTTTTCTTGGGAGGCCCTGACTCGATTCTTTGCACTAGCTGGTAAAGTTTTTGAAATTGCCGACTTCTTAGGTCGGTCTGTCGGTCAAATAGTGCCGGCTTTACTCCGGCATCATCTAGGCGCTTTGCGAAGCGACGTAGCTTTTCGTCCTTGATCCAGCGCCTAACGCCGTGACCGGTCATCTCATCCACGACCCCCTCGAACGATTCGATGCCCTCAAGGAAGATAGGGAGGATGGCGTTAGAAACGAAGAGGTATTGAATTATATCGGGATCCTTCTCTACCAGGCTGGACAGTAGCGGATGTGTCAGAATTGAGGCCGCGCCCAAAGTGAGTGAGTCGAAGAATAGGAGATTCAGATTAGCCTGAAAAAGTAGCTCCTCCTCCTTGATGAATTTGTATTGGAAGATATCGTCGAGAAGTTCCGACGAGTAGCATATACCCGAGTGTCCGGGTTCCAGTTCCATAAAGGTAAGATTTATCAATACATATAATATCATAGTATTCTAAGAAAAGAAATATTTGAGAGGGGCGGATGGCGTCCGCATCTTGGCAATCCGATGCGTGCACGCGCGGAGGGTGCCAGGATCCCTTCGCCAATGGAACACCTTCCCCGAGGCGGAATTTCGAGGCATAAGGGGCGGGTGGCACAACTTTAACCCGCCGAGAAGGTCTCGCGGGTGCCCCATCTTTGCGCGAAGCACAAAGGTGGGGTTTTTCTCAGCCCCCGCCAGCTCTCCTATTCGAAACAATTTCCACAGAAGTTAACACTCTTTTCTTGTTGACGTACTCGATATCCCCTGCTACCCTGCTTTGTGTTGGTCGTTCTCAATCACGGCCTGATTCCCACTTCAATTCCTCGATCTCTGTCTCTCTCTGCCCGTGTTCTTCCGTGTGCATCTGTGGCTTACCACGAGCGCCCTTCGCGAGGAGTTGTAATTTCCCCCTCCGCGCTCCCCAAACCTGCACCATTTTTGTGCAACTCAAAAGTGATACACAACAAAGGATTTAGAGCGCCCATAACCCCTTTAGAATCAGCACTTACAAACTCCCGCGCCATTTTTCGTATCTCGTTGAAAACAAACGGTCGTCAAGTCCTTCAGAATCAGCACTTGCGTGTTTTTTCGCCGCAACCCCTTTGGAATCAGCACTTACAGAAAAACATGGGGGAGGGGAGTTCCTTCCGAGTTACCTCTCGCTCGCCGCGCCGAAGCCTTGGCGAAGGCGGGCCACTGCCCACTCGCTTGCCGCGCCGAAGTCCGCTACTCCAGACGAAGGCGGGCCTCCTCTCGCTTGCACCCCACCCGTCCCCGGCGAACATCCAATGCCTTGGGAGGACCAAACCATGAAAGCAGCCGTAGTCACTGCGAAGGGCGGGCCATGGGAGATTCGCGAGGTGCCGGAGCCGAAGATCGCTCCGGGACAAGTGCTGGTGAAGATGCACGCGAGCGGGGTCTGCTACACGGACGTGCACGAAACGCTCGGCCATTTGCCGGGTGCGTTTCCGCGAATCCTCGGTCACGAGCCGGTGGGAGAGGTCATCGCCGTCGGCGCGGGCGTGACGTCGCGCCAAATTGGCGACCGCGTCGGAACCGCCTGGGTGCAGGCGGCGTGCGGCCGCTGCGAATGGTGCGCGCGCGGACGGGAACACTTCTGCGCCAACAGCAAGGTCACAGGCATTCACCTCCAGGGCGGTCACGCCGAGCTGATGCCGATGTACGCCGACGCCACCATGCTGATCCCCGACGGCCTCTCCTACGAGCAGGCCGCGCCGATTTTCTGCGCGGGTTACACTGTATGGAGCGGCCTCCGCTGGGCCGATCCGCAGCCGCACGAGCGCGTCGCCGTCCTGGGAATCGGCGGACTCGGCCATTTGGCCGTGCAATACGCGAAAGCCGCGGGCTTCGAGACAATCGCCATCTCGCATTCGCCGGACAAAGACAAATTCATTCGCGAGCTTGGCGCCGATGAGATCGTGCGCGACGGCAAAGGCCTCGCTGCCGCCGGTGGCGCGGACATCATTCTCAGCACCACGAATTCCGCGCCGGCGATGGCCGAGAGCATTGACGGTCTTCGGCCCGATGGCCGCTTCATCGCCATGGGCTCCGCCGGAGCGCCGATTCCCGTAGGCGTCGGCGCGCTCATCGGTAAGCGCGTTCGCGTCATTGGCAGTACGCAGAACGGCCGCGAGTATCTCTACGAAGCGCTCGATTACGCGGCGAAAGGCAAAGTGAAAGTGATCTCGGAAACGTTTTCGCTGGACGAAGCGCCGAAGGCTTACGCGCGCGTCGCGGAAGGCAGCGTCCGTTTTCGCGCCGTCCTGGCAATCTGAGGGTTTGTGAAAGCAAAACGCAAACCCTGTCATTCCGAGAAGTCCGCAGCGGACGGCGAGGAATCTCTCTTCGCTCTTGATCGAACGCAGTAGAGAGATTCCTCGGTGCGTTCGGAATGACAGTCGGGAGGCTATTTCAGATCGAGGCCCGTAATCTTCATCGTCGGGTACTGGACGTTCCACTGATCGGAAATGTGCTCGTAGCTGAGTTGGAAATCGCGCTGCTGTCCCGGACCAATCGCATCCGATTCCGGAGCGAGCAGCCGCTGCGTGTCACGCAGCACAACCTGGTTGAACTCGTCGTGGAATTCGATGGTGACCTCGATCTGCCGGATCGGGCGCGGCCCGTCGTTTTCGACCGTGCCGAAAATGAAGGTCACTTCCTGATTTAGAAAATTCGATGCGCGGCTCATTTTCGGGTCGGTGAACTTGATGTTCGCAACGTACGCCTGCTCCTGCGGACCCATCGGCAGCCGTTGCGGCTTCGCCCCGGCAGCCGAGCTCGCGTGGCGCGAGTAAAGCACCACGCCGACCACCAGCAGGGCGATGATCACGACACCCAGGAGAAACGCGATGGGCATCTGGCGCTTTTTTTCATCAAACATTTGTGCGGCAACCTCCTTGAAACTTTACTCTATCGTCCGAACGCGAGCCGCAGGACCAGCGGCTCCGGCAGCCCGGCCTTTATCATGCGCTCCTGCACCGCGCCGATATCATACGGGACGCGCCAGAATTCGACGACCCCGTGACCGAGATCCGCGATCGCGAATGCCGCGCGTGCGTCCCCATCGCGCGGCTGGCCGATCGAGCCGGGATTGAGCAGATACCGAGTGCCGGCTTCGATCCGCATCGCGGCGAAACCCGGGCCCGATTGCATCACCTTGAGCTGGATGACTTCCAGCCGATCGCCGCGGTACGAGAATCCGCCCTGGAAGTGCGTGTGGCCAAAAAATGTGACCGGCACGCGCGATGCAAGCAATCCGTTCAAAGCCTGCGCGGGCGAGAAAACGTATTCGTCCTCATCCTGGTAGGCGCCGTGGACTAGCGCCAAACCGTCCACGATCACGGGTCCCGAAGGCAATTCCTCCAGGAATTTCAAATTCTCCGGCCGGAGTTGGGCGCGCGTCCAATCCACGGCCACCTTCGCAATTGGGTTGAGATCATCGCTGCTCGTTGGACGAGCCACCGCCTTGTCGTGATTGCCCCGCACCAGAACGGGCGCCAGTTCGCGTACCCGGGCGATCACCTCGTTAGGATCGGGCCCGTAGCCAACCACGTCGCCCAGGCACACCGCTCTTTCCCAACGGCCTTTCGC
>Ga0187769_10002798_pt1 | contig 10310 bp, 12 predicted proteins | sample 0116_SJ02_MP02_1_FD_133140 | JGI IMG/M metagenome (GOLD analysis project Ga0187769, IMG submission 133140) | Tropical peat soil microbial communities from peatlands in Department of Meta, Colombia - 0116_SJ02_MP02_10_MG | ecosystem: Environmental > Terrestrial > Soil > Wetlands > Peat | place... | reverse complement strand
CGACTGGACGGAGCAGAAGCGAGCGCTGGGATTCACTTAAAAGGCGATGCTCTGCCGCTTAACGTCAGCGCTCCGACTCCAGTCGGCTGCGAAGCGGCTCAGATGCACCCGCCAACAAAACAAACCGAGGAAATCGCGGACAGAGAATTTCGGGTCATGATGCTCCTGAAGCCGCCCCAAGTGGGATTTCTTCGGTTTAGTTTGCATGCCAAAACCGCGGGAATCGCGCGCCTCACGGCGCAGCTCTGCCGATTATTCTCTGACATGCAGACTGGCTGGCGGAGGGGGTGGGATTCGAACCCACGGTACCCTTGCGGGTACAACGGTTTTCGAGACCGCCCCGATCGACCACTCTGGCACCCCTCCGCAAGGGGACATATCGGCAGGCGCGCGAGGGCCCGCAAGGACGGCGCGGGCTCCCCGCTCGGGCGCACGAGAGCGGGCGAGACTAGCGTAAGGGGCCGGGGCTCGGCAACCATGCCTCTCCCGTGCGCAAGCGCGACCGTGCTAGGCTCGGGCTGCCGCGGCGCGGCCGTGATCAGGCGAGGAAAATCCGCCATGTCGGAGTGCCCGAAACCCATGCCTCTTGAAGAGCAGGGCAGCGCTGAGGCCTTGGGAAAGGCATCCGCGCCTGCCGACCGCGCGCCCATTTTCGCCCGCGGCGGTGGCCTTCGCCGGCCCTCCTTTCGTCTGGTTTTGGGCGAGCTCGCCGCCTTTCTCCTCGACCCCCTCCCCCCGCCACCCGGTCCGGACGTGCCGCGGGGCGACGGGCACGCGGTCCTCGTCTTCCCGCCTTTCCTCCACTCCGACGCCCTGACGCGACCCATGCGCGGCTATCTCACGGCACTCGGCTACCGCGTCCACGGCTGGGGCGCCGGCCGCCTGCTCGCTCCGAGCGACGCGGTGCTGGCAAGGAGCGCCGAGATGGTGGCGTCGCTTTGCCGCCGGCACTCAGGGAAACTCAGCCTCGTCGGCATCAGCTTGGGCGGCATCCTCGCCCGCGAGGCGGCCCGGCGTGAGCCCGCGTGCGTGCGCCAAGTGGTGACGCTGTGCAGCCCGTTCCGTTTGCCAACCGCAAGCAACCTCGAGCTCCCCTTTCGCCTCGCCACCGCGCGGCACGCGGGCGCCTTTCAGCACCTTGTGCCCAGCCTTGCCCTGCCGCCGCCGGTGCCGACGAGCGCCCTCTTCACGCGGCAGGACGGCATCGTCGCCTGGCAGAGCTGCCTCAACGACGAGAGCGCCCTGGCCGAGAACATCGAGGTTGAGGGCGCGCACAGCACGATCTCGCGCAATCCGCAGGCGCTTTCGATCCTCGCCGACCGCCTCGCCCAAGGGTCCGGCACCTGGCGCAAGTTCCGCGCGCCACGGCCCCGGACCTCGCCCGGAGAAGCCGGCGCAAAGCCTTGACACTCGCCTCGCCATGGCTATAGTGCCGGCTCGCTGCGCACGGGAGCCAAGGGCTTCCGTGCGCGTAGTTTCATGCGCGCTTCTTGGTCTCACCCATGTACGCAGTCGTCAAGACCGGCGGTAAGCAATATCGGGTTGCCCCCGGCGACGTCATCCGGGTCGAGAAGCTGCCGGCCGAGGCGGGTGCCTTGGTCGAGCTCGACGAGGTGCTGATGCTCGCGGGCGAGAGCGCGGCGGTGCAAGTCGGCCTGCCGCGCCTCGCGGGTGCCGTGGTGACGGCGACCGTGCTCGAGCAGATGCGCGACGATACCGTGCTGGTCTTCAAGAAGAAGCGCCGCCACAACTACCGGCGCAAGAAGGGTCATCGCCAATATCTCACGGTGCTGCGCATCGGCGAGATTCTGCCGCCGGGAAGCGTGCGCAAGGTCGTGCCGCCCAAGGCGGAGGAACCCGCCCCCGAGCGCGCCGCGCCGACCGTAGCTACGGAAGCGCCGGCACCCGCACCTGCCGCGGCGCCGGCACCAGCCGAGCGAGAGAGTGCCGCCAAGACAGCCAAGAAGGCGGCTGCGGCCAAGAAGGCGGCAGCACCCAAGCGGCCAGCGGCCGCCCCGAAGAAGCCCGCCGCCAAGACGGCCGCGGCCCCCGCTGCCAAGAAGAGCCCGGCCAAGCCCAAGCCCGCGGCCAAGGCCAAGGCGGGCAGCAAGCCGAAGCCGCGCAAGCGCTAGGAGACGGATACCATGGCCCACAAGAAAGCAGGCGGCAGCTCCCGCAACGGCCGCGACACCGCGGGCCGGCGGCTCGGCGTCAAGAAGTTCGGCGGCGAGATCGTCATCCCGGGCAACATCCTCGTGCGCCAGCGCGGCACCAAGTTCCACCCCGGCCATAACGTCGGCATGGGCCGCGACCACACGCTCTTCGCGCGCGCCGAGGGCCATGTCGAGTTCAAGGCGAGCAGCGCCGGCCGCACCTACGTGTCGGTGAAGCCGGCCGGCTAAACGCCTCCCCCTGTCGGGGCGGCGGCGTCCGGGGGAATGGCTGGCCATTCCCCCGTTTTCGTTGCGGCGGCGGGGCCTGCAACGCGGATAGGCGCAAAGAGCCATGAAGTTTCTCGACGAGGCGAAGATCTACGTGAAGAGCGGGGACGGCGGGCAAGGTGCGGTCGCCTTCCGGCGCGAGAAGTTCATCGAGTTCGGCGGCCCCGATGGTGGGGACGGCGGGCGCGGCGGCAACGTCATCGTCACCGCGAGCGAAGGCCTCAACACGCTCATCGACTACCGCTATCAACAGCATTTCAAGGCCGAGCGCGGCCACGGCGGCGCGGGCGACAACCGCTCCGGCCGCAAGGGCAAGGACGTGGTCCTCAGGGTCCCCGCCGGCACCCAGATCCTGGACGCGGACAAGGAGACGCTGATTGCCGATCTCGTGGCCCCGGGTCAGTCCGTCGTGCTGTGCAAGGGGGGCGAGGGCGGCTTCGGCAACGCGCATTACAAGAGCTCGACCAATCAGGCACCCCGCCGCGCCGATCCGGGCTGGCCGGGCGAGGAGCGCTGGGTCTGGCTGCGCCTCAAGCTGATCGCGGATGCCGGCCTCATCGGCCTGCCGAACGCGGGCAAATCGACGCTCCTCGCCGCAGTCTCGCGCGCGCGGCCCAAGATCGCCGATTACCCTTTCACGACCTTGAGCCCTCACCTCGGCGTCGTGCGCCTGGGCGAGGAGGAGTTCGTGCTCGCCGACATCCCCGGCCTGATCGAGGGCGCGCATGAGGGCCGCGGGCGCGGCACGCGCTTCCTCGGCCACATCGAGCGCTCAAGCGTGCTCCTCCATCTCGTCGACGGCACGGCGGACGACGTGGCCGGCGCCTACCGCACCGTGCGCCGGGAGCTCAGGCTCTATGCCGAGGCGCTCGCGAGAAAGCCGGAGATCCTGGCCCTCAACAAGTGCGACGCGCTCAGCGCCGCCGAGATCAAAACGAAGCGCGCGGCGCTTGCGCGCGCCTCGAGGAAGAAGGTGATCCTGCTCTCGGGGGTCGCCGGCACCGGCGTGAAAGAAATCCTCGGCCGCTTGCTGAAGGCGATCCGTGCAAGCCGCGGTGCCGAAAGAGCGGCGCTGCACCCGCTCGAGCGGGAGCTGCCGGCATGAATGCGGAGAAGCGCCAGCGCGTCGCGGATGCCAAGCGCCTCGTCGTCAAGATCGGCTCTGCCCTTCTCGTCGATCAGAAGACGGGCGAGCTCCGCAGCGCCTGGCTCGCATCGCTCGCCGAGGACGTGGCGCGGCTCAAGGCGCGCGGCCAAGAGGCGCTCATCGTCTCCTCGGGCGCCATCGCGCTTGGCCGCCGCCAGCTCGGCCTTACCGGCCGCAAGCGCAAGCTCACGCTCGATGAGCAGCAGGCCGCCGCCGCGGTCGGCCAGATCGGGCTGGCGCACGCCTATCAGGAGAGCTTCGCGCGCCACGGCTTCGTGATCTCGCAAATCCTCCTCACGCTGCGCGACACCGAGGAGTGGCGCCAGCACTTGAACGCGCGCAACACCCTCTCGGCCCTCCTCCGCCTCGGTGCCGTCCCCGTCATCAACGAGAACGACACGGTGGCGACCGAGGAGATCCGCTTCGGCGACAACGACCGACTCGCCGCGCGCGTGGCCCAGATGGCGAGCGCCGATACGCTGATCCTGCTTTCAGACATCGACGGGCTCTATACCGCCGATCCGAAGCGCCACAAGACGGCCAAGCACATCCCGATCGTGCGCGAGCTCTCGCCCGAGATCGAGGCGATGGCGGCCGCCGCGCGCCCGGGCTACAGCTCGGGCGGCATGCCGACCAAGCTCGCCGCCGCCAAGATCGCCATGAGTGCTGGCTGCCGTATGGTGATCGCCAAGGGCGAGCCGCTCCATCCCCTCGCTGCGCTCGAGGAGGGTGCCAGCTGCACCTGGTTCCTGCCGCAGACGAGCCCGCTCAACGCGCGCCGCCAGCTCATCGCCACGGCGCTCAAGCCCGCGGGCTCGGTCGTGGTCGATGCCGGGGCCGCGGCGGCGCTCAGGGCGAACAAGAGCCTGCTCCCCGCAGGCGTCGTCGCGGTCGTCGGCAGTTTCGAGCGCGGCGATGCCATCCTCGTCTCCGATCGCGAGGGCCGCGAGATCGCGCGCGGCCTCTCCGCCTATGGTGCCGCCGACGCGCGCCGCATCATGGGCCACCAGAGCCGCGAGATCGAGGCGCTCTTGGGCTACCGTGGACGCGAGGAGCTCATCCACCGCGACGATCTGGTGCTGAGGTGAGGGAGCGAACTGCCGTCGGGGCCAACCCAAGCGAAACAATTGCAGCAACCCCTTGCCGTCGCTTCCCTATCGCCCCAGTGCGGATTGAAAAATGTCACCCCGACGGCCGGCGGGTACGCCCTTCTTGTCTGCCCAATGTTTCCACAATGCTCCCACCGTTTCGCAACGGGCGGCAAAGAGCCCGCCGAAAGCGCAGGATTGGAATTTGGGACCTTCGGTTCGGACCTCGGATTCGTTTGATTGACGCTAGTAAGGAAAATCCTTACAATAGCTAAATTCATTTTCCGAGCGAGCCATGATCACGAGCAAGCTCACCAGCAAGGCGCAGACCACGGTTCCGCAAGCCGTCCGAGCGGCCCTCCGCCTCCGGGCGGGCGACGAAATCGTCTATACGATCGACGGCAGCCGCGTCATCCTGAGCAAGGCTCCTGCAGCGCCGGTTGAAGATCCTTTTGCGACCTTCAGCGAATGGGCCTCCGACAACGATCGGCAAGCCTATGGCAAACTTTGACGCTTGGGACGTGGTCAAGGTCCCCTTTCCGTATACCGACCGCCCCATTCGTCAATATCGACCGGGGCTCGTGCTTGCGGCAGGCGATCTCGCGGCGGCGCACGGGCTACTCTGGGTCTTGATGATCACGAGCGCTGAAAATCGCCGCTGGCCCGATGACGTCGTCGTCTCGGATATCGCCGCGGCTGGTCTACCGGCCCCTTCAGTGGTGCGCTCTGCCAAGGTGGCGACCATTGACGCGCGGGATGCCGAGCGTATCGGCGTACTCCCGCGCGCCGACCGAGCCAAGGTCGTACGCTGCGTCAGCCGCATCTTGGCGTCGCTTTGCCTCCCCAAGAGACGACCCTGACCGCGAAGTGCCGGGTATCCCGGCATCGCCGACCCTGGAATCGCGCGGGATTCTACGTTAGCGTGGCGCCTTCCGTAGCGGAGCTTACGAGGAGAGAGCGGGTGAGTGCGGTCGAGCCGATCGAGCGTCGTGACCTCCATGCCCTCATGCAGGGCATCGGCGCGCGCGCGCGCGCGGCGGCGTTCGAGCTCGCGCGCACGCCGGCAGCCCTCAAGGCGAAGGCGCTCAACGCCGCCGCCGCCGCGGTGCGCCGGAACAAGGCGGCGATTCTCGCGGCCAACGCGCGCGATCTCGCCGAGGCGAGGGGCAAGGACACGAAGCCGGCCTTGCTCGACCGGCTCCTCCTCGACGAGGCCAGGCTCGAGGCGATCGCGGGCGGGCTCGAGAGTGTCGCCCTCCTGCCCGATCCCGTGGGCCAGGTGATGGCCGCCTGGGACCGGCCCAACGGCCTCCATATCGAGCGCGTGCGCACGCCCCTCGGCGTCATCGGCATCATCTACGAGGCGCGGCCCAACGTGACGGCGGACGCGGCCGGGCTCGCGCTCAAGGCGGGCAACGCCGCGATCCTGCGCTGCGGTGCCGAGAGCTTTCAGTCCTCGACGGCACTTGCCGATTGCCTCTCTGAAGGCTTGCGCGCGGCCGGCATCCCCGAGGCGGCGATCCAGCTCGTGCCCACGCGCGAGCGCGCGGCGGTGGGCGAGATGCTCGCCATGAGCGGCCTCATCGACGTGATCGTGCCGCGCGGCGGCAAGTCGCTCATCGAGCGGGTCCAGCGCGAGAGCCGCATCCCGGTGCTCGCCCATCTCGAGGGCAACTGCCACGTCTACGTGCACGCCTCGGCCGAGCTCGAGATGGCGCGCCGGATCATCTTGAACGCCAAGATGCGGCGCACCGGCGTCTGCGGCGCCGCCGAGAGCCTGGTGATCGACCGCGCCATCGCCAAGAGCCATTTGCCGGCCATCGCCGCGGCGCTCATGGCGGCCGGCTGCGAGGTGCGCGGCGACGCCGAGGCGCGCGCCGTCGTGAGTTCGATCCGTCCGGCGAGCGAGGCCGACTGGTCGACCGAGTATCTGGACGCCATCATCTCGGTCAAGGTGACGGGCGGCCTCGAGGAGGCGATCGCCCATATCAACCGCTACGGCTCGCACCACACGGATGCCATCATCGCCGCGGATAGGGCGGCGGCCGAGCGCTTCCTCAACGAGGTCGACAGCGCGATCGTGCTGCACAACGCCTCGACCCAGTTCGCCGACGGCGGCGAGTTCGGCATGGGGGCCGAGATCGGCATTGCCACGGGCCGGCTCCACGCGCGCGGGCCGGTGGGCGCGGAGCAGCTCACCAGCTTCAAATACGTGGTCCGCGGCTCGGGGCAGGTTCGCCCCTGAGCGAGACGCTTCACCGCAATCCGGCCGGCTCCCTGCAGGCGCCTCGCCCGCACCTCGCGGCCGACTTCGGCCGCCGCCGCATCGGCCTTCTGGGCGGCTCCTTCAACCCCGCGCACGGGGGCCATCGCCACATCAGCCTGATTGCGCTCAAGCGATTGAATCTGCAGGAAATCTGGTGGCTCGTCTCGCCCCAGAACCCGCTCAAGCCGAGGGCCGGGATGGCGCCCTTTGCCGAGCGCTTCCGAAGCGCCGTCGCGGCGGCGCGCCACCCTCGCATCAAGGTGAGCGACCTCGAGGTCCGCCTCGGCACGCGCTATACCGCCGACACCATCGCCCTCCTCAAGCGGCGCTTTCCGCGCCTCAAATTCGTCTGGCTCATGGGTGCGGACAATCTGCGGCAAATCTCCGGCTGGCAGCATTGGCCGAAAATCTTCACGGAACTGTCCATTGCAGTTTTCGACCGCCCCACTTATTCTTCTAAGGCGTTGGCAGGAAAGGCCGCGCGCCGTTTTTGGCGTTTCCGCGTGCGGTCGCGTCAAGCCAAGCGTATAGCCGAGCTCGAGCCGCCTGCATGGGTGTTTCTTCATATCCCCCTGCACCGGGCCTCGGCGAGCGCGATCCGGGCGGCGCGCGGCGTTCGCCCTCGCGAACCTAAGGAAAGGAGAGCACAACCATAGCACGACGCCAGAGAAAGCCGTCCACTCCCGCTGAGGCGCTTTGCCGGCTCATCGAGCGCTCGCTCGAGGACGACAAGGCCATCGACCCGGTGATCATCAGCCTCGAGCACAAGTCCACGATCGCCGACTTCATGATGGTCGCAAGCGGCACCTCTCAGCGGCAGGTGGGCGCAATGGCCGAGCATCTCATGGAGAAGCTCAAGGCCGCCGGAATCGGGACGGCACATGTCGAGGGCACCGAACAAGGCGATTGGGTGCTGATCGACGCCGGCGATGTGATCGTCCATCTCTTCCGCCCCAAGATCAGGGCGCTCTACAATCTCGAAAAGATGTGGGGACGAGCGCTCCGCGGATCAGAGCATGCCGTAGAGCTGATCGCCTGAGCGCGACGGCAGCCGGCCGCGGGCCGCCCCTTGCGGGCGTCGCGAATGCGACGCTTGCAGCGTTGGAGCATGTCCCCATGAGGTAGAACCGCCTCGCTCGTCACCCCCGCGCAAGCGGGGGTCCAGCAGGCCATTGGATTCCCGCTCCCCGCCTTCGCGGGGACAAGCTTCGCGGGAATGACGATCGGAGCGACGTAAGCTGGGGTGCCATGCGTATTCTTCTGGCCGCCGTCGGCCGCGCCCGCACCGGCGTCGAGCGCGGCCTTTACGAGCATTACGCGGCCCGACTCGCCTGGCCGCTCCGCCTCAAGGAGATCGAGCTCGGCCGCACGCTCCCGCCGGCCCAACAGAAGCTCAAGGAGGGCGGGCTCCTGCTCGCCGCCGTGCCCAAGGGCGCCAAGCTTATGGCGCTTGACGCGCGCGGCGAGCTCTTGACGAGCGAGGCCCTGGCCGCGCGTCTCGGCAGCTGGCAGGACGCAGGCGTGGGCGAGCTCGCCTGCCTCATCGGCGGCTCTCACGGCCTCGCCGAAGCCGTCCTTGCGCGCGCCGATCTCGTGCTCGCACTCGGACGCGTGACCTGGCCCCATCTTCTCGTGCGCGGGCTCTTGGCCGAGCAGCTTTACCGGGCGCAGCAGATTCTGGCGAGGCACCCCTATCACCGGGCCTGAGACCCGCGCGGGTCAAAGCCCTATTCGCCGGCACTTCCTTGCCCTATATAGACGCCATGAGCGAGGTTGAGCGCCCCCGCCCGGTCGTCCTCTGTGTGCTCGACGGCTGGGGCTACCGCCGCGACGGCGCGGACAACGCGGTCTTTGAGGCCCGTATGCCGGTGTGGAACCGGCTCCTCGCCGAATGCCCGATGGCGCTCCTCAATGCCTCGGCTGAGGAGGTCGGCCTGCCCGCGGGACAGATGGGCAATTCCGAGGTCGGGCACATGAACCTCGGGGCCGGCCGCATCGTGACCCAGGACCTGCCGCGCATCGACCAGGCGCTGGCCGACGGCTCGCTCGCCGCTAACCCGCGCTTGCGCGACTTCATCGCGAGACTCAGGGAGAGCCAGGGACGGGCCCATCTCTTGGGCCTCCTCTCGCCGGGAGGCGTGCATTCGCACCAGGACCAGCTCGCAACGCTCGCCCGCCTCATCGCCGGCGCAGGCGTTCCCGTCGTCGTCCACGCTTTCCTCGACGGGCGCGACACGCCGCCCAAGAGCGCCCTCACCTTCGTCGCCGACTTCGAGCGCCGCCTGGGCGGCCTCGACAATGTTCGCTTCGGCACCATCGGCGGGCGCTACTATGCCATGGACCGCGACAAGCGCTGGGAGCGCGTGGCGCTCGCCTATCGCGCGCTCGTCGCGGGCGAGGGGCGGAGCGCCAAGGACGCGACGAGCGCCATCACCCAAGCCTATCGGCGCGGCGAGACGGACGAGTTCGTCAAGCCGACCTGCCTCGGCGACTACCACGGCATGGCCGAAGGCGACGGCCTTCTCATGGGCAACTTCCGCGCCGATCGCGTGCGCCAGATCCTGACGGCCCTGCTCGATCCCGCCTTCGACGGCTTCAAGCGCGGGGGCCTGGTCAAATTCGCGGCGACGCTCGGCCTGGTCGAGTACTCGAAGGAGCTCAACCGCTTCCTTCCGGCGCTCTTCCCGCAGCAGGAGCTCTCCGACACGCTGGGCGAGGTCGTCGCGCGCGCCGGGCTCAAGCAGCTCCGCATCGCCGAGACGGAGAAGTACGCGCACGTCACCTTCTTCTTCAACGGCGGGGAGGAGAGGCTCTTCCCCGGCGAGGAGCGCGTGCTCGTGCCCTCGCCCAAGGTCGCGACCTACGATCTCAAGCCGGAGATGTCGGCCGAGGAGGTCACCGACCGCCTGGTGGCGGCGATCGAGAGCGGGAGCTTCGATCTCATCGTCGTCAATTATGCCAACGGCGACATGGTCGGTCACACCGGCATTCTCGCCGCGGCGGTCAAGGCGGCGGAAACGATCGATCATTGCCTTGGCCGCCTCGAATCCGCCGTCAAGCGCGCAGGCGGCGCCCTCCTCGTTACGGCAGATCACGGCAATCTCGAGGAGATGCGCGATCCGCGCACCGGCGAGCCGAATACAGCCCATACCACGAACCCGGTACCGCTCGTTCTGGTGAACGGACCCGCTTCCGTGAGGGGGCTGCACGACGGCCGCCTCGCCGACGTGGCGCCGACCATCTTGGCACTCATGGGGCTGCCGCAGCCTACGGTCATGACCGGCCATGCCCTCGTCCTCGCGGAGGCGCCCGGCGCGCGGACAGAAGGAAAGCGTGCTTCCGCGTGAGCGAAGGCTCGGGGGTGCGGT
>Ga0187769_10002797_pt1 | contig 10311 bp, 7 predicted proteins | sample 0116_SJ02_MP02_1_FD_133140 | JGI IMG/M metagenome (GOLD analysis project Ga0187769, IMG submission 133140) | Tropical peat soil microbial communities from peatlands in Department of Meta, Colombia - 0116_SJ02_MP02_10_MG | ecosystem: Environmental > Terrestrial > Soil > Wetlands > Peat | place... | reverse complement strand
TTTTGGTCTAAGTCTGTTATCCTATATTCCTTTCTCAAGAATCTTTCACCTCTTCTCCTCCTCTCTCAGCATCTTCTTCAGAAATTTAGAGGCCAAAGGGGCTTTGACCCCGATGGATCTCGAAGCTTCGGAGACTTACGGCGTTGGTAGGATGGAGGAGTTTTCTTGGAAGAATCTTCTAGAGCTGGACGCCTGCATGCGGTGCGGTCGTTGTCAGGAGGCGTGCCCGGCCCACCTCACCCAAAAACATCTCAATCCCAAAAAGGTGATACAGGATTTGAAACACCATATGGAAAGGCCCTTGAAAGAGAGAGACGAACTTCAACTGATTGGCAACGTGGTGGCCGAAGAAGTCATATGGGAATGCACCACCTGCCGAAACTGTCTGGAGCACTGTCCTGTTTTCATCGAACCTATGGTCAAGTTGATTGACCTCCGGAGAAATCTTGTCCTCCATCATGGAAAGATCCCGAAAGAAACGCACTTCGCGTTCCGGAATATCGAACGCAAGGGAAACCCCTGGGGGTTCGACTCTGAGAAAAGGATGTGGTGGACGAAGGAGTTAGGGGTGAAAGAGGTCACCCCAGGAGAAAAGGTGGATATTCTGTTCTGGGTTGGATGCTACGGCTCTTACGACGACCGAAATATTAAAGTGGCCACCTCCTTGATTCGCATCTTAAATCGAGCCGGTTTGGATTTCGGCGTCCTTGGGAATTCAGAATGGTGTTGCGGCATTGACCTAAGAAGAATGGGAAGCGAATATCTTTTTCAGGTCAATGTGGAAAAGAATATGAATCGACTTCAGCAGATGAAGTTCCAAAGAATCCTCACCACCTGCCCTCACTGCTTCAATACCTTGAAAAATGAATACCCGCAATTCGGGGCCGACTTTGAAGTGATCCACTATACGACTCTGTTGGAAGAGCTGATCCGAGGCGGGAAGATTGCAATGGCTCCCGGAGGCAAGACAAGAAGGGTGACTTATCATGATTCCTGTTACCTGGGTCGATACAACGATGGCTATGAGCCGCCTCGAAGGATATTGGGAACGATACCCGACGTTACCCTGATCGAGATGGAGCGAAGTCGAAAGAAGAGCTTCTGTTGTGGAGGAGGCGGATGTCACATGTGGATGGAAGAGAAGTCCGGAAAGCGGATCAATGAATCGCGGGTGAAGCAGGCAGAAAAGACAGGGGCTGAAATCGTGGCTACGGTTTGTCCCCTCTGCACGATCTCTCTCGACTCGGCAGTCAAGGTATTGAACTTAGACGAAAGAATCCGTGTGATGGACATTCTGGAGCTGGTCGAAGAAAGAGTCAAACCATAAGAAAATGCGGACTGCTGATTGCGGAATGCGGAATCGATTCTGATATCCAAAATTCACATCTTTTAATTAGGACACTCCTCAATCCGAATTCCGAAATCCGCAATGGGCCTACAGGACCACTGTCTTTTTGATGATCTTGATGATCTCCGCTGGATCATCGACCAACTGGAGGATGTCCAGATCCGAGGGTGAGATCCTTCCCTCCTTTAAGACCACTTCCTTCATCCAGTCCAACATGCCTTTCCAATAATTTGACCCCACCAAGATCACCGGGAAAGGTCTGATCTTGTGCGTCTGGATGAGTGTCACTGCTTCAAATAACTCGTCCATCGTTCCAAACCCACCAGGCAGGATGATATAGGCCACTGCGTATTTGACGAACATCACCTTCCGCACAAAGAAATAGCGGAAATGGAGCGTGACATTAGCATAAGGATTAGGCTTCTGTTCTAGAGGAATCTCGATGTTGAGACCGATGGAATTCCCTCCGGCAGAGGCAGCGCCCTTATTGGCCCCTTCCATAACGCCAGGCCCTCCTCCTGTGATGACACCAAACCCGTTCTCTGCCAGGAGCCCACCAATCTGCTCCGCCTTCTGGTAGACCTCGTCCCCGGGTTTAGCTCTTGTCGATCCAAAAATGGTTACCGACGGATGGTATTTCCCGAGGGCTTCGAACCCTTCCACGAATTCTGCCATGATGTGGAATGTTCTCCAGGATTCGCTGGCAGCTGTCTCATTGATCATATATAACTTGTCCGTCATGTCTCCTCCTTATTCTCGTGATTCGTGGCTCGGAAATCAATTTCATTGATTAATTTGAGATTTTATATTAGGAGAAAGGGAGTTTAAAGTCAATGATTGATGAAATGTTGCAACCGAATCCCTGTTGCTCTGCCTTTATAAATCCCCCTCTTTGAAAAAGAGGGGCTAAGGGAGATTTTCAAAGTGCTTTTTCAATTGCGGCTTATTCGTAAAGACGTTTTTCCCTTCGGCATGATCGGGAAGAGCGACAGTGGCTTCGTCCCGTCTCGTCAGCCAGAAAAGGATGATGTGAAATGAGAGTAACGTTTTTAGGGGGCGTTCGAACGGTCACAGGCTCCGCCACCCTCTTGGAAAAGGGCTCGTTAAAGTGGCTGGTCGATTGTGGGATGTTTCAAGGAAGCAAGGAACACGAGGAGAGAAATTGGAACCTCCAGGCCTACCAGGCGAAAGACCTCTCTTTCATTTTACTGACTCACGCCCACATTGACCACAGTGGTCTCATTCCAAAACTGGTGAAGGATGGATTCGGAGGAAAAGTGATTTGTACGAGGGCTACTCTCGATCTCTGTGAGGTGATGCTCCAGGACAGTGGCCATATCCAGGAGATGGAAGCGGAGTGGCAGAACCGCAAAGGCAAAAGGGCCGGGAAGGATGAGGCGATTCCGCTTTACACGGCGGAGGACGCGGCAAAGAGCCTTCGACATTTTCAGACAGTGAGCTACGATGAAACTTCTCAGCTGACGGACGGTGTGAAGGTGCGTTTTCAGGATGCCGGACACATCTTGGGATCTGCGATCATTGAAATCTGGGTCGAAGAGGCAGGAGCAGAAAGAAAAATTGTCTTCTCAGGAGATCTGGGAAACTCTGACCAGCCACTCGTCCGGGATCCATCTGTAGTTGAGCAGGGGGATTTTCTCTGGCTGGAATCAACCTATGGAGATCGGCTTCACAAATCGAGGGAAGAGACCGTCCATGAACTGTTGCAGATCGTCCGGGAAGCTATTGCGAATCGGGCGAAGGTGGTTATTCCGGCCTTTGCCGTAGAGCGGACTCAGGATATTATTTACACCCTTGGTCAATTTATCCGAAAAGGCTCCATTCCTCCAATTCCCATCTACATTGACAGCCCTCTGGCCATCTCCACCACGGAGATATTTAAGAGGAATTCAGATTGCTTTGACCAGGAGACCAAAGATCTTCTGTCGAGTGGAGAAAATCCGTTAGACATTCCGGGCATCCGTTACACCCAGACCACCGAGGACTCAAAGGCAATTAACGAAGACACGGGGACCGGGATTATCATTTCCGCCAGCGGGATGTGTGACTCTGGAAGGATCAAACACCACTTGAAACACCACCTTTGGCGAGAAGAATCCCACATCGTCTTTATCGGGTACCAAGCCGAGGGAAGTATCGGGAGGAGGATTATCGATGGCGCCAAGACGGTCAAGCTCTTCGGAGAGGAGATTGCCGTCAAAGCTCACATTCACACCTTAGGAGGATTCTCCGCCCATGCCGACCAGAAAGGGCTTCTCGATTGGGTATCCCACATTCGTAATCCCGATCTTCAGGTTTTCGTCAACCATGGAGAGGAGAAGGTTTCATTGGAGTTCAGTCAACTCGTCAACCAGCAATGCCATTTTAAAACAACGGTGTCCCAATGGAAGGAGAAGAGGGTTCTTTTCGGCGATGAAGGAGAGGCTATACCGGAAGAGAGGGTGGAAGAGGGAATACCTCCCCAAGACGTGTTCTCTGTTCTGTTCAAGAATTTGGACCGAGCCTATAAGAGACTTCGCCGGAAATTGAAGAAGGAGAAAAAGAAAGGGGAGAGTTTTTACGACCCAAAACACCTGAAAGAACTGGAAGAAGTAAACAAGAAATTAGAGGAATTGGAATCGGAGCTATGACCGCATCGTGCAAAGTGCAGAGTGCATAGCGCAAGAGGTTCTAAACGTTACTCTGTGCCCTATGCGCTTAGCGTTTTTTCAGCATGAAGGAGAGGCGCATGAAAACAAAGACCTTATTTTGTCTGATAGGGTTGATAAGTGTGTTTGTGTCGGCCGTGCCTGGAGAAGGCCTCACAGGAGTGGTGGTTGAGCAGGTGGTGAGGGATAAGGACGGGACTCCCTCAAAAGCGCTGCTTTATTTCTCGGACTATCGATTTCGAACCGACCACCAGGAGGCCGGGATGACAACGATCCTCGACTTCAAGGGAGATGGACTGGTGATGATTGATCACCAGTCCAAGAGTTATGTCGAAGTCAAGCTCTCCAACTGGGAAAGAGAGATAGCGAAACGGCTGAAGGACGAATTTCCCGGGATAAAACCAAAGGAGAGGAAGATCGCCGTGAGAAAGACCGGCAAAACGGCTGTCATCAACGGGTTTCAGACGGAGCAGATTGAAATCCTGGCAGACGGTGAGCTGATTGAGGAAAACTGGATGACCCATGATGTGGAGATGAAAGAAATAGAACAGGTGATGGATCGTGTGGCCCATGGGTTTTCAAAAGATTTCCGGCTTGAGCTGAAAGAAGGTCGCGAGATTTATGAGAAGCTGAAGCCTTACGGATTTCCCATTTTGGTCAAAGACCATGAGATCACTTACGGGTTGAGGGCCATTGATCGGGTGGAAGTCAAGAAAATCGAAAAGAAGGAATTAAAGGATGACGTCTTCCTTCCGCCCGCCGGCTACCAAAGAATTGTCCCTGAGCCGTCAAAAAAACAATAAGCACGATATTTGATTTCTGGATGAGGAGTGGTTAACTTAGAAACAGGAACACCTTTTCTTAAAACAGGAGGTTTCAAGATGTCTTTGGTCGGCAAAACCGCTCCAGAATTTGAACTCGAAGGCTATTTCGACGGACAGATCAGCAGGTACAAATTGTCGGATTACAGAAAGAAATGGGTCCTTCTCCTTTTTTATCCCCTTGATTTCAGCTTTGTCTGCCCCACCGAGGTGCTCAACTTCTCCGCAGCCGCAGAAAAATTTTATGGGCTCAATTGTCAGATCTTTGGCATCTCGGTGGACTCCGTTTACGTCCATAAGGCCTGGGTGGATACAAAGCGGGAGGATGGGGGTCTCGGTGGCAGCCTTAACTATCCGCTCCTTTCCGACCTGAACAAAGGGACGGCGCGAGATTACGGAATCCTGATGGAGGACGAAGGGGTTTCCCTTCGAGGACTTTTCTTGATCAGTCCGGAAGGGATGATCATGCACTCGACGATCAATAGCCTCTCCGTTGGACGTTCCGTGGCCGAAGCCATGCGCGTCATGAAAGCCTTTCAATTCGTCAGCTCCCACGAAGGTCAGGTCTGTCCTGCGGACTGGGAGGACGGAAAAGACGCAATGGTCGCAAATTCCGATGGGGTGAAGGAATACCTCGCCAGCCACTGACAACATTCACTGCTCTATGCCTGCTTCGCCTTGGCCAAGGCGATCCGAGCATCGACGGCAATAGCCCCTCTTTCAAGAACCTTCACAGGATTGATATCGATCCCTTCGATTTCCGGAAAATCCGTCACCAACTGCGAGAGCCTGAGAAGGCTTTCGACCAACGCCTCCGTATCCGACGGCCGTTCTCCCCGAACGCCTTTGAGGAGGTTTGAAACCTTCAATTCGGAAATCATCTCCTTCGCCTCGGACCGATTGATCGGAGCCACCCTGAGGGAAGTTTCCTTGAAGACCTCTACGTAAATTCCTCCCAACCCAAACAGAAGCACCGGACCAAAGGAAGGGTCTTGTTTCGACCCTAAAATAACTTCTTTCCCTTCGGAGACCATCTTTTGGACGAGGACGCCGGATGAATCTCCCTTCGTCAGGCTTTCGATTCTTTTGTAGGCTACTTCAGCTTCTGAGAGGCCACGAACATTCAGGATGACTCCCCCCATCTCGGATTTGTGTGAGATCTCCGGGGAAATGACTTTGAGGACAACGGCATCTTCCGTCTTTTTTATCGTTTTCTGCAGCTCTTCCTTCCCATGGACTACTCGATAATCCGCTACCGGAATCCCATAGGCCTGCAGCAATTCGAATGCCTCTGGAAGGAGAAGATCTCTCTTTTCCCCTTGAGCCGTTCGGATGAGCGATTTGGCCCGGTTGCGGTCTACGCGATAGGCAATCGGCTTTTCTTTGATGACGTTCTGCTTCCGGTAGTATTCCCTCGAAACCGCCAAAGCACTGAGCGCCTCACTGGGCTCCGTGAAGATCGGATAGTCGACCGTCTTCTTGATAAAGGCCGATTCTTCCTCTTCGGTAAAATAACATAAAGCCACCGGTTTTTGATGACCGAATGACAGTTCTTTTACCGCGCGGATCAGCCTACGGGAAGGCTCTTTTTCCCAACCGGCAGAGCCATGCTGAAAAAGGATTCCGTCCACGCCCTTAATTCTCAGGACCTGTTCGAGAATCTTCGTGTACAGATCGAAATCGAAAAGATCCCCCAGATCGAGAGGATTAGTGGGTTGGATGACTTTTGCCCTGAAGTAACTCTGAATGCGTCTTGTAAAACTCTTTGTCAGGGGAAAGAGTTTGAAACCATAGCGCTCCGCAGAGTCTGCGGCGATAATAGCAACACCTCCGGAGCGCGAAAGAACGACCAGGTTGTTTCCCTTCATGGGCGGGAGGGAGAGGATCTTGATCGCACTGGCAAAGAATCGAAAATCTCTTGCCCTGACGATATCCGACTGCCTCAGTGCCGCGTCGACTACCCGATCGTCGTTCGCCAGAGCTGCGGTATGGAGTTTGGCGATATGGCGGCTTCCTTCTCCGATATTCGCCTTGTGGACGATGATCGGCTTGGAGGTGGACCGAGCGATCTCCATCAATTCTCTGCCTCTTTCAAGACCCTCCAGGTAAAGGCCAATAATTTCCGTCTGTGGGTCTTGGACAAAATACCTGAGGTAATCAATCTCATTGAGGTCCAGCTTGTTTCCCATGCTCACCATCTTGGATATGCCCACGTTGGCGCTGGCAAAAAGGTTGAAATAGGCGATGGTTACTCCGCCGCTCTGGGCTAAAACGGAGACTTTCCCTTTGTTGACTGCTTCCTGCTTCAGTCTGACGAAGGGGACGACAAAACCGTTTTCAAGGTTGATGAGCCCGATTCCATTGGGCCCGACGATTCGCATCCCCCACTTCTTGGCGATCCGAAGGATTTCTTGTTCTAAACGGGCTCCCTCCTCCGAAAATTCTCTAAATCCTCCTGACTCAATGACCGCCCATCGAATCTTTTTCCGGCCGCAGGATTCCAGTACCCCCGGGACGGCAGATGCGGGGGCGAGGATGACGGCCACATCGATTCCCTCTCGGAGGTCATCCAGGGAGGTATGGATTCTCCTTCCGAAGAGAACCCCCTCTTTTTTGCCCGCCAGAAAGATCTCCCCGTTAAACCGAAATTCGAAAAGATCCTCGACAATGATTCTGGCCAGATTGTCAGGCCTTTCTGAAACGCCGATGACGACGACCGATTTTGGATAAAAGAGTTGGTCCATTTTTTCACCCCCCTCTTTCGAAAAGCATATCCCGGGAAAAAGACGTTTTCAAGAAAAAAGGGATTGTTTACCCGCAAAGAGTCTGAAAGGTACGCCAGAAGTTTGACAAAAAATAGTGATAAAAATGCTTGCAAATGGATTCTGCGTTGAGTATACTGGCTATATGAAGCAGCAATGGCTGTTTAAATACGTTGTTCTTTGTTTTTTGGCTCTTCTCGTCGCCCCAAGTATTCATTGCCACGACCATGGTGTTATTGATGTCAACTGCCATCTATGTATGTTGGCCCTCCATCCTTTGCAGTTTATTGTTCAAGATGGCCTGCAGCTCCCTGCGCACATCTCCGAGAGACTTCCTCTGTTGCTGCAAGAGCAACAGATCTTATTTTCGATAGATAGGAACATCCCTTCCAACCGGTCGCCTCCTGCATAAGGGATAAGACCAGAATCTAATTCCTCAACGTGTGCGGAAGTGTTCCATATTATCCCCTCACTTTCTTTCCTGACGATGGCTGCATGAGCGGCGAATTAGCCGGTGTGGAGTCGACATATCGTTTACATGGAGGGATCAAAATGAAAACGATACTTATTTCGATCGTTGTGTTCTTTGTCTTTTGTTCCAGTGGATTTGCCCAGACACTGGAGGAACGGATTAGGACCCTTGAGGAGGCCCTCAAGAAACAAGAACAGACAATAAAGGAGCAGCAGAAGATCATCGAAGAGTTAAAGGCTGAGATGAAAAAAGAAAAGCCTCCAGAACAGCAGCAAGTTGCCCAACCCAAGGAAACTCCACCTCCAGCAGCACAGGTAACTGAGAAGAAGTCAACCCTCGAGCAGGTGCAGCAGCAAGTAGAGCAGTTGAAAGAAGAGGTGGGTCAGGTGGTCGAGACTCAGAAGAAGAATGTTCTGAGCGTGTTCAACCCCGCTATCGGGCTCGTGGGTGAGTCGATCCCTTCCTATCGAAGCAAGGGATCCAATGAGACGGGCAGCGACCGGCCCGGGGGGTTCGATTTTAACCAACGTTCGGTCGAACTGAACCTGGCCGCATCAGTCGATCCGTTTGCAAAGGGTTATGCGGTGATCAATGCTTCTGCGGATCCGGTTACAGGACAAGCTACGGCGCAGGTGGAAGAGTGTGCAATCCAAACGACGTCACTTCCGTGGAACCTGACGCTTAAAGGTGGACTTTTCTTTGGCGAATTCGGCCGGTTATCGTATATCCACGATCATGAATTACCTTTTGTGAATCGCCCGCTGGTGCTCGACAATTATATTGGCGGTGAATCAAAGACGTACGGGGTGCAGCTCAACTACCTATTGCCCATTTCACATTACGTAAGCCTGACAGCGGGCGTGGGCGATCAGTTCGGCGATACACCAAACAATGTTGTCAACTTCCGTCACTTTGATGAGTTGAACTTTTGGGGCCGCGGGTCCACGTATTTCGACCTGACACCCGACGTCTCGCTCGAAACCGGCGTTTCAGGCCTGTGGGCACCGAGGGAAAAGGACCGTGGCGGCGAGCTCGTTCAGCCCGACGGCAGCATACTCACCGAACGCAGGCGCCTCGTAGTGGGAGCAGACGTGATGCTGCGCTACTGGCCTCTACGTAACAATCAGTTTCAAAGCCTCACCTGGGGCACGGAACTCCTTTACAGCGACAACCGGTATATCGACAATGCTACTGGGAAACCTGCTGGCCCCCTGTTCAATCGGGACGTTGGTTCCTTTGGCCTGTACTCGTATCTTGCTTACAAGCTCCATCGGCAGTGGACAATGGGGTTTCTATTTGACTACATGGAGAACCCACAGAATAATTTTGATAAAACCCACGCATACTCTCCGTACATTACTTGGACCATCAGCCATTGGAATCAATTGCGCCTTCAATACACATACACCACTCATAATGGTGTGTCTGGCCTGAAGGATGATAATGCCATTTACCTGCAATGGGCGTGGATCATCGGGTCCCACGCGCATGGATGGCAGGAGCGTTAACTCTTGAAAGGAGGAATTAAATATGAAATCGAAACTATTTCGGTTGTTATTAATGATCCCGCTTGTCGGGTTCTTATGTTTGACGACGGGGCCTGCCCATGCAGCCAAAATCCGTATTGTCACGACATTGACTGACCTGGCAGATTTTGTGCGCGCCGTAGGCGGGGATCGGGTTGAAGTGCACAGCCTAGCTACAGGTGTAGAAGACACGCACGGGGTTCCGATGAAACCGAGCTACGTGCCGATGATGAACCGAGCAGACCTTCTGTTCCTGGTGGGGTTTGACTGCGAACACGCCTTCCTGCCTGCGTTGCTGGAAGCGAGCAAGAATCCGCGTATCCAGGTGGGTAGATCAGGTTACGTGGATTGCTCGAAGGGCATCATGCCTCGTGATGTCCCCAAGTCGACCGATCACTACGCAGGCGATGTTCATCCTTACGGCAATCCCCACTATACGCTCGATCCGGTGCTGGCGAAAACCGCAATCCAAAACATCTACAACGCGCTTGTAGAGTTCGCCCCCCAGTATCAAGCGGAGTTCACCCGGAACCGCGATGCCTACGTCACCAAGCTCGACGCCAAGATTGCTGAATGGGAAAAGGAGGTAAAGCCGCTCAAAGGGGTAAAATTTGTATCTTACCATGAGCACTGGCCGTACTTCGCAGACCAGTTTGGCATGGACTACTTCGGGACGATTGAACTGAGGCCGGGCATTGATCCGACACCGCGTCACA
>Ga0187769_10002796_pt1 | contig 10311 bp, 6 predicted proteins | sample 0116_SJ02_MP02_1_FD_133140 | JGI IMG/M metagenome (GOLD analysis project Ga0187769, IMG submission 133140) | Tropical peat soil microbial communities from peatlands in Department of Meta, Colombia - 0116_SJ02_MP02_10_MG | ecosystem: Environmental > Terrestrial > Soil > Wetlands > Peat | place... | reverse complement strand
TGGACGGTCCCTCCCGTGCGATTGATGGGAAGTCTAACACGCCATGCCGACGCTGCGCAGCCGGTTTTTGGCTCGCCGGAATGCCGCCGCTTGCGCTTTAGAGCCGCCGCACCGCGATACCGGGTGAGGGTAAGCCATCGCTGCGTCGGGCGTAGATTGGTCGCCGCCATCGCCTATAGGCGCGCGCATCGGCCGCGGCCAGTCATGTTAACGGTTCATCAATGCGGCGCGTTGATTTTTCCGCCATGGGCGGGCGGCATTTATCCGGATTGTTGAGCAGGACCGCGGCGCTGATCGGCGCGGCGGTGCTTCTATCGGCGACCGGGTCGATTTTCGGTGCCGGCCGGGATGGGCTGCACGCGCTGCGGATGGAGTACCGGCGGCCGGCGGCAACTCCCTATCCGAAGGACGATCGGTATTCGCGTGCCAAGCACGAGCTTGGCCGCATGCTGTTTTTCGATCCGATCCTGTCCGGCGCCAAGCTGCGCTCGTGCGCGAGCTGTCATAATCCGGGCCTGTCATGGGCGGACGGGCAGCCCCGTGCCATCGGCGAGAAGCAGCAGCCGTTACTGTCCGGATTGCGTACACCGACGCTCCTTAATGTCGCCTGGACGCCGAAGCTCGGATGGGACGGACACTTCGGCACTCTCGAGAGCGTCGCCACGACGCCGATCGCCGCGCCGGACAATATGAACCTGCCGGAAACGGATCTGCTGGAGCGGTTGTCGTCGATCGGAGGTTACGTCAAAGCCTTCGATGTCGCCTTCGGCAAGGGCGATATTACCGTGCCGAAGATCGAACAGGCGTTGGCGACGTTCCAGCGCTCTGTCGTGTCCGACGAAGCGCCGTTCGACCGTTGGATCGCCGGCGACGAAAACGCCATCGGCGCCAGTGCCAAACGCGGCTTTGCGCTGTTCAACGGCAAAGGCAATTGCGCGGCCTGCCACAGCGGCTGGGCCTTCACCGACACGTCGTTCCACGACATCGGGGTGGCGAAGAACAACGACATCGGTCGCGGCCGGATGTTTCCGAGCTCGGTAAAGCTTCAATATGCATTCAAAACGCCGACGCTGCGCGACATCGGGCGTCGCGGCCCCTACATGCATGACGGCTCGCTGCCGACGCTGGGAGACGTGATCGACCTCTATGATCGCGGCGGCATCGATCGGCCGAGCCGTGACGATCAGATTCATCGGCTGAATTTGTCGCAGAACGACAAGGCGGGTTTGATCGCCTTCTTGCAAACGCTCAGCAGCGAAGCAAAGCCGTTTGCAGTTCCGACACTGCCGCGGTGACGGTCAGACCATAGCCGGCAACGCGACCCCGGCAAGCGCAAAACCGCAGATCAAAAGCAAGCCAGCGCCGGTTTCGAGCGCTTCGTCGTGGCCTGGAAAGCGCTTTGCGGCCCAGGCGGCGATGGCGCCCACCGCTACGCTGAATAAGCCCACTGCACCGGCCATTGCATAATCCCGCGCTCGTTTTGGCGATCCGCCGTTCTAGAGGGCCAATATTTATCAATGGTTTAGGCGCCAGCCGCGATGGCGCTGAACTGCGGGGCGCGATGCAATTTAAGGTTAACAACAAGTAAATATTCACCGCAGCGTCATGGAAAACCCCTAAGTGCTGTGGTAAATGTTCAGTTAAACCAGTCCGCTGCATGGGGTGGCGGAAGCGGCATGTGAAGTTGCGCGTACGGGTGAGGGGTGAAATGACACGTCTAGGTAGACGGCTAGCGGTTGTAGCCGCCGTTCCGGTTGCGTGTTTGATGAATGCCTTGGTTGTCGGATCGGCCAGCGCTCACGTCAAATGGTTCTGCGCCTACGACGTGGCCGGCCAGCCGCAGGGCCTGGAAAACGTCCTGTGTCCCGATTTCGAATTACTCGCCGGGCTTTCCATTCTCGGATTGATGACCGGCAGTGTGCTCGAGGGCACGCCGATCGGTGCGGCGATGCTACGCGCGCTCGACCGGGCGACCCGGCTCGTACGCGAACACATCGAAACAATCTTTCGCGCAGCTTGCGCTTTCTTCTTCATCGCCATCTGGGGTGCGGGCGGCATTCTGCTCACGCCCGAATTGAAGACCGATTCGCAGCTTGTCGGCGCGATCCAGCTCGGCATCGCCGCCGGTATGCTGTCGCGCCGCACCATGCCGCTGTCGGCCTTGGGCATCGCCGTCCTCTACGGCATTGCCCTCTGGAACTACGGCGTGTTTCACCTCGCCGATTATCCGGTGTTTCTCGGCGTAGCTGCCTACCTGGCCATGGTCGGCCTGCAGACCGATATTCTCGGCGCCCGCCCGATCGATGTATTGCGCTGGGCCGCCGGCATCACGCTGATGTGGGCGTCGATCGAGAAATGGGCGTATCCGGAATGGTCCTACCCTCTGTTCGTCGAGCATCCCGGAATGTCCCTGGGTTTCACTCCGGATTTCTATATGCGCGCCGCGGGCGCGGTCGAATTCGCGCTCGCCTTCGCGCTGATATGGACGCCGCTGGTGCGCCGCATCGCCGCCGTCATGCTGGCAGCGATGTTCGTCAGCGCCGTGTACGCTTTCGGCAAGATTGACATGATCGGCCACACGTTGATCGTCGTAGCGCTCGTCGGCATCATTGCCGACGACGCCGGCGAGCCGATGCGCTGGCGCGATTCCTGGCTGCTGCCGCTTGGCTATGCGGCGTCGCTCGCGGCGTTCTTGGCGGTCTATTACTCGTCCCACGCAGCGCTGTTTGGCACCGCGATCCTGTAGCGACAGGCGTCTCAGCGGACGTGGACGACGAGCCGCATCTTCGGATGGATGGCGCACAGCACGTCGAAGTCGCCGGCAACCGGGAAGGTTATGTCGGACTTGCTGCCAGGCTCCTGGTCGCCCGAATCGAAGGAGAATTTCGGCGAGTCGACATAGGCGTGGTGGATGAGGTCAGCGTCGTCGTTGACGATTTGTACGGTGGCGCCGCGATTGATGGTGATCTCGCCGGGATGGAATTCGCGGCCTTTCTGCGAGATCGAGAGCTGCGGCAGCGCCAATCCGACCAGCGTACCGACACCGACCATGCCCCCTGCGGTCAGGACCACGACGAGCGCATAGCGCACATGCGACTTGCCAAGCTGCATCGCGACCTCAATCGCCCCCGGGGGGCGGCGACGCACGAAAAGTGCAGGCGCGCAGTTAAGAGCCCGTTAACGGCCTCATAAGCGGCCATTAAGGACGGCACCAAGATTGGCCGCCGTGCTGGACCGCCTTTAACGCCCGGCAGGATACGTTTTGAGCCGATAATCAGGGCATCCCATGAGGCGTGGGCGGATCGCTTCCCTGCTTTTGAGTCCGGTATCGCGTTGGCGCAGCGCCGTCGCGCAGACGGCGTCGCTTTGCATGACGATCCGCGGACGTATCCTGATCGCGTTTTTGGTCATGAGCGTCATTACCGCGGCGCTGGGCGCCTATGCTACGCTGGGCATCCGTAATGCCGGCGTGCTGGTCGACAAGACTTTCGACGAGTCGCTGATGTCGATCAATTACGCCCGCGCCGCGGCGACCGATTTTGCCGCGATGCGCGCGGCGTTTGCCCGCCAGTGGATTGCCGCCAATCCCGATATGCGCGCCGCGCTCGACAAGGAACTCAACAGGCTGACCGCGTCGCTGTCGGAAGATCTTGCAATCGCCGCGGCGCGTTCGCAGTCGGTGCGCGCCACGCGGGCCGCCGAGAACGTGCGGCAGGCCATCGACGCCTGGCGGGCCATCTGCGAGCGGCTTATCGACGGCGCCCAGCGTGACGTCAATTGGGAGACGCTCGACCACTACGCCGACAAGGTCGACGACCAGATCGACCTGTTGGTCAATTATACCGCCGGCGACGGTTTCCTGTACCGGCAAACCGCCCGCGCAACCGTGGCCCATGATATGCAATTCAACATCGCCGGTACTGTGCTGGCGTTGTTGCTGGCGGCGCTGGTCGCCTGGGCGCTGGCGCGGCGCATCGTCGGGCCGGTAGCGGTCGCCTCCGGCGTTGCCGAGCGCATCGCCGCGGGTAAACTTGACGTCGCCGTTCCTGCCGGCAGCGCCGACGAGCTCGGTGCGCTGCTCGCCGCCATGGGGGTGATGCGCGACAACATCAAGGCGATGATGGACCGCGAGGTTGAGCAGCGCCGCTCCGCGCAAGCGCGCCTCGCCGACGCCCTGGAATGCTCGCAGGAAGGCGTCGTCGTCGTCGACGCTAACGACGGCGTCGTTTTGGCCAACGCGCAAGCCGCCGATTTTCTCGGCGTCCCGCCGAGCCTGCTCAGGCCGGGCACGCCGCTGTCCCGGCTTGAGCCGGCGTTGCAGGGCGACGCCGCGCAAATGCTGGTTCGCCGCGACAAGGGTCTGCAAACGACCAGCGAAACGCTGATGGCGGACGGCCGCTGGCTGCGCATCAGCCGCAGCCCGACCCGCGACGACGGCTTCATCGTGCTCGTCAGCGATATCAGCCGGCTGAAACAGCAGGAATGGTCGCTGCGCGAGTCCAACCTGCTGCTCGACGCCGCGCTGGAGAACATGTCGCAGGGGCTGTGCCTGTATGACGCTCACGACCGGCTCGAAGTTCTCAACCGGCGCTACTTGGAAATCTTCCGGCTGCCGCCGGATCGGATCAAGCCCGGCGTGACGTTTAAGGAGGTCATCGAGGTCAGTGTCGCCAACGGCAATCACCCCGGCAAAACCGTTGACCAGGTGCTGGCCGAGATCCAGCGCCGGCGCACCGACGCTGCCAATACCTCGCACCTGTACGAATTCCGTGACGGGCGCGTCGTATCCTGCCTCTACAGCCCTACCTCCGACGGCCGCTGGGTTGCGACCTATGAAGACGTCACCGAACGGCGGCAGGCCGAGGCCAAGATTATGCACATGGCGCGGCACGACGCGTTGACCAACCTGCCGAACCGCGTTCTGTTCAAGGAGACGATGCAAGAGGCGCTCGACCGCGGCGGCAAGCTTGCCGTCATGTTCCTCGACCTCGATCGCTTCAAGAGCGTCAACGATTCGCTCGGCCATCCCGTGGGCGACACGCTCTTGTGCGCCGTGACCGAACGGCTGCAGCGCCTGCTGCCGGGCGCCGATACCATTGCCCGGCTCGGCGGCGACGAATTCGCCATCGTGCAGAGCAATGCCAGCCCGAGCGCCGCCAGCGAACTCGCCGCCGGGATCATCGACGCTCTGGTGGAGCCGTTCGACCTGCACGGCCATCAGGTCATCATCGGGACCTCGATCGGCATCGCCATGGCGCCGGCCGACGGCTCCGAGCCGGACCAGCTCCTGCGCAACGCCGACATGGCGCTGTATCGCGCCAAGGCCGCCGGCCGCGGCGCCTATCATTTCTTCCAGCCGGAGATGGACGCGCAGATGCAGGAGCGCCGCAAGCTCGAGCTCGATCTGCGCAAGGCGCTGCTCGCCGATCAATTCGAGCTGCATTATCAGCCGCTCGTCGACGTCGGCAGCGGCGAAGTTTCGGGCTTCGAGGCCCTGCTGCGCTGGCACCACCCGGAACGCGGGATGGTGCCGCCCGACGAATTCATTCCGGTCGCCGAGGAAATCGGGTTGATTGCGCCGCTCGGCGATTGGGTGCTCAAACAGGCCTGCCGCGACGCCGCAACCTGGCCCGCCAAATTGACCGTGGCGGTCAATCTGTCGGCGGTGCAATTCCGCAATCCGATGCTGGCGCTGTCGGTGGTTTCTGCGCTCGGCCAGTCGGGCCTTGCCGCCTCGCGGCTCGAACTGGAGATAACCGAAAGCGCCTTGTTGCAGGACGACCGCGCCGTGCTTGATGCCTTGCATCAATTCCGCGATCTCGGCGTGCGGATCTGCATGGACGATTTCGGCACGGGCTATTCGTCGCTGAGCTATTTGCGCAGCTTCCCGTTCGACAAGATCAAGATCGACCGCTCGTTTATTCGCGAGCTAGGCAAGAAGGACGACTGCGTCGTCATCATCCGCGCCGTCATGCGGCTGGGCTCGAGTCTGGGCATGATCACCACGGCGGAAGGCGTCGAGACCGAGGAGCAGTTCGAGATATTGCGCGCCGAAGGCTGCATGGAAGTGCAGGGCTTTCTGTTCGGCCGGCCGCGCCCGGCGGCGGAGATCCCGGCCATGCTGCGGCAACTCAAGCCGCGCGTGCGCGCGGCCTGAACTGGCGGTGCGGCGCCTACGGGCCAGCGCAGCGGCATTGCTCCAGCGGCGTTAAACCCCATATTTCCCTGCATAATCTGCCCTCTGGCAATATCGCGGCGGCGAGGGCAAACTGGCCGTCCCGGAGGCGTTGGAATGGCGCTGCGCGACGTCAAACTCGACGATAAATACGACCTCGGCCAGCGCCACATATTCGTGACCGGCTTCCAGGCCCTGGTCCGCCTCTGCCTGATGCAGAAGGAGCTCGACCGCCGCAACGGCCTCAATACCGCGGGTTTTGTCACCGGCTATCGCGGCTCGCCGCTCGGCGGGCTGGACAGCCAGTTCCTGCGCGCCCGGCCGTTTCTGGAAAAAAGCGACATCCGCTTCCAGGGCGGGATCAACGAGGACCTCGCCGCGACCGCCGTATGGGGCTCGCAGCAGGCCGAATTGCGCGGCGAGGGCAGGTACGACGGCGTCTTTGCCATGTGGTATGGCAAGGGCCCGGGCGTCGACCGCACCGGTGACGTATTTCGCCACGCCAATTTCGCCGGCTCCGCCAGGCAGGGCGGCGTGCTTGCCCTGATGGGCGACGACCACACCGCCGAGTCTTCGACCACGGCGCACCAGTCCGAATACCACTTTATCGACGTCATGATCCCGATCCTGAACCCGGCGGGCGTCCAGGAAGTGCTCGACTACGGCCTCTACGGCTGGGCGATGTCGCGCTTCACCGGCGCCTGGACCGCGCTCAAGACCATGCACGAGACCATCGAATCTACCGCCGCGATCGACGCCAGCCTTGAGCGCATCAACATCGTCATCCCGGACGATTTCCATATGCCGGACGGCGGCCTCAATATCCGCCTGCACGATGCGATCCTGGCGCAGGAAGCGCGCCTGCACGACTACAAGCGCGACGCCATGCTGGCCTTCGTGCGCGCCAACAAGCTCAACCGCATCATCACCTCGGGCGGCCGCGATCCGAAGATCGGCATCGTCACCACCGGCAAGAGCTATCTCGACGTCCGCCAGGCATTCGACGAACTCGGTATCGACGAGATCAAGTGCAACGAGCTCGGCATCCGGTTGTACAAAGTGGGCTGCCCCTGGCCGTTGAGCCGCCGCGAACTCGCCGAATTCGCCAACGGGCTCGATCTCATCATTGTCGTCGAGGAAAAGCGTTCGCTCATCGAAGTGCAGGTCCGCGAGGAGCTCTACGGCACCGCCAATCAGCCGGTCTGCATCGGCAAGAAGGATGAGGCCGGCAATTGGCTGTTCCCGGTCAAGGGCGCGCTCGATCCGAACGAAGTCGCGATCTGTCTCGGCGAGCGGCTGCTCAAATATCACCGCAGCGACGACATCGCCGGCCGCGTCGCGCGGCTCAAGGAGCTGCAACGAATCGCGGCAGAGACCAAGGACGTCGCCCAGCGCATTCCCTATTTCTGCTCCGGCTGCCCGCACAATACCTCGACCGTCGTGCCGGAGGGCATGCGCGCCTATGCCGGGATCGGCTGCCATTACATGGCGCAATGGATGAACCGCTCGACGCTCGGCTACACGCAGATGGGCGGGGAGGGCGCCAACTGGGTCGGCGAGGCGCCGTTCTCCGCTCGCAAGCACGTTTTCCAGAATCTGGGCGACGGCACCTATAACCATTCCGGCACCATGGCGATCCGTGCCGCGATCGCCTCGAACACCAACATCACCTACAAGATCCTGTTCAACGACGCGGTGGCGATGACCGGCGGTCAACCCAACGACGGCGGGCTGACCGTGCCGCAGATCGCGCGGCAGGTCGCCGCCGAAGGCGCCAAGCGCGTCGTCGTGGTCACCGACGAGCCGGACAAATATCCGCGCGGTACCGCGTGGCCGGCCGGGCTCACCGTCCACCACCGCGACGACCTCAACGAGGTGCAGAAATCGCTCGCCGAGATTCCCGGCGTCACCGTACTGATCTACGACCAGACCTGCGCCGCGGAGAAGCGCCGCCGCCGTAAGCGCCGCACCTTTCCCGACCCGGACAAGCGCGTCATCATCAACGAACTGGTCTGCGAGGGCTGCGGCGACTGCGGCGTAAAGTCGAATTGCGTGTCGATCCAGCCCTTAGAGACCGAGTGGGGCCGCAAGCGCACCATCGACCAGTCGAGCTGCAACAAGGACTTTTCCTGCGTCAAGGGCTTCTGTCCCTCGTTCGTCACCGTGCACGGCGCCAAGCTGAAAAAGGGCAAAGGCGCCGCCGCCGATCACGATCTGCCGCAATTGCCGCAGCCGCAACTGCCGGCGATCGACCAGACCTACAACATCATCGTCACCGGCGTCGGCGGCACCGGCATCGTCACCGTCGGTGGCATTCTCGGCATGGCGGCGCATCTCGAAGGCCGCGGCGTCGGCGTGCTCGACATGGCGGGGCTGGCGCAAAAGGGCGGCGCAGTGTTCAGCTATATTCGCTTTGCCGAAAAGGCCGAAAACATTCACGCCATCCGCGTCGCCGCCGGCCGCGCCGATCTCGTGCTCGGCGGCGACATCGTCGTCGCCGGCACCCGCAAGATACTCGCGGCCGTGAAGCACGGTGCGACCGCGATGGTGGTCAATACCGCCGAATTTCTGCCCGGCGAATTCACCCGCAACGCCGATTTCTCGCTGCCGAGCGAGCGATTGAAACGCACCATCGTCGCCGACGCCGGCGTCGACAAGGCGCATTTCATCGACGCCTCGCGGCTCGCTACGGCGCTGTTCGGCCAGTCGATCGGCGCCAATATGTTCCTGGTCGGTTACGCCTATCAACTCGGGGCGCTACCGCTGTCGGCCGCGGCCATCGAGCGGGCGATCGAATTGAACGGCGAGGCGGTCGCCATGAACCAGGCGGCATTTCACTGGGGCCGCCGCGCCGCTGTCGACCGCGCCGGCGTGGAAAAGCTGGCGCAGCCCGCGACCGGCAGCGCAACCGATGCCGAACGCCTGTCGGAGAGCTTCGATGAGGCCGTGGCGCGGCGCGAGCAATTCCTCGCCGCTTATCAGAATGCCGCTTATGCGCAGCGCTATCGGACCTGGGTCGAGCGGGCGAAGGCGATCGAGGCTGCGCGCGTGCCCGGCAAATGCGGCTTCGCCGACGCAGTGGCGCGCTACATGTTCAAGCTGATGGCGTATAAGGACGAATACGAGGTGGCCCGCCTCTACACCGACGGCACGTTCCTCAAGCAGGTCGCCAACGCGTTCGACGGCGACAAGCTGCGCTTCGAGTTCCATCTCGCGCCGCCGCTGTTCGCCCGCATCGACAAGGCGACCGGCCTGCCGCGCAAAATGAACTTCGGGCCATGGCTGATGCCGATGTTCCGTGTGCTCGCTAAGCTCAAAGTCCTGCGCGGCACCGCCTTCGATCCGTTCGGGCGGACTCTGGAACGGCGCACCGAACGCAAGCTGATCGCCGACTACGAGGCGGTCATCGACGAGATTTTGGCGAAACTGACGCCGGACAACCATCATCTCGCGGTCGGGCTTGCCGCCATCCCGGAGAAAATCCGCGGCTTCGGCCACGTCAAGCAAGGGCATCTTGCCGCCGCCAAGGCCGATGAGGCGGCCTTGCTCGAACAATTCCGCACCGGCTCACCGGTGCTGCTCAAGGCGGCGGAGTAAACCTTACGCTCACATTTTGTCGGCGGCCTGCGCTGGATGCCGCAGGAACGCCAGAAACAGTTCGGTGACTTTCTGCGGCTGCTCCTGCTGCACCCAATGTCCGGCGCCGTCCACCAGGTGAAAGCCCACCATTTGCGAGCACGCGCTTCCCCGCATGCTGTCCGCCGCGCCCGGCGTCTGGTAAGTGCCCCAGTCGCTCTTGCCGGCGATGTATAAAGACGGCACGTCGATGGTGCGGCCGGCGAAAGTGTGCATCTCGGCCACGCTCTTGGCATCCGTGCCGCGCCGCACCCGGTAGCCTTGCAGCGCGCCGGTGAATTCGGTGCGGCGGTACTCGGTCACATAGACGTCGACTTCGGCCTCGGTCAGCCATTGGCAGCGCGCGATCTCGTCCGCCGACGGCATGAACGGCGCCACGTTCGCCGCCATGCCCTTGTCGGCTTCCATGACGTAGTAGGTCGGCATTTGAGCCATCTCTTCGGCCGTGCGCGCCTCCAGCGGATGCGGATGGTTGCCTTTCCAATCCGCGCTTTTGTAGT
>Ga0187769_10002795_pt1 | contig 10311 bp, 9 predicted proteins | sample 0116_SJ02_MP02_1_FD_133140 | JGI IMG/M metagenome (GOLD analysis project Ga0187769, IMG submission 133140) | Tropical peat soil microbial communities from peatlands in Department of Meta, Colombia - 0116_SJ02_MP02_10_MG | ecosystem: Environmental > Terrestrial > Soil > Wetlands > Peat | place... | reverse complement strand
GAAGCCGAACATGAGCGGGGCGACCAGCGCGACGATGGCGCTCGGATCGGCATCGCCCTCGGCGGGCACACCGAGCAACCGGCAAAAGAGCTCGAACGGCTGCAACCAGCGGGGATTGCGCAGCACTACCGGAGGTGACAGCCCCTGCGGGGCCTGCGGGAAGTGCAGCAGGTACTGCAGGCCGGCGCGCCGCAGCGCCCCCTCGATTCTGTCTCCGCCACGATCGCTGGTCCAGCCCGTGACCCATGCGAAATTCTCCGTGACGGTGAGCTCCGGCACGTTGCCGGCGAGCCATTCGATGAAGCCGAGGGAAGCGCGCGCGGCGCGGATGTCGTGCGCTTCATGCAACCTCTCGAGCTCGAGCTGCAGCCGGTGTGACTCCTCTGCTATGGCTTTCGTTCTGGAGACCGTCCAGGCGAGCGCCGCTTCCCGCCGGCCCGGCAGCTCCGGTGGCAAGGTCACACGGCGCGCCTTCAGGGCAGTCATGCGATCGTCGAATGCCTCGATCTGCTCGGCCGTCCCCAGTGCGAGCAGATAGGATCCGGCGCCGCTGGCCGCCCTTTCGACCAGGACGCTGGGCGGAATGGCCAGCGCCTCGGTCTGCGGTGGCAGCCCGTACGCGCGGCTCGCCAGCACGGGGCCGCAGCGGCTGAAGAGCGCAAGATCCGGCAGCTGCAGCTGCGGACTGGACAGCAGTCGCTCGAGCGGCGTGAGCTCGGCCCGCTCGTAGGCCAGCTGCTGCAAACGCTCGACCAGCGGTCGGGCCGCTACACTCCAGGCGCGCAGCTGCTGCAGTGCGGCCGCCGCCAGTCGCTCCGGCGGCTCGTGACGTTCGACCGTCCCGCCCGGCTCGGGCCAGTACGGTGCGTACTGCTGTGCCAGCTGACGATACTCATCGAGTGCCGCGCGCAGCAGCGGCAGCACATGCGCACCGGACACGTCCGTGTGCGACTGCAACTCCACGACGCCGGTTCCCGCCAGGCAGCGCAACACTCCAGCGAGCTCGTCACGGGCCGTGAGCAGCTCGAACCAGGTGGCCGCCCCCGCGCGCAGGGCCATCACGCCGCCTCGGTGGTCGCCGCGGCAAACAGGCAGCGGACCACGAGTCCGCCGCGCAGGCGCTCGAACTCGAGCAGCTGCAGCGCCAGGTGGCAGCCGCTCGCGATCGCCGTACCGGACGCGGCGCGGAACAGTCGCACCAGCGCAGCCGTCGAGCCCGGCGGAGTTGTCGCCACATCGGCGGCACCCAGGCTCATGAGTGTGTTCAGGTGCCCCCGCGTGTCCGGATCGATCCGTGGCACGAGTCGCTCCGCCTGTCGCAGCCACGCGGCACGCATCGATCGGTCCGTGCGCACGGCCACTGCAAGCGGCGCGAGCGGTGTCGCCGCGATTGCGGCGGCGCGCTCGTCTGCATTCCCCAGGGCGATCGGCCCGCACACGGGATCGGCCAGCATCCAGGCCGGCACGGCCGCCGGGCGCGCAAGTCGCGCCAGCAGCGGCAGTACCGGCAGCCACGCCCACCACTCGAGCCACGCCTGCCATTCGCGCGGATGCCAGCTCGCTACGGTACGCACGTATGCACGCCACTCGCTGCGCAGCGCCCGTTCGATCGCGTGAGCGTCGTGCGTCGCCTCGATGCGTGCGACCCAAGGAGCGAGCGCGCCGGCGCGCAGGACCTCCACGTACTGCCCAAGCTGCCGGCTGGCCTCGATTCTTCGCCAGGCGCTCTCATCCAGCCGCCGGCCGTGACGGGCGTGCACACGCGCGGCGGCATACGGGAGGTTGCCTTCCGCGCCCATCATGGCGTATGCGGCTGTTCGACAGTTGTCAGACGCGCAGCGAGCCGCTCGAGCGCGATCCGGCCCCGCTCAGGGTCGGCGAGCTGCGCGACTTCGGCCAGCGCCGCCCGCCGATGCCTTTCCAGGATTTCGGCGCCCAGCCGCTCCACCGCCTGCGCGGCGCGCGCGTGCAATGCGACGATGCGCGCCTGCGCACGCTCGAGGATTGCGCGCCGCTGTGCCCGGGCCTGCTCCAGGGCCGCTGCACTTGCGCGCTCGCACTGCGCGACGGCCGCGCTGGCATCCCGCTCCGCCTCGAGAACGCGATCCATGGCTTCCGTCGTCGTAACGAGCGAGAGCTTGCCGGAGTCGTTAGTCATGCTTGGTAGCTGCCCCGGCGCGAGACGAAACATACGTACAATGTCCGCCGGAAGCCGTGCTGTCGATACGTACCAATACGGGGCGCGGAGCGGTTTGCACTCTCGGTTCAGGACGCGGCGGCCGAGGCATAATTTAATTTAACAGACGCGGAGGCCGCATGGCATACGGGCGGCAGCCATGACCAACAAGGGCGCGATTATCGATCTGCTCGGCGAGCGCGCTCTGCTTCTGCCGCATAAGCTGGCCGAGGCACTCGCCGCCAACGATCGCCTCAAGGTGTGCTTCACGCTGCTGCAGGCGGCCGAGCGCCACGCCGACCATCCCGACGAGCCGGCGCCTGACTTCCTCAGCGAGCGTCGGGCCGCGGGCCTCGATGGCGGGCTCGATCTCGGCATCGCCACGAGCCGGCGCGAGGCGGACGGGGATCTGTACGTGCCGGGGGCTGCCGCGATGCGGCGGCAGATCCTGGCGGATGTCGAGGCCATGCAGGCGCCGCTGGCGCTCGCGGCGGCGAGTGACGCCGACGCGCTGGCGGCGCGCACCCAGGCAATTTCCGCCCGCCTGCCCGCATTCGACGGTGACCGCGTGCCGCAGGGGGTGATCGCCGGCATCGCCCGCGCCACCCGTGCCACCGGTGCCGACAGCCTGCACCTCCTCGTCATGGACCTGCACCGCCGGATCAACGCGCTGCAGGCCTCGATCGCCGAGGAGGATCTCAACGGCGCGCGTGTCTGGCAGGTGACGGCAGAGGATCGACCCCTCATCCGCGCTTTCATGGCGGGAGTCAACCAGACCGCGCCGCTGAAGTTCGATCATCCCGGCCTCGGTACCACCGTCACCCGCGTCGGCGCGAGACTCCTCATCCAGAACGACATCGGCACGACCGACGCCCATGTGCTCGTGCTGCACGTCGAGGGACTCACGGCCACCCTCACCTACACCGACGTGCACGCGCAGCGCCTCGCGTTCTTTCAGAGTCTCCTCAAACCCTTCGCCGTTCAATGGACCAAGCCGCGTGCACACCGCGACCAGGCGCTTGCCGCGGACGAGGACTACTACCTGAGCGTGGGACGCCTCGAGGCGAAGGACTCCGCTGCGCTCGCGAGCTATCTCCAGTATCTCGGGTCGCGCCTGGTATTCCTCATCGACTGGAATCGCGCCCGCAAGCGCCTGCGCGAGTTTCTCCCCAAGGACGACGTGGTGCGCCTGCTGAAGTGGGCCGCTGACCACGATCTCGGCCACCGCGGCTTCCTGCAGCTCGGCGGCGAGCGCCTGGTGTACGAAGCCATGGAGTTTGCGCAGCGTACGCCGCTGCGCTACGGCGAGCGGCTATACGAGGCCCTGGGAGCCGAAGCGGCCTTCGATTTTCTGCAGTTCGTCATACGCCAGGCGACCACCGGGCTTCGCGAGCAGCGCTCCGAGCGCTTCATCCGCGATGAGATCAAGGCCGAGCTGGCGCGCCGGTTCCGCACCGCGCACTCGAGCCTGCTGACGCTTGCCGTCACGCATGCCGAGCGGGTCTTCGATCTGGCCACCACCGTGCAGGAGGGACTGCTGCGTGGTGCCGAGCCGCAGGCGGCCGAGCTGATCGAGATCGCCGCGCGGCGCGCCCTGAAATGGGAACAGGAAGGCGACGCCATCGTGAGCCGCATCCGCTCGCTCGCCGGCCGCACGTCCACTCCGCGGGTCTACGCCGAGCTGCTGCACGAGGCGGACGAGGCGGCCGACGGGCTCGAGGAGGCCTGCTATCTCCTCACGCACCTGGTGGCCGTGGCGCCGCCTGCCCGGATCATGAAGCCGCTGCAGGTGCTCGCCGCGCTGCTCGTTGCGGGTGCGCAGGAGTCGGTCAAGATGTTCGAAGCCGCCAGTCACGTCACGCGCGAGGGCGCACGCGAGGATCTGGAGGACTTTTTCGCCGCGAGCGATCGCATCGCTGCCATCGAGCGCGAAACCGACGTTGCCGAGCGCGCCGTGACCCGCACCCTGCTCTCCGGCGAATGCGAGGCGCGTGCGCTGCATCTCGTGGCACGGCTGTCGCAGGTGCTGGAGCAGGCCGCGGACGGCCTGGCGCTGAGTGCGCTCAAGCTGCGCGACCATTTGCTCAACGACATCATGACCGCGTGAGGCGCGCATGCCCGACGCATCGGGGAAGCTGAGCGAGCACCTGTTCCTCATCCTGCCCAACGCAGCGGTCCCCGCCGCCCCGGATCCTGCCGCGCTGGGATCCAAAGCGTGGGGTTTGGTGCGGCTCGCGCGGCAGGGTCTGCGCGTGCCGCCGGCGTTCGTGCTGGGGACGGCGGTGTGCCGCGACTACTATGCGCGCGGCGGGCAGCTGTGCGGTGAAGCGCGCGCCCTGCTGGGCGGCGGACTCGCCCGGCTCGCCGAGGCGACCGGCCGGCAGTTCGGCGACGCGCGCCGGCCGCTGTTGCTCGCCGTACGCTCGGGCGCGCCGGTGTCGATGCCGGGGATGCTGGAGACCATTCTCAACGTCGGACTGTCGGAGCACACCCTGCATGGTCTGCTGCGCAGCACCGGCAATCCCCGCCTGGTACGCGACTGCTACCGGCGCCTGGTGCGCGATTTCACCGTCGCTGTCCACGGGGTCTCGACCAGTGAGTTCGACGCGCTCGTGGAGCGGCGCTGTTGGGAAGAAGGCGTCGCGGGCGCCCGCGAGCTCGACAGCGCGAGTCTCGCCGAGGTGTGCGCCGGGTCCCTGGAGATCGCGGCGGCAGCCTCGGGCCGCCCGTTTCCACAGACACCCGCCGCGCAGCTCGAGCAGGCGGTCGAGGCGGTGCTGCGCTCCTGGAACAGCGCCAAGGCCCAACACTACCGCCGCCTCAACGCCATCGACGACTCACTCGGAACCGCCGTCACCGTGCAGGCGATGGTGTTCGGAAACAGCGGCAGTACATCGGGCGCGGGTGTCGGCTTCACCCGCGATCCAGCGAACGGCGAAAATGCCCTCTATCTCGATTTTCTCTTCAACGCGCAGGGCGAGGACGTCGTCGCGGGCCGTTACCCGGTGCACGACACGGCGCGGCTTGCGCAACGGCTGCCGCTCGTCGCCGAAGAGCTCGAGCGCGTCAAGGTCGCGCTCGAGGCGGAATTCCGCGACATGCAGGATTTCGAGTTCACGGTCGCCGACGGCCGGCTCTATCTGCTGCAGTCGCGTGCGGGCAAACGCACGCCGTGGGCTGCGCTGCGAGTGGCCGTCGACCTGGTGCGGGAGGGGCAAATCACCCGGGACGAGGCGCTGGCGCTCCTCCGACCGTACGAGCTCGAGCGCATCGAGCGAACCCGCCTGGCTCAGGACGTGAGTGCCGCGCCTCTCGCGACCGCAGTGAGCGCCAGCATCGGCGTCGCGACCGGAGTCCTCGCATTCGACTCGCGGCGCACCGTTGAGCTCGCCGCCCGGGGTCAGCCCATCATTCTCGTCCGGACCGATATCGACACCGCCGACATCGAGGGAATTGCGGCCGCCGCGGGTGTCCTCACCGCAGCCGGTGGACGCACCTCCCACGCTGCGGTTGTCGCCCGCCAGCTCGGCAAGGTCTGCCTGGTCGGATGCGCGGAGCTCGAAATCGCGGCGAACGGCCGCAGCTGCAGCATCGCCGGTCAGCACCTCAGCGAAGGCGAGCCGATCACACTGGACGGAGATGCGGGCCGCATCTATCGGGGGAGCCTGCCGGTCATTCACGAGCAGCCGGAACGGGAGCTGGCCGAAGTCCGGGGATGGCGGGCGCACTAGCCGCCCGCGACAGGTTGCCGTCATCCGCCGCGGTGGAGCGCGCCGCGGAGGCGTCGGGTGGTCGGCCGCTCCGCCCCAGTCGCGACATGTAGTCGGCGATACCGGCAAGATCATCCGCGGCGAGGCTCCCGAGCAGCTGGCGGTGCGTCGGCTGCATGTTCGGCCGTTGTCCCGAGACCGAATCGTTCAGCTGGCGCAGCAGGTACTCGAACTGCTGACCGCCGACGCGCGGGACGAACTGCAGATCGCTCCCCTCACCCTGTGCGCCGTGGCACGAGCGGCAGTGCCGCGCGTACAGGTCCGCACCGCGCGCGACCCACCGTCCGGAGCCGGTGCTCGTCTCCTGCGACGGGACCAGGCTACCCACGTATGCCGCGACGTCGGCGATGTCCTGAGTGGTGTGCAGCACGTGCCGACCGGCGATGCGCTCCATCGGGTCGTACCAGCGAAGCCCGGCGCGAAAGTCGACCAGCTCCCTGGCGATGACACGCGGGTGTTGCCCGGCGATCTCGGGCGGCCAGCCGCTGGCGTTGCCCTCACCGCGAGGGCCGTGGCAGGTCCTGCAGATCGAGAACAACTGCGCACCCCGCTCGCGATCCGGCGTGGCGGCCAGCACCTCGCGCAACTCCTCCCCCGCTGTTGCAATCGCCGCTCGCGGCGGCGTGGGCGCAATCGTTGCATCGTTGGTCGCCGCCAGGACGAGGACCAGACTGCCGTGCACCAGCATGCCGATCATGCTCGCGCGCCTCTGCCGCCCCGGCTCATCGGCAACATGCAACCTCCCCGCTCCCCTCGTCGTCGCCAAACGTACGCCCGGCCGGCGGGCACGACATCGGGACTTGTGCTTAACCGCCGGCCCCGACCGCGGCTTCCATCTCGACGGTCTCCGCCTGCGGCCGGTCGCTTTTGCCCAGGGGGACGATCACTATATGGGCGTGAGCGACTTGCTCCTCTCGTGGTTCGAGCCGCTGCTGCTGCGGATCCTGCGCGACGAGTACGCGAAGTCGATGCGTTTCGCTTCGCTGCCGACGCAACAGATACCAGCACCTGCCGCCCAGGCCTGTCAGCTCTATGTGCACGTGCCCTTCTGCGAGTCACTCTGTCCGTTCTGTTCCTTCCATCGGGTGCAGTTTCGCCCCGACAAGGCCCGCGACTACTTCCAGGCCCTGCGCGCGGAGATCCGCTCCTATCATACGCGCGGCTTTGTCTTCTGCGACCTGTACGTCGGCGGCGGCACGCCCACCACCGAGCCGACCGAGCTCGTGGCGACACTGGAGCTCATCCGATCGCTGTGGCCCATTCGCACGATCTCGGTGGAGACCAACCCCAATCACCTGCACGAGCCGATGCTCGCGGCACTCGAATCCGCGGGCGTCGGGCGGCTCTCGGTCGGAGTGCAGAGCTTCGATGACGGCCTGCTGCGGCAGATGCAGCGCTACGGACCCTACGGCGGCGGCGCACAGATTCGCGAGCGCCTGGCCGCTGCGCGCGGGCGCTTTCGCACGCTCAACGTCGACATGATCTTCAATCTGCCGAACCAGACGCTCGACACGCTCGACCGCGACCTCGCTACGCTGCTCGAGCTCGGGGTGGACCAGATCTCCTTCTACCCCCTCATGACGGCCGGCAGCGCGCGACACAAGATGGACCGGACCCTCGGACGCGTGGATCCGACGCGCCGTCACGCTTTCTATGAGCGTATCCTCGAGACGCTGCGCCCGCGCTACCGTGCCTCCTCTGCCTGGTGCTTCGTGCGCCGGAACGATGGCGCCACCGCCGCGGACCCGCCGATGATCGACGAGTACATCGTCGATCACCCCGACTACGTCGGGGTCGGCAGCGGCGCCTTCAGCTATCTCGACGGCAGCCTGTACGCGACGACCTTTTCCATCAACCAATACCGCAGGCTCGTCACCAGCGGCAGGACTGCGATCACGCAGAGCAAGCGGCTCACCCTCAAGGAGCGGATGCGTTACGACTTCCTGGTGCGCCTGTTCGGTCTGTCGCTTTCCTACGCCGAGGTGCGCCGCAAGTACGGACTCGGGTTCTGGGTTCGCATGGCGCCGGAGCTCCTCGTGATGCGCCTCGTGGGTGCGATCCGCTTCACGGCCACTGGCATCGCGCTTGCGGACGTCGGCATGTACTGCTGGGTGTTGATGATGGCCGAGTTCTTCAACGCTGTGAATGATTTTCGCGATCAGATGCGGCTGCACATCCGCACCGAGCTCGAGGCACCGCCGTCATCCGCAGTGCAGGCCCCGCTCAGCGACAGCGGCGCCCGGCGCGAGCCGGCGCGCGAGTAAATAGCTCAGCAGCACGATTCCCGTTACCGTCACTCCGACGGTCCATTCGTGCGCATGGCTCCAGTCATCGAGTGCCGGGGCGGCGAGCCTGGTGGCCCCGTAGGTGGCCGTGAGCAGGCTGACGGTCGCGATGCCGAGGCCCATCACCCGCGAGGCGATCACCCCGATCCGGTCGCTGCGGGCGATCAGGCGTGAGATCCACAGCCCGTTGAGGCCGTCGGTGCCGAACATGCCGAGCACGAACAGGCTCCCGATGAAGAGCGAAGCCGCGAGCCCGCCGAAGCGCGTCGCCGTCAGCGCAAACAAGACGCTCTGCGAGACGGTGTCGAAGGAAACGGCGTAGAGCATCCCGACGAGCGCCACGGTGAGGGGGTGGCCGGCCTGCATCGCCCGCCGCAGGAACGTGCCCTTGACCCCGACGGGCGCTACGACCGCCTGCGGCGCGGCCGTCAGAACCGCGCGCAGATTCACCCCGCCGATCAGCGTCAGAAAGGCAATCGAGATCCAGGCGCCACTCAGCTCGAGCCAGCCGGGTATGCACTGGCTGCTATCCGCAAGACCGACCGCGAGCGCGATCGCCATGACGACGACGCCGTGCCCAAGGGAGAACAGCATGCCGCAGCGCGGCGCGAAGGCGCGGCCGCGCCGCTGATTGATGCGGGTGAGCCCGTCGATGGCCGCGAGATGGTCGGCATCGAAGCCATGGCGCAAGCCGAGCAGGCACACGAGGACACACAATCCAATCCACTGGCTCGGCAGCTCGTGCACACTCCCTCCGCCATTCAGCGCCGCTGTGCAGCCGCGGCGCTGCCACCGGGCCATCCCCCGTGACAGCACGGCCCCGGCAACGCTCGGCGAGGTTACGCCCGGCGCAAGGGCCCGGACATACGTGCTTTTCGCATGGACGCTCGCGACGGTCGCGCCCTATGATCAGCTCGGGGTCAGCTCGATAGAAATCGACTTATGTGTCTCGCCGTTCCCATGCAGGTGTGCTCGGTTGCGGGCTTTCGCGCGCGCTGCCAGGCCAAGGGCATCGAACGGGAGGTCAGCCTGTTCATGCTCCAGGGTGAGCCGATCGCCCCGGGGGATTTCGTGCTCGTCCACGTCGGCTACGCCATCCAGAAGATCGAACCCCAGGAAGCCAGTTCCATGTGGCAGCTGCTCGATGAGATGCTGGCGGCCGGAAATGCATGAGCTCGCGGTCAGTCTGGCACTGATCGACGAGGCCGAGCGCGTAGCGCGCGCGCATGGCGCGCGTCGCATCGCTCATCTGCGCGTGCTGATCGGTCCGCTGTCGGGTGTCGACGGCGAGCAGCTGGCGCGCAGCTATACGATAGCCCGTGCCGGCACGCTCACCGCCGAGGCCACACTGGAGTGGTCGGCAACGCCGATCGCGGTACGCTGCGAGCAGTGTGGCGCGACCAGCGAGGTCGGGGCGCAGCGCCTGCTATGCCGCGCCTGCGGCAGCTGGCAGACGCGCGTCGTCAGCGGCGCGGAGCTCACATTGCAGAGCGTCGAGCTGGTGGACGCCACGCACTGACTGGGAGGGAACGGCTAATGTGCGAGACCTGCGGTTGTGGGGTGACGGCCCAGGCGCCGGCCACGACGCACACGATCAGCGTCATGCGGGATATTCTCGAGCAGAACGTGCACCAGGCGAGCCACAATCGCGCGCACTTCGACGCGCACGGCGTGCTCGCCGTCAACCTGATGTCGGCGCCCGGCTCCGGCAAGACTGCGCTGCTCGAGCGCACGATCGATGAGCTCGCAGGTCGCTTCAAGTGTGCGGTGATCGAGGGTGACCTGGAAACCGATAATGATGCACGGCGCATCCGCCGCCATGGTGTGCCCGCCATCCAGATCACCACCGGCTCCACCTGCCACCTCGATGCGGCGATGGTCCATGACGCGCTCCATCGCCTGCCGCTCGAGGGTCTCGACGTGCTGTTCGTCGAGAACGTCGGCAACCTCGTATGCCCGGCGAGCTTCGCGCTCGGTACGCACGCCGATGTGGCGCTCGTCTCCGTGCCGGAGGGCGACGACAAGCCGGCGAAATACCCGGTGATGTTCCGCGGCGCTGCGCTGGTGCTGGTCAGCAAGG
>Ga0187769_10002793_pt1 | contig 10313 bp, 7 predicted proteins | sample 0116_SJ02_MP02_1_FD_133140 | JGI IMG/M metagenome (GOLD analysis project Ga0187769, IMG submission 133140) | Tropical peat soil microbial communities from peatlands in Department of Meta, Colombia - 0116_SJ02_MP02_10_MG | ecosystem: Environmental > Terrestrial > Soil > Wetlands > Peat | place... | reverse complement strand
TTCGCCGGCCGCGCCTTGCTGCAGGAGCTGTTCTACGTCTTCACCATGCTCACGCTGGCGCAACTGTGGAACCTGCTCGCCGGCTGCGCCGGCCTGATGTCGGTCGGCCAGCAGGCGTTCGTCGGCGTCGGTGCTTATGCGCTGTTCGCCTTCACCGTGATCGGCGGCTTCGATGCGGTGGCCTCGATCGTGCTCGCCGGCGCGGTTGCCGGCATCGTCGCCCTGCCGGCGGCGCTGATCGTGTTCCGGCTGCGCGGCGCCTACTTCGCCATCGGCACCTGGGTCGTCGCCGAGGTGTGCCGGCTGGTGCTGGCGCAGGTCAAGCAACTCGGCGGCGGCACCGGCACGTCGCTGTCGCCGGACGTCGCCTCCTCGATGGTCGGCCTCGACTTTGTCCGCGGCTTTTTCCAGGTCCGCGGCTCGGCGGCGCGCGACATGCTGACCTACTGGCTGGCGCTGGTCTTGGCGCTCGCCACCTTTTTCCTGGTCTACAGGTTGCTGCGCTCGCGTTACGGCCTCGCCCTCGCCGCGATCGGCGACTCTGAGGCCGCCGCCGAGAGCGTCGGGGTCGACGTGTTCCGCACCAAGCTTTTGATCTACGTGGTGACCGCGATTGTCACCGGCATGGCCGGCGCGCTCATCTTCCTGCAGAAGGCGCGGATTTCGCCCGACGCGGCGTTCTCGCTCATCGATTGGACCGCCTACGTCATTTTCATCGTCGTCATCGGCGGCATCGGCACCATGGAGGGGCCGATCATCGGCGTCGCGATCTTTTATCTCCTGCAATATTATCTCGCCGCGCTCGGTTCCTGGTATCTGATCCTGCTCGGCGCGCTTGCCATTTTGCTGATGCTGTTTGCACCGTCCGGCGTGTGGGGCGTCATCTCGCGCGCGTTCGCGCTGAATTTGTTCCCGGTGCGCCGCCGGCTGATCGCACGGGGCGTTGGTGCGCCCGATATGAAGCGGAAATCGTGAGCCGAATATCGGCCGCGCGGGTTCAAATATGGCGGAAGTGTGCATCGCAATATTCCGTGGCACAAATTTCAAAAAAATCTTCGTTTTCACGGTAATTTGCCGCATAGGTGCAATGCAGCATAGGCGATGGTGATCGGCTGCGACGCTCACCACCTCCCGGTCGCAACCCAAACAGACACGGAGGTCATGATGTCTGGCAAAATCATTCCCGCTATCGTCGCGGCGACGCTCGTCGCTGGAACCGCGGCGGCGTTTGCGCAAGCTCCCTCGGCGGAGGGCGCCGGCACCACCATCGGCGAGGGCTTCACCGGCCCCTCGAGCTTTTTCGGCGGCCCCGGCTTCTACTACGACTATTTGCCAGGGCCCGGCTCTTACGATTACGCGCCAGGACCCGGCTACAACGACTATGCTCCGGGACCGCGTCATCCTCGCCGCGCGCGAGTGGAAGGCGCGCAGCCCGGCAGGTCTGGCTGGTAAGTCAGGCCGCTAGTCCGGTTTCGGTTTGAAGACGGCCGCACCATTTGCGGCCGTTTTCGTATTTCTCTTCACCTCGCGACTGCCGCGGCCGCCGCATCGCCAATGGTGGATGCCGGCCGCCTTGGACTGTCTTTTCGACCGCGAGCCTCTTAAGAAACTGCAGGGATGAGCGGAGGCGACGGCGCACGATGCTGACGGGCGGCGGCGGAAAGCCGGACGACGCTGCGATCTCGCGGGGACCGCCGATCACCCCGATGATGGAGCAATACATCGAGATCAAGGCGGCTAATCCGGATTGCCTGCTGTTCTACCGGATGGGCGATTTCTACGAACTGTTCTTCGACGACGCCGAAGTCGCCGCGCGCGCGCTCGGCATCGTGCTCACCAAGCGCGGCAAGCATCTCAATCGCGATATTCCGATGTGCGGCGTTCCGGTCGAGCGTGCCGACGAGTATCTGCACCGCCTGATCGCGCTTGGCCACCGCGTCGCCGTGTGCGAGCAGCTCGAAGATCCGGCCGAGGCGAAGAAGCGCGGCGGCAAGAGCGTTGTGCGCCGCGACGTGGTGCGGCTGGTGACGCCGGGTACGCTGACCGAGGATTCGCTCCTCGACGCGAGACGCAACAATTATCTGCTGGCGTTGGCGCGTGCACGCGGCTCTGCGACCGATGACCGCTTCGGCCTCGCATGGATCGATATTTCGACCGGCGAGTTCTGCGTCGCCGAGTCCGATCGCGCGGCGCTTGCCGCCGAGATCGCGCGGCTCGAGCCGGGCGAGATCATCGTCTCCGACGCACTCTATGCCGATGCGGACCTGGCGCCGATGCTGCGCGCGCTGCCGGCGGTGACGCCCGTGACCCGCGACGTGTTCGACGGCGCGACCGCCGAGCGCCGTCTCGCGGCGTTTTTCGGCGTCGCCACCACGGCCGGCTTCGGCGCGTTCTCGCGCGTCGAGCTCGCCGCGGCGGCCGCGGCCGTCACCTATGTCGAGCGCACGCAGATCGGCAAGCGGCCGCCGCTCTCGCCGCCGGTGCGCGAGGCGCAGGGCGCGACGCTTGTGGTCGACCAGGCGACGCGCAGCAATCTCGAGCTGATCCGCACGCTGGCCGGCGAGCGGCGCGGCTCGCTGTTGGCCGCGATCGACCGCACCGTGACCGCGGCTGGCTCGCGGGCGCTGGCGCAGCGGCTCGCCGCGCCGCTGACCGACCCGCGCGAGATCGGCCACCGGCTCGACGCCGTCGCCGCCTTGGTCGATGACGGCGCCGCCCGCGCCGACCTGCGCGAGCGGTTGAAATCCCTGCCCGACCTCGCCCGCGCGCTCGCCCGTGTCGTGATCGGCCGCGGCGGGCCGCGCGACCTGGCCGCGATCCGCGACGGCATTTTCGCCGCGCACGGCATTGCCGAGCGGCTGGCCGCGCTGGCCGAGCTGCCGCGCGAGCTTGCCCAGGCGGCCGAGGCTTTGCGGCGCGCCGATGCCGCGCTCGCCGCCGAGCTGGCGCGCGCGCTCGCTGAAGAGCTGCCGGCGTACCGCCGCGACGGCGGCTTCGTGCGCGCGGGCTACGAGCCGGCGCTCGATGAAGCGCGCGCCCTGCGCGACGAATCGCGCCGCGTCGTCGCCGCCTTGCAGGTGCGCTATGCGGAAACGACCGGGATCCGCTCGCTCAAGGTCCGGCACAACAACGTGCTCGGCTATTTCGTCGACGTGACCGCGCAGCACGGCGACAAATTGCTGAGCGCCCCGCTTAACGCCACCTTCATTCACCGCCAGACGCTTGCCGGCCAGGTGCGCTTCACCACCACCAAGCTCGGCGAGCTCGAAGCGAAAATCGCCAACGCCGCCGACCGGGCGCTCGCGCTCGAGCTCGAGATCTTCGAGCGGCTCGCCGGCGCCGTCACCGCCGCCGACGTGGCGATCAGGGAGGCGGCCGCTGCGCTCGCCGCGGTCGATGTCGCGGCGGCGCTGGCAAGCCTCGCGGTCGAGCGCGACTATGTCCGCCCCGAGGTCGACGCGAGCCTCGCTTTTGCCGTCACCGGCGGGCGCCATCCGGTCGTCGAGCAGGCGCTGGCGCGCGACGGCGGCCCGTTCGTCGCCAATGATTGCAACCTCTCGCCGCCGCAGCCCGAGGGCGGGGCCGGGCGCATCTGGCTTGTCACCGGCCCGAACATGGCCGGCAAATCGACGTTTCTGCGCCAGAACGCGCTCATCGCCGTGCTGGCGCAGATGGGGAGCTTCGTGCCGGCTCGCGCCGCCCATATCGGCGTGGTCGATCGCCTGTTCTCGCGCGTCGGCGCGGCGGACGATCTCGCCCGCGGGCGCTCGACCTTCATGGTCGAGATGGTCGAGACCGCCGCGATCCTCAACCAGGCCGGCGAGCGCGCGCTCGTCATTCTCGACGAGATCGGCCGCGGCACGGCGACCTTTGACGGCCTCTCGATCGCCTGGGCGACGATCGAGCACCTCCACGAGAGCAACCGCTGCCGGGCGCTGTTCGCCACGCATTTCCATGAAATGACCGCGCTCGCCGCCATGCTGCCGCGGCTCTTCAACGCCACGATGCGGGTCAAGGAATGGCAGGGCGAGGTCGTGTTCCTGCACGAGGTCGTGCCCGGCGCCGCCGACCGCTCCTACGGCATCCAGGTGGCGAAGCTCGCTGGGCTGCCGCCAGGCGTGATCGAGCGCGCCAAGCTCGTGCTCGCGCAGCTCGAAGCCGAAGACCGCATCTCGCCGGCCCGCCGGCTGATCGACGACCTGCCGCTGTTTGCCGCGAGCCGGCCGGCGCCGGCACCAGCGGGCGACGCCGCACTCACTACCCTCATCGAGGCGCTCGCCGCGCTGCATCCCGACGAGATGTCGCCCCGCGATGCGCTCGAGGCGCTCTATGCGCTCAAGGCGCAGCTGGCGAAGCGTGACGGCGACGGGCAGAATTGACGCGCACCAGCCAGAGCAAGCCGCTCCAGGGGAGGCAAACCAGAAGCCCGGCCGCGAGCGCCCACCATGAGCCGAGCGGCTCCGCCAGAAAATGCACGGCGAGAAAGCCGAGCGCGAGCCCGATCAAGGCAACCTGCGCATGGGCGGTCATGCTCGCGGTCGCCTTGCCGCCGATGCGCGGATGCAGGACGACGATCGAGCTGCCGAGAATGATCGGGAACAGCGCGAACACGCCTGAGGCAAACGAGCCGATGCTGTAGCTCGCGGTGGTGACGATGACGACGACGAGCGCGGCCGCCAGCGCGCGCAGCGGAATGTCGAATTTGGTGCGCAGGAATTTTGGCGTCGTCCCGACCGCGCGGTAACGCGCGCTCAGCGGGATCGCGACGGCGAACACCGCGGCGTCGAGCGCCAGCGCCGAAAGCGGCGTCCAGGTGACCAGGCGCAACGCCGCCGCGGCGGCGAACCAGGCCAGGACCGCAACGCCGAGGCTCAAGATCAGGCCGCGCCGCTGCGCCAACAGCGTATAGGTCGCGCAAAACACCGAGACGGTCGCGGCGCTGGCGACGCTGCCGACGGCGCTCGCGGCGATGAAACCGCGCGGATGCTCGACCGCGAGAATAAGGTAGGCGGCTCCGGCCGCGGTCGGCAGCGAGGCAATCAGCGCGCCGAGGAACGAGCCGCTGCGCTCGACCACAATGGAGGTGACGACGACGACCGTGGCGGTCAGCGCCATCTTCAAGACGAGGCCGGACCAGAAGGCGAGTTCAGGAGACATCGAGCCGCCGTGCCGTTGCCGGGACGCGTGGCTCAAGCCCGCGCATGACGAGCCACAATGGATGTTGCAGTTACGCCCGCTTGAGGCTGATCTCGACCGGCGGCCCGCTGCGGATCGTCTGGTAGACGACGCAGTAGCGCTCGGTGAGCTTGAGGAGCTGATCGAGTTTCTCCTGCGGCGCGTCGGTGTCGAGGTCGAAGCGCAGCCGGATCTGGGCGAAGCCGACCGGAACCTCCTTGGCGACGCCGAGCGTGCCGCGGAAATCGATGTCGCCCTCGGCCGATACGGTGCCGGATCTGAGCGGGATGTCGATTGCGGTCGCGACCGCCTTGAGCGTCACGCCGGCGCAGGCGACGAGCGCCTCGAGCAGCATGTCGCCCGAGCACAATTCCAAGCCCGAGCCGCCGGTCGCCGGATGCAGCCCCGCGACCGCAAGCGCGCGGCCGGTCTCGACCTTGCAGGCGATATGGCTGTCGTCGAGCGTGCCTTTGGCCTTGAGCGTGACAAAGCCCGATCTGGCGTCGGCTTTCAAGCGCTCCTTGATCGGCGCCTGCAGCGCGCGCAACCCGGCAGCATCCATGGGGAAGTCCTTTCTGATGAAGCGCTAAAATAGCGACGACAGAGGCCGGATGACAGGCGGCGGCCAAGGAATATGCGATGGTGAGTCCGTCCGCCGTCGTGCGTCCACCGTCATCCGTCTTCCGCGTCGTGACAGCAGACGCAGAGCTTGTTGCCGTCGAGGTCGCGGAAATAGGCGCCATAGTAGTTGGCATGATAGTGCGGCCGCAGCCCGGGCCGGCCTTCGTCCTGCGCCCCGCTGGCGATGGCGCGGGCGTAGCAGCGGTCGACCGCGGCTCGGTTTGGTGCGAGCAACGCCACCATCTGCCCGTTGCCGACGCTCGCCCGCTCGCCATTGTACGGATGACCGACCAGAAAGAGCGGCCGGTCGAACCCCGGCCGCATCCAGCCGGCCCACGGTTTCTCCGGCTCGGAGAATTTCAATGCGAACCCGAGCTCGTCCATCACGCCCCGATAGAACGCGAAGGCGCGCGGGAAATCGGTCACGCCGACATGCACGTGCGACAGCATGCAATCAGGCGGCCGGGGTGAGCACCACGCGGCCGACCACCTTGCCAGCCTTGAGATCGCTGAGCGCGTCGTTCACCGCGGCAAGCGGGCGCGTACCGACCGGAAGGTCGGGCGCGCCCTTGCGGCGCACCAGGTCGAGGAGCTCAGCCATCTCGGTCAGGCTGCCGACATAAGAACCCTGAATGCTCATGGCCCGCAGCGGGAAGAACGGCGTCGACACGGTGACGTCGCCGCCGTAGAGACCGACCACGATCACCTTGCCGCCCTTGATCAGGCTGTCGAGGGCAAGCTGCACGGTCCGCGAGGCGCCGACGAGGTCGATCACCGCCCAGGCGCCGCCCTTGGTCGCGTCGATGATCTGCTTGGCCGCATCCGGCGCGTTGCCGTCGATGGCGGCCTGCGCGCCGCCCTTGAGCGCGGCCTGGCGCTTTGCCGCGTCGACGTCGACCACGATGGCGCCCTTGCCGCCCATCTTCTGGTAGAGCGACAGGCACATCAGCCCGAGCCCGCCGGCGCCGATGATCACCACCGGCTCCTCCTGCAGCAGCGGTCCGACTTTCTTCAGCGCGCCGTAGGTGGTGATGCCCGAGCAGGCGAGCGGCGCCGCCTGTTCCGGCGCGATGCCGCCGATGTCGAACAGATAGCGCGGATGCGGCACCAGCAGGTGGTCGGCATAGCCGCCGGCGCGGAACACGCCGATGCTGAACGCGGTGCGGCAGAGCTGCTCGTCGCCGCGGCGGCAGACCTTGCACTCGCCGCAGCCGAGCCAGGGATGCACCAGCCGGCGGTCGCCGACCTTGACTCCCTTGGCGTCCGGGCCGACGGCGACGACTTCGCCGACATTCTCATGCCCCATGGTCAGCGGCAATTTGACGCCGCGATCGCTGAGCTTGAGAAACTTGCCGCCGCCGAGATCGTAATGACCTTCCCAGATGTGCAAGTCGCTGTGGCAGACGCCCGCGGCGATGACCTTGAGCAAGACCTCGGTGCCGCCGGGCTTGGGCGTCGGCCGCTCCATCAGCCGCAGCGGCGCGCCGCATTCGCAAACGTCATAGCTTTTCATCAGATATCCTCCCGGCAGCGTCTGCCGCTTCTCGAATACCGATATTAAGAATAGTAGCATAGGAGGGTCTTGAGGCTAGACGAGATGATGCTGGACAGCCAACGCGAAACGCGCGCCCCGAGCGAACTCATCGACGGTGACGCGATCGTCCTTGATCTCAAGGCGCTGGCCGCGACCCATGCCGGGCGCGAGCGCGAATTGCGCGCCGCAGTGGCGCCGCGCCTCAAGGCGGCGTTGCTGGGGGCGCGCGCCGACGCCGAAGCGCTGCTGCTCAAGGACCGGCACGGCCGGCGCTGCGCGGAACGGCTGTGCCTGATGCACGACGAGATCATCCGCATCCTGTTCGAGTTCGCCGCCGGCGAGCTTTATCCGGTGCAAGTCCACTCTCAGGCCGAGCGCATGGCGGTCATCGCGACCGGCGGCTACGGCCGCGGGCTGTTGGCGCCGGGTTCCGACATCGATCTCCTGTTCGTGCTGCCCTACAAGCAGACCGCGTGGGGCGAGTCGGTCGCCGAAGCGGTGCTGTATTGCCTGTGGGACATGGGACTCAAGGTCGGTCACGCGACCCGTTCGGTCAACGAATGCATCCGCCAGGCCAAGTCCGACATGACGATCCGCACCGCGCTTCTGGAATCGCGCTACCTCCTCGGCGACGCCGCGCTCTACAGCGAGCTCACCGCGCGCTTCGACAAGGAGGTGGTGCAGGGTACGGCGCCGGAATTCGTCGCCGCCAAGCTCGCCGAGCGCGAGCAGCGCCACCGCCGCGCCGGCCAGTCGCGCTATCTGGTCGAGCCCAACGTCAAGGACGGCAAGGGCGGCCTGCGCGATCTGCATACGCTGTTCTGGATCGCCAAATACGTCTACCGCGTGCGCGAGCCGGAGGAATTGATCGAGCGAGGCGTGTTCGACGCCGAGGAGTACCGGCTGTTCCGCCGCTGCGAGGATTTCCTCTGGTCGGTCCGCTGCAACATGCATTTCCTCGCCGGCCGCGCCGAGGAACGACTGTCGTTCGACATCCAGCGCGAGATCGCGGTGCGGCTCGGCTACACCGAGCACCCGGGCCTGCGCGACGTCGAGCGCTTCATGAAGCATTACTTTTTGATCGCCAAGGACGTCGGCGACCTCACCGCCATCCTCTGCGCCGGCCTCGAGGAGCGCCAGGCCAAGCCGGCGCCGGTGCTCAGCCGCGTCATCGCCCGGCTGCGCCCGGCGCGCGGCCAGCAGCGGCTCACCGAGACCGACGATTTCGTCATTGACAACAACCGCATCAACATCGCCCGCGCCGACGTCTTCAAGCGCGACCCGGTCAACCTGATCCGGCTGTTCCACCTGGCGCAGAAGCACAATCTCGCAATCCGTCCCGAAGCCATGCGCGCGGCGACGCGCTCGCTGCATCTGATCAATCTGCAGCTGCGCGAGGACAAGGAAGCCAACCGGCTGTTCCTGGAGATTCTGACCTCGAACAACGAGGCGGAGACCGTGCTGCGGCGCATGAACGAAGCCGGCGTGCTCGGCAAGTTCGTCCGCGCTTTCGGCCGCATCGTGGCGATGATGCAGTTCAACATGTACCATCACTACACCGTCGACGAGCATCTGATCCGCTGCATTGGCGTGCTCAACGAGATCGAGCGCGGCGAAAACCGCGACGTGGCGCTCGCCACCGACCTCATTCGCACCATCCAGCCGCAGCACCGCACCGTGCTCTACGTCGCGCTGTTCCTGCACGATATCGCCAAGGGGCGCGTCGAGGACCATTCCGTCCTCGGGGCGCGCATCGCCCGGCGCTTCTGTCCGCGGCTCGGACTCGGCGCCGCCGAGACCGAGCTGGTGGCGTGGCTGGTCGAGGTGCACCTCGTGATGTCGACGGTGGCGCAGTCGCGCGACCTCTCCGACCGCAAGACCATCGAGAACTTTGCCGCCGTGGTGCAGTCGCTGGAGCGGATGAAGCTCTTGACCATCCTGACCACCGCCGACATCCGCGCGGTCGGGCCGGGGGTGTGGAACGGCTGGAAGGCGCAGCTCATCCGCACCCTCTACTACGAAACCGAGCCGGTGCTGACCGGCGGCTTCTCCGAGGTCAACCGCGCCGAGCGCGTCGCGCTGGCCAAGGCCGAATTCCGCGCCGAGATGGCCGACTGGCCGGAGGCGACGCTCGAGGCTTATCTTGCCCGCCATTATCCGGCCTATTGGCTCAAGGTCGATCTGGCGCACAAGCTGGCGCATGCGCGTTTCGTGCGCGCGACGCAGGAGGCGGACAAGCGCCTCGCGACGGACGTCAGCTTCGACGTCGAGCGCGGCGTCACCGAGCTCACCGTGTTCGCGCCCGACCATCCTTGGCTGCTCTCGATCATCGCCGGAGCCTGCGCGCTCGCCGGCGCCAACATCGTCGACGCGCAGATCTACACCACGACCGACGGGCTCGCGCTCGATACCATCGCGGTGTCGCGCGAGTTCGAGCACGACGAGGACGAGGCGCGCCGCGCGGCGCGCATTTGCGACACCATCGAGAAGGCGGTGCGCGGCCAGATCCGGCTGCCGGACGTGGTGCCAAAGCGTGCGCCGCCGAAAGGCCGCCTCAAGGCGTTCGCCATCGAGCCCGAGGTCACCATCAACAATCAATGGTCGCGGCGCTACACCGTGGTCGAGGTGACCGGCCTCGACCGGCCCGGCTTGCTTTACGAGCTGACCTCGACGCTGTCGAAGCTCAACCTCAACATCGCCTCGGCGCATGTCGCGACCTTCGGCGAGCGCGTCGTCGACGTGTTCTACGTGACCGATCTTCTTGGCGCCAAGATCGCGACGCCGACGCGCCAGGCCGCGATCAAGCGTCCGCTATTGGCGCTGTTTGCGGCATCGGGGGCCGCGACGCCGCAGCGCGAGATCGCGGCGGAGTGACGGCAAGCGGCTTTTTGTTATGGCCGGGCTTTATCCCGGCCATCCCGATCAACGGGCGCCGCAGTGCCAAGTTTGTCGGGATGCCCGGCATAAAGCCGGGCATGACGGG
>Ga0187769_10002792_pt1 | contig 10314 bp, 10 predicted proteins | sample 0116_SJ02_MP02_1_FD_133140 | JGI IMG/M metagenome (GOLD analysis project Ga0187769, IMG submission 133140) | Tropical peat soil microbial communities from peatlands in Department of Meta, Colombia - 0116_SJ02_MP02_10_MG | ecosystem: Environmental > Terrestrial > Soil > Wetlands > Peat | place... | reverse complement strand
CATGAACGAACCTGCCCGAGTCCACCGCTGACAGCTTCGGAATGCCCTTCTGAGAATACTTTCTTCAGTCTCAGGCGGGAAGTTACCCAACTCATCACTATAATCCAGATCTAGATCTCACATCAAAGCATGGATTGCCCAAATTGCCGTAACGTACTTGAAATCTATTCGGTTGAATACAAATGGAACGGCTCCATAATGGAACCAAGAACCTGGCACTATTGCAAACATTGCCACCAAATATGGATTCTTAACGAGGCAGAACCTCACAAAACATCCGCTGGCTCCCTCCTGCACATTACCAGACGCTCTTGGTCGTACAGTCGATTTGTACGCGCGCTCTTACACCCGGAAGTACAGATCGCGAGGTACTCGTTCGAACATGTTCATGATCGTAGTCGGATATGTTGCCTGGGATCGGCGTTGAACGAGAGAGGTATAACCTGCTTACTTTACGAGCACGTAACCATGCCTAACGGCCGTCGCGGAAACTGTCTAGTTTTTTGTTTGTTCTTCATGCGAGAACAAGCCGAAGGAGTTTAATGCGAACCCCAGTCGTCGATGGTGGGGAAGGCTTCTGTTCGATCGACGTGGGCAGTTTCTGAAGCCGAAGCAGTTGGCTCGAATACAAGAGAGTAAACTTCGGAAGATCGTTCGTTACGCGTATGCGAACGTTCCGATGTATCGAAAAAGGTTTGACGAAGCTGATGTGAAGCCTGAATCCATTCGAACCCTCGATGACCTTGGGAAGATACCTTTCACCGTCAAGATCGATCTAAGGGACAATTACCCGTTAGGGCTGCTCGCGGTTCCTGCAAACCGCCTTTACTCCTTACACGCATCATCCGGCACTACCGGAAAGCCGATTGTTGTCGCATATACGCGAAGTGATTTGGAGCGTTGGGCGAGGCTCATGGGTCGAGCCCTTGATACGACTGGTGTAAGACGGGGGGACGTCGTTCAGAACATGTACGGGTATGGGCTGTTCACTGGTGGGCTCGGTATCCATTATGGGGCCAGGGCCATCGGAGCAAATGTTGTCCCGGCTAGTTCCGGAAATACGAAACGGCAGCTCATGCTCATGAAGGATCTTCGGACAAGCGTGGTAACGTGCACTCCATCATACATGGTCTACCTAATCGAAGCGAGCAAGGCTGAGGGGTATGATGCGAAAACTGATTTTGCGGTCAGGATCGGCGTATTCGGAGCTGAACCATGGAGCGAAGAGGCCCGCAAACGCATTCAGGACGCATTCGGCCTCCGTGCGCACGACATTTTTGGAATGTCCGAGCTTTACGGACCTGGGGTCGGAATCGAATGTGAACAGCAAAACGGTCTGCACATTTGGGAAGATGAATTCATAACCGAAACAATCGATCCGAGCACTGGAGAGGTAGTCGAGCGGGGTAAAGAAGGCGAGCTTGTCTTCACTATGCTATCGCGAGAAGCGATGCCCCTCCTCCGTTACAGGTCAAGAGACTTGTCCACAATCTACGAGGAAGAGTGCGGGTGCGGCAGGTATCACAATCGTATAAAGCGGATAAAGGGTCGAAGCGACGACATGCTCATAATTGGCGGAGTGAACGTCTTCCCAAGCCAAGTGGAGCATGTCCTCATGAACATCCGCGACCTTGGCGATCAGTATCAGATTATCGTCTCACACACGGACCTCGACCACCTAGCCGTCAAAGTCGAGGTGCCCAAGAACAGGCTAAATGATTCGAACCTTGCGAAGAGAATACGGGACGACCTGTTCGCAGTTCTATCAATACACGCTGAAGTCGAACTCGTTGAATTGGGATCCCTCCCACGCTCAGAAGTTGGGAAAGCCGTGCGTGTCGTCGACCTCCGACCGAAGGAGTGACCGCCGACCCGCCGTAACTCTACCCGCGCCGCCTGTTCAGGGACCCCCGGGGGGCCTTAGATTTCTATAGCAGGGTTGTTTTCTGGGTTTATAGGTGATTCATCTAATGAATCATTAGATGGTGCGGTGTGGATGGGGTACGTTAGCAGGGTGACTTCGGCCGGGCGTTTCAAGCCGCTTGGATGGGCTCGACTCGTCCATGAGTCGCCTAGATCATGTGCGGGTCACGTGGTGCGGGCATCACGCGTTCCAGACTTAAGCGTCCGAGGAAGCCTGGACCGCGATCTGGCCTACGTTCTCTACTGAAAATGGACAGCAAGCGTATAATCTCCCGACACCATCCAGGCAGTCGGTGATTGAATTGGTTACGCGCAAGAAACATGAATGGGTAGAGGAATTTCCGGGCGCGGTTACGGTATGCGATTCAGCAGGCATCATACTAGAGTTAAACAAGATCTCGGCCGAATTACTCCGCGACCAGGGAGGGATGAAGCTGGTCGGGACGAATCTGCTGGATTGTCATCCTGCGCCCGCGCTTCGCAAACTCAAAGGGATGATGAAATATCGTCAAACTAACGTGTACACAGTCACAAAGGGACGGAGAAGAAAGGTCGTCCTCCAGACCCCATGGTTCCAGAGAGGTAAGTATCGCGGTTTCGTAGAGATTAGCCTCCCGATAAAGGGCAGAATTCCTAACATCATTCGGAAGCCGTAAGAGTTCGACACAGTGACTGTCGAGATTACGGGGGAACAACCCGTTTGCCGGTTACCTTATCAAACATCACAGTCCATTCGCCCCTTGGAGAAACCCCTCGGATGACATAGAAAGCTGCGTCTTCATACTTGTCAGTGACTGCCACCTGATGCCAAGTATCTCTAGCAAACGCTTCGGCGCGTCTCGTAGCCTCATTCAAGCTAGTGATCTTGTCGGGTTCCATTCGTCTTCTGGGACCCATTCTGTTTCGTCTGCGTGTCCATTCTCGTCTACCCAAGAATAATCCTCATCGGAGTAACGGGTCCGCGTGACTTCAACTTTCGCATTTCAATCCGCCTAAGCGCGATATGGGTGAGAAAGGAAGCGTGAACTTAGGCAAGGCACCGAATTCAGCAACCGCGGCCTCGCCCTCGGAAAGGCATTTGAATAAATCGCGCAGAGGTTAGCTCGGTCGTCATGGATTCTAAAACGAAATCCTATGTTGAATTTGGATCGATTACGATCTCATGAAGAAATAAGTCCAAGGCTAGACCCGCACCGCGACCTCTTCCTTCACGGTTCGCAGTACCACGATCGTCTCTGTCCCGGCTATTCCATCGATCCTGCCTAGGTCGTCCATTATTCTTCCTAGCTCATCTGTTCCGCTTGCGCGAACCTTGAGAATACAGTAGTACTGGCCTGTGACATCGTAAATCTCGTATATGTCGTCAATTTTCCGCAACGCGTCCAACATTCCACTGTATGCTTTCGGGTTGGCCCGAACGAGCACTATGGCCGTGAGAGGCTTGCCTACAGCGGATGGAGACACTAGCGCTGTGAATCCTTTAATCGCTCCACTCTCTTGCATTTTCTTGACCCGTACGAATATCGTTGCTTCGCTGACGCCCACATCTTGAGCTATGGTGTTGAACGAGACCCGAGAGTCGCGTTGAAGTGCACGAAGAATTTTGATGTCCACGTCGTCGAGGTCGGCAATCTGACTAGCTTGCTTCTTTGGCCTTTTAGACGGTTCCAATTGAATCATGATCCCGGAAGTAAGACTTATTAAGGAAACTATAATGTATCGGCCGAATTCATAAGGTTTCCTTAATTCCATGAGTCGATGTTTGATGGCTGAAAAACTCGTCCTAGCATACTCCGGTGGCCTAGACACCTCCGTCATGGTCCACTGGATCAAAGAAAAATACGAATACGACATCATCACGTTAACGGCCGACGTAGGTCAGGCCGACGATCTCGCCGAAGTCGAAAAGAAATCCAAGCTAACCGGTGCGGCTCGACACTACACACTCGACCTCAAAGAAGAATTCCTGCAAGATTACGTTTTCCCGGCCATCAAAGCGAACGCGCTCTACCAATCCAAATATCCCGTCAGCACAGCCCTTGCTCGCCCGTTAATCGCCAAGAAGCTAGTTGAAACAGCCCACAAGGAACATGCAAAAGCCGTCGCACACGGGTGCACAGGAAAAGGAAACGATCAAGTACGATTCGAGGTTACAATAAAAGCTCTCGATCCGAAGCTAAAAATCGTTGCGCCAGTCCGCGAGTGGAACCTACCGCGCGAACAGGAAATTCACTACGCTGAGCAGCACGGCATCCCCGTCCCAGTCGATCTTGAGAAGCCCTACAGTGTCGACCAGAACATATGGGGACGATCAATAGAATGCGGAATCCTTGAGAACCCATGGAACGAACCGCCCGCCGATGTGTTCGAGTGGACGAATGCCCCGGAAAATGCTCCTCAGGCGGCTGAATATGTGACGGTAGAGTTTGAGAGAGGTGCACCCGTAGCTCTTAACGGAAAGCGATTAGATCCAGTCGAACTCGTAAGAAAGCTAAACTACATTGGCGGAAAACACGGTGTAGGCCGCATTGACCATATCGAAGACAGGTTGGTCGGAATCAAATCAAGAGAAGTATACGAGTGCCCAGCAGCGACGATATTGATCGAAGCCCACCACGAGTTGGAAAAGCTCGTGTTAACGCGACATGAGGCCCAATTCAAAGAGCAGGTTGACAGAGAGTGGACCAACCTAGTATACACTGGCCTATGGAACGACCCCCTAAGAGAGGACCTAGATGCATTCATCCAGAAGACTCAGGAACACGTCACCGGAGAGGTCAAAATGAAAGCCTACAAAGGCGGAGCCAAGGTCGTCGGAAGGAGTTCACCATTCTCTCTATACGACACCGGTCTAGCAACCTACGACGCCTCTACAACCTTTAACCAAGTTTGGTCGCAAGGTTTCATAGAAATTTGGGCGATGCCAACCGTCGTGGCTAACGCTCGAAAACGCGAACGCCTCGGCAAACCAATCCCGTACAACGTCGCTGAAAAGGCGACCGCGCAGACGCGGAAGACTAAGTAAAACTCAGCCGCGCTGGCAGCAGAGGTATGTGTTCGCTAGACTATTCGTTACGTTAATGGAGGTGAGCGGATGTCATTTCAAAAATGCGTAGATTGCGACGCTCAAGTCGCAGTTCCAGACGATGCGGTGAACGGGGAAATCGTCAGTTGCCCCGATTGCGGCCTAGACTTTGAAGTAGTAGCAGGACCCCAGGGACAATCAATCAAACCCCTCGTAATCGAAAAAGAGGATTGGGGTGAGTGAGATACGGTCAAGTTAGGTCTCTTATATGATCAGTTAAGGCCGGACGAACGGCTGATCATCGATGCCGCGAAACGAGATGGCATAGCCCTAGAGCTGTATGACACGGACCAATTGGCGTGGGACGTAACCTCACAAGATGACGGAATCGAATTAGCCGATGCTTTCCTGCAACGGTGCATGTCATACTTCAGAAGTATCCACATAACGGCGGCGCTGGAGGCAAGAGGTAAGACTGTCATCAACTCATTCAAGGCATCGTCAACTTGCGGAAACAAACTAATCGCTTCCATTGCATTGAGTCGCGCCAAGATCCCGACCCCTAGAACATTTGCCGCGTTCACGCAAGAAGCGTCATTGAAAGCATTAGAACGACTCGGCTACCCGGCTGTGCTAAAACCGGTTGTAGGCAGCTGGGGACGACTAGTCGCACAGCTCAAGGATCCGGAATCTATGTCCGCTATCCTCGAAGCCCGCGAGTACATGCATCCAATTCAGCAAGTATACTATCTTCAGGAGAAGATCAAGAGGCCGGAACGTGACATCCGATGCTATGTTATCGGCGATCGTGCTGTCGCAGCTATCTATCGAAACGCTCCTGCCGGTGAGTGGCGGACGAATACCGCCCGAGGCGGCGTAGCCGAAAACCTTCCCTTGACACCAGAACTTGAAGAGATCAGCATCAGAGCAGCTCAGGCTGTTGGCGGCGGAGCCTTCGGCGTGGACCTTATGGAAACGGAGGCCGGATTAGTCGTGCATGAGGTCAACCACACAACCGAGTTCAAGAACACGGTGCGAGTCACTGGAGTCGACATACCCAAGCTCCTACTCGAATACGCAACCAGGCAGGTAAAGGGATGACTGCCGTTTCGGTCATGGGCGGATCAGGATACGTGGGCGGGGAACTTCTTCGACTCCTAATATCGCATCCTGACTGTCAACTCCAAGCGGTCACCTCGAGAAGAAACGCTGGAGACCCACTGTACCGAGTGCATCCCAATCTTAGAGGCCTTACAAGCCTCACCTTCCAAGAAGAGAACATAGAGACAGTCGCCGCAAAGAGCGAAGTAGTCTTCACGGCCCTACCTCACGGAAAATCAATCGACGTAGTCCCAAAACTCCTAGAACGCGGCCTTCAAGTCGTAGATCTCGCCGCGGATTTTAGGCTCAAAGACCCAACCGCCTACAAGGAATATTACGGGTTCGAACACGGCAGTCGAGCTCTCTTGGCTACATCAGTTTACGGCCTCCCGGAGTTTCACAGAGAAGAGATCAAGACTGCAAAGCTTGTTTCGGTTCCTGGTTGCATGGCGACTGCAGCGATCCTAAGCCTCGGCCCTATTGTAGGAAGCGGTTTGATCAGCCTTGACAGGATCGTGATAGACGCGAAGATCGGCTCGTCCGGTGCGGGAGTCAACCCAACGGCCGCGAGTCATCACTCCGAACGTACTGGCGGTGTCCGCCCCTACAAAACTGTCGGGCATCGTCACATTGCAGAGGTGGAACAAGAGTTGTCCGCCATCGCTTCAAAGAAGGTGGTGGTTTCCTTCACCCCTCACGCCGTGAACATGGTCCGGGGTATCCTATCCACCACGCACGCATTCACCGATCGCGCCGTTGAATCGCGTGAAGTGTTCAAAGCATACCGGGCGAGATACGAAGGCGAACCGTTCATCAGGCTCGTCTCCGACAAGAAGGGTCTTTACGGGTTGCCCAATCCGAAAGTCACTGTTGGGACGAATTACTGTGACATAGGTTTCGATATTGATGCACATGCGTATAGACTGGTGTTATTCGCCGCCCTGGATAACTTGACGAAGGGAGCCGCCGGTGCGGCGGTGCAATGCTTCAACATCATGTCGGGTTTGGATGAGAAAACAGGGCTGAACTTGGTGGGCATGCACCCATAGTGACGGTTCATGACTCTGGTTATCAAGGTAGGCGGTAGAGCGATGCGAGACGCCTTCAGCGAATCCGCAGTTTCCGACCTTGAGACAGTCACACGACACGCCTCGACCGTTTTGGTCCATGGAGGAGGAGACACTGTCACCGGGATTGCGGAAAAGCTTGGCATCCCGCAAAAATTCGTAACGTCGCCGGAGGGTTTCAGGAGCAGGTATACTGACGCTGAAACCATGCAAATCTATACAATGGTGATGGCGGGAAAAGTGAACAAGCAAATCGTCATGGAACTATTGACCAAGAAGATCCCGGCAATCGGCCTCTCCGGCCTAGATGGTGGGTTGATACGCGCCAAACGGAAAAGTAGGCTCATAGTCAAAGACGAACGGGGGCGTAGGAAAGCAATTGACGGCGGATATACGGGGCTCCTAACACAGACGGATGGTACACTTCTGAGGACACTGCTCGATGCGGGATATGTCCCGGTAATAGCTCCAATCGCGCTAGGCGAGGGAGACGAAGCACTAAACATAGACGGCGACAGGACCGCAGCGCACATCGCCACTGCAATCAAGGCTGACACGCTCTTACTCATGACGGATGTTCCCGGCATCAGGTTACAGTCAACGGTGAGTCGAAATTTGAGTTCAGGTGAAGCCAAGAAGATATTGCCAAACCTAGGACCTGGAATGATTACGAAGGTCTATGCTGCAATCGAGGCAATTTCGGGAGGAGTGAATAGGGTGGTTGTGGCTCCGGGCAAAGGCCCAGCACCCTACTCAGCCGCGCTAAATGGGGAAACAGGAACTCTGATCACACAATGATCCCAGCAGAGGCTAAGGAAATTGAGGATTCACACTACGCCAGATACTATGCCAGAAGGCCCGTTACGATTGTTCGTGGAAGAGGCGCGTTATTGTACGATGAGAATGACAACGAATATGTTGATTGTGCCGGTGCATACGGAGCCTGCATCGTAGGCCATGCGCATCCAAAAGTCGCTCAAGCGATTAGCGATCAAGCCAAGAAACTCATTGCATGCCATGCGTCCACTTACAACGATGCACGGGCTCAATTCGTCTCGAAACTAAATGCTATAGTTCCTCGCGAATTGAATAGAGTATTTCTTTCTAACAGCGGAGCTGAAGCGGTCGAATGCGCTCTTAAAATAGTGAGAAAAGCTACCGGTCGAAGGAAGATCGTAGCCATAAAAGGAGCCTTTCACGGGAAAACACACGGAGCGCTCTCCGCGACATGGGACGCAAAATATCGCAAGGACTTCGAACCCTTGGTGCCAGACTTCTTCCACATTCCATTCAATAACGACGAAATCGCCAAACAGACAATAACAAACGACACTGCAGCAGTTTTCGTGGAGCCTGTCCAAGGCGAGGGAGGTGTTCGTGTCCCCTCCGGAGAATGGGTTACGCTTCTAAGCGATTTGATCCACGATGCCGGAGGGCTCTTAGTCGCAGACGAGATTCAGACTGGTTTCGGTAGAACCGGAAAGATGTTCTCTGGCGAACATTTCGGCCTCAAGCCAGACATACTGTGCCTCGGAAAGGGAATCGCCAGCGGCCTACCAATTGGCATAACCGCCGCAAAAGACGAGACAATGTCCGCTCTTTCAGTCGGTGAACATACTTCGACCTTCGGAGGCAACCCCGTAGTGTGTGCAGCGGCGTCAGCCACGATTGACGTGCTGCTTGAAGAAAGATTGGTGGAGAACGCTGCGAAGGTCGGCGAAAACTTCAGAGGGAGTCTCGTCGGGTTAATGGATGAGCATCATATCGTGAGGGAGGTTCGTGGATTAGGCCTAATGTTAGCCGTCGAAACACGCTTCGATGTACGCGGAATTCTGACAAATGCCCTGAACGAAGGCGTTCTCATGCTTGACGCGGGACGAAACGTCCTTAGATTCCTGCCTCCGCTCTGTATTCAGCCAAGTCAAATCGAGCGTGTCGTCGCGACGCTCGACACAGTGTTAAGGAAAGAGGAGCTTGCAAAACCACTCAGTTCAACTGCTGCAAGAAATGCTTGAGCTCTACAGTCCAAGCGGTTCTGAGGCTAAGCTAGCAAGTTTTCTGCGCGAGGAAATGCACGCGAAAGGCATGAATGCAACCATAGACGGGGCTGGAAACGTGATTGGCGTTCTGGGAGACCAAGGGCCGAGAGTTCTGTTATGTGGCCACATGGACACAGTGTCCGGTCGCATTCCGGTACGACTTGACGGTGATTTGCTCTACGGCCGTGGGGCAGTCGATGCCAAAGCTTCTCTTGCCTCCATGATCGTCGGAGCCACTAGTGCAAAAGAGAGAACCAGAGCCCCAGTTCAGATTACGGTCGCCGGGGTCGTAGAAGAGGAGACCAGTAGCAAAGGGATCCGTGCGCTAATGGCTAGAAATCATCAGTATGATTTGGCTGTCTTCGGGGAACCTAGCGGCGTCTCAAACATCGTGGTGGGTTACAAAGGAAATGTCAAGCTGCAACTCTCCTTCCACACACCCGGAGGACACTCAGCCTCGCCTTGGTTGTCGGCGAGTAGCTTCGACGAAGCCTGCGCGTTTTGGTCAACCTTCGAACACCGTGTGTTGAATAACAGTGCTGAATCAAAGTTCGAGGCGGTCACTGGTTGTGTCACTAGCATGGTTTCGGGCGGTCCTGGAAATAGTGTGCCCGCGAATGCAACGCTGGAAATTGATGTCAGAATACCCGTCGCTATGACGTCAGAAGTTTTGATCGGCCAGGTACGTGAATTTATCAAACAGTATTCAACAAATCGAAAAGGAGTCGTAATCGACTTACGTACTTTGGACCAGACCGGCGCCTTCCTCGGTTCGACAGATTCCAAGGCAATATCAGCATTCAGATGGGCCATCAGGAAAGTTCAGAAAGGCCAAGTTGCTCTCTTGAAGAAAACGGGGACTAGCGACGTCAATCTTTTCGCTCGGACTCAAACCTGCCCAATGTTTGCGTACGGCCCCGGCGACTCACAACTTGATCACACTGAGATGGAGCACGTTAAGGTTTCCGAATACATGGCTACCGTAGAAATATACGCGCTTGCTCTCTCGCGACTCGCCGAACGCGCTCAGGAAGGCGAAATGCTTCCCCCGACCGCCGAGTGATCTTGAATGTCGGCGCTTCTGAAAGGCGGGCGACTCAAGGCAACGCGCCCGGACGTTGTTGACTTCATCTCTTCACTCGAGGCCGACAAGAGAATT
>Ga0187769_10002791_pt1 | contig 10317 bp, 10 predicted proteins | sample 0116_SJ02_MP02_1_FD_133140 | JGI IMG/M metagenome (GOLD analysis project Ga0187769, IMG submission 133140) | Tropical peat soil microbial communities from peatlands in Department of Meta, Colombia - 0116_SJ02_MP02_10_MG | ecosystem: Environmental > Terrestrial > Soil > Wetlands > Peat | place... | reverse complement strand
TTCTCGGCGCGCCGTTCTACGACTATGGCTACGGCTACGACTATGACTCGTGCTATGCCCGGGTCTGGACCAAATGGGGCTGGCGGCGGGTTTCGCTCTGCTACTGAAGCTTCACCGGTTCCTTGCTGATGCCCATGCGAGCCAAAGCCCAGCCGGCGGTCAACGCCGCGATCGATCGTCTGGGGGTCGCAATCCCGGAGCAGCGCTGAGCGGCACCTTGTATCGCTTTGCCGAGCGCTGCTCCGGGACCGACGTTCGCGATCGCCGTTCGATCCGATGCGAAGCAGGCGCCGATTTGCGAAGGCTGCGCCGTGGCCTCATCGACGGGCCGCCCTAGCGCAATCTCGTTGGCCCTGCGGCTGCGTTAGCGCGGGCAGCGGCCCTACGACGCGGCCCGGCCAATAGAGCCGCGCGCCTCCCGGGTGCTATAAGCCATAGCAACAACAATAGTCTCTCGACGCGGATCGGCGCCGGCGCGTCGCGATCCGGCCGAGACCGGGAGGATGCCATGATCAGAGCCCGCTGCCTCTTTGCCGCCGCTGCAATCGCGCTCGCGGCGCCGGCTTTCGCCGCCGACGACGACACGCTGACCATCGGCATGACGCTGTCGCAGACCGGCCCGCTCAACATCGATTCGCTTGCCCAGCAACGCGGCGCCGAGCTGTGGCGCGATGAGATCAACGAGGCGGGCGGCATCAAGGCCGGCGACAAGCACTTGAAGGTGCGCTTCGTCACCTATGACGACCAGTCGCAGGGCGGCCGGGTGCAGCAGCTCTACACCCGCCTTATCGTCCAGGACAAGGCGCAGTTCCTGTTCAGCCCGTACTCCTCCGGGCTGTGCGCGACCGCGGCGGTGATCACCGAGCAGTACGGCAAGCCGATGCTGATCACCGGCGGGGCGGAACCGAAGACCTACACGCTCGGCAACAAATACCTGGTCCAGGTGCTGAGCTCGGCCGATCATTATCTCACCGGCGCGATCAATGCGCTCGAGGCCAAGGCGCCGCACGCCAAGGTGGCCCTCGTCTATTCCGACGATCCGTTCTCGAAGGCGGTGACGCTTGCCGCCCGCGAGCAGGCCAAGGAGAGCGGGTTCACCATCGTGCTGGATGAATCCTACGCGCCGTCGACGACTGACTTCAGCCCGATCATCAACAAGATCATCTCATCAGCGGCCGATGCGCTCCTCGGCGGCGGCCACTACGCCGACGGCGCGACGCTGGCGCGCCAGCTCTACGATCAGAAAGCGGGCCTCAAATACGTGTCGCTGCTGGTCGCGCCGGACAGCCCGGAATTCGCAAGCCTCGGACCGGCGGCGTTCGGCATCACCGTGCCCTCGCAATGGGAAATCCAGGCAACGTACAAGCCGCAATTCGGGCCGAGCGGTCCGGAATTCGTCAAGGCGTTCGAGGACAAGTTCAAGGCACCGCCGGACTATCACGCCGCCACCGGCTACGCCGGCGGCCTGCTGCTGCAGCACGCAATCGAGCAGGCGGGCTCGATCGACGCCGACAAGGTGGTGGCCGCGCTCAACGACATGGACGTCACCACCTTCTTCGGCCATTTCCGGATCGCGACCGATCCCGGCCATCACGGGCTGCAGATCGGGCACGAGATGGTGCTGGCGCAGTGGCAGAAGAAGAACGATCAACTGGAGCGCGAAGTGGTCTGGCCGAAGGCGGCGCAGACCGCCGATCTCCTCTATCCGCTGCACTAAGGCATCCGCTACAAAAGCACCGGACCGGTGCGCCGAAGCGCCGCGGCGCGTCCGGTCCGTTTTGGCGTGACCGGCGATCGCTTAAGCTTTTTCCATGCTGGGTATCATCGCTTCGATCATCGACGGCGTCCTGGTCGGCTCGGTCTACGGGCTGGCGGCGATGGGCCTGACGCTGATCTGGGGCGTGATGAACGTCGTCAATCTCACCCACGGCGCCGCGATCGTCGCCGGCATGTTCGCGCTTTATCTGTTGACCGGCGGGCTCGGCCTCGAGCCCTATGCCGCCTTGCCGTTGATCCTGATCGGCGGCCTCCTTGCCGGCGTCGGTCTCTACTGGATCGCGGTGCACCGGCTGATCGGGCGGCCGCCGCTGATGACTCTGCTCTCGACGTTTTCCGTCAACCTCGTCGTCATCGGCCTGGGGACGGCGGTCTGGGGCACCGGCCTGTTCAACGTGCCGGTCGGCCTGCCGGGCGTGACTTGGCAGCGCTACACTTTTCCTGGCACCCACATCGTCGCCGCGATGCTGACCGCGGTGATCACCGCCCTGCTCTACGTGTTCCTCTATCACACGCGCCTCGGCAAGGCGGTGCGCGCCGTCGCCAATAACCGCGAGGCAGCGGAGCTTGCCGGCATTCCGACGACCCGCGTGCTGGCGCTCTCGTTCGGGCTCGGCGTGGCGCTCGCCGGCGCAGCCGGCATGCTGATCGCGACCATGTTTCCGTTCACCGTGCTTTCCGGCGACGCCTACCAGCTCAAGAGCTTCGTGGTCACCGCGCTCGGCGGTCTCGGCAATCCGGCGGGAGCGCTGCTCGGTGGCGTTGCCCTCGGTCTGGTCGAAGGCTTTGCCGCGCAGTTCATGCCGGTGAGCTGGACGCTGGTCATCGAGTTCGTGCTGTTCGTCGCGGTGCTGATCGTATTCCCGCGCGGCGTCTTCGCGTTCCGCCGCTCATGACGAGCACCGCCAGCGGCGCGATCGCCGACGATCGGCAACTGCCGATGGTGCGCCGGCCGTTCTTCTGGATCATCGCGCTCGTCATCGCCGCCTTCGCCGCGGCGCCGCTTCTCGGCGACAATGTCGAGCTGCGCGAGAGCCTCCTGCTCGCGAGCGTCTACATCACGCTCGCCAGCAATCTCAACCTGATGCTCGGCTATGCCGGCTATATCAATTTCGGCAGCATCGTCTTCTTCGGGCTCGGCGGCTACATCAGCGTTTATTTGATCAGCGCGCTCGACTGGCCGCTTGCAGGGGCCGAGCTTGCCGCCGGCATTGCGGTGAGCCTGCTGGCGCTCATCTTCGGCCTCGGCATCCTGCGGCTGCGCGGCGCGTTCTTCGCGCTCGCCACCATCGGCATCAACGAGGGCGTCGAGGCTTTCGTCGCCAATTTCGAGCCCTGGGGCGGCTCGGCCGGCCTTTATCTGCCGACCACGATATTCACGCCGTTTGGCGGCCCGATGCGGGCGTTGTGGGTCATCTATTTCCTGCTGGTCGCCGTGATGGGCGCTTCGCTTTATCTGAGCTACGTGGTGAAGAGCTCGAAATTCGGGCTTGGGCTGATCGCGATCGGGCAGAATGAGGACGCGGCCGTCGTGCTCGGGGTGCCGGCGCCGTTCTACAAGGCTCTCGCCTACAGCCTGTCCGCCTTCCTGCCGGCGCTCGCCGGCGGCCTTTATTTCTTCAAGAGCGCCTTCATCCAGCCCTCGGACGCCTTCGACCTCGGCCTCTCGACCGAAGCGATGGTCATCGTGATGCTCGGCGGCCGCGGCACCGTCACCGGCGCGGCGATCGGCGCCTACCTCTACGAGGAGCTGCGCGGCTTTTTGCTCACCTCGCAGACCTTCGCCAATTTTCAGCTCGTGGTTTCCGGCATCCTGCTTCTCCTCATCGTGCTGTTCGTGCCCGGCGGCCTGATGGGCTGGATTTACGGGCGCTGGCCGCGGCTGCGCGAGGTGCTCGAATGAACGCGCTGCTCAAAGTCGAGGGCCTTAACAAAAGCTTCGGCGGCCTGCGCGCAGTGCACGATTTGAGCTTCGCGGTCGGCGAGCGCGAGATCCTCGGCCTCATCGGCCCGAATGGCGCCGGCAAATCGACGGTGTTCAACCTGATCAACGGCGTCGCGGCGCCGAACGGCGGGCAGGTGACGTTTCACGGCACCGACATCACCGGCGCGGCGCCCTACCGGGTGGCGCGCGCAGGGATCGCGCGCACCCACCAGATCGTGCAGCCGCTGACCGATCTCACCGTGCTGGAGAATTGCAGCGTCGGCGCCTGCTTCGGCCACGACAATCTGCCGCTCGCGCGCGCCCGCGCGGTGGCGCGCGAAGTCGCGGTATTCGTCGGCCTCGAAGACCGGCTGGCGACGCCTGCGGCGCAACTCACCATTGCCGGCAAGAAGCGGCTCGAGCTCGCCCGCGCGCTCGCCGCGCGACCGCTCCTGCTGCTGCTCGACGAGGTGCTGGCGGGCCTCAACCCGACCGAGATCGAGCGCATGGTCGGCGTCATCCGCGCGATCCGCGAGCGCGGCGTCGCCATCCTGATCATCGAGCATCTGATGCAGGCGATCATGGGCCTCTCCGACCGCATCGTGGTGCTCAACTCCGGGCAAAAGCTCGCCGAAGGCGCGCCCGGCGAGATCGCCAACGATCCGGCGGTGATCGAAGCTTATCTTGGCGATCCGGCGCTCGCGGCGCAGCTCCATGGCGGCGGTCCGCCATGAGCGACGCGCTCCTTGAGGTCGAAGCGCTGACCACAGGCTATGGCGAGGTGCAGGTCCTGTGGGAGCTCTCGCTTGCCGCGGCACGCGGCAAGCTGACCACGCTCGTCGGCGCCAACGGCGCCGGCAAGACGACGACGCTGCGCGCCGTGCTCGGCACGCTCTCGCCGTGGAGTGGCCGCGTCATCTTCAAGGGCGAGGACGTGACCCGTCTGCCCGCGCACGCCAAGGCGGCGCGCGGCGTGGTGCTGGTGCCCGAAGGGCGTCAGTTGTTCAGCACCATGACGGTCGCCGAGAATCTGGAAATGGGCGCGTTCGCCAAGCGCGGCGGCGGCTATGCCGATCGCCTGGAGCGGGTCCTTACCCTCTTCCCGCGCCTCAAGGAGCGGCAGCGGCAGAAGGCCGGCACATTGTCGGGCGGCGAGCAGCAGATGCTGGCGATCGCCCGCGGCCTGATGACCGATCCGGAGATTCTGATCATCGACGAATTGTCGCTCGGGCTGGCGCCGCTCGCCGTCTATCAGCTGTTCGCAGCGTTGAAGACGCTCAAGGACGCCGGCCTGACCGTGCTTTTGGTCGAGCAGAACGTGCATCTCGCGTTTGCGGTCAGCGACTACGCCTACGTGATCGCCGAGGGACGGCTGTTCACGCAAGGCGCGCCGGCGGCGCTCGCCGCCATGCCGGACATACGGCGCGCTTATCTCGGGCTGTAGCGGCGGCGGCTTCCGCGAACTAAGCTGGCGCCTTGGTCTCCGCCACGATCTCGAGCGGCAAAACCTCGACCGAGCCGCCGCCGGCAAGCCGGGTCTTCTCCCGATACTGCGCGAAGAACGGACGTTCCTGCAGCGTCTTGACCGCCTCGTCGTCCGCCGCGGCGGCGAGATGATAATAGTCCGCACCGTTGCGGCTCTTCATGCAGCGATACGCGATCTTGCCCCTGAGCGCCGGATCACCGTCGAGAGCGGCGATGAATTCGGCGATGTCGCGGTGCCAGGCGGCTTCCGAGCCGTTCTGAAAGCGGTACTTGATCAGCGAGTACTTCATGGCCGGCCTCCCAATGCTCGATCTGGATGCTCGATCGCTACGTCGCCCTCAAACTAGGCGCCGCATAAGCAGCGATGCAAGTACGGACAAAAATGTCACTATGGGCAGGCATGGCCGTGCCTGATACGAAGGACGCTCGATCTTCGCGCCGGAGCAACCCATGCCGAGCCTTGCATCAAACCACATCCGCCGCTGCCCGGTCGCCGCGTTTCAGAAAATGATCAGCGGCAAGTACAAGCTGCGCATCCTGTGGGACCTGCAGGACGGGCCGCAGCGCTATGGCGAGCTGCGGAAAAGCCTGCTGCGCGGCGCCGAAGGGGCGCCGGCGATCGCGCCGCGCGTGTTGAGCCGCGAGCTCAAGGCGCTGGCGCAGAGCGGATTGATCGCGCGCAAGGATTACGGCGTGGTGCCGCCCAAGGTCGAATATCGCCTGACCCCGATGGGCCGCAGCTTCATTCCGGTCGTCGGCGAAATCCGCAAATGGGGCGCGCGTCATCTCGGCGGCGAGCGGCTCGGCCTCGCCAGCTAGCGCGCGCCCGCGCTGAACCCTGCAAACGTCGCGCAAATCAAATCAGCGCCAGCAGAGCGATCGCCATGCCCAACATAGCCAGGCTGCCGACCAGTCCGCTCTGCGGCGCTTCGGAGAAGCCCGCGAGATAGCGCGGACCCTTATAGAACGAATAAAGCCGCGTCATTTGCACGCAGAATATCGCCGTCGCATGCATCGCGATCGGCAGCCACAGATTTCGGCCGCCGACGACATAAGCCAATCCGAACAGGCATCCCGCGGCGAAAAAGCCGTAAATGCCCTGCCCGACCGGGATGACCTTGGGCGGCTTGATGAAGTGGACCAGGGAGAAAACGAGCGAGCTCACCACGATCGCTGCCGCGGCAAACCCAAGTGATTGCGGCAGCGACCGCAGCAGCTGCTCGAGCAACGTTCCGCGAAAGACCGCCTCCTCCAACGTCGCCAGCGGCAGCGGTCCGAGGAATCGCCGAACGAGCTTGGCGCGACGCGTCGCCCGATCGTATCGCGGGTGGAACTGCAGCCATCCGGCTTTAAAGTAGAACGCGAACAACAAGCAAAAGCCGAAAAGCGTGATCGCGGAAACGATCGCGATCCGCTGCCACGGCGGGGGCAGGGGAAAGGCCTGTTGCAGCGCGTCGAAGAGCGGAATGCCGAGCGCGAGCGGCGTCCCGACGAGGATGATGAGCCATGACACCTGGATCATCACCTGGCCGGTCCATCGCATCACCCGATTCGGCGTCGCGTATCGAAGCGGCCAGGCAAGCGGCTCGCCGAGCGCCACGAGCATGACGCTCTGCACCGCCCAGAGCAGGCACAACGCAAACGCGGCGACGCCGAGCGTGATCACGATATTCATGCGGCACCGGAAGCCTGAGGACCGGAAGCTTGAGGCCCGGAAACCTGGGGCGAGGCGCGCAGGAAGCGTGACCAACGCTTGTCGAGCCAAAACAGCCAATTCTCCGGGTTGGCCCGCAATTTCTCCTCGAACCAGCGGCACCAATCCTGGACGTCGGCGCGAATGGCGGCGGCGCGGTCGCCGGTTTCGGCAACGGCCGCGCGTTCCCAGTGAATCATCACGCTCGAATCCGATTGCCAGCGCAACGAGGCGCGCAACATCGGCGAGCGCGCCGCGGCGGCAATCGCAAAGGCGCCGCCATAAAATCTGGCCGGCCGTCCGAAGATTTGCGCCTCAACGCCTGGTCCGGAGTCGGCCAGAAGATCGGGGGTGATGAAAAGGACTTTGCCGCGCTTCAAGATGTTCAAATACGCCGCGGCATCCTTGACGGTCGAGGCGCGGCTCGGCCGCAGCACCAATTCGACGCCGAGCGCGTGGTACCATTTGAGCTTGCGCGCCATTCGCTCGGCAGTCGGGGCCTGGCGGACCAGAAACACCGACGGGTGCCTGCGGTTGACGATTGCAGCCGCGAGCTCGTGACCACACCAGTGCGGCGCCGCGACGACGGCACCGTGTCCCTCGGAAACCGCGCGATCGAGAAGGCGCACGGAATCGTCGAATTTGACCTCATCCGGAACCGGCGTCGCGCCGATGCCGCAATGGAAGGTCGACAGCGAACTGCCGAGCGCCCAGCCGAGGCGGCGGAAGTAGAGGCTCTCCGACCGGGCCGGCAGATCAGGCCCTAGCGCCAGCTGCATGTTGTTGCGCACCCGCCGCCGCAGCATCGGCGTGAAGCCTGCGAGCGCGATCAGCGATCTGACCAGGCGGCGCTGTGGCTCGATCGGGAGCCCGGCGGTTGCCGATATCGCTTTTCGGATCGCCAGTTGCGTAAGCGAGCGGCGCTGATCTTCCGATATAAGCATCTCGTCATTGAGTCCCGATGCGCGGGATCCTGCCGCTGATCGCGGGTTCGCTGGACGCCTGATGTCGCGATGATGGCGCGCTGACGCCGCCGCCCTGCCCCGGCGGTCATGATCGTCGAGCGGAAACAACGTGTCCAGAGCGCCGGCTCGCGGCCCCTTCGCTACCGCCGCCCGAACAGCCGGTCGATCAGCCAATTGTCGAGACCGCCCTGCCCTGATGGCGCCGGCCGCACACCGGCGCCGGCCTGCGGCACCGGCTGCGGCGGCGCCGGGCTCGTCCAGCCGCCGTCGGCGACGCCCAATAGCGCCGCCGGCGCGATGCCCTGATGTGCGGACCTCATGAAGCGGCTCCAGATCTCGACCGGCAGCCCGCCGCCGGTCGCCTTGTGCGTCGGCGAATTATCGTCATTGCCGAGCCAGACGCCGGTGACGAGGTGCGCGGTGTAGCCGACGAACCAGGCGTCGCGGAAATCCTGGCTGGTGCCGGTCTTGCCGGCCGCCGGCCAGCCGGGAAAATCGGCGCGGCGCGCGGTGCCGCTCGTGAGCGTCTCGTGCAGCATCGCGTTCATCATCGCGACGTAGCGCGCCTCGACGATGCGGCCGAGCGGCTGCGCCGGACGCGCGTACAGGACCTTGCCGTCGGCAGCGCGGATGCGCTCGACCACGTGCGGCGAGACGGCGAAGCCGCCATTGGCGAACGCCGCGTAGGCGGTGACGAGCTCGAGCGGCGAGACTTCCGAGGTGCCGAGCGCGATCGAGGCGTTGGGCTCGAGGATCGAATCGATGCCGAGCCGGTAGGCAGTGCGGATGACGGCGGCTGGGCCGAACTCGAGGGTGAGCCGCACCGCCACGGTGTTAAGCGAGTTGGCGAGCGCCTGCGTCAACGTCACCGGGCCGAAATATTCGTGCTCGTAGTTCTCCGGCTTCCATCCCTTGACCGCGACCGGCGCGTCCTCGCGCACGCTGTCGGGGGTGAGCCCATGCTCGAGCGCGGTGAGATAGACGAAGGGCTTGAACGCGGAGCCCGGCTGGCGCTTGGCGGCGAGGACGCGGTCGAACTGGCTCTCCGCATAGCTCTTGCCGCCGAGAAGCGCGCGAACCACGCCGTCCGGCGTCATGGCGACGAGCGCGCCTTCGCCGACGCCGAATTTCTCTCCCTTCTGCGCCAGCACCTCGTCGAGCGCCCGCTCGGCAGCATTCTGCAGCAAAGGATCGACCGTGGTCTCAACCACGATGTCGTCGTCGTAGCGGCCGATTAGATCATCGACCGCATCCATGACCCAATCGGCGACGTAGTTGACCGAGCCGGCGGCGGCCGGCTTCACTGCGCGCGGCGGGTGGGCCAGCGCGAGCTTTTCGGCGTCCGGGCCGATGAATTTTTGCTCCGCCATGGCGGCGAGCACCAGGCGGGCGCGGCGCGCGGCGCCGTCCGGGTTGTGGCTCGGCGCCAGCCGCGACGGCGATTGCACGAGGCCCGCGAGCAGCGCCGCTTCGGCGAGCGTCAGATGCCGCGCCGATTTGGCGAAGTAGCGCTGCGCTGCCGCCTCGACGCCATAGGCGCCGGCGCCGAAATAGACGCGGTTGAGATAAAGCTCGAGAATTTGCGCCTTGCTGAATTTGTGCTCGAGCCACAGCGCCAGCACCACTTCCTGCAGCTTGCGGGAGACCGTGCGCTCCTGGGTCAGGAACAGGTTCTTGGCGAGCTGCTGGGTGATAGTCGAGCCGCCTTGCGCGCTGCCGCGCCGGGTGACGTCATGAATGACGGCGCGGGCGATGCCCCAGGGATCGACGCCGCGATGCGCGTAGAAGCGCCGGTCCTCGATGGCGATGAAGGCCTTCGGCAGATAATCCGGCAATTCGCGCAGCGGCACCGCGGCACCACCCATGTCGCCGCGCGTGGCCAGCGTCGCGCCATTGGCGCCGAGGATCAGCACCGACGGCGGACGCTTCGGGATTTCGAGCGACTGGATCGGCGGCAGGTGGATGCCGACCCACACCAGTGCGCCGATCGCGCCGATCAGCCCCCACAGCGCCAGAACCACGGCCCAGTAGATCAGGCGGCCGAGCCTGAAGCGGCCGGTGCCGCGGCGCCGGCGCCCGCCTTTTTGCCGCGGCGGCGCCTCCTCGGCGCGGCGATGGCGACCGGCTTCCCCGCGCGCCGGCGGCGGGCCGGCGCGATCCTGCGGACGCAGCCGCAGATCGAGGCTTGCAGCGCCTTTGGCAGCGCCCCGTGCCCGTTTCCGACCGGCCTGCCGCCGCGCCATCTCCCGTCCCCAGCGCGCAAGGCGCTTGGCGCAGGCTAGAAGGGGCGGTTTAAGGCGCGGTTACTGAGAGTCCGCTGGCCCGTCATGCCCGGCTTTATGCCGGGCATCCCGACAAACTTGGCACTGCGGCGCCCGTTGATCAGGATGGCCGGGACAAGCCCGGCCATGACAAAAAGCCGCTTGCCGTCACTCCGCCGCGATCTCGCGCTGCGGCGTCGCGGCCCCCGATGC